>UMHW01013138.1_pt1 | contig 26023 bp, 26 predicted proteins | sample 1965631 | NCBI WGS metagenome assembly UMHW01 (sample SAMEA4836107, study PRJEB28245) | human gut metagenome | biome: gut microbiome; material: fecal sample | place: Denmark | collected 2008
TTTGATATCAAGTGATAAATATCTTTATGATAATAAGATAATACTTGCTCATTTCCATATTCTATTTTATTAAATGTTTTATCCTTTTTTTCTTTAGATAGTATTAAGTCAATTTGATTGGTACTCATATTAAGCATATTACCTTTAAGAAGTGTTTTGGGTCTTGAATAAATTCCTTCAGAAAAACCAATTGTTATTTTATTGTCCGATGTAGCAATTACACAACTGACTTTATTTTTGCGAAACCCTTCTTCGATATATAGCTCTTGTGCAAAAAAATTATTTATGTTTTCTAAAGCTGATATTTTTCTTCTAACCGAACCTTTTACACTTTTTTCACTTTGATTCTTTTTTGAAAAATCAAAATCATTTTCAGTAAGAGTATCATTAAAACGTTTTTCAAAAAATTCAGAAGGAGTTAGAGTTGTATGAACGCCTACTAAATGCAAGTAGTTATCCTTGTTTGCAACTAAAATATAGTATTTGCGATTCGTAAAACATTTCGAACAAATTAGGTATTGCCGATCAATAAAGATTTTTTTATATATTTTTGATTGATCAATTATTGATTGACATACCCTTTGTTTAAATGAAATATTATTCATACAATTCTCTCTTTCTAAAATTAAAAGGCGATTGCTCGCCTTTTAAGATGTTTAGCAGTTTTCTCTGCACTGGAACAAGTTTTAGGTCTTTGTTCCGACCAATGGTATGGGTTTATAGTCTCCATACCGACTCTTCATTTATAATATATCATTTTTACTAATAAGATACAATTTAAATGAGTTTTCTTATAAACCTTTTTTATTGAATCAAACTTCCATTGCTCCAAAGATTTAATCCATAATAAGCAATGCTGTGATCATTTCGATATACTGGTTGAACAGAATAGTTTGTAATTTCAATATCACCGATGTACATTACTTCATCCAGGTAATACATTCCGCCCACCTCTGCTTCAGCCTGTGAACTATAAGTTGCATAGTAAAAGTTCGTATCCATAATCACATCACAACTTACATCTGGATTGACTCCACCAGGACAAGCATAACATGGCCTTGCTAGTTCTGGAGTAGGTGTAGATTCTACTACAGGTTCTTGTTTGGATTCAGTAGGCTTTTCAATAGGTTGACTTACAACATCTTTTTTTGATTTATCTGATGTATTGGAACTGTTTGAAGTTGAAGATTTTTGGTCTGAACCAGAAGAACTCTTAGTAGAACTTTCTTTCTTGGAATTTTGCCTTTTACCTTCCGAAGAAACACTTGTTGTTTTGAATTCACTTTTGCCCGTAACTTTTTCTTTCTGTTTTTCTTCCTTGGATTCAGGTTTCTTCATTGTATCTCCAGCGCCTGTTTTCTCATCTTTGCCAACATTTTCATGTTCACTAACTATAGCTTCATGTTTACTAACACTTAAAGAAGTATCTTCCATAAACTTTTCCACTGTTGGAACAGATACATCCTGGTTCATGTTGAAAACAATTCCAGTACCAATAAGTACACTTGAAACACAGAACGCAATTAACTTTGTCTTCATTGACTTAACCTCCAATTATATTCACTGATAATTTCTACTATCTTTAAAATACAAGTTCTTCTAAATAATTACCTAGATACAAATATTTCTACTACTTACTCAATAACAACATTTTTTCTTTTTCGGTAGGTAATAAAGATTCTTTCGGTAGGTAGGAGGGGTTTTAGGGGAGGTCACAGTCACACGTCCTGATGCAAAGACAAACTGCCCCTCCAACAGTTTGGAAACAATCACAAGTAGAAAAAAAGCAGTTGCACATTCAACTACCGTTCTTGTTCTCGTGATCTTTTCTTTGCCCAGTTTTCTAGCAAGTGAATCATAAGATCCTTTTTCTTGCCTGGTGTGAAGTCCTTGGGGAAATATTTATCGATTTCCTTCATTTGAAAAGATAACTTTTCTCTTTGATTTGGTTTTTCTTCCGATAAAGTATCTTCAATGAATTCTGTAGTTAGCTCGCCATCATGACTCAACCGCTTGAATTCCTGACATTGAGCAAGTGACGGTGTCCTTTGATTTTCAACAATCGCATTGGCTAAATCATACTGTTCGGATTCTGTTAAATATGAAAGTTCAACAGCCGGATTAAATGCAATCTTGATTTCATTTTCATGTCGTCCATCTACCATTTCCTGTAATGGTTCAATCAGATAGGTTAAGCGAATAAATCGTTGAATTTGTTTCCTGCTAATTCCAACTTGCTCAGCCAATGCATAATCAGAACGATTTTCTTCATCTGACTTCGGGCCAACTTGACCCGAAGTTGTCTTATATTCAATTCCTAATTCATCATCTGGTATTTCTTCAATTCGTTTTCCTTGATGTTTCATGGCTTCCAATCGCATTTTGTAGGCATAACCACGTTCGCTAGGATAAATGTTTTCTCGTTGAATATTGGAGTCGACCATTAATATCGTTGCTTGGTCATCATCCAAATCTCGTATGATTACATTCATTTCTTTTCTTCCTAGCTGTGACAGTGCAAATTTACGCCTGTGACCGGAAATCATTTCATAGGTTCCATCTTTTTTAGGACGAACTAATGCAGGCATCAGCATATCGTTTTCTTTAATGGAATCAATAAGCTTTGCCATATCCTCATCCATCGTGACATGGAAGGGATGTTCTTTAAAATCTGTAATCTTATCTATAGGGATTGTCATTACTTTTTCACTATTGGCTTCTTGTCTTTCTTCTTCTGTAGAAAACAAAGAGTCATAGCTAGGCAATCCTAAATCTAGTTTTGGCAAATGTGCCACCTCCTTTAAAATAGAGTGAGTTGTATTGTATTTTTCATTGTTTGATGATTCCATTCATCAATAGCTTGATCAGAAGTTTGTTTGGTTTGTGTCCTTGCAGAACACAAAGTACATGTAACATATTGACCATAATAGCCATTGATTCGTTTGCTGTCCCAGTCAATCAACAAATGTGCTGCACCGTGACAATAGGGACATCGTTTAATTCTAGTCATTTAACAATTCAAAAGACTCGACAACAACATTGGTTGAATACTGTTTATTACCATTTTTTTCATAAGAGCTTGTACGAAGATTGCCTACAATACAGAATCCTGTATCTTTATCACCATGTTTACAGATATCATTTGCCATATCACCAAAGGCAATACAGTTAATATAATCTGTCCATGGTTTCTTTCCATCTCGTAAACAAGCTAAAGAGAACTTTACAAAAGTATTTCCCTTAACATTTCTGGATACTTCAATATCTCTTGTCAAAGTTCCAAATAATTCCACATGATTGTTTTTCATTCTACTTCTCCTAAAGACTCATTTCGTCTTTATGTTTTACTTTTTGATTTTTTATCAATTCTTTTGTCAGATTATCATAGGCAACAGCGACTTTTGAATCTTTGGCATACGCATAGATACTTTTACCTGAAATTGATGCTTCACTGGCTTTCGTAGCTTTTGGAATGATCGTATCGAATACACGAATGTTCTTTCCAAAGCTTTCTCGTATCGTACCAATCGTACTTTTGGTGATGTTGGTGTTTAGATCTGCAAGTGTCATTACAATTCCTGTAATCTTCAAATTACTATTGATCTTACGCTGCACTTTATTGACCGTCTGTAACAATTTAGTCATTCCTTTAGCTGGTAAATACTGTGTTTGTACTGGTATTAATACTTCATCTGCAGCAGACAACGCATTGACGGTAAGCATACCAAGAGAAGGTGGACAATCAATAAAGATGTAATCGTATTTATCTCTTAATGGTTCAATACAATTACTTAATGTCTGTTCTCGGTTAATGACACTGACTAAACGCATTTCAAAATCGGCCAATTCAATGTTTGCCGGAATCAGATCTACATCTTCTTCATGATGCAAAATCAAAGAATCATAATCAATATCATTGTCATTTATATAATCATCTAGCATAGAAGATACAGAATGTTCGAGTGCATCATTGTTTTTCCAACCTAAACAACTTGTTAAATCACCCTGTGGATCAAAATCTACAATTAATACATCAAATCCCTGTCGAGATAAACCAATTGCTACATTCTCTGTTGTTGTTGTTTTACCAACGCCACCTTTTTGATTCGTGACTGCGATTACTTTACATTTACACATAAAAAAACTCCTTTCCCACAACCAACCATTTGTTGGCTATGTAAAAGGAGCAGGGAATAAAGAGCATAGATTAAGCTTTTAAGAAATTCATAACTAGCTTGACCATTGTTTCTTTTTCCTCTGGTCTAGATTCGGCAATCATTAATGTAATAGCAACTAAGGCGCTATCTGAAATGATTTGTTTTCCATCAATGATTAAATGTTGATTCTTATTCAAAAATTCAAGAAAAATGGAAGCGCCAATTCGTTTGCATCCATCTACAAAAGGATGATCTTTGACTAGAAAGTACAGTAGATTAGCTGCCTTTTCTTCAATGCTTGGATAGATTTCTTGTCCAAATACATTTTGATATACAGCTGCAATAATTCCATTCAATTTGCCTGGTTCTTTTTCAACACCAAATACATCAGAAAATCCACCATATTTCATAGAATCAATAAGAGTTCTGCACTCTTCATAGGTTAATTGGTAAATAGAGTCTTTACCTTTTGGTTTAGAAATACACCCATGATCATAATCATCAAGTAATGATAGTGCATTTGAATAGGCTTCAATGACATTCAAAACTTCTTTTTCCTCAATACCTAAAGTAGAAGCTAACATTCTGGATTGAATTGAAACAGTTTTATTTAGTACCTCAATCCTTTTTTCATTTATTGCATATCCCTTCATCATGTAGTCTTTTAATATAGAAGTGGCCCATTTTCGAAAGATAACACCATTTTGAGATTTCACACGATATCCCACGGAAATAATCATATCCAAATTATAGTATTCAATAGATCTTTGTATTTTTCTGTTTCCTTCAGTTTGAACTGTCGCAAATTTTGCGACAGTTGAATCATCTAATTCTTCTTTTAAAGCATTGTTAATATGCTTACCAATGGTTTTAACGTCTCTGTCAAATAATTGTGCAAGTTGATTACGATTTAACCATACTGTTTCATTATCTGGTGATACTGTAACATCCAGCTGTAAATCACCATTTACAAATTTAATAATTTCATTGTTCATGTTTTCTCCAATCTTTTTATATTTGAATGATTTTAATAAAGAGTTTCTTTAAAGAAACTATAGCATAGTAAGCTTTATTCATCAAAACTGTAATAATCTTTCTTCATAGTCAGGTGTTTAGACTATGTAAATACTGTATTTTGAGTCTAGTAGGCATTCAAGAGAGCATCCGAACGGTTCGGATGCTGTCGGGGGCTCCAAATTTTTTCAGGCTCCGTGCCGTAGGGTTCGAATGCACGTCAAACGCTCCCAAAAATGGGGGAAAAGTGTTCGGATGACCTATGCGTATCCGAACTTTTTTGCTAATATTTTGCTAATTAGAGGGGTTCGGATGACGTCATCCGAACCATCATTCGAACCCATTTATTAGCACAAAACGGACGAAAATGAAGAATTGAAAAAGTGCTAAAAATGCCGTATTTACGGCACAATTAACACTTCACGATATCAAGCGGACAAAACACGGTATTAGCTCCTAAGCAGGAGGTCATTTTCCTAAACCGCAGGTCGAAGGTTCGACTCCTTTCGGGGGCACCATTTATTTATTAAACAAAGGGTTTTCAATACTTTGTAACCCATGTAACTAAGCGATAGAGTCTGTTGATTTTGTCGCTTTTTTCTTATCAAAAATTGGATGAATTTTACTGATTTTCCAATTAATAGAAATTGACTTAATTCCAACATTTTGACTATTTCCAGCTAATAAATACAGGCTCTTAGCTAATGTGCATCTTTTAAGAACACTTGATGAGTGGCCAAACATAAGCGTATAGAAGCATAAAACAAGACAATATGAGCAAATTCCTTTTACATAGCCAGGAAATCCTGGTATATGAGAAAGGAGTTTTTATTATGCCAAAATGTAAAGTAATCGCAGTCACAAATCAAAAAGGTGGTGTCGGCAAAACTACAACTACAGAGAATGTGGCCATTGGTTTGGCTCGAAATGGATGCAACGTATTGATTGTGGATTTTGATCCTCAGGGCGATCTTACAAGCTGTCTTGGATGGAAAAACAATGATTCATTGGAACACTCTGTTTCATCTATGCTTGATGATTATATCAATGACAATGATATTAATTATGAATCATTGATTTTACATCATGAAGAAAGAGTTGATTTAATTCCGGCAAATATTGAATTAGCTGATTTTGAAATGCGTCTAGTGAGTGTAATCAACAGAGAACAGACTTTAAGTAATTGTATTGAGCCATTGAGAAATCAATATGATTACATCTTTATTGATTGTCCACCATCTTTAGGAATGTTAACTGTAAATGCTTTATCAGCAGCTGATGAAGTACTGATACCAGTACAGACGCAGTATCTTCCAGCAAAAGGAATGACTAAGTTATTACAGACGGTTGGAAAAGTTCAACGTAAGATTAATAGTAATCTTAAAATCACCGGCATTGTGATGACACTTGCAGATCTAAATACGAATCTAACAAAGAGCACGATTGAAACCATTCGAGAAAGCTTTGGAAAGAATATTCGTGTGTTTGATACAATCATTCCAAAAGCGACGAAAGCGAGTGAAGCAAGTATTTCCGGTAAGAGTATCTATGCGTATGCCAAAGATTCTAAAGTAGCTTTAGCTTATTTGAATCTTACAAAGGAATTGATTAACAATCAAAAAGTTAAGCACAAAGAAGAATTAAATAGATAGGAGAAAAAGTAAATGACAAACAATTATGTTTTATTGAATGGAAAACTCTCAAGAGATATTGAAGTTTCTAAAAATGATAAAGGCAATTCTTTTGTGAAATTTTGTTTAATCTGTACAAGAGACGGTAATAGTTCGTATTCGGATTACGTTAACTGCATCGCATTTGGAGAAATTGCGAATGCCATCTGTAGAAAAGGAGAAAAGGATACAGCTTATCATATTGAAGGAAATATCCGAACAAACTCATATGAGAAAAATGGTAAAAAGAATTATTCTACGAATGTGGTTGTAGAATCTTTTAGACTGCTGGATGCCTAGAATCAAACGATGTCCATTTTGTCATTCAACTGCCCATGTAGTAATTGATTGGAACAGTAAAAGAATCAATGGATATTATGGCCAGTATGTTATCTGTACGTTATGCTCTAAAAGAACGAAAACTGAGCCAACATCAGATCAAGCGATTGAAGAATGGAATCATCATGTATTAAAAAAGAATATACAACTCACTCTATTTTAAAAGGAGGTGGCAAACTTGCCAAAAATAGACTTAGGATTGCCAAGCTATGACTCCTTATTTTCTACAGAAGAAGAAAGACAGGAAGCCAATACTGAAAAGGTAATGACAATCCCAATTAATAAAATTAAAGATTTTGAAGGTCACCCATTTCATGTAACTATGGATGAAGATATGGCGAAGCTGATTGATTCAATCAAAGAAAACGATATGCTGATGCCTGCACTTGTACGACCTAAACCAGATGGAACTTATGAAATGATATCTGGTCACAGGCGTAAATTTGCCATGTCACAGCTAGGAAGAACCGAAATGAATGTTATCATTCGAGATTTGGATGACGACCAGGCAACGATTCTGATGGTAGATTCAAATATTCAGCGTGAAAACATTTATCCTAGCGAAAGAGGTTATGCCTATAAAATGCGCTTAGAAGCTATGAAACATCAAGGTAAAAAAGTAGATATTAATGTTGATGATGTTCATGTTGAATATGATAAAACTACTTCCAACCAAGTTGGTTGGAAGTCAGAAAGTGCAGCAAAATTAGGTGAACAGGTAGGTGTTAGCATGAATCAAATAAGGCGGTTTATTCGATTAACCTATCTTATTGAACCATTGCAGGAAATGGTGGATGGACGAAATGAGAATGAGATAAAAATTGCATTTAATCCAGCCGTTGAATTGTCATATTTAACAGAATCAGAACAATTTGATTTGGTGAATGCAATCATTGAAAATCAAAGAACTCCATCATTAGCTCAATGTCAGGAATTCAAGAGATTAAGTCATGATGGTGAGCTTACTGCAGACTTTATTGAAGATACGCTTTCTGAGGAAAAACCAAATCAGAGAGAGAAACTATCTTTTCAAATGAAGGAAATTGATAAATATTTTCCCAAGGATTACACACCAGGCAAGAAGAAGGATTTGATGATCCACTTGCTGGAAAACTGGGCAAAGAAAAAATCACGAGAACAAGAGCGATAATTGAATGTGGAAATTGCTTTGTTCGTACTTGTGATTGTTCCAAACTGTTGGAGGGGCAGTTTGTCTTTGCGTGGTGAGGTGTGACTTTTACCTCCCCTAAAACCCCTCCTACCTACCGAAAAAGAAAAAATGTTTGTTATCTATTAAGAATAAATATTTGTATGTTGGTAAATAAAATTTATATTGAGTATTTTTAAGTAAAGAGATGTTATTAAGAAATACAAATGGAGGTAAATCAAATGAAGAAGTTAATTATTTCAGTGGTTAGTACTGTGATGATGATTGGAGCAGGAGTAGCATTTAAATCAAATCAAGATGTTTCTGTTCCTACTGTGGAAAAGTCTTCTAAGGAAACAACGAGTGTTGAAAAGAAGAAATTTAAAGTTAGTAAACATGAAGATGTTGACAAAGAGGATTCAAAGACTGATGAAATTCAGGTTAAGGAAGAAAATACAACCAATAAAAATGATTTAAAAAAAGAGGGCGTTTCTTCTGGCACAAAAAAACAAGATACTCAAAGTAACGATACTTCAAAGAGTAGTGAGAAATCTGATACAAAAGTAATTGATTCTGGTAATAACAATTCTTCTACTACGAATGATTCAGTACAACAAACCACCTCAAAAGAAGAAACTGTTGTTGAACCAACACCTGCACCAGAAATAGTACAACCAAGTTATGCATGTCCAGGAGGAGTTGATCAAAATGTTTCCTGTGATGTGATCCTAGATAGTAACTTCTATTATGCAACATATGGTTCTATGCCTGAAGCAGAGTCAGCAGGTGAATACTATTTGAATGATGTGATGTACATTGGAAATGCCGAAATAACAAATTATTCAGTGCAGCCTGTATATCGAAATGATCATAGTATTGCCTATTACGGATTGAACCTTTGGAGCAATGGAAGTTTGATTCAATAAAAAAGGTCTATGAGAAAAAATCATTTAATTTGTATCTTATTAGTAAAAAGGATATATTATAACTGAAGAGTCGGTATGGAGACTATAAACCCATGCCATTGGTCGGAACAAAGACCTAAAATTTGTTCCAGTGCAGAGAAAACTGCTAAACATCTTAAAAGGCGAGTAATCGCCTTTTAATTTTAGAAGGAGAGTATTGAATGAATAATATTTCATTTAAACAATGAAAATGAAGAAATATTATCTTATTATCATAAAGATATTTATCACTTGATATCAAAAAACTTAATCTAAAAGAAATACATTATTTTAGCGAGAAAAAATTCTCGCTTTTTTTGTTGCAACAACCTAAAGGAAAGGAAAAAGATATGAAAAACATATTGAAGAAAGGTAGTAAATTCTTTCTTACAGCATTAGTTATTCTCAATTCGTTGATGAATACTCTACCGGTACATGCTGAAGAAACGACTACGGATGAAAATGATTTAGATACGATTGTAGAACTTGGAAATGCAGAAGATGTATTTCCTGATTTGATGCCTCAGTCTGATGGAATCTCATTAACGGATACAACAGGAACAGGCAGTATTTATGCAATGATCCATATTGCCAATCAGTATGGATTTGATTATGTACAGCAATTGTATGTTGGGGATAAGACAGTATTCTGTATTGAACCTATGCAGCTTTTTACAGAAGGCTTGGATTATCATCAGGATACTGCAAAATGGGATGAATTATCTGAACAAACGCGGCAGAATATCTGGGAAATCAATTATTATGGATACAGCTATTCTGGTCGTCAAACAGAAAAATACTATGTCGCAACTCAGGTTATGATTTGGCAGGCAGTGACTGGAACTTGGTATCAGCCTTACTATACAGATGGAACTACAGTGTATGATATTTCAAATGAGGTAGCAGTCATCAACAATTTACGTGCTCAGCCTCAAGGTAGACCTTCATTTAATAATCAAACAATCAAGATGGGATTGAATACACCTGTCACTTTAACGGACACAAAAGGGACTTTATCAAATTACTCAATCACAAATTCAAATGGGATTTGTGCTTCTGTAGATGGAAACAATCTAACGGTAGCCATCACATCTGAAAATTATGATAAGAGTATTACTTTTTCACGTAATTTTAGTGCACGTGATGTGAATGTCATTTATGGATCAGCTGGCTATCAAAGAGTCATTTATTTAGCATCCAGGCGAGATCCTTCTCCAAACTTTAAATTAAATTTCGATTTGATGTATGCAGATATTGAAGTTGAAAAACAGGATTCTCAAACAGGTACTAAGACTCAAGGGGATGCTACATTCAATGGAGCTACATTTGCGATTAAAGATACAAGTGGAAATGTACTTGAAACAATCACAACAAATGGATCAAAAGCTAAATCAAAAAAATATCCAGTGGGAACAACTTTGAATGTATGTGAGGTTACTTCTCCTGAAGGATATTTAACTAACAGTTCTTGTAATACAGTAGAACTTAAATATTCAGGTGATAACACACCGAGTACATTCTCTACAACTGTTAAAGATCAAGTAGTTAAGGGTCGTATTGAAATTGCAAAAACGATTGATAAAGAGAAATATGGATTATTTCAAAGTAATGTTCAAAAGCCTGGTGAAGGATTTAAATTTGATATTATTTTAAAATCGACAGGTAAAGTCGTATCAACATTGACTACGGATGAAGATGGTCGAGCTATTAGTGACTATCTTCCATATGGAACTTATATCGTTAAAGAACATGAAACAAAAGGTTATGATACTTTAAAACCTTTTGAAGTAAAGATTGATCAAAATGAGAAGACTTATTTCTATAACATCTACAACGATACAATCAAAGCAGAATTAACTATCTACAAAACGGACAGTGAAACTGGAAAACGTATTCCGGCAGCCGGAGTAGAATTTAAAATCAAAGATGCAGACGGCAATTATGTAACACAGGAAGTAACATATCCAAAAAAAGAAACTACAGAAGTATTTAAAACGGATGAAGATGGTTCTGTACATTTACCTTCTCCATTAAAGTATGGTGAATATAAATTGGTGGAGATCAAAGCGCCTCATGGCTATGTATTAAAAGATACAGAAATCCCAATCAATGTGGACGGTTCTAGTACAGAAATCTTTATGGATTTTGACAATAAAACACAAAAAGGCCAGGTCTATGTGGAAAAGACAGGTGAGATGTTGTCAGGAGCAAAAGAATCTGAAACAGATTATGGAACTTTATATACACCTGAATACAAAGAACAATATTTATCTGGTGTCACTTATGAAATTACAGCACGTGAAGATATTGTAACTCCAGAAGGGACTGTGTGGTTCCACAAAGGAGATGTAGTTGATACATTTACAACAGGGGATGGTGTAACAACTTCAGCTTTACTTCAATTAGGTAAGTATTCTATTAAAGAAACAGCAACACAAACTGGTTTTGTGTTAGATGGAAACACATATGATTTTGATATTGAATATGCTGGTCAGATGATTGATGTAGTTGAAATCAAACAGTCTTATGTAAATGAAAGACAGAAATTAGATTTGCAGATTACTAAAACATTTGAAGATGAAGATAAGGATGCATATAAAGATGTTGTCTTTGGTGTATATTCTAAAAATGATATTACTTTAAACGACAAAGTAATTATTCCTGCTGATGGATTGGTTGGAACATTAACAATTGATGAAGATGGCAAGAATATTGAACAGTTGGATCTTCCAACAGGTGAATATTATGTTAAGGAATTGGAAACAAATGTAGGCTTCAAATTGGATGAAGAAAAGCATGACTTTACTTTTGATTATGATGCAGATACATCTAAACCTACTGTAACAGTTTCAATGGATCTTTATAATGAAAAACGTCGTTTAGAATTGGATGTCAATAAAGTGGATAAAGATCATCATGATCATTTCTTGAATGGAGCAATTTTTGAAGTATATGATAAGACAGCAGATGCTTATGTTACTACTTTAGCCAGTGGTCAATTGATGATTACTGGAGAAGAAAAAGATGAAGAGTATGAAATCTCTAAAAAAGAAGACTTCTCTAAAATCATCAAGACGGTAAAAACAGATGAAAACAAACAGATTGTTTTAGATATTGATGATGGAACATATTATTCTAGAAAAGTTGGAGATGACAAAGTAACAAAACATGTTGTAAAAGATGGAAAAGCAGTGCTTTCTGATGCGATTTATGGTCATGAATATGAATTTAAGGAAATCAAAGCTCCAACTTCTTATCAATTAGCTGATAAATCTAAAGCTTATAAAGTAGAGGCGGATGAGGAAACTGATACAATTATTTATTATTTTGAAAACGCACGTATCGTTGTTCCAAATACAGGGGTATAAATAGTATGAAACATAAAAAAATAAAAATAGCAGCACTAGTGATAGTTACAGCAAGTCTATTAGGTGGCATTTTATATAGTGAGTTTGGAACAAAAAAATCTTATGATTATACGGATTACTATGTAGAATCTAAGCCAAGTAAAGCAATAAAAGAAAATAAAGATAATGAGAAAGCTTCTGAAAAGGAGCTTTCTTTATCTTTGTTGAAAAAAACAAATAAAGATGTTGTGGGTATTTTAGAATTTGATGATCGAATTATTTATGAGCCGATTGTACAAGCTCCAAATAATGATTATTACGTTCGTAAAAATATTAATAAAGAATATGCCAATGCCGGAATACCATTTGTATCGGCAGATGGAAATATAGATTCAAAAAATGTTGTAATCTATGGTCATTCTAGTAAATGGGATAACATTATTTTTACACCTTTGATGAGTTATATAGATCAGAACTATTATAAAAAACATGATACATTTAAATTCATTACAGAAGATGAAACTAGAACATATCAGATCTTTGGAGTAATAAATGTTGATTTGAATGACTTGAATGATTCTTTAGAATTTACTCAAACAGAATGGGATTCAATAAATTCATTTAATGCATTTATATCAGATTCCATTAATAGGGGATTATATAAAACTGGTGTTTCAGTGAATAAAGAAGATCGATTAATGACATTGGTTACTTGTGATACAAGAGATAACAATAAGAGAATTGTGATTCTAGCTAAATTGGTTAATATAGCAAATGTTTAAAAACTAAGGTGTATGATATTTATTTAGCTAGATAAATTAGAAGTTATGGAGGGAGTAAATATGCTAGATAAAAAAGAGTTTGATCTTTGGGCAGATGGTTACGACAAAACTGTCGGCATTTCTGATGAGAAAAACACATATCCTTTTGCTGGTTACAAAAAGGTACTTGGATTCATTTTTCAGACTATAATGAAAACTGAAAATGCTATTGTTTTGGATATTGGGTTCGGGACAGGTACATTAACAACAAAGCTATATGAGCAAGGATGTTCCATATATGGACAGGACTTTTCATCTAGGATGATTGAGTTGGCATCTGAGAAAATGCCCAATGCACATTTATATCAAGGGGACTTTTCAAAAGAGCTTGTCGAACCGTTGCGTAACTTTCGATATGATTATATTGTTGCGACATACTCTCTGCATCATTTGACGGATGCACAAAAGAACGACTTCCTTTTAGACTTGCGTAACTACTTGAAGGAAAACGGTAAAATTATAATCGGCGATGTTGTCTTCGAAACACGAAAGGATTTAGAACAGTGTAAATTGAAGGCAGGAGACACATGGGATAATGATGAAATCTACTTTGTCGTTGAAGAACTGAGAAAAGAATTTTCGAATCTTTCATTTACACAAATGTCCGATTGCGCAGGAGTCCTGACTTTAGACTGATAAATTCTGATTTGTGGATGAATGGATTGATAAAATAATGAATATTAAACAACAAGAAGTGGCTCAAATGAATATGGTGGAATGGTCATCAGATTCGCAAGAATTAGGAAAAAAGCCATCTAAAATTGAATTTGTTAAAAAAATTGAATTGTATGAGATGCATTATTATATTTTTAAATTTAAGAGAAGTGTATTTACTTCATGGCTTGTTGGAGTTAGTGGCGGTTATGTAGATAATGATCTTGTACCGTGCGGACATACTTTCAGTGATATGAAAAAATATAATGTAACTACTGCGCAAAATGATTGTATTGATATGATAGAAAGAATTCGTTCTTATTGGATGGAACAAGCAAAAAGTTACACGTAGCAATAATTTTTACTTTCTTACTATGAAATTTTGATTGCTTTATAGTATTTTTTTGATTGTTAAAAGAATTCTATGTCATAATTTTTATAAAGGTTGGTGGATATCTTGGAAATTAAAAATATAATTGGTGAAACAACAGAATATGATAAAAAGTTAAAATTAGAAGTTAAAAAACCTAAAAGCTGGTGTAAAAGCATCAGTGCTTTTGCGAATACTTTAGGAGGTTTCTTAATCTTTGGAATTTCAGACGATAATCAAATCGTTGGTTTAGAAACTCCGGATAAAGATGCTGAACTTATCAGCGAAATCATTAAAACAAGATTAAATCCGATTCCAGAGTTTAAAATTTCTTTTCATACTGAAGATGGAAATGTTCTTTTAATTGTTCAGGTATTCAAAGGAGAAGAAACACCTTACTATTATTCAGGAGACGGATTACTTGAAGCTTATGTTCGTATTGGTAATGAAAGTGCAAAAGCGTCTCCTATCGAATTAAAACGCCTTGTTTTAAGAGGGCGCAACACAACATTTGATTCTCAAAATTCAATGTATAAAGTTGAAGATTATGCCTTTTCTAAACTCAGAGAAAGATATAAAAAATGGACAGGCAATAGTTTTGACGAAAAAGATCTCGTTTCATTTGGACTAGCAACCGAACAGGGATATCTTACAAATGCAGGTGCTTTAATTGCGGATGAAAGTCCAATTCGCTATTCGAGAATCTTTTGTACACGTTGGAATGGGTTGAATAAAAGTGGTGGAACTTTCGATGCATTAGATGATGCTGAATATGAAGGCAGTGTTATTTCTTTAATAGACAATGGCGAAGCCTTCATTAAAAGAAATGCCAGAATATGTTGAACGTAGTTACCACGAAGCATTAGTCAATGCGATAGCACATAGAGATTATTTGATTAATGGAAGTGAAGTTCACATTGATATTTATGATGATCGTTTGGAAATTTATTCTCCAGGTGGCATGCCAGATGGCTCTAACATCCAAGAAAGAGATCCCGTAACAGTACCATCCACTCGAAGAAATCCAGTATTAGCAGATGTATTTAATCGGCTTGGATATATGGAACGTAAAGGCAGTGGATTTGCAAAAATCTTAGATAATTATGCTTTTCAAGTGAACTATACTGATGAAAAGAAACCCTATTTCAGATCCGATAGATACCAATTTACTGTTATTATGCCAAATTTAAATTATCGTGGCACTCAAGATGGCACTCAAGATGGCACTCAAGATGGCACTCAAGATTTTGATACACTAATAATGAACATGATTGAAGAAAACAATAAAATCAGTGCAAAAATCATGGCCGAAAAATTAGGTGTCAGTTTAAGAACAGTTCGACGCCTCATTAAAGAAAATGATCAAATTGAATATGTGGGACATGGATTTAGCGGATATTGGAAAATTAAATAGTTTCCTAGAAAGAAGTGATTTTATTTGACACATATACGTTGTCCTCATTGTGGTCATGAAACGGCAAAAAATTGTTTATGGAATTCCAAAAATGACTACTCAACTTCAAAAAGATATAGATAATCATAAAATTTATTTAGTACGTGGTAAAAAGATGCCACCTCCAAGGCGATATTGTTTTCATTGTCATAAAGATGTTTGTTATTCATTTTTACCTATTGATGAAACTTCTACTACTTCAGTTGAATCTGAAGTGGGTGGTTTTTATGAAGGATATCAAAAGATTGTTGTAAAAAAGATTAAAGATCGGTTTGTTGACTCTTATTCAGATTCTATTGGTACTTTAGAATGCGAAACAAGTATTGATTTAACTGAAAAGGAATATAAGAAGTTTATCCATAATATATATCCTACATTAAAGAATGGAATGAAAACTATGATGATTTAGATATTTGTGATGAAACAACCTGGTCTATCATTATAAAAGCAATTAACAGTTTAGGTTTACCTGAGCTTCGATAAGCATTAGCACTTCTGCTAGTGCTTTTCTTTAATCAAGTGAGCAACATGATGTTCACACTATTAGAAATTAAAAGGATCATTCTATTACCGAAAATTTAATAATTTTTAAAAAGTGGGAATAGGATATGAAGTATATGTTGGCAAACTGTATAAAAAAGAAATCGACTTTGTTGCCAAGAAACGTGATACACAAATATATATTCAAGTAAGTGATAATATTTCGGATGAAAAAACATTTGAAAGAGAATACACACCATTACTTGCGATAAAAGATGCATACCCTAAGTTGATTATTGCAAGAACACGTCATGAAACATATGATTATCAAGGTATTCAAGTTATTGATCTTTGCAGATGGCTTAGAGAAGAATAACGATTCGTTTTCAAAAACATAATGGGTGCTGTCCAGACAATGTCTGGATGACTTTATTGTATGAGTTAAATCTACAGTGTTACTTAACTGAAAATAATTAGGTGCCTAAAAATCAGTACAGAGCATTACCACTTTGGTAGTGCTTTTCTTTTTGCCTGATTTAGAAAGGATGGTGATGTTATGGCAGAATTTAAATCTCAAGATGAGAAAACTAAACAGGCTTTTTCAATGATTGAGCAAGGAGTAAAGGATGTTTATTCTTCTGAATCTTTTAAACAGTATCTATCCTGTTTAAGTAAGTTTCATAGTTATTCCTTGAATAACACTTTATTAATATTGTCGCAGAAGCCGGAGGCTAGTTTAGTAGCTGGTTATCGTGCTTGGCAGACAAATTTTAATCGTCATGTAAATAAGGGCGAAAAAGGATTGATGATTCTAGCTCCGGTAACAACAAAAGAAGATAGATTAATGAATAAACATGATGAGAATGGAAATGTGATTTTAGATGAGTCTGGAAATCCAGTTCAGGAAATGCGTGTAGTCAATTTGACTCATTTTAAGACAACGACTGTCTTTGATATTTCACAAACTTCAGGAGATCCTCTTCCATCTTTAGTGCATGATTTGACAGGTTCTAGTAATGAAGTGAAAGCAATTATTCAAACTATTCAGTCTGTATGTACAATACCGATTGAATTTAAAACAGAAACTGAAAATCTTAGTTTTATGACTGGAGCTAAAGGATATTATTCACCAAGAAAAGATAAGATTGTTTACACTTTTGGCTTTAGCCAGTTGAGTACGAAGTACGAAACAACAAAACCACCTGCTATGCGGGTGGTATCAAAAAAATGTTATACAAAATAATCACCATTCTTTCTATAATGAAGGTGTTCAAGCTATCAAAATAAGAAAGAATGGTGATTATAATGGCTAATAAAGCAAACTCTTTAGCACATACAAAATGGATGTGTAAGTATCACATCATTTTCACTCCAAAGTATAGACGAAAAGTGATATACAATCAATATCGAAAAGATTTGGGTGAAATATTGAGAGAATTATGTAGATACAAGCATGTAGAAATAATAGAAGGACATTTGATGAGAGACCATGTACACATGCTGGTTATGATACCTCTATCATTATCTGTATCTGCATTTATGGGATATCTGAAAGGAAAGTCAGCATTAATGATGTTTGACAGACATGCAAATCTGAAATATAAGTTCGGGAACAGACATTTTTAGAGTGAAGGATATTATGTAAGTACTGTAGGGTTGAATGATGCAACAGTTGCAAAATATATTCGAGAGCAGGAAATGCACGATATAGCAATGGATAAAATGAGTGTAAAAGAGTACGCAAATCCATTCTCAGAAGCAGAGCAACAGGCATATAAACAAGAAAAAGCAAAAAGAAAGAAATAGAAAAAAATAAAGCCCTTTGAGGGCTGGCGAGAGTCAAAAGCGATGGCTTGAACGAAGTGAAAGCAGCGCCTTGAGACGCGAGCTGGCAATAAAGGCTTATAGCCGCAGAGAAAACCACGCCTTTTAAGCGTGGCTTTTATTCATGTCTTAAAGCTTCAATTGGATCAAGATTTGCAGCTTTATAGCTAGGAAGTAATCCAAAAATTATACCGATTGCCATAGAGAATAAGACGGATAATATCATGGCAGGAATACTAATGGATACAGGAGTACCATTGAATATTGATATTAATTTAGCTAAGCCAATACCTGTTATTACACCTGCAATACCTCCAATCGAAGTAAGTACTACAGCTTCAGTTAAGAATTGGAATAGGATGGCTTTTTTCTTAGCACCAATAGCTTTTTTAAGACCAATTTCTTTCGTTCTTTCGGTTACCGTTACTAACATGATGTTCATAACACCAATACCACCAACAAGTAAGGAAATACCGGCAATCCAGATTAACATGGCATTTGTGGATTTAGAAAGATTTTGAATATCTTTTGCCTGCTTCAATAAGTCTTGTGCTTTGTATTGAACACTTGAAGAAGAGACATATGTATTTAATACACTGGCTGCTTCTTTTCCAACAATAGTCATATTTGAAGTGGCATCCACCTTCAGCAATGCACTTTGAGGTTCATCAAACTGATAGAATAATGGCCAAGACTCAATAGGAACATAGACTTTAGAACCCGTAGATTGATTGTATGTATGATAATCATCAATGCTTTCCATTGTAGGTTCAAAATTTTCTTTATCGGCACAAACACCAACAATGGTGAATGGTGTTGAAGAAATTTCTATGGTTTTACCGATTGGATCATCTTCACCAAATAGAAGTCTTGCGCTTGTTTCGTCTAAGACGGCAACTTGTCTAAATTTTTTGTTGTCTTCATCTGTAATGCCTCTTCCTTTTTTGATGGTTAATCCGGCAATAGAGAAATAGTCTTGTTGGACACCCATGATGTATCCACCATCTAAAGATGTATTATTGCGGAAGATGGCTTGATAACTTTGCCTAGAACGATACAGTGTAGCACCTTCTACGTGATCAATGTTTTTTAAGGATTCAAGTGTTTCTTTTGAAACAGTTGGAACTCCATTAGGAATACCAGAATCAAAAGAGTATTCCCAATCTTCTTGATACAAAGCTACTTTTACCGTGTTATTTCCGGAACCAATTAAATTCTTTTCAATCTGATCATTTGTTCCTTTAATTGTAGAAACAATCGCAATGATAGAGGCAATCCCAATAATGATTCCTAGCATTGTAAGGAATGATCGCATTTTATGCGCAAAAATACCTCGAAATGATAATCTTATGTTTTCAATCATGATGTAGCCTCCGAAGATTTTTGCGTCTTAACGCCTTCTTTTGCGTTTTTACTATACGCAAACGCAATATAATCTGTGTCTGAAAGTCCATCTTTGATTTCCATTGTATCTCCCCATACGATTTTTCCAACGGTCACATACTGCTTTTTCAATTTACCATGAACATCTTTTAGCACATAGTACTTATTTCCTTCTTGTTTGACATAAGCCTTAGAAAGCCAAATCGAACTCGTAGTGTCACTAGCCAAATTGAATGTTAATTCCAAATATTCGCCAACTTGTATTTTCGATGCATCTTTGGCATAAGCTTCAAAACCATAATAGCTCACATTTGGATTACCTGAACCATTATAGTTACTATTTGAAGAAGGTACAGTATCAATACTTTGGATTTTGGCATCAAACGTTTCTCCACTTGTCCAACAATAGGCAGAAATAGTATCTCCAACTTTGATTTGGTTTAACATCAATTCACTAATGCTTCCTTTAATATAAGTTCCTTGGCCGGTTGCCACTTCTAAAAAGGCACTACCATCTTGAATAGGATTTGATAGATCTTTTATATTACGCACAATACCACTGCGTTTTGCACGAACGATGCCGTCATTTAATAAAGCTTTATTTTCACTTAATGAAAGCTTTGCCTTTCTTAAATCTAAATCTAACGTCTTCAATTCTTGCTTCTTATCACGAATGGCTTTCGCAAGTTCTATTTCTGTATAACCCGATGAGATATCTTGACTTGGTTTTTGTTCTACTTCCACATATTTCTGTTCTTCCTTTGTGTGTGAAATCACCGAATACATATCGCCTTCATTCATGGATTGTTTAGTGGTAAACTTGTCACAACGAACGAGCCATGAAGAATCAATTTCTCCATCATTTGTATACACATCGAATCGTAAGTATTGGTTTAGATTCGCATTGTCTAAAAATAGCTTTCCATACACAAACCCTTGATTTTCGCTTAACTTAAATACATACGGATTCTGTTTAGTTCCAGCTAAAAAGATTTCTTTATTTGGGACTTGTTGTTTATCACTATAATACTCTACAACATCTTTAGGATCATACGCATTTGTTGAACCATCTGTATATGTATATTCAATCCAATACCAACAAGTATTGTTAGATTCTTTCGTTTCTCTTTCTTCTTTCCATAAAGATGCCTCTTCATGAGGCCCTTTTTCAGGAGCTTCACTTGTTGTAGAAGCGTAATAGATTTTATAAGCCGTGAAATTCTTTTCGGCTTGCGATAAAGATAGAACATAAGGATAAAAACCATTTCCATCTTTTGCAGGAACACCAGGCAATGGTGCAGGTGTATGATCTTGAATTTCTGGTTCTTCAACAACATCTGGAATAGGCGTTGTATTTAATAATTTCTTTAATTCATGCTCGGCAAGTGTAATCGCATTTTGAGCTTTTTCTACATCCAATTGACTTGTATCTACTGCACTTTGAAGTGTAGTTAGGTCATATGACAATAAAGGATCACCTGCGTTGACCTGTTGACCTTCTTGTACAAATACTTGTGTAATTGTTTTAGAAGCATCATATAATACGGATTGCGTATCACTATTGGATACAAAACCAGTAGATGTGGATGGATTATCCCAATACCCTGTATTCAATGTGGATACAGAGTTTACATCGATTTTGTTTGTTGAATTCAAATAAAACTTAATTCCAACTAAGGTAAATGCACATATAGAAGTAATAATAATTCCTTTTTTTATAGAAGGCTTCATAGCACACCTCCTTGTTTATTTTCAATGATTTCTCCATCGATGATATGAAAAATTTTTTTGGCATGACTTGCCACGTTGGCATCATGCGTTATCATAATGATTGTTACACCTTCATCATTTAAGGATTTAAATAATTCCATAACTTGTTTTCCACTTGCTTGATCAAGTGCGCCTGTAGGCTCATCGGCAAGTAGGATTTTTGGATTATTAATAATGGCGCGGGCAATCGCAACACGCTGTTTTTGTCCACCAGATAATTGGCTTGGCTTAAATGAAATACGATCTTGTAAACCTACTTTATTTAATACATCTATAGCTCTTTGATTTCTTTTCTCTTTATCAATACCTGCATAAATCAAAGGTAAAGCTACATTTTCTTGGGCGGTTTCCGAACTTAGAAGATTGAAGTTTTGGGATACAAAGCCAATCTTATTTAAACGAAGATCACTTAATGCATCATCATTCATTTCAGAAATATCTTCATCTTCAAACAGATACGTACCCAAACTTGCTCGATCTAAACATCCAATGATATTCATAAGTGTTGTTTTACCTGAGCCGCTAGGTCCCATAATCGCAATATAGTCACCTTGTACGACTTCAAGACTGACATCCTTTAATACAGGAACAATCATAGGTTCTTTACCGTAGTTCTTATAAATATTTTGTATATTAAGAAGCATTGGCATCACCATCCGTTTCCGTCTGATATTCTGTAGTTGTTTTCATTCCTTCTGAATAAGAATCATCAGCCCACGCGATATAGTCATCCTCGTTTAGTCCTGACTTGATTTTTGTGGCAAATGTTTCTTCATCCGTTTTACCGAGTTCTACTTTTCTTTTCTTTAATTTACCACGTTCAGATACCCATACATATGAATTTCCATTGTCATCCGAAACAATAAAACTTGCATCTAGCCAGATACCTTTTTTCTTTGTAGATTGGCCATTATCCGCTTCAATATATACGTGTTGTCCAAGCATTAAACCTTTGTTGTTGTCTAAAGAGACGTAGAAAGGGTATTTGGATGCAGATTCACTTGAATCTGCTCCATTAAAGTTATTGTTCGAATTCGATTGAGGATCTGTTTCTACTTTTGTGACAGTCCCCTTATAGATTTTATCTTCATTTACACGACTTCTGACAATGACACTTGTCCCTTCAGAAATGGTGCCCATTTCACTAATAGAGCCTTTCACTCTAAAATCTGTAGTTTGCGTAATGGATACTAGCGGTTTTTGGTTTCCACTCTCATCCGTTCCACCATCTTTATTTACTTCTTTAATAATTCCATCAATAGTAGAAAGGACGGTAGAATTTTCAATTTGTTTATTCAACTGCTCGATTTCAGTTTGTGTAGCTTTGATTGTGTTTTGAGCTTGACGAATCGCATAACTCGCATCATTGATTCGTGCCTGAATCTCTACTTTATCTCCACCCTTATTTAGTTCGGCCTTATAATCGGCAATGGTATTATTCCGCGCTTGGATTTCATTGTTTTGGGCTTCAATATCTAATTTTTTTTGTGCAATCGAATTCGCTGCTTCTGTAGTGTCATAAGAAAATAATTTATCTCCTTTACTTACTTTTTGTCCTGCTTTTACATACATATCTGTAATGGATTTGTTTCCATCTTGATTAATATCAACTGTTTCTGAGGATTCTACAACACCTGAATAACGATTTTCTGTATAGGAAGATCCGATGATTGTTGAAACTTTTTGAACATAGATGTTTTGATTGTTGTTTCCTTTTGGAAATAAGAAATAGATGCCTATAACGACAATTAAAAGGCATGCTGAGATTAAAATTATAATTTTAGTCTTTTTGTTCATAGTATTCTCCTGAAATTTAGTGTTATATGTATAGTATATCAAATACTGGTATAGAAAATTCCTTAAAAATACTTAAATTATGGTATACTTTAAAGGTTGTTAAAAAGAGAGGGATATTAACAAATGAATTCACTAAAACCGATGTTACTTTCATCACTTAAAAGCTATGATAAGTCTCAGTTTTTCAAAGATGTAACGGCTGGAATTATTGTAGCTATTATCGCATTACCATTATCGATTGCATTGGCACTTGCTTCTGGCGTTGGACCGGAAGCCGGAATCTTTACTGCAATCGTAGCAGGTTTTGTCATTTCAGCACTAGGAGGAAGCAGTGTACAAATTGCAGGACCGACTGCTGCATTTGCGACGATTGTTGCTGGAATTGTAGCGCATGATGGAATGGATGGACTTATTGTTGCCACGATTCTTGCGGGTATTTTTTTGATTTTGATGGGTCTATGTCATTTTGGAAGTCTAATCAAGTTTATTCCATTTACCATTACAACAGGTTTTACTTCGGGTATTGCCGTTACGATTGTGATTGGGCAATTAAAAGATTTTTTTGGATTAACCTATCCAACGGGAGTAAAGCCTATTGAGACGGTTGAAAAATTTGAGGCTGTAATCCATCATTTTTCTACAATGAATGTGGATGCCGTGATTGTAGGTGTGGTATCTTTAGTTATCTTGATTATTGCTCCATATATCTTTAAAAGAATTCCAGGCTCACTTTTAGCCGTTATTGCAGGAATTTTGATGGTTCAATTCTTGCCTTTAAAGGTAAATACAATTGGAAATCTGTATACAATCAGCAATGCATTACCATCTTTACATTTTCCAAGCTTATCATTAAATGTCATTCAAAATGCACTACCGAATGCATTAACTATAGCTGTATTAGCGGCCATTGAATCACTACTTTCTTGTGTGGTTGCCGATGGTATGATCAATGGAAAACATCGTTCGGATATGGAACTTGTTGCGCAGGGTGCTGGAAATATTGCGTCAGCTTTATTTGGAGGAATTCCTGCCACGGGTGCTATCGCAAGAACGGCTGCCAATATTAAAAATGGAGGAAGAACACCAATTGCCGGCATGGTCCACTCCATCACATTAGTCATTGTATTAGTTGTTTTAATGCCATATGCCGGAATGATTCCGATGCCTACCATTGCGGCTATTCTATTTATTGTCGCATACAATATGTGCCAATGGCGTACCTTTGTGAACTTAGTTAAAACAGCACCTAAGAGTGATATTATTGTTTTAGTCACTTCATTTGTGCTAACTGTAATCTTTGATTTGGTTGTAGCCATTGAAGTAGGTATGGTACTTGCTTGTTTATTATTCATTAAACGTATGAGTGAAGAAACAAAAGTCAATGGCTGGACATATGTAGATGAGGATACACCCGATGTTGATGAACACCTTCAAAAGCTTCCACTTCAGATTCGTGTTTATGAGATTTCAGGACCATTATTCTTTGGTGCTGCTAGTGTAATTGAAGAAATTGTAGTCAAAGATTTTACAACATGTCTAGTTCTTCGTATGCGCAGTGTTCCTGCATTAGATAGTACGGCACTAAACGCATTAAAAGATTTAGTTCAGGTTTGCAAGTCCAAAGGAATCACGATTGTATTTTCACATGTGAATGATCAACCAATGAAAGTCATGGAAAAGGCAGGCTTTATTGAGCTTGTTGGTAAAGTTAACTTTCAGCCAAGTATCAGTGCTGCACTAGATCGTGCTGAGGAAATTATTCATAGTAAATAAAAAAACGCGTTTGCGTTTTTTATTTTGTCTTAAACAATTTCATCGTTTCGGATATAAACTCATTATCATTGATCTTTTGTTCAATATTCTTGTTGAGTGGACAATGTTCTCGTGTAATTGTATAGCTGCTTCCACTAAAATTAAATGTGATGTATTCAAGATTATCAATCAATTTGAATAGAGATACAGAATTGTAAACTAGAGCTTTATTTATATATAAGTTTTCGTTGTTGTACCAATCTGTACAATGATAATCTACTATAAGTCCACAGCCTTTTGAATCAATTTCAAATACATAGCCATATTCCGATAGGGGTAAGGCATTTAGTAAATGGGATGTATTACTATTATTACCAATATATTGGCTTTTGTAGTGTTGAAGTTGTTCAAATGAACTTTTATCCATATTAAAAGGACTTGTTGGAACGGTATTATTGGTATATTGTTTCTTGTCGTCAATTCGATAATATTCATTGGAGGTATCGGCATTGATGCGAAATACATTGTAGAATGGATTTTGGTATTCAATCATTTTATTGCCATCCTCACTAAATACAGTAGTTGTAGTCAGTCGATAGATGGGTGGTTGTTTAAATTGGTTTACACTGACATAGTCGAAAATAAAGAAGATGCCTAAAAGTAAAGCGAATAGAATTGTTGAAACCAATCCTTTCTTGAGTAGAGAAGTAAATTTTAATTCTCTAAATATTCCAACTACAAATAAAAACAATCCAATCATAGAATAGATGCTGCCCCAGCTGCTTTCAGAAGGGAAAACAGTAAATGCACAAAGGGATGTAAAAATGCCAAGCCCTATAATAAATAAAGATATTTTTTTGTGTTCATCCTTGATTTTCTTATCTGTATAATCAATGGTTTGAATTAGGTTTTGTTCAGAATACTCCATAGCCTCTTCTTTAACGATTTCTTCTCCAGCTAAAAGTTCATTTAATGTGATATCTAATTCTTTACTTAAAGGTTCAAGTAAAGATAAGTCAGGCATATAATGCCCAGTTTCCCTTAGTTAAAGATATGAACCCTCATTATCAGTCTACTTTTCCAATAAATCGGTAATATATC
>UMHW01021803.1_pt1 | contig 24570 bp, 28 predicted proteins | sample 1965631 | NCBI WGS metagenome assembly UMHW01 (sample SAMEA4836107, study PRJEB28245) | human gut metagenome | biome: gut microbiome; material: fecal sample | place: Denmark | collected 2008
CCTAGTTCATCAAAACAGATCATTCGCGGCGTACCGTTGTTGTAAGTATACAATTCTAGTGCATCTTTTCCACGCATCGAAAAACTGTTTGCAATCCCGGAAGCCGAATCGACTCTAAAGCCACCGACCGGATAGCCGCCCTTTGCTTTGCCACGTGTGAAATAGCTATATCGGTTTAGAATCTGCATAATAGTGCTTTTTCCTGTACCGATGTCACCTCGTAACAATAGCCCTTTATTCGCATCTAGCTTCTCGGATCGCCCCTCTGTGTATAAAAACAATTGATTCATTAAGTTTTTATTCGAATCGTCAATCTTAAAGCCGGGGCAAACGTATTTGCAACACGACTTAAACCATTCCGGGCGCTTTTCGACTTCTATCGGCTCGTCATAGTACGGTAGTCCGTATGATAGAATTGCCGCTATCGGTAGAGTCTGTTTGCTTCTTGTTTCCATATTCGTTTTTATTGTTCTTTAGTTCAAAAAATCCCGCCCAATTATTCGCAATCGATTCATCTACGATTTGAGATGCGACCGCCGGATTACCTTTGCTCAATTTCACTAATTTGTTGTAACACGCTTTGAGTGACTTTTCCGATTTGTAATTTTCCCGCCTGTCTTTCTTGTATTCAAGCCAAAGAGTAAACGTCTCTAAAAACTCATTAGATATAAAATCAAAATCTCCATGAGAGACTTTAGAGAGTATATTTATGTTTGGTTTCTGTTTTAGTTTATTATAGTCTGTACTATCCCCTGTATCATTGACTCCCTTAACTCCTGTACTATCCCCTGTACTATTGGCTGTCTCATTGGCTGTTTGATTGGCTGTAAAATTTACAGTAGTTGTTACAGTAGTTTTAAATTCCTTCACGAAAGAATACGAGCTAATGACACGTTTGTTTTTCCCAGATTTATAATAGACTAATCCTGCATTTATTAAAGACTCGCGAGCTTTTATTAGTGTTTTCTCATTCACGTTAAGCGCAAAACAAAGTTCAATGTTCGAGCAATCGAAAACGTCCCGCCAATCTTCGCCATTACAAATAGCCACTAATTCGTAAAAAAGGGCTTGTTCGGTGGCGGTAAATCTGAAACGTCGTCTCGCTTTTCGCATCTTTTCAGTTAGCGTATATCCGTCTATATTCATCACACTAATAAAGTCTATCGAGAGATGTAATAACTACAAACTCTTATCCCTATCGCCCGCCCTGTTTTCAGAACGGAGCAATAGCAAATAAAATTATTCTCTTTCCCGCCGTTCCTACATGTCCGGCAATCGTGTTTTACTGGCTTCTGTACTATTTTCTTCGTCATTCTTATATCTCCTTTATTTTGATTCCATGAACGTAAAGCATGAGTTTACGTTTGATTATATACTCCTTTGTCCGAACTCCTTTCGTATCTTCGACGACATACTCACCATCTCGATAATAAACGAAATCCGCGATGTAGTAAACGCCCCGTTCGAGAAGTTCTTTTTTGTGTAGCATCTTCCGCGCTCCTTGCACTTCGTAGAAATGATATTGAGGCGAAATAAGCTCGAATTTTACTTGTTCTTGAAGTCCAGTTATAATGCCCTTCTTTTCGAGTAGTTTTAATTCCTTAGCGCGTCGATATTCCTTTTTAGAGTCGTATCCGTCTATCTTTACATTGTTATACTTTGCCATATATTTAAAATTATTTGTCGTCTAACCAGATATTCACTACGCTGATTAGACGTAGAACATTAAACTTAAAACTTAAATACGAGGGCTTTCACCTCACGCCGTCCTTTTCGGCGACATTATTGGTTAATAAAATAATATTTGGTAAAGTATTTATTTTTTAGCTTCATACGAATAAACATCTACAATCGCCGTTTCTTTGAGAAGAATCGAAGAATACTCCGCCATCGTTCCTTTCATGCCTTCATCGAGCTTCTTCATTGCGTCGTGAATGTTCGCCGCCTGTATGAGTACGTTTGTATAAGTCCGTTTCTCCTTGCCGCTTTTCTCGTCAAGCGTAGTGAAAGCGAGTCGCCCGGCAAACCATTTATCGGCGGAATCCTCTTCACTCGTAAATATCTCGCTATAATGTGCGCGGGAAATGTCGGACACAGTGAACTCACCGGAGATAAACGGCGTTACTTCTTCGATTATTCGCGCTTCTGCTTCGGTAAAACTTAGCGCATCGACTAAATACGGTTCGGTTACTTTCTTTTGCATCCCGGTTTCCATTACTTTCTCGTAACGGATTTTTGTTAAAAACCAAGTGTTCATAATTTCGTGTTTATTAAAGTGTTCATAAAAATGTAATTAATCGTGTTGTGTTAGTGTTGTGACGGTACTTTCTTCGTCTGTTTGCGCAATTCCTTCCGTAACCTATAAATCTGATTCTTTACCGGAACGCTATTCTTTGCTTCCGGCTTTAGTGATTCAATCTGCAACTTTAAATCTAGTACCTCTTTTGCCTTATCGACGCAATCGAGCAAGTCCAGACCGGAGCGAATAGACTCGTCTACAATCTCGCTAGCTATCCGGATGCGGTCGTAGAGCTTCTTTATATTGTCGGCATGGTCGGCGCGATTCATTTCGAGTATTCGACCTTCATTTGTATAACCGTCATAAATGACATAATACAACTTGTCTACGTCCGGGCGACCGAGGAAATGACCGAGGAACTGCCAATAATATTCGTCCTTTTCGTCGATAGTGTTTCCGAATTGCAGTGATTCGATTTTTCCTTGCGACATCGGACACTTGATTTCTCCCAAGGCGATAACTTTTCCGTCGAATCCGTACACATAGAAATCTGGTGAATCTCCGAATCCTTCAAACGGTTCATTGAAAACAATGTCGTTAAAATCAGTTGTACATGATTTGATTTCATTCATTAATTGAGTACGTACCCATTCGACCGCTAGCGGTTCGTTTTCGTGTCCCCAGTCAAACGCTTTTGAGCTTCCGTTTTCTCGCATCGTTCCGGTTCTACGCTCGTATCGTACTAAATACATCGCATCTAACGCGGCTTTACCGAAAGGACAACCTTTGCCCGCTTTCATTAAATCGGGAAGCGTAGAGGCAGTTATTTTGCCTTGTCTCTTTTCCTTCCATTCGATTTCTTTTTGTTCACTTGATTTCATGTGCTACTAGTTCTTTAATTTGTTCTTTAGTTAGTTTATATTTTGTTTGGACTTGCGCGACCGTAAAGCCACCCGCCAGACCGTCGAGGATATTTTTCCAGATTACCGATCCGGTTTCAACCGTAGGAAGTGATTTTTCTACTTTCGGGATGAATGGACGAATACGGAGTGAATCAACCTTTTCGCCGAAAGCGTCAACTATTACCGCCCCGATTTGGATTTGCTTGTTTATCCACTCTTCGAAGTTCGGTGTTTTGAAAATCTTCGTCATAGTTTTGCAGTTCGTTCGGTTGAGAATCATCGGTTTTACATTTTCGTAAAAGTGAGCGACAAAACATTCTTCTTTTTTACCGGACGTGCCGACTACTAGTTCTTTCTTCGTTTCGCGGATAGTTAGAATTATATCTTTTCCATCTGGTAGGCTGTAAGCGCCTAGATAGTCATAATTAAATTGAGTTTTCCAATGTGTCATTATCGTGTTGTTTAAAAGTTATCGTTTCCACCCTGATAAAGCGACTCATAACAGTGAGCGCAAACCGTTATTATCTTCGTACCGTATCTGCCGCGTTCGTACGTTTCGACCTCTAATTCTATCTCTTCGCCCGGTTCAATCTCTTCGCCGCAATCTTCGCAAACTAGAGTATCAGCAGGACACGCGCCAAGAACCGTGCAAATTCGGCAATTACCGATACATTGAGGATTCGCCGCCATGTCGTTTCGTGTTTAGATAGTTACAGACTAGCACATAGATAACCGTTATAAATACGATCAATAGTGCGATAATTAATTTGCCCGGCTCCGGCTCGCCTTCTGCGAGACTGCACGCTAAAAGCATTAAGATAATAGCGGCGGGGCTTTGTTTTAGTGTTAGCATGGTGTTTGTTTTATACTACCTTATTACTCTGTATGAATCTATCTATGCTCGATAAATCGTACCAAATCATTTTTCCAAATTGAGAAAAAGAAACGAGAGCTTTTTCCCGTAACGTTCTCAAAAAATCATCCGAGCATCCTATATAGAATTTTGCTTCATCTTTACTAAGCCATCTCTTTGCTATTGGCTCAACTTTTCCGGTTACTCTGGTTCGTCCCATTGTCGTACTATTCTTTGCGTTCAACATAAATGTTATCTCCGTCAATCCAAGTTTTAAAAATCTTTCCTTCATCAGTTTTTAAATCGGATGCGGTCGTTCTCACTGATTTTCTGCGGTTGCGAGGGAAGTAGGTTTGTCGCCCTACTTCCATCGCCTGCAGTGTCGGCTTAATTGGTGTTGTGTTCATTGTCGTAATATTTATTTTATTAGCTTTGCATAAAAAAAGAGATGAATAATACAAAGAATCCAAAAGCGATTAACGCCGCTAAAAAGTACATTCAGTCCAAGGAGCAATATTTAAAAACTCGCTCAACGTGGTTTTATAATATATTAATTGCGGGGGCTGGTCTTCTGGGGGCTTTAGTAGCATTATCCAATAATAGCCGCGAATTTTACCCGGTACGCGTCCTTTTTGTTTTGACCGTAATATTGCTAACACTGGGCATTCTAAGCGTAGCAATCGCGCTATACTATGATATTTTCCGGTCAAAACGCCGCCAACTGGAAGATTATAAACGGTTACAAAATATAGTCTCTGGTGCCAATACCGATCCCACTTCTTTAAAAGGCAAGTCAAAAACTTTTTTTTATTTTTTGACATATTGACTTATGTATTCTTCTCATTATCATTCATTTCTTTAATAGTATATGTTATAGCGAAAAATCTCCCAGAGTGGTTTTAATAGCCCCGAAGGGCTACGGATTAATATTAAATTGCTGCTCTCAATCGCTCTATATCTCTAATTAATTTTTCTTGCCTTGCTACTTTATCATCTGCCGTTCCGTCAAGCCCGATACTTGCATACCATTCAGCATTGTTAATAGCCTCTTCTAATGCTATTTCTTTTTGCTCAATTAACGCATTAATGGCGTTCTTATCACGGCTTTCGATTAATATCTCTAAATTGGTCTTTCTGGTTAAAGTGCTAGTTGCTTTCATAATCGTATCTATTAGAGGTTCATGTATAAACAAGTAAAATCACATTCATCGTCGTAGTCATATTCTAATTGCTTCGGTGCGAAATAGTCCTGAATCTTCTTTGCTGCTACTTCGTTTTTACCTTCAAAAGAAAACGTAAACGTCTTATTGGCTGCTATTGTAATTTCAACAGGTACACCAGCAACGATGCTTAATGTATTTTCAATTACTTCCTTCTTTGCCATAATTCTATACTTTTATTTGTTAGTTCTTGATTGATTGATTAACTTTGATGCGACAAAGATAGATATTTATTCGATATAGTATCGAATAAAAGAAGTTTTTGTATTCGATTTTATATCTAATTAACATACAAGCATCATGGGATTACGAGAACGATTATTAGATTATATTGCCTACAAAGGCATAGACAAGGCTACATTAGAGAGGAGAAGTGGATTATCAAATGACGCCGTTAATAAAATGGGGGATAATACAAGAACTAATACACTCGATAAAATATCGAACGTATACCCGGATTTAAATATAGCTTGGCTCAAAACAGGAGTTGGAGAAATGATATTAGGGAACGAAGAAGATAAACGAGTCCCGCATTATGACGGTATAAAGGGTAAAGCCATTCCACATATAGACGTAGTTACCGCCTCTTGTGGTCTACCGAATGGCTTTAACTCTGCAATAACGAAAGGGGATTGCGAACGCTTCATCATCCCCGATATGCCCGGTTGTGATTTTACGATCCGCGCCGGAGGTCGTAGCATGATTAATAGAAACGTTCCAGAACGAAGCATTAACGATCGGGATATTGTCGGTTGTCGAATTGTAACAAGTCGCTCTCATGTGCGTTGGGGTGAAGTATATGCATTGGCAACCTATGATGGAATAATGATAAAAAAAATCGAAGAGTCTGATAAAGAGGGTTATATTAAATGCGTTCCTTTTAATAACGAAGAAGGATTCAAACCGTATGATGTTCCGGTTAATGAAATATACGACTGGGCGTTAGTCGTCGGTGTAGTGAGTGTAAAAACATGGATTTAACTAATTATAAAAGACAAAACAATATGAAGAAGCTGCTATTAGGAATAATATTAATATTTTTCCCGCTTATCGCATCTGCGCAAGATGAAGTATTAACAAATCAGTCTATAACCGACATGTTAGAACTTGGATTCTCGAACGACGTTATAGTAACTAAAATAAATACGTCAAAAAATAACTTTGATACATCTATACAAGCTCTAAAAGAATTAAAAGAAAAAGGAGTAAGTAATGATATTATTGTGGCGATGATGCAGAAAAACAATGATACAGAAAAGCAAATAAAAAAAACTCCTCGATCCGGAATTTACTTTAAGGTCGGAAGCGAGTTAAAAAAGATATATCCAACCGCATTTTCTGGTACTAAAACAAGTACTCTAGGAACTGCCCTTACATACGGAATCGCAGATGCAAAAATTAAGTCAACTATGAATGGTAAACATTCGAACAATATAATAAATACAAATATCCCTAGTTTTTATTTTTACTTCGATGATAAAGAACAAAACAGTTTTGCAGTATCTAATTGGTGGTTTACAGTAGCTTCATCTCCTAACGAATTTTTATTATCTAAGTTAACCATAAAGAAAAACAGAAGAGAACTAGAAACAGGGAAAGTAAATATATATGCGGGTAACTCTATCGGAGTAGATGAAGATAAAACAATAGGCTTTGAGATTGAAACTATAAATGATTATGAATTTAAAGTCACCCCATCTGTACCATTACTTCCCGGAGAATATTGCTTCTTCTATAGGGGAACAATTCCACAAGGCGGATATAATAATCAAGCCGTTTTTGATTTTTCCATTTCTGAAAGTTGTAAAATAGAAACTAAATACAAAAACGGGGATTATGTTTGGATTTTGAAAGACAGTAAACCCCGTAATTATCAAATTATATCTACCGAAATTCGAAGAGATGGAGTATATTACATACTTCAACAAAGAAATAGCTGGGAACCATTAGAGTACAAAGAATCCGACTGCTACTCATCCAAAGAAGAAGCAACAAACAAATAAAAAAGTGTCATCAACCACTAAAACAAACATCATGGAAGCAAAAATAGAACCACACGAGCAATTCAATAGTGAAGATGAAGAACTCTGTTATTATGGAAAAGTTTACGAATCTGTTTTAAATAAACTTGATGCGGTTAATACATCATTAAAAGACTGGCTTTCTCATCTTCTAATGATAGCCGCCACGCTATTAGGAGTCCTAGCGGCTTTGAACCCCGTGAAGCAAACAGACCCAATTTGTATTCGTATTTGCTTTCTGTTGGCAGTTCTATTGCTTGTACTTGTACTCCTATTAGGTGGAGTAAGTTTGTACGGCGTAGTATTTGAAAAGCGTACTCATTTCGAGAACTACGCAAAAGAGCTAGGAGAATCTGTAAAGTATCATCGGAAGATGAGACCCACAATGCCCGATGGGAAAAGATTGTTCCTAATCTGCGAAAAAGGTTCATATATTTGCTTTGGTCTTTTCTTTCTTGCACTAATTTTATATTTGATACTATCTTTATTTGTCGTGTCATAACAGTGTTTTATCTTATACCAATAAGAATCTAATAGGTAGCTTAAAATAGAGGTAGTATATTATTTACAACTTAAAACAAAATATCATGGGAACATTTTTCGGACTTATCGCGGTATTATTCGCCATACTTCAAATCATTCTATTCTTCAAAATCTGGGGAATGACGAACGACATTAGAGAAATCAAAGAAAAGTATCTTTCCTCGACCGATCCAAAGAAAAACGTATCGCCTGCTCAACCGACCGAATTTAGTATAGGCGAATTGGCCGTAGAGATAAAGACGAATAAGCAAATGCGGATCAAAGAGATTACACAGGACGGAAAGTATAGTTGTTATACAGGTGGAGGCGCTTCACATGAGGGCGACTTTACGGCGTCAAAGATTAAGCATTTTAATTCGTAGAGTCCCAATATAAACATCTTCAAACCATTATCTTAAACATACCATTTTATATTAAAAATAAAATAGAAAAAAGTATCTCATTTTATTTCATCGACAAAAATGTCAGTGAAATATTAGTTATTCTATTCAAAATAGCTATATTTGCATAAAAATGTCGATGAATTATGTATATAAGTAAAATAAACACTTCCCAAGCCCCCATTGATGTCTCGCTTAGGGAGATGCTTGCTAAATTTATTCAAGAGAATGAAATTATTGAATCATCTATTGCCGATGAAATAGGGATCCATAAAGAAACGCTATCTAAATTCCTAGAAGGGAAAGCTGAATTAAAATTTATGCAAGCAATTCGTTTAATGAAGCTATTAGACTTAACCGAAAGCCAATTAGTTTCTGCATATTGCAAAGATATAAATATAGATGAAGCATCTTCATTGGACAAATTTGAGAAGCTATCATATATAATGCAAAACTTTGATGTTCCAACATTAAAAAAAATAGGAATAATCAAAAGCAGAGCGAAAATTGATGAATACGAACAATGTATTTGTGACTTTTTCGGTTTTTCTTCTATATATGAGTACGACGACACATCATTAATGCCAACTTTATTTAGTAAGTCAAAAAAGAAAATCTTACAAGAAAAGGAGGCTAAAATGACTACATTTTGGCTCAAATGTGCTATTAGTTCATTTTCTAAAATAGATAATCCAAATGACTATGATAAAGACTTATTATTCCAACTTCTAAAGCGAGCATCAGAGTTTACGCAAGACGAAGTTAACGGTTACAAAAGATTTGTTTTGGTACTATTTCAATTAGGTATCACCGTGTTAACACAATCTTATGTATCTGGAACTAAATCTTTCGGTGTAACGATGATATTAAATGGGAAGCCATGTATCATAATTACAGATATGAATAAGCAGTATCATAAACTTTGGATTAACTTATTACATGAATTATATCATGTAATAAATGATTTTGAGATGCTTGAAAGCATGGATTATCATCTTTCTAACTCTGAAACACCTGAATTATTATTAAATGAGAATAGAGCGGATCAGTTTGCTTTAGATGTTTTGGTTAATCCTTCTGTACAAAGTAAACTCCGGAAAATTATATCATTCCCATTTAAAGTACATCTTTTAGCAAAAGAATTAAATATATCTCCATCAATAATATACGGAGTCTATTTAGAGTCTTTGCCAAATGGAAGATTAAAAGCTCAAGAATTTGCTAAATATAACAATGGTGATAATTTAATATCTTCTGATATTGCTACACGAAATATACTATTCGATGCAGTGGAAAAAAGATCATTAGAAAATGCTATTGAGAAAATGAAAACTGAATTATTTAAAAGAGCAATCTAAATAAATTAACATTATGGAATTACCAAAGAAAAAATTAGAAGATCTAATCTGTGCTGCAGATAAAATTATTGAAGCAAATAATCAAACACAAGAAGATTTGTTCGGACAAGTAAAGAACCCCAATGCAATAAGCGAAATATTAGATATACCACTACAGGATCCTAAAAGATCATATACCCTTTATTATCAAAATATTCAAAAATTTCTTGGTGATTTTTTACCAAAAGATAATGATATAAGTAAAACTATTAGAGAGTTAATTTGCATTTTACTTGCACATAAAGAATTATCAGGCATCACGTACGGCACTCGTGAAGCGGATTCTCGTATGGCTACAACAACAGATATGGAAAATCTAATAGATGTTCTTTCGGAGTGGTCGGAAACACCTACTGATTATTTTAAACTTGCCAATATTCTTTTGAAGAAAAATAAAGAACTGGGGTATATCCCAGAAGAGCGTGAAATAAAAGATTATTTGAAGTAGTTCAAGTAAACGGGTACATAATTTTGTTTTCCTGTTTTGATATACTCTAAAAGGATTTCAGTAAGTTCAAATAAGTATATACTATCTGTATTTTGAAAGCCCATGGTTCGAGACTGTTCTTTGTGAGTAATGATTTGAATAGCTTGCTTTAAGCAAAATGCTCTTAGTTCTTCATCTGTCATAATAGTACTTTTACTATTAGCCGGATAAACTAGAAACAGATAGCTTAAATTCAAACAAATAATATTTGCTATTTCTGATTGATTGATTAACTTTGTATTGAAAACGTTCTTTGATAAAGATGAAATATAAGAGGTGATATTTATAAGAAAGGGCATGAGTACCGTTTTTTAATGCAAATTCGGTGCAAATGGATTTTATAAATATTATAAGATATTAGTTATAAGCGTTTTAGATGGTGTACAAAAACGCCTCTCACGCATGTAATACGAGTTCGATTCTCGTACCCACTACACAACGAGGAAATGAATCAATTCATTTCCTCGTTTAATTTATACACCTCAAAGAAAGATTCTTTATCAATCCTCAACCTAATTCTCTCTTCCCGTTTCTGCCCTGCCAAATTCAAGAATAAATTGAAATATAACTGACTGAAAGAAAGACCGGAACGGCTGTAAGTAATATCAAATGTCCAAGTCCTACGAAAAGAGTCAAAAGCAGCAAATGGCTGCTCACCACCTTTACACATAAACACTTCAGGAAAGGACGCAGGCGGATAAGGTTGAAATAAGCCAGCCAATTGCACATAAATGTAATCAATCATCCATTCATCTCCTGCCAAAGCAAGCTCCCCTTTTAAACGGAGTTTAACCGCATACGCAGCAGTTACATCAGGAGAAGTATAAACAGGTATCTGACTTTCCGACGGATAGTCACCATTCTTATATCCCAGACTCATTGTCAATCCCGATTTACCGATTCCGTTAAATCCGCCAGCTTCCTGTCTCGCCAACTGATTCTTCAGATCAATCATAAACGTCAGTTTGCCAAGAGTAGGATCTCCCGGATACTGCGCCAGCGTATCCAGCACATAATCCTCCTCATTATAACTCCCGGCTACCAATTCTCCCTTTCCATCTTCCAGAGCGACATCACCTCTTTCAATATCCACATTGCCTACCGGATAATAAATCGCATCATCATCCTTCGCACAGCCACAAACGCATAGCAGCAATACTGCTAATCCTATTATCTTATTCATAATCTTTTCTATATCTTGATTTAATAACAAATATACATCTTTTTTGTGCTGCAATTGATTTATATCAACCGTTTTTAGTATTTTTGCACACACCAAAACAAAAAAGACATGGATACATTGTTAAGAGAAACTGTGAATGCCGTTGTAAATTCCCGCTTTCCGGAAATGAGTATAGAGGGAAGACGGCAGATAGAAAGTATACTGATCCGTGAAGAGTTTCCCAAAGGAGCCATTGCGCTGAATGAGGGAGAGGTCGCTCACGAGATTGTATTCGTCGGTAAAGGTATGCTCAGACAATACTACTACAAAAACGGGAAAGACGTTACCGAGCATTTCTCTTACGAAGGATGTATCGTGATGTGCATTGAAAGTTTCTTGAAGCAAGTACCTACCCGGCTTATAGTGGAGACACTGGAACCTTCCATTATCTACCTTTTCCCCCGCGACATGATACAGAAGCTGGCGAGAGAAAATTGGGAAATCAATATGTTCTATCAGAAAATATTGGAATACTCTTTAATTGTATCGCAAGTCAAAGCTGACTCCTGGCGCTTTGAATCCGCCCGCGAACGCTATAATCTCCTGCTCGAGACACATCCGGAAATCATCAAACGCGCTCCTTTGGCACACATAGCCTCTTACCTGCTGATGACACCGGAGACCTTGAGCCGCGTACGCTCCGGAGTTCTGTAAACACATTATCGGTTCTTCCGATATTCTTTGGGAGACATCCCCGTATAATGCTTAAAATATTTCCCGAAGAAGGACTGGTTGGCAAAGCTCAAGCGGTCAGCTATCTCCTGTATATTCATGCTTGAGGAGTTTAGAAGTGCTTTTGCTTCCAAGATCACAAACTCATCGATCCACTCGCCCACGGTCTTTCCACTCACCTCTTTCACAACTCCGGAAAGATGTTTCGGTGTCAGACACAGCTGGTCAGCATAAAACTTCACACTACGTTCTGATTGATAAGATTCTACCAGCGTTTCATAGAAACGTTCAAAGATATACTCTTTCCGGCTTTTCGACTTCACCGAAGCAGTGACTGCAGGCGCATGATTGTTAAAAATGTTGCACAATTCAAAAAAGAAACCCTGCATCAGTCCGAGCACGACCTCCCTGCGATACAGATCCCCTTTACTCCTCAACCTCTTTCTGATAAACGTATGATATTCCTGCACCGTGCGCTGCTCGTTCGGAGTCAGGCTAAAACAAGGATAATCTTTCAGATAGAAAAATAATGCAAGCAGATTGCCTACTTTAGGCAATGTCTCCAGCAAACTCTTGGATACCGCAAAGAAGATTCCCTTGAAGTCGGGACTAAACTGCCGGTGTTCTATAATCTGGCTCGGCAGGGCTATCACCATCCCTCCCGAAGATAATTGAAAATCCTGCAGATTAATATTAAAAGTCCCCTCACCTTCCAGGCAAAGTCCTATTGTCAATACCTCTAACTTGCTGGGACCGCTATATAAGGAAATAACGCTCTCCGAATCGAAGAGCGCTATATCATTATCAATGACATCAATGCTATCAGCATCTATATGTTTAGAATGAACTACAGAAGAAATACCTACTTTAGGAACATTTTGAATATCCATACTCTCTCTCTTTTGGCGACAAATATACCAGCAATAAATCAGATATACAAGTCAAAACAGAGTATCACCAGACAAAATGAACATTTTTGGCTACTTATTGACCACCCCGAACAGATATTCAGCGTCACGCCGGGCAGCAGGAACAGCCCACTCCTCCGGAACGAATTTCCACTGATTCAACGCTTTCGGACTCATTCCCCCTTTCTCCTCGATGTAATTCATCAGGTAAAAACGAAGATCCTTATCAGTAGAGAAAATGATACGGTCTTTCAATTTCTCTTGAGGAATGCCCGAACCCTTTGTCAACAATTCACCGCCACCATTACCACGATAAGAATTCAACGCCACTTTATAAATCTTATTTATATCGAAAGGAGAGCCATCTGCCATACTGACAATCGTAATCTTCTCCCCTTTCGGTTTAGTAACATCCACCGTATAGATTATGCCGGAAGCCGAATCAAAGTTAAAACTGAAATTCTGGAAAGAAGCCCTGTCCTCCGCACCATCCCGACGTTTTTCCTTGAACCACAGCAAATGGTCGTCCGGTGATTTCATCCGGTTAGTCCACATGAAATAAGACATCTCCAGAAAATCCTTGATTTCTTTACCGGACAAAGTCATCACGTACAGCATATTTTCATACTTATATAAGTTGAACATATCACTGACGAACACATCCCCTTTCTTAATTTCCGCATCGAATGAAAGCGGTGCTGCAAAAGAAATGTCGGCTCCCGTGATATCGAGCTGCAAAGTATGTATCAGATCGATGAAAGCAGAAGGACCGAAGAAAGAAGGATGCGTAGAGATATCCTCAGTAAACGTACCGATTTTCTTGGACACAAACTTCCGCACAGCCTCATACTGCGGAGCGAAACGTTTCATAAAATCCTCGCTGACACCATAATCCTTTGTCTCCGTCAATACCCCTTGAATATCCTTACTCAGTACCTTGCCATCCTTCAACTTCAAAGTGATGTCGACATTGGACAGCACCACTCCATTGCTTGCCGGATCAATAACCAACACCGAATCTCCGGCAACATTCATCACCTTCTTACATTCGCGGGCATGATCATGTCCCATCAATACCACATCGAATCCCGGAATATTCTTTGCCACATTCAGAGACGCATTCTCATTATATTTACCGGACATCTTAAACGCATCCTGTCCGGCATGGAACAACCCGATGACCACATCCGGATTCTCCTTTGCACGGATTATCTTCATCCATTTGCGAGCCGTCTCCTCCATATCGTCAAAACGAAGCCCTCTCCACAGATTTTCCGAAAGCCAGGCAGGAATGGCCGGTGTAATCATCCCCAAAACGACGATCTTCACCCCGTCCCGTTCCAACACTTTATAAGGAGGAAGATGAGGTTTCCCCGTAGACGTATCAATGATATTGGCTCCCAGTACAGGAAAGTCACAGGTTTCAATCCAACGGTCGAATACAGCACGTCCAGTTTCCACATCATGATTTCCCATATTGCCCGCATCATATTTCATATAATTCATCATCTCCGCACAAAGATGCGGAGACACGGTATCTATATAATTATAGTAATAAGCGGTAGGCTGTCCTTGCAGAATATCCCCATTATCCAGCAATATCAGATTATCTTTATACTCCCGGCGTTCCTTCTCAACAAATGAGTATATCCGGGCCAGACTCCCTTTCCATTCCTGACGGGTTATAAAATTGTAAGGATAATAATTTCCGTGTACATCACTTGTCTGTACAATCTTCAACTTCACTACCTTTTCCTGTGCTGCAACGGACAGTGTCAGACAGAAAAGCCAAGCATAAATCAATGTTATTCGTTTCATTCTTTTTCTATTTTTAGAGGATGCGAGAATATAAATCGTGCCCCGCCTGTATAGTCGGGATCAATCCATATAGCTCCCTTCCATTTAGATACGATCAATTTACAGATAGACAACCCCAATCCGGTTCCCTGAGCATACTCATTCAGTTTTTCAAAGCGTTCGAACACAAGTTTCTGTTTTTCTTTCGGGATACCGCATCCGGTGTCAGTCACTGAGAAAACCGCCATTCCCGTTTTTTCATCGACAGAAAAGTCCAATGTAATCTTCCCCTTTTTCGTAAACTTATCAGCATTCGACAAGAGATTGATAATCACCTGCTGCATACGCTGTATATCCGTCTCCATCCGGTACGTCTCAAAAGAAGTGGTAAACAGAAACTGATTGTCCGAAGATTGCCGTGAAAAACTAACGGAAGCAACCACCTGCCGACACAACAGTACGACATCACACTCCTCCCAAGTTAGCGTCACCCGGTTAGCCTCCAGTCGCGAAAGGTCAAGAATATCATTAATCAGGCGAAGCAGTAAATCTGAATTAGTCTTGATAATCTGAAAATAGGACTGACGTTCCTCCTCCGTACTTCCTTCCACAGCCAACACATCCGAGAATCCGACAATTGAGTTCAGCGGTGTACGTATCTCATGACTCATGTTTGCCAGGAAAGCACTTTTTAGTCGGTTGGACTCTTCCGCCCTGTCTTTCGCCACACGCAAATCTTTGTCCGACCTCAACAGTTCGTCTTTCAACCGCTTCGTACGGAAATAATAAAAGAGAGAAATAAACAGCCCCAACACCAATACAACAAACAAAGTGCAAGCAGACCATATCTGATACGTATACTGCTGATAGAATGAAACCGGCTGATTGATGAGCTCCACGCCAAACGGCAAAGCCTTCGGATCCAGTCCCCATTCTTTCGCTTTCCTACTGTCCATCACAGCCTTAGATTCAATAATCTGCAGATGTTTTTCCGCGTTGCCGGACTGATTATCCATCCGGACAGATTCCATAGCCATCTCTTCTCCCACTTTCCGATAATCGGGCAATACACCTCCTATCGCCCAATGTCCCAGGCTCACCGATGAAGGTGTAAAGGTAGGAATGGCAGGAGCCGCTTCCATCATCGCATACGTGGCGTTCCGCATAAAATACCCCTCATTCATGTCCACCCGCCAAGTGCCCACCATGATAACAGTATGCTCCGGCAAATGCCGCAATTCCTCTACAATCGTATAAATGGTATGTTTTCTTCCGTCCAACAGAATAAGATCCAGATCGGGGAAATTTTTCATTTCCTTTCGCACCAACGCTTGCATCGTGACGCCGCCATACGTATTATCCGAGATAAAAGCAATATGTTTTGTTTCGGGATAGAACGCACGAATCATATGCACATTATCTCCTATATTATAATGATTGATAAATCCCGACTGCAATTCAGGAATATTCATATGATCTTCAAAGATATCTACAGATCCGGGCAACCAGCTATCTAAATCTCCAACGGTATCCTCCGGCAATATCACGACATTGCTGCTGACCAGACTACACATTACCGGAACTTTCACCCGCATCGAATCCCTTTGAGACAGATAAGCCGCCCACGCCTCCTGTCCTAACAATATAATTTGTGCCGGTTGCTGCTTCCCCCCCTGATATTTAGCAAGGATTTGTGTCATCATACCACTCCATAAAGGAGCTTCTGAGAAACTCTTGCAGTTCATATTCTCAATAATAATATCACGTTTTCCTCCCAGTCTGGTATATCCCTCCATATAATCGGAAATAGTAACTGAAGTCTGATGGGCAGCCGGATTATAAGAACAAATAATTAGAATAGGATTCATATCCTTAGAGGTTGCAAGGACCTCCATTGACAGGGATAGCCAAAGGAAGAAAGCAAAAAGACATCCTGAATATCTGGGCATAGTTATGCAGTTTTGATGTGCTTACTTATTTATTTAGGTTGCAAATATAGCAAAACTTGTCGGTTTTAACGGATTAATGTGTATTTTTGTCGCTCATTTATTCTCAAAAAATACAATTTATGGAATTATTTCACAAGATGATTTCCGGACTGTCAGGCATATCGGAAAAACAAATAAGCAGTACCCTCCACCTTCTGGGTGAAGGCGCTACGATTCCTTTCATCAGCCGCTACCGCAAAGAAGCTACAGGCGGGCTGGATGAAGTTCAGATAGAACAGATCAAAGAGCAACATGATAAGTTGTGCGACATAGCCAAACGGAAAGAGACTATTCTCGGCACCATCACCGAACAAGGAAAACTCACCGCCGAGCTGGAGAAACGTATCAACGACACCTGGAATCCGACAGAACTGGAGGACATCTACCTCCCCTACAAGCCCAAACGTAAGACACGTGCCGAAGCCGCCCGTCAGAAAGGGTTGGAGCTGCTTGCCACCCTACTGCTATTACAGAGGGAAAACAACCTGAGTGCCCGTGCCGCCTCATTCGTCAAGGGAGAGGTAAAAGACGTGGAAGACGCGTTGAAAGGGGCTCGCGATATCATAGCCGAGCAAGTGAACGAAGACGAACGTGCCCGTAATGCTGTCCGCAATCAATTCAGCCGCCAAGCGGAAATCAACGCTAAAGTAGTTAAAGGCAAAGAAGAAGAGGCCGCCAAATACCGGGACTATTTCGACTTTTCCGAACCTTTGAAACGCTGCACTTCCCATCGCCTGCTTGCCATCCGCCGTGCCGAAGCCGAAGGGCTGCTGAGAGTGTCCATCACTCCGGACGACGAGGCGTGCATCGAACGTCTGGAACGCCAATTCGTACGTGGTAACAATGAATGTAGCGAGCAAGTGAGCGAGGCTGTTATCGACGCCTACAAACGTCTGCTTAAACCTTCCATCGAAACGGAATTTGCCGCACAATCAAAAGAGAAAGCCGACGACGAAGCCATCCGAGTCTTCACGGAGAACCTCCGCCAGCTACTCCTTGCCGCCCCATTGGGACAGAAGCGGGTACTCGCCATCGATCCCGGTTTCCGTACCGGTTGCAAGGTTGTTTGTCTCGACGCTCAAGGTAATCTGCTGCATAATGAAAACATTTATCCGCATCCTCCGGTCGGCAAGACCGGTGAAGCCGCTTCGAAACTCCGTAAGATGGTCGAAGCCTACCAGATCGAAGCTATCTCCATCGGCAACGGAACAGCCAGCCGCGAAACGGAGGACTTTATCAACCAACAGACATTCGATCGTCAGATTCCTGTATTTGTAGTCAGCGAACAGGGGGCTTCCATCTATTCGGCTTCCAAGATCGCCCGCGACGAATTTCCGGACTACGACGTGACGGTCAGAGGAGCCGTTTCCATCGGCCGCCGTCTGATGGATCCGTTGGCGGAATTAGTCAAGATAGATCCCAAGTCCATCGGAGTCGGTCAGTATCAGCATGATGTAGACCAGACGAAATTAAAGAAAGCGCTCGACCAGACCGTAGAAAATTGCGTAAACCTCGTAGGAGTGAACCTGAATACAGCCAGTAGCCATCTGTTGACTTACATTTCCGGATTAGGTCCTCAACTGGCGCAAAATATCGTCAATTATCGTGCCGAGAATGGAGCCTTCAACTCCCGCAAAGAACTGATGAAAGTTCCGCGTATGGGCGCCAAAGCTTTCGAGCAGTGTGCTGGGTTCCTCCGTATTCCCGGAGCAAAGAATCCGCTCGACAATACGGCCGTACATCCGGAAAGTTACCATATTGTGGAACAGATGGCAAAAGATCTGAAATGCACTGTCAATGAGTTGATAGCCGACAAGGAACTCCGCCGGAAAATCAATATCTCCAATTACGTCACTCCCGTCGTCGGCCTGCCTACCTTACAGGATATTATGCAGGAACTCGAAAAGCCCGGACGCGACCCGCGAAAAACCATCAAAGTATTTGAGTTCGACAAGAATGTACGTACCATAGCCGATTTGCGCGAAGGTATGATTCTTCCGGGCATTGTAGGAAACATCACCAATTTCGGAGCTTTCGTCGATATAGGTATCAAGGAGAACGGTCTTGTACACCTCTCCCAATTGGCGGAACGTTACATTTCCGATCCTACGGAAATCGTTTCCATCCACCAGCACGTCATGGTCAGAGTGATGAACGTAGATACCGACCGCAAACGGATTCAGCTTAGCATGATCGGTGTACCGCAAGACTGATCGCCGTTCTTTTCTCACCCCACCAGATAATAAGAACAGTAAACAGAATCATCAGTACCGTGCAAATGAGCGAGCCTTCAAAACCGAAGGCTCCGCCATTCAGCACATTCTTTTCGGGCATATTCAGTTTCAGCATAGTAGATACAAAATTGTTGCCGCTCACCTGATAGCCCAGAACCGGACCTTGTATCCAATTCCAGAAAAGATGGAGGGAAATCGGGAAACAAAGATTCCGCGTATATAAATAAGGAGCACCCAGCAACATGCCTGCCAGCAAAAGGTTGATCATCGGCAAGGCATTTATTTCAGGATTAAAAATATGCAGGAATGCGAATAACGATGCCGAGATAAACAGGGAAAGGAATTTATTCAGACGAGTATGTAATAAACGTCCCAATATATAGCCACGCATCAGAATCTCTTCAAACACTGCGACAAGCAGGAAAAACACCCACGCCCCCGCTAAATCCCAAGCCTTGAACTGAAAACCGATTACTTCCACTTCGCCCATAGCCAACGACAGACCGAAGCCTACCACATACAACAGGACAGCCATCAGAAACCCGTACCACAACCCTTTCGTATGTCCTCTGACGGACAGCCCCAAGTCAGAGAACGGACAGCGTTCAAAACGTAACATGATAGCAGCGGCAGTGAGAACAGCCAGCAGCATACTGCTTTCCAGTAAAATATACCCCACCAATCCCGGATGACGGGCTTCCACTCCAAGCACCATCGACAAAAATCCTCTCGCCAGCGTGCCGTACAATCCCATAAATATGAAAAATATTCCTATAAACAATGGGATACACGCCCATACAGGAAGTCTCTTAGGTTCTTTTTTCTCCACAATATCTTCTGCCGTCATTTTACAATTTGTTAATCCACCTGCAAAATTAGATATAAAACATAAAAAAACACCATATAATTTCGTTTTTTCCTATATTTGTCAGAACAAATTCGCATGATTATGAAAATTAAACTACTATTGATAAGTTTTTTATTGGCAACCAACGCTTTAGGAGCAGTAGCACAAGTGAGTAAAACCTATTATGTAAGCAAACCCGGCACACTTATTTCCATGATGACGGAGGAGGAAGCCAACACCGTCACCCATCTCACCCTGACCGGCAAGCTGAATGCAGAAGACTTCCGACATCTGCGTGACGAATTCGCCAGTCTAAAAGTATTGGACATCTCGAATGCCGAGATTAAGATGTACAGCGGCAAGGCGGGCACTTATCCCAACGGGAAATTCTACATTTATATGCCGAATTTCATTCCCGCATACGCATTCTCAAATGTTGTAGACGGAGTAACCAAAGGCAAAAAGACGTTGGAGAAGATAATACTTTCGGAAAAAACCAAAAACATAGAGGATGCAGCCTTCAAAGGTTGCGAAAACTTGAGAATCTGTCAGATTCGCAAAAAGACAGCCCCCAATCTGTTGCCGGAAGCGTTGGCGGACAGCGTTACCGCAATCTTCGTACCTCTAGGCAGCAGCGATTCTTACCGTAATAAGGACAGATGGCAGAACTTCGCTTTCATCGAGGGTGAACCGGTAGAAACAACCCTGCAAGTGGGACTGATGGGCAAATTGGAAGAAGAGATTCTGAAAGCCGGATTACAACCTAGAGACATCAATTTCCTGACTGTAGAAGGCAAACTGGACAACGCCGATTTCAAACTAATCCGCGACTATATGCCGAATCTGGTAGCGGTCGACATTTCAAAAACAAACGCAACGGCCATCCCCGACTTCACTTTCTCACAGAAAAAATACCTGCTGAAAATAAAACTACCCCGCAATTTGAAATCCATCGGTCAACGTGTATTCAGTAATTGCGGCCGTCTGTGCGGCACATTGGAACTTCCCGCCGGTGTGACGGCTATTGAGTTCGGCGCATTTATGGGATGCGACAATCTTCGCTATGTAGTGGCTACCGGAGATAAGATTACGACCGTCGGAGACAGTTTGTTTGGCGAAGGAGTGCCGAGCAAGTTGATTTATAAGAACTAAATGATTCTAACAACGATAATGGCGGTATCTCTCATGGGGATACCCGTCGCTGACGAGCCCAAAGACTCAGTGATGTGGAAAGAGGCAGATGCGTTCATGGCACAGATGAGTCCGACGCTGCAACCCACACAGCGTGACGCTATATTTACAGCTATCAACGGAAATACGAAGAAGTTGGAAAATGTAAGAAATGCGCGTAATAGCAAACCTACTTATCCCGCAAATGTAAAAGTGACAGAGCCCGCCGGTAATCTGAGGCTTTACACCCCTACCACTTCCACCAACAATACATTGCTTATCTATCTGCATGGCGGAGGATGGACAATCGGCAGTTTGAACAGTTGTGCCCGTTTTTGCAGCGAAGTCTGTTCTAGAAGCGGCATAAGTGTCCTCGCTGTTGACTATCGTTTATCCCCCGAATACCCTTATCCGACACCGCTTGACGATTGTGAGGAAGCTATCAGATTTGCAATAAAGAATGCAGCCCGTTGGGGATGTTCTCCCAACCGGATTATGGTAGGCGGTGATAGTTCCGGCGGCAATCTCGCCATTTCTTCCACATTGAGAATGAACGAAGGGGATATAGCGGGGCTTTTGCTTTTCTATCCCGTTGTGAAGGCATGGAATGACCATACCCCTTCATGGCAGAAGTACGACAAGGGATTCGGGCTGGACGGAGACTTAATGGAAGCGTTCAACCAAAGTTATGAACCATCACCCGACAGGATACACAATCCAGAAATATCCCCCATGTCGGCTACAGACAAAACCTTGAAAAAACTACCTCGCACACTCCTTATCGCAGCCGGACGAGATATCCTGGCTTGTCAAGGGAAAGAGTTTATCGACCGTATCACCTCTCTTGGCGTAAATGCTACCCGAATCGAATTTCCCTCGGCAGTGCATTTGTTTATCACTGTGCCCGGTCAAGAAACAGCTTTCAATGAAGCGGTGAAGTATACAGTGGAGTTTCTTGGCAAATAAAAACTAATCAAAACTCAACAATGGAAATAAAAATAGCTGTTTTCTTACAAAATAACAAATAAACGAATAAATAAGTAGCTTTAAAAATGCCCTTTCATCGTTTTCCGTATATTTGCTTCGATATGAATTAAAGAAGGGAATCGCGATATGATGAAACAAATACCATACGGATTGACGGATTTCGGACGCATCCAAAAAGAAAACTATTATTATGTGGATAAGACAATGTTTATCGAAAAGATAGAAATGCAGCCGTCTTATCTCTTCCTCATCCGCCCCGACGCTTCGGGAAATATCAATGAGGTGGAGGAATCTTTCCGGATGCATTGCTGCGGGAAGCTTTCTGATTTTGTTTACAGGTACGAACATTTGCTGGGAAAAAACATCTGGAAAGTGCTGGATGAAAAAACAAAAGAAGAGCCCGGCGCTTTTTTGTCAGCCATCAACACTTACGCCACCCGCAAAGGGGACATCAAAATATATCTACTGATCGATGAATACGATAATTTCACGAATACCATCCTATCGACTTACGGAATGGACTTATATCGGAAAGCGATGCATGGTGAAGGGTATATCCGGAGATTCTTCAATGTAATCAAAGCCGCCACCACGGGAATGGGATCCGCCGTCAACAGACTGTTTATCACGGGAGTCAGCCCGGTAACGATGGACGACGTGACAAGCGGATTCAACATAGGAACGAATATCACAAACGATCCCTGGTTTAACGACCTGGTGGGGTTCAGCGAGAAGGAGCTGCGGGAAATGCTGGCGTATTATAAAGAACAAGGAGTTCTTCCTATGTCCATAGACGACATGGTGGCAATGATGAAACCAAACTATGACAATTATTGCTTCGGTGAAAATAAATTAACGGATTGTATGTTCAACTCGGACATGGTGCTCTACTGCATGAAGTCATTGATATTGCACGGAGCCAAACCTAAAGAGATTGATTGTAGATGAAGCGCGGGAGCAGCTGATCCGTTATAGCAAGGACGAATGTGTGGCGGAAGCCCGTCAGAAAGGGAAACTGAAACTGACAACGGTCGTATGGAGAAGCTGGGAGCTGGTGCTGATGGAAGAAGTATCATAATAGAACAACCACAGAGGACACGGAGGACACAGAGACTCTAATTATTTCTGAATAACAACCTCTGCGTCCTCCGTGTCCTCCGTGGTGAAATTACAATTTGTCACCGTACATCTTCGCCCGCAATTCCTTAATATGGTCGGAAGTGATATATTCGTCATATTCCATCATCTTGTCAATGATACCGTTCGGTGTCAGTTCGATGATGCGGTTGGCAACGGTCTGGATAAATTCGTGGTCATGAGATGAGAAAAGGATATTTCCTTTATATGTCTTCAGGTTGTTATTGAAAGCCTGAATAGATTCTAAGTCCAGATGGTTGGTCGGAGTGTCCAGAATGAGGCAGTTTGCATTACGCAGCTGCATACGGGCAATCATACAACGCATCTTCTCACCTCCGGAGAGTACGCTTACTTTCTTCAGCACCTCTTCGCCGGAGAAAAGCATACGGCCGAGGAAGCCTTTCATATATACCTCGTTGCCTTCTCCAAACTGGCTCAACCAGTCTACCAGGTTCAGATCGGTATTGAAGAAATCGGTGTTATCCAGCGGCAGGTAAGCAGTGGTGATGGTTACCCCCCAGCTGAAGGTACCTGCATCCGGTTTCATGTTTCCATTGATAATTTCGAAGAAAGCAGTCATCGCGCGCGGATTGCGTGACAGGAATACCACCTTGTCACCTTTCTCTACGTTGAAGTTCACGTCGTTGAAGAGCACTACGCCTTCTTCCGTCTTCTTGCTCAATCCGGAAACTTCCAGAATCTGATTGCCCGGCTCGCGTTCAGGAGTAAAAATAATGCCCGGATACTTACGTGAAGAAGGTTTGATTTCTTCTATATTCAACTTCTCAAGCATTTTCTTACGACTAGTAGTCTGCTTGCTCTTCGCTACGTTCGCACTGAACCGACGGATAAACTCTTCCAACTCTTTCTTCTTCTCTTCCGCCTTTGCCTTCTGGTTCTGCTGCTGACGGAGAGCCAACTGGCTGGATTCGTACCAGAAGCTATAGTTACCGGCAAACATATTGATTTTTCCATAGTCAATATCTACGGTGTGCGTACATACAGAGTCGAGGAAGTGACGGTCGTGACTCACCACCAATACCGTATGTTCGAAATTGGAAAGATATTCCTCCAACCAGGTTACCGTCTCCATATCCAAGTCGTTGGTAGGTTCGTCGAGCAAAAGATTGTCCGGGTTTCCGTACAACGCCTGAGCCAGCATGACACGAACTTTTTCTTTACCGCTCAGTTCACCCATCAATGTATAGTGTTTGTCTTCTTTAATGCCCAATCCGCTCAGCAACATGGCTGCGTCACTTTCGGCATTCCATCCGTCCAACTCGGCAAATTTTTCTTCCAATTCGGATACTTTCAGTCCGTCTTCGTCTGTGAAATCTTCTTTTGCATACAATTCTTCGCGTTGCTTCATGATGTCCCACAACACGGTATGTCCCATCATGACGGTATCCATGACGGTATATGAATCCCACTTAAAGTGGTCCTGACTCAACACTGAGAGACGTTCGCCCGGTCCGAGCGCAATCGTACCTGTTGTAGGGTCCAGATCTCCGTAAATCGTACGGAGAAACGTAGATTTTCCCGCACCGTTCGCACCGATAATACCAT
>UMHW01072003.1_pt1 | contig 21858 bp, 20 predicted proteins | sample 1965631 | NCBI WGS metagenome assembly UMHW01 (sample SAMEA4836107, study PRJEB28245) | human gut metagenome | biome: gut microbiome; material: fecal sample | place: Denmark | collected 2008
GTTTACCGCTTCAACCGGGCTCCCAGCTGAGCTATACCCCCATCGGCGGAATTATTCTATCAGATCTTTTCGGAAATTGCAAGTCTTTTTTTCGGATTTTTGAAAAAATCTGCGTGGGCGGGCGGAGGCTATGTATGGTCGGCGTTTTCGAGCAGCTGGAGGACGCGGGCCTCGGCGGAAAACAGGGTGTAGAGATCAGCTTCTGTGTTCTCGGAGCAGACGTGCAGGTGCGCTGTTTCGGACGCGGCGGCGTCCGCCGCAGAGACGGGGGAGGACGGCGCGTGGAAGACGCAGTAGCTGTCTGGAGCCTCTGCCTCGGCGGGCAGGAGCGCGAGAAGCGTTTTCTGGCAGGTGAGGGCGCAGAGCGCGTCGTTTGCGCGCGTGAGCGCGCCGGAGAGATCCGCATCGTCTTCTCCTGCTGTGATGCCAATGGAGTGGCCTGCGGCGAGCAGCTCAAAGACCAGCGACGGGTCGGCGAGAATTTCCGCCTCCGTCAGGAAGAACGTTCCGTGCAGCTTGTAGGTTTCCAGCGCAGCCATACTGGCGCGCATGGTCTCGCTGCCGGTGAAGGCGAGGTAGACGGTTGCCGGCTTTTTTTCCGCGGCGGACGGCTCCTGCGTGCCCTGTGAGCCGCTGTTGGGGCGGTCGGTGGGCCTTTCCGGGGACTGCGAGCCGCTCTGGTTCTGCCGGACGCGGTAGGCGATCAGATTTTCGGCCTTTTCTACAAACAGCGAATCGTCATAGACCTCGCTGCCGTCGGTGAAGCGCAGGATCTGATAGCCGCCTGCGGATTCCAGCATTGTGGTCTTGAGGCCGAAATGCGAGGCGCAGAACGTGAGCGGCAGATAGAGAATGCCGCTGCGGTACAGCACGTTCGCGGTCGAGACGCTGCCGCTTTCGTCGCTGACGGTTCCGGCGGCCAGATCGAAGATCATCTGCCGGGTGCGGCTGAGCAGAACATAGGTCTGCTTGGCCTGATTGTACGACGGCGTAACGCCGCACGGCTGGCTGTCGAAGACCTGATAGGGCACGTAGAGCGTGCCGCCGGAGTAGGTTGGGAAGACGCTCAGCGTCAGGGGAATGGTGTCGTTGACGGCGACGAAGAACAGCTCGCTGTCGGCCAGCGCAGGCGCGCACAGGCACACGGTCAGCACAAGACACAACAGAAAACAGATCCATCTGCGCAGTTTCATTCCCTCGCCGCCTTTCCTCCTGAGATTCCTACACAGTATACCATAAATCGCGGATAAGAGCAAGGATTTCAGTTGCTCCGGAAAAAAGAGTATGATATACTAATCAGAAACCAGAACATTCGGGAGGGACGCGCCATGGAACGGATCGTAAAGGAGAATTATTATCTGGACATCGCCGAGACGGTGCTCGAACGCTCGACGTGCCTGCGCCGGCAATACGGCGCGATCATCGTACGCAACGATGAGATCGTCGCGACCGGATATAACGGCGCGCCGCGCGGACGAAAAAACTGCTCCGATCTCGGCTATTGTGTGCGCGAGCAGATGCGCGTGCCGCGCGGAGAGCGCTATGAGCTGTGCCGCAGCGTCCATGCCGAGGCGAACGCGATCATCTCCGCCTCCCGCAACGAGTGCATCGGAGGGGACATTTATCTCGTCGGCCACGACGCGAAGACAGGGGCGATCTTGTCCGACGCGACCTCCTGCTCGATGTGCAGGCGCATGATCATTAACGCGGGACTGCGGCGTGTGGTCATCCGCAATACGAAAACAGAATTCACGGTCGTTCCGGTGCAGGACTGGATCGATCAGGACGATACCTTGGAACTGTAAGCATGAAACTGGGAAATTTGGAAATCATGGGCGATCTGGTGCTTGCGCCGATGGCGGGGGTAACGGATCTGGCGTTCCGCACGATCTGCGCGGAATTGGGCGCGGCGGTGACGGTGACGGAAATGGTCTCGTCCCGTGCGCTGATCTATCAGGATAAAAAGAGCAGAAGTCTGCTGCACAAAACGCCGCTCGGCGTCTGCGGCGCGCAGATCTTCGGCAATGACCCGTCCGTCATGGCGGACGGCGCGGCGCTGGCGCTGGAGGCGTCGGGCGCGGATTTTATCGATATCAACATGGGCTGCCCCATGCCGAAGATCGCGAACAACGGCGACGGGAGCGCGCTGATGAAGGACCCGGAAAAGGCTGCGCGGATCGTCGAGGCCGTTGTGAAAGCCGTGCCGGTGCCGGTCACGGTCAAGATGCGCAAGGGTTGGGACAAGAGCTCATGCAACGCGCCGGAGCTGGCCGCAATGCTCGAGCAGGCGGGCGCGTCGGCGATCGCCGTCCACGGCAGGACGAAGACCATGCTCTATTCCGGCGTTGCCGACTGGGACTGCATCCGCGCGGTCAAGGAGGCCGTGAAGATCCCCGTGATCGCCAACGGCGATATTTTTACGGCGGAGGACGCGGTGAAGTGCAAGGCGCGCACGGGAGCGGATCTGCTCATGCTGGGCCGGACGACGTTCGGCGACCCTTGGGTGTTCGAACAGGCGCAGGCCGCGCTGCGCGGCGAGGCCGTGCCGGAAACGCCGCCTCTATGCGACCGCGTCAATACGGCTCTGCGGCAGTTCCGCCTTGCGGCGCAGGATAAGGGCGAACACATCGCCTGTCTGGAGGCGCGGAAGCATTTCGCGTGGTACCTGCGCGGCGTTGCGCACAGCGGCTATTATAAGGAAAAAATTTCGGCGATCTCGACGATGGACGAGATCGAACGGATCGCAGACGGGATCAAGAGAGATTTGGGGTGAAGCTCTTGCAGGATGACAGCCTGATCCGCAGAGCGGCCGCGCAGGACGCGGCTGCGTTTGAGCAGCTGATGCTGCTGCATCAGAAACCGGTCTATAATATTTGCTGGCGCATGGCGGGAAACGCCGAGGACGCGCTCGACCTGTCGCAGGAGGTGTTTCTGAAGCTGTGGCGGACGCTGGCGCAGTATCAGTTTGACGCGGCGTTCTCCACCTGGCTCTACCGGATGACGCAGAACGTCTGCATCGACTTCCTGCGCAAGCAGAAGCGGCAGCAGCACGTTTCGCTCACGTTTTCCGATGATGAGGACGAGGGGAAGGAGCTGTCCGTTCCAGACCCTGAACCGCTGCCGGAGGAACGCGTGATCTTCAACGAAAAGCAGGAGGCCATCCGGAATGCCATGAACGCGCTCCCGGTCGATTTCCGCGAAATTCTGGAGCTTCGCGTGGTGCGGCAGCTGCCGTATGAGCAGATCGCGCAGATCATGGATCTTCCGGTCGGAACGGTCAAGTCGCGTCTGGCACGTGCGCGGCTCCAATTGAAAAAAAGATTGGACGCCGGGAACTTTTTTGAAACCGGCGCGTCTAAACGCTCGGAATAAACAGGAGGTGGGCGAGCCATGAACTGTGAAAACGCGCTGGAGCTTATGAACCGGGAGCTGGACGAGGCGCTGACAGCGGAGGAATCGGCGGCGCTGCGGGCCCATCTGGACGCCTGTCCGGACTGCCGGGAAACATGGCGGCAGCTGCACGGGCTGGACGCGCTGCTGCAGGAAAGCGAGCTGGAGCCGCCTGCGGCGCTGCACGACGGCGTGATGCGGGCGATCCGGCAGGAGCAGAGGAAGCCGCGCAGGGCCTGGCTTCCCGCTGCGGCCATTGCGGCGGCCGCAGCGCTCGTGCTGCTGGCGGGCAAGGCGGGGCTGATTGCGCTGCCGGGCTTTGAGCAGACCGACGTGATCTCGGTCAATATCGGCTCGGCGGTCGAGCAGATCTTTGCGCAGACCGGTGCGGAAGCACCGGACGAAGCCGCCGCACAGCAGGCGGCGGAGCTTTCCGCCGAGACAGGGCTGGACGTGCTGCTGGTGTGGAACAGCGGCGTTCCGGCCGAATTGGAAACAACGCCGTATGAAACGGCGCAGAGCGGCGCCCGGCTGTATTGCGTGACGGGCCAGCTGGCACAGGCAATTCTGGACGGATACATCACGGCAGCCTATTCGCCCGACGACGTATTCTCCGATCTGCCGGAAAAGGAAGCGGCATACGTGCTGGTGCTGCCGTGACCGGGCTTGACAGAAGCCCGAAAATATGAAAGAATAAACGCAACACAACGAAAGCAGGTGCCTTTGATGGAAGAAATGACGACCGGTCTGTGCCCAAAATGCGGGCATACGCTGCAAATTCCGGCGGAGCTGGAGCGCTTTTCGTGTATGTACTGCGGCGAACGGCTGACGAAGCGGCAGCTCCTTACGCAGCCGGAGGAAGCGTCTTGTTCGGAGGAGGACTGCGCGGTGAGCTTTGACCATGCCGTGTCGAGGCTGGGCTGGTGCGTGCAAAACTTCCGCGGCTACCAGAAAAAGATCCTGCGCGACGCGTTTTTTGAGGCGTTTGAGACATATGAGACTGGCTGTGCCCCGGTCATTCAGGAGCTGAACAGCGGCGTGCGCCCCGAGCGGCAGACAGAGCTGCTTGACCGGGCCGCCGAGGCCATGCTGGACGAGCTTTCCGCCGGATGGGAAAAGAAAAACGACATGGAGGACGAAAAGGTCATTCTGGCGATCTTCTTTGTGCCGATGGTGCGCAAGCTGCAGCTGCCGGTCAGCGAGGAATTTGTGTCGCTGCTGCAGAAAAAATGGGTCGAACGGTATCCCAAATCCCCGTTTTATCTGGGCGATTACGAGTCCATTTCCGGCGGCTTCCGCAAGAAGTTCCTCGGACTGTGCTTCATCACGACCGCCGTTTGTCAGGAGCTCGGTAAGCCGGATGACTGCGCGGAGCTTACCGCTTTCCGCGCTTTCCGCGACGGCTATCTTGCCGCGCAGCCGGACGGCGAAGCACTCATCCGCGAGTATTATAACATTGCCCCCGGCATCGTGACCTGCATCAACACCTGCTCTGACCGTCACGCGTCCTATGAGCGCATCCGTGAGCAGTATCTGACTCCATGCTACGAAGACCTGCTGGCCGGACGCAATGCAGACTGCAAGACCCGTTACGTGCAGATGGTGCGCGATCTGGAGCGGAAGTATCTGAACTGAGATAGCGGTCATGCCTCCGGCGGCCCTATCTTTTCCGTCTTGCCGGAAAAGATAGGGGAGAAAAGGGGCGCTGAGGTACGTTTGGTACGTACTGCGGGTACACCCTAGGAAAGCAACGAGTTTTTAGACGTTACGAACACACATACTCACCTTACGGGCGCTATGGTACGCGCCGCCTGTTACGGTACACCAGATTTGTGGATCGCTGCGTTTGAATGTCTGCGGTAAAAACGCATTGCGTTCAAAATTTGCAGGGCAGTACGAATTCGCATTGGTCTTGCTGACTGCTGAGGCTCAACGCTGTTCTTGTTATCACGGGAAAGATCCAAGAAAACCGAAGCGGTTTTCTTGGTCGCTTCAAGGAGGTCCGGGGGAAAATCGAAATCCCCCGGGCCTCAAATGATTTCAATATGTGTTCTTACCTTGACAAGAACATCGCTGACCGCAGAATATTACAGCGCTCAGGTGCACCTGAACGGTATGGAGCGTTACAGGCAGGTCTGCAGGATGCACAGGATCATCTGCGCGTGGCCGCATTCCTCCTCGGCGATCTTCAGCAGCATACAGCGGTGCGTTCCGGCGTTTTCGGCGAGCGCTTCATACGCCTCGTGCGCGGTGTGCTCCTCGGAATAGCGCTGGCGGAGCGTTTCGTTGATGCAGGTGACGCACGGCGCATCCGGCCTGCCGGGACAGGCCTTTTTGCCGGTCTTGAGGAAATAGACCGCGCCGAACTGCTTCGCGTGGCAGGCCTCCTGCCGGGCCATCTCGCGCAGCATCGCCTGCGCTTTGCCCTTCATGCGGCAGGCGAGGTGCGCGTAGAGCGCGCTGTCGGCGCGTTCATCCCGGATCAGCTCGAGAAGCTTTTCGGGCGTCAGAGAATCGGCTGCGGCGCTGCCGGAGCCGGTTTGCTCGTTCATCTGGGCAGCCGGGACAGCCTGCGCATTCATCACACGGCTCCAGACCCGCTGCGTCTGTTGTTCTGTGAGTGGTTGCATGGGATCTCCCTCCTTCGCCCCATCGTATGCGCTGCGGGGCCGGATTGTGCGGTTTCACAAAAAATCCCACACGGAAACGGCAAATTTGCACGATTTTCTCACAGAAAAATCTTGTATTTCCAGTATGTCTGTGTTAAAATTCTTTTTTGTGAGATTTTTATGTACGAAACTTTCAGGCAAAGAAGGAAGGGGCGCCAAGTATGACGCAGGATAAAATTCGGAATATTGCAATCATCGCGCACGTTGACCACGGCAAGACCACGCTGGTCGATCAGATGCTCAAGCAGGGCGGCGTGTACCGCGAAAACCAGGCGGTCGTCGACCGTGTGATGGACTCCGGCGATCTCGAACGCGAGCGCGGCATCACCATTCTCGCCAAGAATACCGCTGTCCACTATAAGGATTATAAGATTAACATCGTCGATACCCCGGGCCATGCCGATTTCTCCGGCGAGGTCGAGCGCATTCTGAAGATGGTCGACGGCGTCCTGCTGCTTGTCGACGCAGCGGAGGGACCCATGCCGCAGACGCGCTTCGTGCTGCAGAAGGCGCTGGAGCTTGGCCACAAGGTCATCGTTGTCGTCAACAAGGTCGACCGGCCCGACGCCCGCGTGCACGAGGTCATGGACGAGGTGCTTGAGCTGCTGCTCGATCTGAATGCGACCGAGGAACAGTTCGATTCCCCGACGATCTTCTGCTCGGCCCGTGAGGGCACGTCGTCCTACGGTCCTGACGACAAGGGCACGGATCTCATCCCGCTGTTTGAGACAATCGTCAACTATATCGATCCGCCGAAGGGCGATGAAAACGGGCCGCTTCAGGTGCTCGTCTCGTCCATCGACTATAACGAATTCGTTGGCCGTATGGGCATCGGCCGCATCGAACGCGGCACGATCCACCAGAATCAGGAGGTCATCGTCTGCGACTACCACGACCCGTCCGTCAAGAAGAAGGAAAAGGTTGTCGCCCTGTACGAGTTTACCGGCCTTGGCCGCAGCCCCATCCAGCAGGCGTCCGCCGGTGAGATCGTCGCCTTCTCCGGCATTTCCGATATCACCATCGGCCGCACGCTCTGCGATCTGGAGACCATCGAGCCGCTGCCGTTCGTCAAGATCTCTGACCCGACCATCGAAATGACCTTCTCCGTCAACGATTCTCCGTTCGCGGGCCGCGAGGGCAAATACGTCACGTCCCGCAACCTGCGTGACCGTCTGCAAAGAGAGCTTCTGAAGGACGTCTCCCTGCACGTGACCGAGATGGGCACCGACGCCTTTAACGTCGCGGGCCGCGGCGAGATGCACCTGTCCATTCTGATTGAGACGATGCGCCGCGAGGGCTATGAGTTCCAGGTCTCCACGCCGCACGTTCTGAATAAGACCATCGACGGCAAGCTTTGCGAGCCGATCGAGCGCATGATCGCGGACGTGCCGGAAAATTCCGTCGGCTCCGTGATCGATAAAATCTCCCAGCGCAAGGGCGATCTCGTCTCCATGACCCCGATCGGCAGCCGTATGCGGCTGGAGTTCCTTGTCCCGACGCGCGGCCTGTTCGGATATCGCAACGAGTTTTTGACTGATACGAGAGGCGAGGGGATTATGGCCTCGACGCTCGACAGCTACGCGCCCGTCAAGGGCGAGATCTCCCGCCGTCTGACCGGCTCACTCGTCGCGTTTGAGACGGGCGAGACGACCGCCTACGGCATCGGCGGCGTGCAGGATCGCGGCTCGATGTTCATCGGGCCGGGCGTGGAGGTCTATGCCGGTATGATCGTCGGCCAGTGCAACCGCAACGAGGACATGGCCGTCAACGTCTGCAAGAAAAAGCAGCTGACCAATATGCGCGCAGCCGGCTCCGACGCCGCCATCCGCCTCGTACCGCCGACAGTTCTGTCGCTCGAGCAGTGCATGGAATACCTTGCCGACGACGAGCTGCTGGAGGTCACGCCGAAAAGCCTCCGTATGCGCAAGCGCCAGCTCGACCATTCGGCCAGAATGCGCGCTCTGATGAAATCCAGACAGTAAAAAATGCTCCTCCGTATGCCGCGGCATACGGAGGAGTTTTTCTAAAGTCAAAAATTGAAATACGGCAGGCCGCGGTATTTCTCCGGCAGTTCCTCTTTGCAATATACATTGTGAAGTGTTGTGACGAGCGAAGACGGATCTGTGCAGATATAACGGTTCAGATACTCGATAAAGTCCTTTTCGGTATAGCATACCACGACCGCAGAACCCCGTTTCACCCGATACCTTGCAGCATCGGGGCTTTCGTGCAGCCAATGACAGCTGAACTCCAGACAGTATGTTTCGAGATCATCCGCCACTGCATCCGGAACACAGTACACGCTGATCTCGCCGTCTGCGCTTAAAAGAACCTGTTTCATAAGCCCTCCAAATATTGTTCCTCCATTCGCCGTAGGGGCCGATGCCCACATCGGCCCGGCAGAATGCACTGTTTCTACGGAAATCTGCGGCGAATTCGTAACTTCCCAATGGGCCGATGTGGGCATCGGCCCCTACATTGCAATATGTCAGTGCATACGGGGCACTGGGGGATTTCTGTAGAACAGGTGCTCTCTGCGCGCGGTGGACAGAGTCGTCGGCCCCTACAAATCACTTGCTGATTGTCAGAACACCGGCGCAGGGGGATAGCTGCGTAAATAAAAGGTCTGGAAAATCCCTTTTTAATTCTTCCGCGACAAAATAAATTTCATCGTCGTCCCAATGCGCTCCCGCTTCCTGCCTGCACCGGTTCAGCGCGCCGCGGGTTTCAAACGCAACGTCGCCGATCAGAATTTTTCCGTTTTCGTTCAGACAGCCGCGCAGTGCGGACAGAAATACGACTTTCTGCGCGTCTGTCAGATGGTGCAGCGAATAGGTCGCGACGATATAATCATAGCGGCGATCTCGCAGCGGCTCCACCAGACCCGTTGTAAAGTCGCCCTGATATAGCTGCGCGTCCGGCATTTTTTCGGATGCCAGTTCGAGCATTCTGGATGAGAAATCCTGCCCGTAGATGGTGCAGCCCTGTTCATACAGCTTCGCCGTCAGCACGGCGGTTCCAAACCCGATGTCCAGCACAGACGCGTTTGGGGTCTGCATGACAGTCTGAAAAATTGCAGCGAGTACCTTTTTGTATCCGGCAAACGGGTAGGTATTCGCTTCGTCGGAAAGACCGACGCTTTTGTCATATCCGTCCGCCCACAGGTCGAATCCTTTGTGGTTCAGCATAGATGCCTCCTGAAATTTTGAATTGTCATTTCTTCCAGATCTTCGGCTGGTACTGCATATTGGAGACGTTGTAAACCGTAATAAACGCCTTCGGGTCCTCGCGGTTGATGAAGGTCATCAGCCGCTGGTACTCGCTTTTATCGACGATGGTGATGATCTCGTTATGTTTCTGCAAATTGTATGCGCCGATGGCTTCGTAGATCGTGGCGCCGCTGTGCAGCTCGTTGATGATGAACTGCCGCAGCACTTCCTCTTTTTCGGTGATGATGCAGACGCGGCGTTTCTTGTTGTGGTCGAAAATGAAATGATCCAGAATCATGCCGTTGAAATACGTGCCCAGAATGCTTAAGACTACCGTCTTTTTGTCGTAGACAAGCGCGGCGGACAGCGCCACGCACATACCGGACAGCGACATGGCCCGGCCCAGATCCATGCGCAGGTATTTGTTCAGGATCTTCGCCACGATATCCAGCCCGCCGGACGAGGCGTTCCGGTTGAACAGAATGCTCAGGCCGATGCTGACCACCAGAATGTAGCAGAGCACGTCCAGCTCCTGACTGCCGGTCATGGACGTGTAATCCGGGAAAACAAGCTCAAAAAGTCCTAAAAATACGGGCAGCATCACACTCGTATAGACGGTTTTCGCCCCGAATTCCTTTCCGCAGGTGAGAAAGCCGATGATCAGAAGGACGATGTTCAGGATCATCGTGATGGCCGACAGGGGAAGGGGGATGAAGTTGGACAGTACGATGCCGAGGCCGGAAATGCTGCTGACGGAGGTGTGGCTCGGGGACAGGAAAAAGAAGACCGCCGCCGCGATGATCGCCACCGCTGCGGTCAGAACGGCCGTTTCTCTGATGATCGCTGTGAAATTCAATTTCTTCTGGTTCATTGTGGTATCTCCGAATCTTGATTTGTCTGCGCTGCGGTAGTTGTCTGCGGCTCGTCGTGATAGTCGGATTTCGGCAGACTCCAGTGGTAATATGCCGCCAGCAGGCGCAGCACAACGATGGCTGCCGCGCCGAAGAGCATGGCCGCGTTCGCGCCCAGCCGGTCCCAGCACAGCGCGCAGATCAGCGCGCCGATGATCGATGCGCAGGCGTAGAAGTGCCGCACGAAGATATAGGGCCGCTCGCCGGAGAACACGTCGCGCAGCACGCCGCCGCCCACGCCGGTGATGAGGCCGACGAAGACGGTCAGGAACAGCGTATCATGCTCTGCCTGCCGGTACGCGCACTGGACACCGACGACCGTGAACACGCCCAGGCCGACCGCGTCCATCACCAGCAGCAGCCGGTCGAACACCGGCTCGTGCCGCCCGACGCGGGCGCGCACGTGCGGCAGGAACATGAGCACGGACACGGCAGCCGCCGTGAGGGTATAGACGGGATCGTGGAACGTCGCAGGCGGGGTCACGCCGAGAATGACGTCGCGGACAATACCGCCGCCGACCGCCGTGCAGACGCCGAGGACGATCACGCCGAACAGATCCATCTGCTTTTTGATGCCGACAATGGCGCCGGACACGGCAAACGCGGCCGTGCCGATCAGTTCCAACACAAAAACAAGAACATTGGACATAACGGAAACCTCCGGAAGTTTACACGCGCAGCGATTTTTTCTGCACGGCCAGCGCGCCGAGCGCGATCAGCACGCCGATGAACGCGCAGCCGGTCGAGAACCAGAGCATGAGCGTTGTGCCGCCGAGGTCGATCAGATACCCGGAGACGAGACTGCCCAGCAGCGTACTGAGCGAGATGGCGAGGATCGTGCGGATGGACTGGCCCTGCACCCGGTCGGCGGGGTCAACGGATTCGTTGGCAAAATAGACCGAGGCCGGGAAGAACAGGCCGTAGCCCAGCATCTGCACCGGCTGCACGGCCAGCAGCATCCCAAGCGAACCGGACGCGAGGATCAGCAGCGGCTTGACCACCATAAAGATGATCGAGATCAGCAGGATTTTCGCGCTGCTCATCTTCTTTTGCAGCAGTCCGAACACCAGCGCTGACGGCAGCTCCGAAGCGGCCATCAAAAACTGCGCGACGCCGAGCGCCGTGCTGCCGCCGCCGTGGCTGTTTACAAGCGAGACAAGGAAATTGCTGATCGGCATCACGCCCATCATGCCGAAGAAGCAGGCGATGAGCATGAGCGTAAAGACCCTGTTTTTCTTTAAGATCTGCCAGATCGAATGGCCGGAGGCCGACTTTGCCTGCGGCTGCGGCAGAAGGCGCGCCGGGATGCTCGGGAATGCCAGCAGGCAGACAATCAGCAGAAGCTGCTCGGCGCAGTGCGCCAGAAGCGCCGCCTGCATACCGAACCGCGCCGTCAGCAGCCCCGTCACGACGCATAAAACTGCGTAGGTCAGCGAACCCATCCCGCGTGCGAAGCTGTAGGGGATCTTGACGCCTGCGTTGACATACTGCATCCCAATCGAGTCAATGAGCGGATAGGAGTTCGTCTCCAGCACGCCGAACAGGAAAATGATCAGCGCCGTGAGCGCAAAGCCGGGGCGCGTGAAATAAAAGACGAGATTGAGCGCCACGGCAGGCAGCAGCATGACGATCAGCAGCTGCTTGATGGGCACGCTCGGGTGCCGGTCGGCCCAGCCGCTGATGACCGGCTGCGTAAAAAGGCTTGCCAGATAGCACAGCGCGCAGAAAATTCCGGCCTGTCCGGTCGTAAAGCCCCGGTCGAGGACGATCGCGGCCTGATAGGCGCAGATAGAGCTGATCATGCCCCAAAAGCTGGCCTGCAGGAGGACATAACAAAGAACGATTCGTTTTCTGGACGCCATGGCATTCGCTTCCTTTACAGCCGGTATGACAGACACTATTATAGAGCGCGGAACCGATAAAAACAAGCGGATTTTCCTGAAAAAATGCTTGATTTTCGGCGCTCTGTGTGCTAAAATACATTGGTCTGTGAAAAAGAATGGTCCTCTGCCGCAGCCGGCACGAAGGTGCAGCGGCATTTCCTTGCGGTATGAACGTTCTTAATTTGAAGGAGGACACAAGTATGGATCTCATGAAGGCTCTGACCAGCCAGTACATGAAGCAGGAGCTGCCTGAAGTTCAGGTCGGCGACACCGTTCGCGTTCATGTCAAAATCAAGGAAGGTTCCCGCGAAAGAATCCAGATCTTCGAGGGCACCGTCATCGCCAAGAAGCACGGCGGTATCGAAGAAACCATCACCGTTCGCCGCATCTCCTATGGTGTCGGCTGCGAGAAGGTTTTCCCGCTCCATGCGCCCAACGTTGTCAACGTCGAGTGCGTCCGCCACGGCAAGGTTCGCCGCGCGAAGCTGTACTATCTGCGCGACCGTCTTGGCAAGGCTGCAAAGGTCAAGGAAAAGGTCTGATCCCAACCATCCAAAAACCGCCGGTTCCACACGGAGCCCGGCGGTTTTTGCTTTACCCACACATGAACGGCTCCCGTATGCAGCTGCATACGGGAGCCGTTTGCCTGAAACTTCTGAATTAAATATCCAGCGGGTCCATGCTGAGGACAGGGTGGCCAACCTCGGACAGGAAGGCGAGCAGCTCTTCCGGATCGCCGTTCGGGCAGTTCGTCTCGTCGGCGACCATATCGGCAAAGTTGTCGATATCGTACATATCCTTGGCAGTCTCATTGAGCTTGTCGCGGATCTGATCCTTCAGCTCCTTCGGCAGCCAGACCAGACGGCCAACGCCGCCCTCGGCCTTGAGGAACTTGTGAGAGGCGATGTAGTGCTTGCCGTGGCCCATGAAGCCCGGAGTCTGCACGCCGCCGCCGGTCATGGAGGCCATCTCGGAGAAGGTCATGCCGAGCGGAGTGATGCCTGCGTATTCACGGCAGGTGATGACAACGCCCATCGAGCACGGCTCGATGCCGCAGATGCACTCGAAGCAGCCGCAGGAGGTCATCGGATCCTCCAGCAGGGAGTAGAGCGTGACGTGCTCCAGCGCGCCGTGAGAGTACTGTGCGACGGCCTCGTCGACGTCCTCATAGCGGCCGGTGCGCTCGTCGGTGCAGCGCTCCTTGGTGACGACCTGGCAGGGACCCTGCGGGTCAAGCTCGTTCGTGGCCTTCGCGTCCAGCCAGGACACGGCACCGCACAGGCCCAGACGCTCCGGGGTGACGATGCAGACGTGGCTCGGGGAGAACGCCTGGCACATGATGCAGGAATAGAAGACGGGCACGGATTCGTCGGTCATGGACTTCAGACGCTCGTCGCGCTTGTCGAAGACCTCGTTGGCGTGCTTGCGCAGCGCGGCGTTCGGCTCGTCGCCGACGACGATGCGGACCTGGCACTTGTCAACGACCGTGTCAAACTCGGACTTGATCTTGGCGTAGAGCACTTCGCCGATGTGGCGGAACTTGAAGCCGGCCTCGAAATCAGCCTTGCTGATACGGACGCGGATCATGTCGCGCTGGCCGGTGTGCATGAGGCCCTCCACGCAGTTGAGGAAGGAGTGGATCTTACGCTCGAAGACAGGCTCGAAGTCGGGCTGCATATTCTTGCCTGCGACCTCGACGGTGTAGCTCATGGAGATCTTGGAGCCGACCGGGATCTCGTCGATTTCGGGGCCTTCGACCACGATCTTGTGATCCTCGACCTCGGAGGCGTCCTTCGTGGTGACAAGCTCGAAGCAGTCCTTGCGGGAGCCGTCGATCTCGACCTGCATATCGCCCTTGCGGATGATCTCGCCCTCGAACGCGGAGGAGAAGGAGACGGGGATATCGATCTTCGTGATCTTCAGCTTGATGCCGCGGGCCTCAATGGAGGTGTCGATCCAGTCCTTGGTGTTATCATAGATGATGAGGGACTTCGGAACGGCCCACATATCGTCGTGGTCGTTGGTGATGACCGGGAAGCCCAGCTTGATGGCGCCGGCGCCGCAGGCGACGGTGATGTCATTGACGGGCTTATAGGCGTTGACGAACGCGTTGATGCGGTCGAAGGTGTACTTGTGGAAGCCCTCGACGTCGCCCGGCTGGATGGCGCCGAAGATCATGGCCGCGCGCACGACCAGAGAAATGACATGGCCGACGGACCAGATCTCTTCGCCGACGGGAACGACACGGACAGGGAAGCTCATGGAAAGACCGGCTTCCACAGCCTGCTCGATGATGCCGCCGATCAGGAAGACGAAAATGCCGCGGGACTGGTAGCCCTTGATCGTCTCGACCGCTTCCTCGGTGGAGGGAGCCGGCCCGATCATGACGACGAAGCCGGGGATGTCGCCGGTGACAAGGGGAACGCCCAGCTCACGGACCTCTGCGTCGGTGAAATGGCCGTGATAGTGCGTGCCCTCGTACGGGGTCTGGGTCTTGACATATTTGCAGGCTTCGATCATTTCAGCGGCGATGGCGGTGCCGACGCCGGACTGGAAGATGGAATTGGTGCGCGGCTCGCGGAGCATCATGGCCTTGACGTCGGCCAGAGCGTCCTGCAGTTCGCCGGTCGTAGTGACCTTTTTGCCGATATAGGCATAGATGCAGGCGCAGAAATACGCGGTGGAGGGAAGCGTCAGAGGAGCGTCGCGGCCGACTTCAGCCACGATCTTGTTCACTTCTTCCTCGGCCTTGGCGAACATCTCGTCAGAGCCGTCGAAGACGCGGTTAAACAATGTCTTCATTGTGGTTTCATTCCTTTCAGATTCATTCTTTGGCGTCAATGGCAGCCTTGATCGCGCGGATCTCATCCAGCGCGTCGGGGCTGCAGTCGTAGGGGGAGAGGCCCTTCCGGTCCGCGTCGATGACGGTGGGACTGTAGCTGATGAAGCCGAGCAGATCGTCCGCCGGGATGCGGCTTCTGATAAATTCACGGTCGGATTCGTCGCGGATCTTGTTGGCGACGACGCGTACCTTGGTCACGCCGATGTCCTTTGCAAGCTCCTTGATGCGCACATAGGTCTGTACGCTCCGCGCGCCCGGCTCGATGACCACGATGAACTGATCCATCATGCTGGCCGTGCCGCGTCCAAGGTGCTCAAGTCCCGCCTCCATGTCCATGATGACCACGTCGTCCCTGCGGAAGACGAGATTCGTCAGAATCGCCTTGAGCATCACGTGCTCCGGGCAGACGCAGCCGGAGCCGCCGGTGTCGACCGTGCCCATGACGAGAAGCTTCACGCCGTTGATGTTTTTGGCGAGCTTGTCGGGCAGATCGGAAACGTCCGGGTTCAGCTTATAGAAGCTGTTCTGGTCGTTTGCACCCGTGCGCTGCTTGGCAAGCTGCTTCATTTTGGAGACCGGGACAATGGAATTGACCTCTTCCTCCGTCAGGCCCAGCGCCAGACCCAGATTTGCATCCGGGTCGACGTCGGCCGCGAGGACGGTGCGCCCTTCGTCGGCGTAGAGACGTGCGAGCGTGGAGGCCAGCGTCGTCTTGCCGACGCCGCCCTTGCCGGTGATAGCTACTTTCATATCGGTAAAGACCCTCCGGGAAGATCTTAGATGCCGAGAGCCGCGCGCTTGGCTTCGATCGCGGCGATCATCTTGTCGCCGAGGCTCTCAATGTTGGTGTCGACGACGAAGTGCGCCTCGACCCACTCCTTGCAGCCCCGCGTCTCACCCTGCAGAAGATCGGTGATCTCGCTGGAGCCCTTGGAGTACGGATCGACGCCGAGGTAGGTGTCGATGCCGGTCGCCACGACGTAGTTGCCGATGGAAACTGCCTTTTCAGACATCCATTCCGGCGCGCAGCCGCAGAGCGGAATCTGGGAAATGTTGATGCCCCAATCCTTTGCAAGATCGGAAGCAAGGATCATCATACGGGAAATATCAACGCAGGAGCCCATATGCAGGATGGGCGGGATGCCGACCAGCTTGCACACACGCTTGAGGCCCTCGCCGCAGTATTCGGCGGCGTCGAGATCCATGAGGCCTGCCTTGGCCGCGGCCTGTGCCGAACAGCCGGAGACGATGACGATGATATCGTTCTTGAGGAGCTTCTTCATGAGCTCGATGTGCGCGGTGTCGGGGCGGACCTTGGGGTTGTTGCAGCCGACCATCGCGACAGCGCCGCGCAGGACGCCGGCCTTGACGACGTCAGCCAGCGGCTTGAGCGTGCCGAGAGCGTCGACGTGAGAGTTGCACACACCGTCGAGCTCCTTCTTGATGGCCTCGACCGAGTAGCCGACGCGCGCCTTGGTCTTGAGGTTCGGAATGTTGACAAGCTCGGGCTTGCGGTTTTTGAAGTTTTCAATCGCCATGCGGATGATCGCCTTGGCGTTGTCCGCCGCAGTGTCCTCGTGGAACTCGATGAAATCGGAGTCCGGCATACGGGCGATGGGAGACGTGGTGATGAACTTGGTATGGAAGCACTTGGAGAGCGGGCCAAGGGCCGGGAAGATGCACTGCACGTCGACGACGATGGCCTCGCAGGCGCCCGTCAGAACGACGTTTTCCTGCTGCAGGAAGTTGCCCGCCATCGGAATGCCCTGACGCATGGCGACCTCGTTGCCGGTGCAGCAGACGCCCGCGATGTTGATGCCCTTTGCGCCGACGGACTTGGCCAGCGCGACCATCTCGGGATCCTGCGAATACATGACGATCATCTCGGAAAGAGACGGATCGTGGCCGTGGACGATGATGTTGACCATGTCCTTTTCCATGACGCCGATGTTGGCGGTGGTGTCAAGGGGACGCGGGGTGCCGAACAGAATGTCGGAGAACTCGGTGCCCATCATGGAGCCGCCCCAGCCGTCGGACAGACCGGCGCGCAGGGACTGCTTGATCAGAGCCTCCGGCAGCGAGGAACAGCCCATATGCGTCATGTGCAGCGACTGCGAGACCTCACGGTCGATCGCGCGCGGCTCGATGCCGGCGTCATGCCACAGCTTCTGGGTGTGCTCCGGTGCGCGCTTGAGGTAGCGCTGCACGCCGAACGGCTTGCCGTACTCGAGAAGACCCGTCTCGGCGACCTCATGGGCCAGATCATAAATATCCTTGCCCTCAGACACAATGCCCCACTCGGCGGCGATCTTCTTCAGCTTTTCCGGATCCTTGACCTGGTAGGAGCCGCCCTCTTTCGCCTGATAGAGCGTGTGGCAGATCTGACGGCCATGGTCGGAGTGCGTGGCTGCGCCGCCTGCGGTGAAGCGCAGATAGTTGCGGCCGACAATGCCGTGCACGTCGCAGCCGCAGATGCCGCGCGGGGCCTTCGGCGTGATGCGGCAGGGGCCCATGGAGCAAATGCGGCAGCAGGTGCCGGCTTCGCCGAAGCCGCAGTGCGGCGTCTGATTCTTGACGCGCTGCTGCCAGGAATCCGCGCCAACTTTTTTGCCGGTTTCAAGCAATTCGTTGGTCGCTGCTTCCATCTGTTCAACTGTGATTAAGCGATCCCAATCCATCGATGATGTATCCTCCTAAAATATGTTCTGAACCGGCCTGCGTACACCGGACGCAGAGCCGAAAGGGGCGGCGGACTGCCCGTGCGGACAGACCGAGCAGGCGCAGCTGCGCTTTGAAACCAAAAAGCGGCAGGATGCACCTCATATAGCTTGTGTCCATTTTACCAAGCACCCCGAAAAAAGTCAACCGATGCGAACCCCCTGCGGGGGATCACCGGAAATTCAATTTTACGGAGAGAATAAAACATTAAAAATAGATAAAGTCAGAATTATCTACAAAATAACAGATAATTCTGACTTTATGCAGAAAATGATATGCGGTATCCGGATATTCCTTTTTTTATGATCCCATATGAACATTGATATGCGGATAGCACATGGTGATCCCGGCAGCGGAAAAGACCTCCTGCATCCCGTCGAGCACATCGTTATAGCACGTCCAATAATCCTCTGTGCGCGCCCAGAAGCGCAGGACATACTGGATCGAGCTGTCGCCGTAGGAGACGACGTGCGCCTCGACAGGCCGGTCGCGTAGCGTCTTTTCGTGCGCTGCCGCAGCGGCGCAGAGGGCGGCGCGGACCTTGTCCGCCGCATCGTCATAGGACGCCGAGACGTTCACGTCGATCCGGCGCACGTCCTCGCTCGTCATGTTGACGATGCTGCCCGTCGTGATCTGGCTGTTGGGCAGATAGATGATCTGGTTGTCATAGGTGCGCAGGCTCGTATAGACCGCGCCGATGGTCAGCACGGTCCCGGCCTTGTCGCCGATCTGGACATAATCGCCCGACCGGAAGGGCTTGGCCGTCAGGATCATCAGCGCGCCCGCGACGTTGGACAGCGCCGTCTGCATCGAGAGCGAAACGGCAAGACCGGCGACGCTCAAAATCGCCAGCAGAGAGCTTGTATCGATGCCGAGCGTCCCGGCCACAAGCATGACGGCGATAAAGATCAGAACTGCCTTGGCCGTCGTGCGCAGGAAGCCGAAAATGGTGTGGTCAAGCTTCGAATGCGAAAACAGCTTGTCCGCCGCCTTCAGAATCAGCTTGATGAGCACCGCGCACAAAACCAGCAGCACCGCCGCATACAGCAGCTTTTCCAGCGTCAGCTTCGAAAAAAACGACTGCACCTGCTTTTCGTCGATCGCAGTCGTGTCAAGAACAGAAGAAACGAACATAAAACCTCCTGTGCGTTATGGGTAGTACCTGCCCTACAGCCGAATGGGCAGGTATATACGAGTTTGCCGCAGACGTTCAGCTGCGCAGTGCGCTCAGGATCTCCGGGAGCAGCACGTCGCGGTTCTCCTCCGATACCTCGATCAGGCGCACGTTCGGGTGGCTGCGGATGGCGGCGGCGAGCGGGGTGTCGGCCTTTTTCTGCACCACGCCGAGGATGGGGACGCATCCATCCAGAAGCGTCCGGATGCGTGCGGAATACGTGTCCGCGTGCCGCTCCATGCGGCCGATCTCGTCCATCAGCACAAGGTCGCAGTCCTCCGCGCCCTTCAGCGCGTCCATGCCCGCCGTTTCAAACGCGTCCGGGAACGACGCGATGCCAAGTTCCGGGCGGCGGATGCCAACGCGGTTCTGTGCGCCGCAGAGCAGATCCTGCGCGGCGGCGGGATGCAGATAGACGGGGCTGCTGCCGTCCGCCTCCGGCTTTGCCGAGACGGTGCGGAAGCCGCCCAGCCGCTCCGGCTGCAAAGCGTCCAGCGCGGCGGCGATCAGCGTGCTTTTCCCGATCTGCACAGGACCGGTCAGAAATACGTGCATCCTTACCCCTCCTCCCGCGGCTTTTTCGCGGTCCCGGAGCGCTTCGCCCGGTGCAGGATCATCTCTGCCGCGATCGACACGGCGATCTCCGCCGGAGTCTGGCCGAGAATGTCCAGCCCGATGGGCGCGTGGATGCGGGCAAGCTCCGTCTCCGGGATGCCGTTTTCCATGAGATACGCATTGGTCGACGCAATTTTATGGCGGCTGCCGATGCAGCCGATATACGTCGCGGGCGAACGCATCGCCTGCAGCAGCACCTCGCGGTCGGCCTGATGGCCGGGGGTCATGATGCAGACGTAATCGTTTTCCGTGAGCGTCAGATGCGCGCCAATGTCCAGATAATCGCCGAGAATGACGCGCTCAGCCTGCGGATAGTGCTCCGGCGTGGCAAATCCCGGCCGGTTGTCATAGACCACAACGCGGAAATCGACCGAAGCCAGCACCGGCACGAGCGCTGCGCCGACGTGCCCGCCGCCGAAGATATACGCATAGCCCGCCCGCGTGAGCGGCTCGACGTAATAGCGCGGCTCCCCCTTTTTCGTGACTGCGTCCGCGCGGAGCATCGGGCGCAGCTCGTCCGGTGTGATGCAGTCCGTGAAGCGCAGACCATGCGCCTCGTCATAGGTCCCCATTGCGCTGACGCAGCCATCGTCCATGCGGTAGACGAGCCAGCTGTTCTGATTGCCGTTCAGAAGCTCCAGAATGCCGCGCAGCAGCGCGGTATCCGCCTCGGCCTGCGGGTCAAAATACTGGAAGAAGACCGTCACATTGCCGCCGCAGATCATACCAATATCCGCGACCTCGTTGGGGGCCAGGCAGTAGCCGTGCACGAGGGACTGCTTCGTTTTCAGGACCTCCATCGCCAGCTTCCCGGATTCCAGCTCGACCGCGCCGCCGCCGACGGTGCCCTCCGTATGGCCGTCGGCGAAGACGGCCATTTTTGCGCCCGCACCGCGCGGCGTGGAGCCGGACGAGGCGAGAATGCTGCACAGCACGACGCCCTCGCCCTGCGCGAGCGCCTGCAGCATGGATGTGAAAAGCGCTTTCATACAAGATCCTCCATTCTGATCGTCAGGATGCCAAGCCGCTTGGTCTGTGGCAGATAATACGGGTACTGCGCGTTGTCCGTCCGCAGCAAACGCGGCAGGACGGCCTCGGGCGTGATCGCGCCGGGCGTTTCGTCCCGGCTGTAGATGCGGAAGAACCGGACGGCTTCGTCCAGCGACGCAAACGGCTGTCCGTGCTCCAGCTCCTGCGCGTCAAATTCGAACGGCACGCCCAGTTTGCGGAGCGTTTCGCAGGCGGCGGGAGCCGTCTCGCCGCGAATGGGCTGCTCTGTCAGAGAAAACCGGTGCAGATCGTAATTCTTTTTGATGATAATCAGTGTTTTTGCGCACTGTCGGCGCGCGACGGGAAGAATTTCCGCAAGACTGCCGAAAAAGCAGAAGACCATCGCGTCGTACTGCGTTTTGTCCTCCGACGTCAATAAATCGCAGTGCAGCGGCGTGATATTTGTGAGCTGCCGCGTTCGGATGGTCTGCCGCAGCACGACCAGCGCCTCGTCAGACACGTCCGCCGCTGTGATTTTCTCGAAATACGGACTCAGCGCGGCGGATAACGCTCCCAGCCCGCACCCCGCGTCGCAGAGCGTGCGGCAGCCGGAGAGCCTGGGCGCGAGAATGGCGGCAAGGCGCGCGTGATAGTCGCTTTTTTCATTCGCCGCCTGCATGAACCGGATCATGTCCGGTGTCCAGACAAACATACCTCTATTCCTCCTGGGCGTAGGTAACCGCTGATTGAATCGGCAAGAGTTGTCAGCGAGAGATTTTGTCCCAAATGAAAGTTTGAAAACGCAGGAATACTGTATGTATTTCAAGTTTTTCAAACTGCACAGTTGGGGCAAAAGCTCCGCTGACAACCGCAGACGATTTAATCATCGGTTACATAGGGCGTACAGACGGAAAAGACGCGGCTGCCGGCCTGCACCTGCGTGACGGCGACCGGAACGCCGTAGAGCGTCTGCAAAAGCTCCGGCGTGAGCACCTGTCCCGGCAGGCCGAAGGCCAGCACCCGTCCGTCCTTCAGCGCCAATACCTTTGTCGCATAACGGAAGGCCTGATTCGGCTCGTGCGTGGAAAAAATGACGCTGTAGCCACCCGCCGACAGCGCTTCAATGCGCTGCATGACGCGGAAGCTGTTGCCATAGTCAAGACTCGCCGTCGGCTCGTCCATGATGAGCGTGTGCGCGTTCTGGATCAGCGCCCGGCCGAGCAGCATCAGCTGCCGTTCGCCGCCGGAGATGCGCATACACCCGCGCGAAGCCAGCGCGCCGATACCAAGCTCGTCCAGAATCCGCTGCGCTGCGTTCGTCTGCTCCCGCGAGGGGCTGTCAAACGGCCCAAGCTGCGCACCAAGGCCCATCAGAACGCTGTCGAGCACCGTATGGTCGAACGCCGGACTGTAGGACTGCGGAATATACGCAAGCTCCGCCGCCAGCGCGCGGCGGG
>UMHW01071468.1_pt1 | contig 21807 bp, 19 predicted proteins | sample 1965631 | NCBI WGS metagenome assembly UMHW01 (sample SAMEA4836107, study PRJEB28245) | human gut metagenome | biome: gut microbiome; material: fecal sample | place: Denmark | collected 2008
CTCCCCGGCACTTATACAACAACCATCAGCGGGCAATGCTCTGAACGCGGTAACTGCCCTCTTGCTGCCCGCCTTCGCTGGGGGCGAACAAAAAAATATCCCTTGTATATTCAGCGAATATACAAGGGGCAAGGATTCATTCAAGCAAAAAAAATTTAGCCCCTTTGGGGCTAAATTTTTGCAGCGTTATTTTACTGTTTACTTTTTTAAAAAACAGGCCTGCACCAGCAACAACCCGACCGCTCCCAGCCGCCTGCAGCTGCTGATAACAGCCTCACAAAGCGGCGGCAGGCGGCTCTGCTGCCAGCCACTGCTGCTTACGGTCACCGGCGGCAAACAGATGCGAATCGAACCACATATAGAAGAATTTTTCAGCCGGAACAACAACGTAGCCGTCCTGTAAATGATCGGCCGTATCATAGGGATCAGCCATAATCAGTACGTCACTGCTGGTTATGTCATCCGTGCCCATTGTGTCATAGCCGATAATAACACGCCAATGCCCGCCCCAGTCTACATTTTCTACCATAATAGGTACATTGCGTTTAAGATGCTCGACTACAAATGCTTTGAATTCCTGTGTATTCTGCGGTGTTTTATCTTTGTCAGCTGACGAAGCTACCTGCCAGCCTTTTTTCTTAAAATATTTGACCATACCTTTAGTATTGGTCCCGGTATATGACTTTGTACCCATGATCTTGCCGATAGCCAGTTCATCTTCCTCGCTGCGTCCCTGAAAATGCTCGACCACCATCAATGCGGCGGCAGGGCCGCAGGTATATTCGGTAGTTTGCTGATAGGTGCGGAACTTCGGCAGCAGTATAAGCGAGCCGGCAGGCTGCATATTATAAAAATCGAGCTGCTGAAAATAGGGCGATCCAGGTACATTGGCCAGTCCATTGTAGGACGACGCCCCGGCACTTTTGGTATCATAATTTGACGGATATGGTATCTGATTTTCATTACTCATACCCAGCATCAGCAACGCTGATGCTGCAACGAGCAGTGCGGCAAACAATTTCTTTTGTGGCATTAGCTTCCCTTCTTTCTAGTGACGTTTCTGCCAGCCTATGATCGCAGCTTCTAAAGCAGACCTTTCGTTAGGCAGATCGGTGCTTTGCACTCTCTGTAATAAATATCGCATAGCTTCCCTGATCCTGCTTTTATCTTCTAAAAGCGCAAGTACATCATGGCCGCTGATCGCCAGATCTTTAGTATGAACAGGCATTTTACTGCGGGCCAGCTCCAGCACCGCCGTTCCCAAAGCGCGCCCTTCCGCCATCAGTTCGGCATTCTTACCGGCGTGGGTCGCTCCCATATCTGCTAAAAATACTGCTACCAGCTGTTCAAAAGCAGCAGTCATTGCATGACTATCTTTAAAAGTACCGCCGGCCGCTTCACTGCGCAGCCAGCGCAGCAATGTACGTTCACCCGTTACCAGCATCGGTGCGAAACGCATATGCCTCGACACCAGCCAGACTACTCTTTGCACAAAAGGAGCCGGATAACGCAGCCGGCTTAAAATAGCTTCTGCCATAACGGCGCTTTCCGCTTCGTGGCCATGATCACTGGGCTGACCTTCTTTATTAAGCCTGCGGATACCCGGAAGCCCTTTGGCTACATCGTGCAAAAGCAGGGCCCAGCGTATCGCCAGCTGACGCGGACTGTTATCAACAGCAGCCAGAGTATGCTCCCATACATCGTAGCAGTGAAAACGCTGGTTCTGCGGCAATCCGGCCAAATGCTCGAGCTCCGGCAAAACATCTATTTCCCGATAAGCTCCCTGTTCACGCACAAGGCAGCGGCCGCCAGCCAGTCCTGTCGCCAGCAGCAGCATCAGTCCCTTGCCGGCCCATTTGCCAAGCAGCAGCTTGTCCAGCTCTGTCCGCACACGTTCCAATGATAACCCGGCACTGCGGCTGACAGGAAAGCTGCAGCTCTGCGGCAGGTAATAAGGAGTATGCGGCTGGCCAAAGGCCGGGCCTGCGCCCTGCATCTGTACATAATCAAAGCCCAGCTGACCTACAAAGCGACAGGCTCTGTACATCCGCAAAGCATCTTCTCTGTAACGGGCGGGCGCGTCACCGACGGTACGCAGTATTTTCTGCTGCAGATCCTGCCTGCCGCCGTGATAATCGTACACCTTACCGAATCGATCCAAAGCCATGGCATTGATGGTAAAATCGCGCCGCGACAAATCAGACTCCAGGTCGTCACAATACCAGACCTGCTCCGGTTTATGAGCATCCACACCGTAGGTTTCGCCACGAAAGGTGGCAATTTCTACTGTATGTCCGTCCTGATGCACAACAACGACACCGAAGTTCTGCCCCAGTTCGCCAATAACAGTAAACCCGGCCGGTTCCAAAATGCTGATAACAGACTCGGGACGGGCCGATGTTGCAACGTCAAAATCGCCGGGCGTCTTTCCCAGCAGCAGATCGCGTACGGCACCGCCTACGACATAGGCGGCAAAGCCCTGCTCTGTAAGCAGCGTCAATATTCTGTTGATAATGGGCGGCAATAAAAATTGCCTGTTTTCAGCAGTCATAATCTCACTTTTTTTAGTTAATTTATTCTATCATAAAGTTTCAAATCATAGCAACTTTTTCCAGTCCAAAATTTAATCACTCCGGTCAATACCGCCATTAGGCAGCGAATAATCGACGGCAATACCGAAATACTCCCACAGCACTCCCTTTAAGTCGTATTTAGTATTGATGGTATAGCGGTATTTGACACGTCCGCCCAGATAAAACTTTAAAAGATTTCCCCGGATCGTGATATTGCAGTCTTCGCGAAAAACAGAGATCGCTTTGCCTTTATTGAGCGGCGAATCCGGATGAAGGTCGGTATAAATGCAGGCGGGAATAAAATCCATATCCAGCTGCGGTTCTTCCGTGAAGCCAAACAGCCTTTTCCAGGGTTTACGCCGTTCCTTCTGCCACAGCAGCCAGCCAAAGAACGGATCGCGGCTGAATTTATATTCGCTGATACCGTCACTCTGCACTTTGCCCTCCGCCATTTCGAGCGGGCAGCGCGGGCTTTCGCTGTTGACGCCAACATCAGTCAGATAACGTTTATCTTCCAGTTCGATGCACATTACCCGATGCCGGCGGATCTGGTATTCCTCCAGCCGGTCGATAAAACGGGCAGCGTAGCTTGTGACTTTATAGCCCAGGGATTCCAGCAGCCAGTTATACAGGCCGTTCAGCTCAAAGCAAATGCCGCCGCGGTTTTTCATAATGATTTTGGCAAACATATCATCATGCTCGAGCGAAGTCAGCCTGCCGCTCAAAATATCCAGATTCTCATAGGGCACATATTTCAAATGCGCGTCCTGCAGCAGCTTCAGCGTCGCCAGGTCAGGCGGAGGTACGACCTGCGGCAGATGCAGTTTACGCAGATATTGACATAATTGCCAATGGTTCATCAATGCAGTTTGCTTTTTCATTCCCATCACTCCATCCGCAATTATTCTCTTTCTTTTATTGTACCGCAAAAATACGTGTTACTGCAGAAAATTTTACAGCGCCGCAGCTTAATCTGCAGTTAATAAAATATAGCTAAAAGACCATAAATGAGTTACAATAAGGTTAGAATGAATCTTGTCGGTGAGGCGATAAAATGAGCAGCAAGCGTTATGCGCAAGTTGATAAGGAATATTGTGTATCCTGCGGCACCTGTATTAAGGCCTGTCCGCTTCAGGCGATCAGCGTGCCTGATGGTATCAGCGCCGTTGTAGAGCTGGGCCGCTGCATCGGCTGCGGTCTGTGCGCCCGCGAATGTCCGGCCTCTGTGATCAAGGTGGTGACTGCTGATGTCTAAACGTAATCACTGGTATGATTACCTTTGGGTCCTGACGGCGCTGTATCTGGCGCTGGGATTTTTTAACATTCTTTTTGCCTGGCTGGGGCTGCTGTGCTTTTTCATTCCGCTTATCATGGCATCCACCTTCGGCACCAAATCATATTGCAATAAATATTGCGGCCGCGGGCAGCTGTTCGAGCTGATCGGTAACAGCTGGAAGCTTTCGCCCAAACGCGATATTCCTTCCTGGCTGCGCTCACATACCTTCCGCTATGGCTTCCTGCTGTTTTTTACAGCGATGTTTGTCAATATGCTGGTTTCTACCTATCTGGTCTTTACCCATGCTATCTATTTTCATCAGACAGTCAGTCTGCTGTGGACTTTTGACGTGCCCTGGCACTGGGCTTACAGCGGCGGCACGCAGCCGTGGGTCGCGCAGTTTGCTTTTGGCTTTTACAGCATCATGCTGACCTCCAGCATTCTCGGCATCATCACGCTGCTGCTGTTCAAGCCGCGTTCCTGGTGCGTTTATTGCCCTATGGGCACGATAACGCAGCTCATCTGCCGCTGGAAGCATCGGAAATAAATTTTAAATAAAAATCCCCGCTGACCGGTCAATAATGTCAGCGGGGATTTTTGGTAGCATCAAAACTAAATGCTTAAAGACGCTTTTTAACCGAGCTGCAGCATTGACAAGATCCAGCTGCATAGCATATGATAAAAGCAGCCGGGGATTTTGCCAGTCAACAGACTGCGCCAGGCCTTAAGGCCAAGCTATTAAGAAAAGAGGAATTTTTTATGTTTACATATGGTACATCGGATATTGCAGCAGACCGGGAGGTTTGCATAATCTAATATTTTGCCGAACCTCCCAAAAGGCTTTAATATAACCTTTAGGAGGATAAAAAATTGTCTAAAATAAATTTACAGACATTAGGATTTACTGATAAATTTGCCGCTGAGGCAACCTTATACAGCAATTTGTTCGCAGGGCGCGTTACTGCCCAGTATAAAGAGTTTTACCGGGTCATGACAGAGGCCGGTGAGCTGCTGGCAGAGGTTTCGGGCAAGCTGCGCTTTAACGCCGCTGCCCTGTCTGCTTTCCCGGCAGTAGGCGATTTTGTTATGCTTGACCGCACTGATAACACCGAAGGCCAGGCGATCATCCATCATGTACTGGGCCGCAAAAGCGCGTTTATCCGTAAGGCGGCCGGTACTGCCAACGTTGAACAGGTCGTTGCCAGTAATATCGATACGGTATTTATTTGTATGTCCTTGAACAGTGATTTTAATCTGCGGCGGCTGGAACGTTATTTGGCCATTGCCTGGAGCAGCGGCGCATTGCCGGTAGTGGTTTTGACTAAAGCTGATTTATGTGATGACGTAGCAGCTAAAACTGCGGCGGCCGAGTCCGTTGCCATCGGCGCAGAAATACTTGTCACTTCTTCTCTGGCAGAAGACGGCCACAGCCAGATACTGCCGTATCTGCGCAGCGGCAGCACCGCTGCCTTCATCGGTTCTTCCGGCGTGGGCAAATCGACACTCATCAACCGTTTGGCCAGTACCGACTTTGCCACCAGCGGGCTGCGCAATGACGATAAGGGTCGCCATACTACTACCAGGCGCGAGCTGATCGTCCTTGAACACGGCGGACTGGTGATCGATACTCCGGGAATGCGGGAGCTGGGGCTGGAAACTGCCGATTTATCCAAAAGCTTTGCTGATATCGACGAGCTGGCCCAGCAGTGCCGTTTTCGTGATTGCAGCCATACCCATGAAGCAGGCTGTGCCGTTCAGAAAGCTATCACAGATGGAATACTTGCCGCAGACAGACTGTCCAGCTATCAGAAGCTGCAGAAGGAAGCAAGCTATGAAGGTCTGGATTACAAACAGATCGAAGAAGCCAAGCTGAACTCGATGTTCAAAGATATCGGCGGTATGAAAAACGCCCGCAGATTTTTACATGCCAAAGACAAGCGCAGACGCTGAAAACTGCGCCGGTAATATTACCAGCCGTAAATGACTGACAATAAAACAAAACCAACGTGGACTTTAATGTCCACGTTGGTTTATTTTTATTGTTCTTTAAATTTAACAAAGTCGCCGATACCCAAACCGGGAGTGACCATCGGCTGTACCATATTTTTAGGGTCAAGCGCAACCTCGATGATATAAGGCGCGTCCAGCTGCATAGCTTTTTCAACGGCAGCGGCCAGAGCTTCAGGCGTATCGACATGTTCTCCGGCTACGCCAAAGGCTTCGCCGTATTTGACAAAATCGACATAGCCGGGCATTTCGCAGGAAGTAAACCGTTTATTGAACTGCACGGTCTGCAGCTGACGAATCATGCCTAAGCCGCTGTTATTAAAGACTATCGCCGTCACCGGCAATTTATAGCTGGCGATCGTAAACAGCTCCGAGCCGGTCATTTTGAATCCACCGTCACCGCTGATACTGATCACCCTGCTTTTGGGCCGGGCCAGCTGTGCGCCCATAGCCGCCGGCAGGCCAAAGCCCATCGTGCCCAATCCGCCTGAAGAAATCCACTGGCGGGCAAACTGGATCTTGATATGCTGGGCGGCCCACATTTGGTGCTGGCCTACGTCGGTGGTGATAATATAATCCTTATCTTTGATAACCGGGTTCAGGGCTTTGAAAAACTGCGGCGCAGCTTCGCCGCCGAAGTCTTCGTCCATACTGGGCCAGCTTTCGATCAGCTGCCACCAGGCGTCAAGATCATGCTTGACGCTGCCTGCTTCCAGCATTTGCAAAGTTGTGTTCATATGGCCGGAAATACCGATACTGGAATAAATATTTTTATCCAGCTCAGCCGGGTCGATATCTAAATGGATAACAGTTTTATTCGCGCTATAGCTGCTGCGTTCGCCGGTAACGCGATCGTTAAACCTGCTGCCTACAGCCAGGATCAGATCGGCTTCCTTAACGGCGTTGTTGGCTCGCTCGTGTCCGTGCAGTCCCGTCATCCCTAAAAACAGACCACGGTAGGCACTGATAGCACCTAATCCCATCAGAGTGCTGACAACTGGAATCCGCAGCTTTTCACATAAATGCATGGCATCATATTCCGCATCGGCATTGATAACACCGCCGCCTACAAGCATGACCGGGCGCTGCGAAGCATTGATAGCCGCCACGGCGGCAGCGATCTGTTTTTCTTCGGGCAGCTCTTTCGCCAGCGGTTCCAGCTCGCCCAACTCATAATCAAGCAAAGCGGTCTGCACATCGCGCGGCACATCGACCAGCACCGGGCCGGGCCGGCCTGTTTTGGCCAGCTGGAAGGCCAGCCGGATCGTCTGCGCTAAATGTTCAGGACGCTTGACCAGGAAATTATGTTTGGTGATCGGCATGGTGATGCCGGTGATATCAACTTCCTGAAATGCGTCGCGTCCGATCATTGCCACCGGCACCTGACCGGTGATCGCTACGACAGGTATCGAATCTAAAAAAGCATTGGCGAGCCCCGTGACCAGATTGGTCGCTCCGGGACCGGAAGTCGCTATACAGACGCCGACCTGCCCGCCTGCACGGGCATAACCGTCAGCAGCATGGGCAGCACCCTGTTCATGTGCCGTCAGGATATGCCGAATGCCGGACGCTTCACGCAAAGCGTCATAAAAAGGCAGGATCGCCCCGCCGGGGTAACCAAAAACCGTAGTAACTCCTTGCTCTGCCAAACATTTGACCATTACTTCTGCGCCGGTCATCTGCATAAACTCACTTCCTTCCAATACTCAAAAATACATCAGGCCAGTTCTGCGGCGATCAGCTGCCCCATCTGTGAGGTCGAAACTTTAGTCAGACCTTCACCGCAGAGATCAGGTGTACGATAACCTTTTTCCAAAACTCTGTCGATCGCCGCTTCGATAGCGTCGGCAGCAGCATCCTGATCCAAGGAATAACGCAGCATCATAGCTACGGAATAAATAGTTCCCAGTGGGTTAGCGATGCCCCGACCTGCAATATCAGGAGCACTGCCGTGAATAGGCTCATACATACCTGTGCTGTCACCAAGGCTTGCAGAAGGCAGCATTCCGATACTGCCGGCAATGACCGAAGCCTCGTCGGAAAGGATGTCGCCGAAAATATTATTGGTCAGCACTACGTCGAACTGGCCCGGGTTGAGCACCAGCTGCATAGCACAGTTATCTACATAAAAGTTGTTCAGTTCAACATCGCCATAAGCTTTGGACTGCATTTCACCGACGATGCGGCGCCACATTCTGGAAGAAGCCAAAACATTGGCTTTATCGACTGAGGTGACCTTGCCGCGGCGTTTTTTAGCTGCTTCAAAGGCAAATCTGGCAATGCGTTCCACTTCGGGGCGGGTGTAGATCTCAACGTCAGAAGCTGTTTCCACACCGTCAGCGTTGGGAGCGGCTTCGTTTTTAGCGCCGAAATAGATACCGCCGGTCAGCTCACGGACGATCAGCATATCAGTGCCTTCCACGCGCTCGTTTTTGAGCGGCGACAGATGAGCTACAAAGCGGGAAACCTTGATCGGGCGCAGGTTGCAGTATAAGCCCAGTGCTTTGCGGATACCCAGCAAGCCTTTTTCGGGGCGCAGCTCTGGAGCGACGTTATCCCATTTTGGTCCTCCGACCGCGCCTAAAAGTACGGCGTCGGAGTTTTTTGCGGAAGCAATGGTAGCTTCCGGCAGCGGTACTCCTGCAGCGTCGATAGCAGCGCCGCCGATCAGCTGTCTGTCATATTCTATTGCCATACCAAATTTTTTGGCAGCGGCGTCAAGTACCTCTACGGCAGCGTCAACGATCTCGACGCCGATGCCGTCGCCAGGCAGTAAAGTGATCTTCATTCTTGGTGGTCTCCTTTGACATAGTTGATAAGGCCGCCGCAGTCGGCGATCTTTTGGATAAATTCCGGCAATGGTTTGGTTTGGATAGTAATGCCTTTATTAACGATTTTGATCTCGCCTTTAGCCATATCTACCTCCAGCTCGTCACCGGCTGCGATTTTTTCAACCTCCTTGCCAATTTCCAGCACCGGCAAGCCGATATTGATGGCATTGCGGTAAAAAATACGGGCAAAGCTGTCGGCAATGATGCATTTTACACCTTTGACTTTGATAACGACAGGAGCATGCTCGCGCGAAGAACCACAGCCGAAGTTTTTGCCGGCAACAACATAGTCGCCCGGCTGTACGTTAGGAGCGAAAGTAGTATCGATATCTTCCATAGCGTGCTCGGCCAATTCGTCAAAATCAGCAATATTCAAATAACGGGCGGGTATGATAACGTCGGTATCGACGTGGTCGCCGTAACGCCATACTTTACTCATTTCATTACCTCCTCAGGGCTTGCGATATAGCCTGTGATCGCACTGGCAGCCGCCACATAGGGACTGGCCAGATAGACCTCGCTGTCGACATGGCCCATACGTCCGCGGAAATTACGGTTGGTAGTCGAAACAGCACGTTCGCCAGCAGCAAGAATCCCCATATATCCACCCAGACACGGGCCGCAGGTAGGGGTGGAAACTGCAGCGCCGGCATCGATAAAGATATCAATATAGCCCAAACGCATAGCTTCTTTATAAATTTCCTGAGTAGCAGGAATAATAATAGCGCGGACATGCGGATGTACTTTACGCCCCTGCATCACCTCAGCTGCCTGCTGCAGGTCTTCCAAACGACCGTTAGTGCAGGAACCGACAACGACCTGATCGATCTTGATATGGCCGGATTCAGACGCCGGATGTGTATTTTCCGGCAGATGCGGATACGAAACGACCGGCACCAGATCATCTAATCTGATAGTGATCACACGGTCATATACTGCGTCAGCATCGGCAGCAACTGCTGTCCACGGACGGCTGACACGACCATTGAGATAGGCGATAGTTTTTTCGTCGACCGGGAAAATACCATTTTTGCCGCCGGCTTCGATCGCCATATTGCAGATAGTAAAGCGGTCGGACATTTCCAGTTCGGCAACGCCGTCGCCGCAGAATTCCAACGATTGGTAACGGGCACCGTCGACACCGATCATACCGATAAGCGTAAGAATGATATCTTTGCCCTTGACATATTTAGGCAGTTTACCGGTCAGCTCGACTTTGATCGTGGCAGGCACTTTGAACCAGGTAGTGCCGCTGGCCATAGCCGCGCCGATATCGGTTTGGCCCATGCCGGTGCTGAGCGCGTTCAGAGCGCCATAAGTACAGGTATGAGAATCGGCGCCGATAATGATCTCACCGGGAGCAACAAGACCGCTGTCGGGTAAAAGCGCATGCTCGATACCCATACGGCCAACTTCAAAATAATTGGTGATTTCATGCTGACGTGCAAAATCGCGCATACGTTTACACATAGTTGCCGACTTAATATCCTTACACGGAGAAAAATGGTCCGGAACTAACGCGATCTTATCCTTATCAAAAACAGGACGTCCGATTTTTTCAAATTCAGCTATCGCCGGCGGTCCGGTGATGTCGTTAGCTAAAACCAAATCCACCTGGGCAACCAGCAGATCGCCTGCCTGGACCGCATCGCGGCCTGCATGTTGGGCCAGGATTTTTTCCGTCATTGTCATACCCATAACTATAACCCTCCTAAGTTTATACGAAGCAGATCGCGGGGCCTCAGCCCCGCTCTGCCTAAGGTGTGTACTGATTATTTTTTCATCCAGCTCATCATGCCGCGCAGATTTTTACCGACTTCTTCGATCGGATGCTCGGCGCCTTTGCGGCGCATTGCATTGAACGCCGGACGGTTAGCCTGGTTTTCGAGGATCCAGTTCTTGGCAAAGGTGCCGTCCTGGATCTCGGCCAGAACCTGTTTCATAGCAGCTTTGGTTTCGTCTGTGATGATACGTTTGCCGGTCACATAGTCGCCGTATTCGGCAGTATCAGAGATGGAGTGGCGCATTTTAGCCATACCGCCTTCATACATCAGGTCAACGATAAGCTTCATTTCATGCATACATTCAAAATATGCGCTTTCAGGTTTATAGCCTGCTTCTACCAGAGTTTCATAGCCTGCAGTGATCAATGCGGTGACACCGCCGCAAAGCACAGCCTGTTCGCCGAAAAGATCTGTTTCAGTTTCTTCACGGAAGGTAGTATCGAGCACGCCGGCACGGGTACCGCCAATACCTTTGGCATAGGCAAGCGCAATGTCGTAAGCTTTGCCGCTGGCATCCTGATGCACAGCTACGAGGCAGGGCACGCCTGCGCCTTCAGTAAATACGCGGCGTACGAGATGACCCGGTCCTTTAGGAGCGACCATGAACACGTCGATGTCAGCCGGAGGTACGATTTGACCAAAATGGATATTGAAACCATGCGCAAAAGCAAGGGCAGCGCCGGATTTCAGATTAGGCGCGATATCTTTTTTATAAGTGGCAGCCTGTTTTTCGTCAGGGATCAGCATCATAACTACGTCGGCTGCTTTGGCTGCATCAGCCGCAGTCATAACAGTCAGACCTGCCGCTTCTGCCTTGGCCCAGGATTTGGAACCTTCATAAAGACCTACGATAACTTTGGCGCCGCTTTCTTTTAAATTAAGGGCATGTGCATGGCCTTGAGAACCATAGCCGATAATAGCAATAGTTTTACCATTAAGCATTTCCCAGTTTGCGTCTTTGTCATAATACATTTTTACCATTGTGTCTACATCTCCTTTTTGTTTACCAGATTTATTTAAATTTGAGAACTGACATATTCTTAAATAGCTGAAGGTTTACAACTGCTTTCAGGCCAGGAATAACGTGATTTGCTGACATCCATAGCCGCATCGCCCCGTTCCAGCGCCACAAGGCCGGTCTGTACCATTTCCAGGATACCGTAGGGACGCATCACGTCGACAAAAGCATTCAGCTTATCATCGATGCCTGTAGCCAGAAAGATCAGCGATTCCCCGGTCACATCGACAGCGTGGGCCCTGAAAACATCTGCCAGCCGCAGCAGCTCGAGCCGTTTATCACCGGCGTGCACCTTGACCATGACCATACTGCGTTTGGCACTTGCCTTAGGCGGCAGGACTTTCACAGCCTCTACCTCGACCAGCTTGGCCAACTGTTTGCAGACCTGCTTGATAGTTGCATCGTCAGCCTGCATGGTAACAGTCATCCGCGAAAATTCAGGATTCTGCGTAATGCCGACTGCCAGACTGTCGATATTGAAGCCGCGCCGCGAGAACATGCCCGCGACCCGCATCAGAACGCCGGGCTGGTTACGCACTACGATAGATAGGATCTGCTCCATTTTGCCACCTCCCATGGAAAATTGGTATAAAAAAACGCCCCCACCTGCTTAGCAGATAGGGGCGACTTTCACCGCGGTACCACCCTAATTTGACCTCATTGTCTCAGAGCCTTCGCTCTAAACGCCTAACGCTGCGCCGGCGTCGTTTCCTACTGCTGGTTCAGAAACGCGGCTCCCGGGTGAGTCTTATCGCTGTACCGCTACGGCTTTCACCAACCGCCGTCTCTCTAAAATCGGTAACATCAGCAACTTTGTTCCCATTCAATGCCTTTATTATCAAGTTGTACAAACAAAAGCTAATTTGTTCGTGCTATGTTTTACATTATGCCAGCATTTTCTATGCTTGTCAAGATTTTTTTGTATCATTCTTTTGTGATTTTTCTGAATTTTGTTTTTCTTTTACAAAAACACTGGACTAAATGTCAATAATATCATATTCTATAATATTATAAGAAAGTAAAAAGTTCGAGGTGCTTGTCCATGAAACTGCTCAAAGAAAAAATCATGTCCGAAGGCTTGGTCTTAAACGATGCTATTTTAAAAGTCGATTCTTTTTTAAATCACCAGATCGACCCTGAATTGATGATGGAGATCGGTAAAGAATTCCACCGCCGTTTTTCAGGCTGCGGCATTACTAAAATCTTTACGATTGAGTCCTCGGGGATCGCCTGCGCCCTGCCTGCGGGCCTGTGTATGCATGTACCGGTAGTATTCGCACGCAAACAGAAATCGGCGCTTATGAGCAGCGAGGCTTACAGCACCAAAGTATATTCTTTCACTAAAAAAATCACCAGTGATGTGACCGTACTCAAAAAATTTTTACCGGCCGGCGAAAAGGTCCTCATCATCGATGATTTTCTGGCTAACGGCGAAGCGGCCCTGGGTCTGGCTAACATCGTCCAGCAGGCCGGCAGCGAAGTAGTAGGTATCGGCATCGTTATCGAAAAATCATTCCAGCCGGGGCGTCAGCGCCTTATCGACGCCGGCTTCCGTGTAGAATCACTGGCCCGTGTCCAGGCCTTTAAGGACGGCAAAGTAATTTTTGCCGAATAATTTATCGGATATAGATACTAAAACACCCGTTACTCAATGAGTAACGGGTGTTTTTTAATCGTTACGACGTTTATATTTGATGAACATATGGCAAACAGCAAGTCCCATCACGATATATGCAAGAAGGTTGATATCCTCGTTCAAGTCCTTAAAAGCGACATAACCCATCAAAACGACGATACCAATTTCTCTGTTGAAGCTCGTAATCACAGTTTTACAAGGTTGACCTGCAGGATACCGTCGAGCCCCTGCAGCAGTTTCAGTGTTTCTTTACCTACTTCGCTGTCCACGGTCATAAACATCATGGCGTTACCGTCTTTAAGATTACGGCTGACCTGCATGGTCGCGATATTGACCTTGCTGGCACCCAAAAGCGTGCCGATCTGCCCGATCATACCTGGTTTATCCTGGTTGCGTGCCACCAGCATGAACGGAGCCGGGGTAAGGTCGAACTGGTAACCGTCGATTTCGATGACGCGGATCTCTTTTTCACCAAAGACAGTACCGGCTACGGTAAAGATATTACCTTTAGAATGGATCTTGACCTCTAAAAGATTATGTTTGCCTGCATGTTTGCTCTCTATAACGTCAACTCCGCGGCTTTCGGCAGTCAGAGCGGCATTGACATAATTAACGCGTTCCTTGAGGATGGGTTCAAAAACGCCTTTTAAAACGGCGCGCGTCAGCATACCTGTTTCCATTGCTGCAACCTCGCCGGTATAGATGATCTCTACCTTTTCGACAGCTGCTTTTTCCAGCTGATAATAAAGCTTGCCCAGATATTCGCCCAAAGTCAGGTACCCCTGCATTTCTTCCAGCTCTGTCGGCTGCAAAGTCGGCAGATTGACTGCATTCGGCACCATTTCGCCATGCAAAGCCGCAATGACCTCTTCTGCAATGGCAATACCCACATTATCCTGCGCTTCTGTTGTGTCAGCACCAAGATGCGGCGTTAAGACACATTCCGGCAGATCGATCAGCGGTGAGATCGGCTTCGGCTCGTCTACCAGTACGTCGATACCGGCGCTGGCAACGATGCCTTCCTTGATAGCTGCCGCCAGGTCATTTTCATTGATCAGGCCGCCGCGGGCGCAGTTTACTACACGCACGCCACGTTTGCATTTTGCAAATTCTTTGGCTGTGATCATGTCAAAAGTTTCTTCCGTTTTAGGCGTATGGATACTGATAAAATCAGCTTGTTCCAGCAATTCATCCAGTGTTTCACATTTTTCAGCGCTGTATTTACGGAACCGTGCATCGGCAATATACGGATCATAGGCTACGATCTTCATCCCGAAAGCCTGCAGTCTGGTAGCCACCAAACCGCCGATACGGCCAAGACCGATGATACCCAGGGTTTTACCAAGCAGCTCGCTGCCTTTCAGGCCGGTACGGTCCCAGACCCTGGATTCGATCATTTTATGGGCTTTGACGACATTACGGGCAGAACTCAGCAGCAGGCCGATAGTATGCTCAGCAGCCGATACGATATTAGATTCCGGTGTATTGACAACGATAATACCGCGTTTAGTCGCGCCCTCCATCTCGATATTATCAACACCGTTGCCGGCGCGGCCAACCACCTTTAAATTAGTGGCGTGCTTATAAAATTCTTCATTGATCTTAGTAACGCTGCGAACGACGATCGCATCATATTCAGGAATGATCTTCAGCAGCTCTTCCCTTTCGATATCAAAACGCACGTCTACATCAAAATCCGGCACTGCCTGCAGCAAAGCCACACCTTTGTCGGAAATTTTTTCAGTTACAATAATTTTCATTGTCCATCGCTCCATTCACCTGTAAAATAAAAAACTCCCGGCTTGATCAATTACAATCAAGGACGAGAGTTCTACTCACGTGGTGCCACCTTTTTTCGCCGCACAGCGCGGCCTCATTGCCGATATATCGGTCGGACCCGGACAGGTTGCTACCCCTGTCTCCTCCGGAGCGGAATTCAGTTTTTAGACGTTACGGCTTGCACTGACCGCCGCTTCTCTTTGCCGCCTGCCAACCTACTTTTCTCCATCGTCGGATAAATGAACTATGTAATTTTCAAGCTTGTATCAATTATAGTCCGACCCTTTTGGCTTGTCAAGCAGCACAAAAATGTTTTTGTGTAATACATCTTACAGTTTTTCCAACATTTTTATCAAAGGATAAATACCAACTGTCAAAGCAACAGCCATGCTGACACTGTCAATATCTATTTTGCCAATATACAGGCTGTTCAGCCCCGCAGCAAAGATCATCGTCAGCCAGAACATAGCGTACAATGCTACAAAAATCTGCACCCACCAGGGCTGCTCCTTATAAAGCGGCTGTTCCTGTTCATTATTATTCTCGTTCATGCAAAACCTCCTCCTGCCACTCCAAGGTATCTTCTTCGTCTTTCCTGCCGTCAAGACGTTTATTGATTACACGGCTGCGTCTGGCTGCAGCGTCGATATGCCCGCTGGCTTCCTGCAATTTCTTTTTTGTTTTATCGAGCAATAAGCTGAAAGTCACAAAATCCTGCTTAACGGCAGCGATCGTTCGCCAGACTTCACCGGTACGTTTTTCGATAGCCAAAGTTTTAAAACCCATTTGCAGACTGTTGAGCAGCGCAGCTAAAGTAGTCGGCCCTGCCACGCAAACGCGGTACGTTCTTTGCAGCTCATCCAGCAATCCCGGCAGATTTACCGCTTCGGCAAACAAACCCTCGATCGGCAAATACATGATCGCAAAATCAGTAGTCTGCGGCGGGCACAAATATTTATTCTGGATATCCCTGGCCTCACTTTTCAATCTCCGTTCAAGCTGCTTGAGTGCAATATCGGCAGCAGCTGTATCAGCCTGCTCGCGCGCCTCCAGCAGGCGCTGAAAATCCTCCTGCGGGAATTTAGCATCAATCGGCAGCCACACTGTTTCATCCTTGCTGCCCGGCAGCTTCAGCGCAAATTCTACCCTTTCAGCACTGCCCTGCTTCACGGCAACGTTTTCGGCAAATTGCTCTGGTGCCAGCAAATCACGCAGCAAAACGCCCAGCTGCATTTCACCCCAGATACCACGATTCTTTACATTAGAAAGGATGCGTTTCAAATCGCCGACACCGCCGGCCAGAGTCTGCATTTCACCTAACCCTCGATGAACCTGCTCCAAACGCAGGCTGACCTGCTGAAATGATTCTCCCAATCGCCGTTCCAAAGTCGACTGCAGTTTTTCATCAACAGTCAGACGGATCTGTTCCAAATTAGCCGCAGTGCTTTCCGTCAGCTTTTCCAGTTTTTTATCCAGCTGCTCGCCCAGACGGTCAGAAGCTGCCTGACTTTCCATTCTGGCCGCACGGGCCAGGGTGTTTTGTTCGCTGCGCAGATCGCGTACATTCTCATAAAAACGTCGTTCCAGGCTTTCCAGCTGACTGTTCACCTCAGCTCCCAGTTCTTGTCCCTGCTGACGCCGGGTCTGCAGAAGCCGCCACAGCATTATGAAAATCACCGCCTGCATTAAAACCAGCAGCAATAATAGTATCGTCTCCACTGTCATAACCAAACTCTCTTTCCTTGATATTTATTAATTTATTATAGCAGATTAGCAAGTATTCTACACTGCCTTTTCTTATTTTTACATATTTACGTTACGATCCGGTTGGTGATATAATTATTAATAATTAATTGTTTAATTAATATCCAAAGGAGTGTTCTATATGAATCCAGTCGAAGCATCTGCCTCTTCAGCAGAAAAAATTCTTTTAGCAGCAACCGATTTATTTGCAGCTAATCACTTTAATGGAGTTTCCATCAAAGAAATCGCAAAAAAATCCGGCGTCAACAGCGCTTTGATCTCTTACTATTTCGGCGGCAAAAAAAATCTTTATCAGGAAGTGCTCAACGAACAGTCAAATTTATTTTTAAACCTGATCGCCCGAGTCAGCAGTAAGGACATAGCCCCGCTGGCTAAGCTGCGCGAATATATCACTGCAATTTCCGAGGTACAGAAGCTGCATCCTCACCGTATCCATCTCATTTACCGCGAGCTTTTGACCCCCACTTTTATGTGTGACAGCTTTATTAAAAACCGCTTATACAAAATCCATAAATTTATGTCCGAGCTGGTCACAGAAGCTATAGCTGACGGCAGTATCCATAATAATATGCAGCCTACACATGTAGCTTTTACTTTGGAAAGCATCATCGTTTTCTTTTTTCTCACACATGATCAGATCCGTGATCTGGGACATTTTGAAAATGGTACTGAAAACACTTATTTGGAAGAAGCTTTAAACACTTATTTGTCTTCCATTACCAATTAATTCAGGAGGGCACTGACATGTCGATCAAAGAAATTTTCAGCAAGCTTCCATTCACAAAACGTCATCTGTATATTTTGGCAGCAGCAGTGGCTGTATTGCTGCTATACCATATAATCAGCAATGTTTTCGCCAAGCCTGATATCGTCAAAGAAGTTCCTTATGTACGTACTGTAACTGTCGTTAAAGAAACTATCGATAATACATCTTCCTATCCCGGCGAGGTACGCGGCCGTTATGAAAGCGATCTGGCCTTTCAGGTTGCCGGTAAAATCATCAGCCGCAGCGTCAATTTAGGCGATACAGTAAAAACCGGTGATATCCTGATGCGAATCGACCCCAAAGACATCGAGCAGAGTTTTGAAGCCAGCCAGGCAGCTGTAACAGCCGCCGAAGCCAATTATAAGCTGGCCCGCGACAATGCATCCCGTTACACGGCCTTATACAACAGCGGCGGCGTCAGCAAAGCCATGATGGAGCAATATAATACGCAGATGGAAGCGGCCGCTTCCAGCCTGCGTCAGGCCCAGGCCCAACTGATCACCAACAGTAACCAATTATCCTATACGCAGCTTATTGCAGACCATGACGGCGTAGTAGCCAATGTCAGCGGCGAAGTTGGTCAGGTAGTAGCTGCCGGAACGCCTGTCGTGACAGTTGTCCAAAGCGGCGAACAGGAAATCCAGATCTATGTCCCTGAAAACCATTTGGATAAAATCCATCCTCAGCAGGCAGCCAAGATCAATTTCTGGGCTTTAGAAAACGTTGCGGCAGATGGCTATATCCGCGAAATAGCACCAATGGCTGACAGCGTTACCCGTACCTATAAAGTTCGTGTAGCCGTACCGCAAATGCCTGCAGCAGTCAAACTGGGGATGACTGCCAAAGTACACCTGCAAAACGGTACTGACAGCAGTATCTTACTGCCGGCCACCGCCATTTACCAAACAGGAGGAAAACCTCAGGTCTGGCTCGTTACCAATAACAAAGTACATACCCATGAAGTTTCTATCGGCGGTTATGAAGGCAATAACGTCAGGATCTCTGACGGTCTGCAGCAGGGAGATATCGTCGTTGTCGGCGGCGTCAACAAACTGGCAGAAGACCAAAACGTCCGTCTGGAAGCTGGTGTCAGCCAATGAAAAACAACTGGGCCGCCTGGTCGATCAAACATAAGCAAATAGTTTACTTTTTTATGTTTCTCTGTCTGGTCATGGGCATCTATTCTTATAATTCCTTAGGTCGCAGCGAAGACCCAAGTTTTACTATCAAGCAAATGGTAGTTTCGGCAGCCTGGCCGGGAGCAACCGCTAAAGAGGTAGAAGAACACCTGACAGACAAGATCGAAAAACAATTGCAGACAGTACCTAATATTGACAGGATAACCAGCTATTCACGTCCCGGAACTGCTGTTATCAATGTTTATCTGCAGGATACGGTACCGGTCAAAGAAATCAAACAGCGCTGGCTGGAATTGCGTAATATTGTCAATGATGGCAAAGGTGACTTGCCCGATGGTGCTTTAGGACCGTTTTTCAACGACCGTTTTGACGACGTCTATGGAAATATCTACGCAGTCACCTCTGACAGTTTCTCCTATGAGGAAATGCGCGTAGTAGCCGAAAATATCAAAGATAAATTCTTTCAGATACCTGATGTCAAAAAAGTAGAACTGGTAGGAGTACAGCCTGAAAAAATCTATATCCAGATGTCTAATGCCAAGCTGACACAGCTGGGCATACCGATCGATACACTGGCTTCTACGATCCAGGCAGAAACAGCTGTCACACCGTCCGGCATGGCTGAAAGTGACAGCACTAATACCTATCTGCGTCTGACCGGTTCCCCTGATACACTGGCCAATATCAGCAATATTCCGATCCAGGCTAATGACCGTACCTTCCGTCTGGGTGATATTGCCGAAATCAAACGCGGCTATGCTGAACCGGCTGAACCGAAAATGTACTTTAACGGTCAGCCAGCCGTAGGTATCGCCATTTCTATGGAAGACGGCGGTAATAATATCAAATTGGGTGCAAATCTTGATCAGGCTGTTCGGCAAATCCAACAGGAACTGCCGCTCGGCTTCGAACTGGGACAAGTCGCCAACCAGCCGCAGGTAGTAAAAAACGCCATCGGTGAATTTACCGACAGCCTGCTTGAAGCCATCCTTATCGTGCTGGCAGTCAGTCTGCTCAGTCTGGGACGGCGCTGCGGCTATGTCATTTCGGTCTGCATACCGCTGGTACTTTTAGGAACTTTTATCGGCATGTATGCCATGAACATCGATCTGCACAAAGTATCTCTGGGAGCGCTGATCATTTCTCTGGGCATGCTGGTAGACGATGCGATCGTTGTCGTCGAGCTGATGGAAGTCAAAATGTCAGAAGGCTGGGAACGCACTAAAGCGGCCAGCTATGCCTTTGAAACCTGTGCCATGCCGCTGCTGACAGGTACGCTGATCACCTGCACCGGCTTTATGCCGATATTTTTCGCCAAATCCAGTGCCGCCGAATTTGCTTCTTCACTTTTTCCTGTTATCTCAACAGCACTGCTGCTTTCCTGGGTCATTTCAGCAACTGTAGCGCCTGTTTTGGGACACGCCTGGATCAAGCCTAAACAGCTCATTAACGAAAACGATGTTTACAATACTGCTTTTTATAAAAAGTTTCGCAGCGTCCTTTCCTGGTCGATGCTGCACCAGAAAATAGTTATTCTGAGCACGGTCAGTATCTTTATCGGTTCCCTGTTATTAGTCCCGCTGATCAAGCAGGAATTTTTTCCGGCTTCTGTGCGTCCTGAACTTCTGGTAGAGCTCAATTTACCTGAAGGCAGCAGTATCAAAGCCACGGATGAAGCCGCCCTGAAACTGACCAATATGCTGAAGGATAATCCTGATGTTGAAAGCATCGGTTCTTATGTTGGAAAAAGTGCTCCGCGTTTCGTCCTCGTAATGGACCCTGTCCAACCGCGTAACAATTATGCACAGCTGGTAGTAGTTGCTAAAGATATTGATGCCCGTAAACGTTTAGAACCGCAAATACGCGAGCTTGTAGCAGCTAATCTCCCCAATGTCGTCAGTTATTCACGTTCTATCCCGCTGGGTCCGCCGGCAGCTTATCCTGTGATGCTGCGCGTAACCGGTCCGGATGACAATATTGTTAAAGAATATGCACAAAAAGTACGCACAGTTATGGCTCAGAATCCAGCCGTGACCATGACGCGTTTCGATTGGATGGAGCAAAACGGAGCTGCTAAACTTACCATCGACAACGATAAACTGCGGCAGATGGGATTGAGCCGTAAAGAAGTCGCCACTGCTTTGCAGGCCGAAATTTCCGGTTATACCGTAGCTCAATATCTGGAAGGAGACCAGGCTATTGACATGGTTTTCCGTCTGCAGCCTGTTGACCGATCTACCGTCACCGAGCTTGAGACCTTAACTATCCCCACATCTGCAGGTGCGGTGCCGTTGTCACAGGTAGCCCGTCTCAGTTACGAATCAGAAAACGGTATGATCTGGCGCCGTAACCTGCTGCCGACAATCACAGTCTGCGGCGGTATCGGCGAAGGCGTTACCGGCAACGATATCACGCAGCAGGTTTACGATGACCTTGCAGAACTGAGGCAAAATCTTCCGAATGGCGTTACGATCGAAATCGGAGGCAGTTTGGAAGACAGCGCTAAAACTTTAGGTTATCTGTTAGAACCTGTACCTGTAATGCTGCTGCTCATGATGATACTCCTGATGCTGCAGCTGAAAGATATCCGCAAGCTGTTTATCATTCTTTGTACAGCACCGCTTGGCGTAACAGGCGTTATGCTGGGATTGATAATTTTCAACGCACCGCTTGGTTTTATGGCCGAACTTGGTATCCTGGCCCTGACTGGTATCATCATTCGTAATTCCGTCGTGCTGATAGATCAGATAGACCTGCATTTGCAGGCCGGCAAATCTCCCTGGGAATCCGTACTGGAATCAGCTATCGTACGTTTCCGCCCTATTATGCTGGCTGCACTTACAACGATCCTGGGACTGATACCGATGTTTACCAGCCCCTTCTGGAATTCGATGGCCGTAGCCATTGCCTGTGGGCTGTCCGCTGCTACATTGCTGACCTTGATCGTATTGCCGGTCATCTATGCGGCTGTTTTTAAAATCAAACCCGAATAAATAAAATAAAGCAGACTGCGAGCTACAGCTCGCAGTCTGCTTTATTATTGCAACAGCTTTAATCCTTTTTCAAAATAACACGTGCCAGTTTGCAAATAACCTTTAATTCTTCCATATCGGCTCTTTCAAGCACTGTTTTCAACTCATCATTAAAAATAACCTGACTGTTGCTGACAGTATCACTCAAAAATTCATCAACAGAAGTGTTCAAGGCATTAGCTATGGCAACCAGTGTCTCCAG
>UMHW01099846.1_pt1 | contig 21303 bp, 16 predicted proteins | sample 1965631 | NCBI WGS metagenome assembly UMHW01 (sample SAMEA4836107, study PRJEB28245) | human gut metagenome | biome: gut microbiome; material: fecal sample | place: Denmark | collected 2008
GCCGCCCTTGGCGTAGGGAGCCAGTAGGTCGATGACCTTGATGCCGGTCTCCAGAATTTCAGTTGCAGGTTTCTGCTCCGCAAAGCTGGGGGCCTTGCGGTGGATGGGCCAGTGGGGCAGATCGTCCACCGGGCCCTTGCCGTCGATGGGGCGGCCCAGCGGGTCGAACATGCGGCCCAGAGTGCCCTCGCCCACAGGGGCATTCAGGCCGTGGCCGGTGGCGGTAACTTCCATCCCCTTGCCCAGACCCTCGCTGGCAGAAAGCATGATGCAGCGCACCGTCGTTTCATCGACGTGCTGCGCCACCTCCATGGTGCGCTCAGTGTCCTCTGCGGTCACGGTCAGCGCTTCCTGCAGGGCAGGCAGCTTGCCCCCGGTGAATTTGACATCCACCACGGGGCCCGCTACTCGAATAATAGTTCCCTGTATCATACAATTGCCTCTTACTCATGTATTGAACCTCTCAGGCACTTCGTGCCAGCTCCCCTAATAGGGGAGCCAAGTCTACGCGGCAGCTTTCTTGCCTCTCCTACCAGGAGAGGTGGCAATGCGAAGCATCGACGGAGAGGTTTACTCGTTATTCTGTACCGCCGCTGCGCCGCCGATGATCTCGGTGATCTCCTGGGTGATGGAACCCTGACGGGAGCGGTTGTACTCCAGCTCCAGATCGTGGATCATATCCTTGGCGCTCTTGGTGGCGGAATCCATGGCGGTCATGCGGGCGCTCTGCTCGGCGCAGAAGCTCTCGGTCATGGCACCAAAGATCATGCCGTGCATATAGATGGGGGCCGTCTGCTCGAACACCGTCCAGGCATCCGGGAACATCTCCACCTCGCCGCGGGGGTCGCCCAGACCCTTGGGAGCAGGCGTGAGGTGGACACGGTCCAGCGGCAGCAGGCGTTCCATGACCGGCTCGCTGGTCAGCGCGTTCTGGATCTTGGTGTAAACGATGTAGATCTCGTCCAGCTTGCCGGACTTGAAATCATCAATGGCATCCACCGTGATATCACGGGCGCGCTGCAGGGTGGGAGCCGTGGCACCGTAATGGAAATCCTCCACCAGACGGGGATCCTTGTGGAGCAGGGCACGGTAGCCTACCTGACCGATGACATAGAACCGGTCGTTCTGGTCGGCGTGTTCCCGCAGGAACTTGAGCAGGTTCTGGTTGTATGCACCGGCCATGCCCTTGTCGGCGGTCAGCACGATGTAGGCCCGCTTGGGGTTTTCCAGATCCCGCTCGTGGAAGAAGGGGTGCACCGGCTCGTCGGGCAGGTGGGGCACCACGCGGGAGATGGTATCCCGCATCCGGGTGAAGTAGGGCAGAACATTCTGGTAGTTCTGCCGGGCCTTGCGGAGCTTGGAGGAGGAGATCAGGTACATGGCGTTCGTGATCTTCATGGTATCCTGAATGCTCTCGATCCGCTCCTTGAGCAGCTTACTGGATGCCATTGCTCTCCCCTCCCGCGAATGCCTTCCACGCGGTCAGGATGGTGTCCACCTGTTCCGGGGTGATCTTGCCCGTGGACGTGATCGCGTCCATGGTGCCGGAAACATCGGCGTGGAACTGGCGCACAAAGGCATTGGTCTTTGCGCGCTGGTCAGCCAGCGGCAGGTCGTCCAGCATCCCGTGGGAAGCCAGGGTCAGCACGACCACCTGCTCGGCATCGGACTTGGGCTGGTACAGCGGCTGCTTGAGCATCTCGGTCAGGGCCTTGCCGTGTTCCAGCTGGCGGCGGGTCTCAGCGTCCAGATCAGAGCTGAACTGGGCAAAGGACTCCATATCCTTGTACTGGGCCAGCTCGATACGCAGGTTGGAATTGGCCTTCTTCATGGCCTTTGTCTGGGCAGCGCCGCCCACACGGGAGACCGACAGGCCGACGTTGACGGCGGGGCGGTTGCCTGCGTTGAACAGGGCGCTTTCCAGGAAGATCTGACCATCGGTGATGGAGATGACGTTGGTGGGGATGTAAGCAGAGACATCGCCCGCCTGGGTCTCAACGATGGGCAGGGCAGTGATGGAACCGCCGCCCAGATCGTCGCGCATCCGGCAGGAGCGCTCCAGCAGACGGGAATGCAGATAGAACACGTCGCCGGGGTAAGCCTCACGGCCGGGAGAGCGGCGGAGCAGCAGGGAGATGGCACGGTAGGCCACCGCATGCTTGGAAAGGTCGTCGTAGACAATCAGGACGCTCTTGCCCTTGGACATGAAATACTCGGCCAGTGCAGTGCCCGCATAGGGTGCGATGTACTGCAGGGGAGCGGAATCGGAGGCCGTGGCAGCCACGATGGTGGTGTAGCTCATGGCACCGTGCTTCTTGAGGTCCTCGGCCACGCGGGCGATGGAGGAAGCCTTCTGGCCGATGGCAACATAGATGCAGAGCACGCCGGTGTCCTTCTGATTCAGGATGGCATCGGTGGCAATGGAGGTCTTGCCGGTCTGGCGGTCGCCGATGATCAGCTCACGCTGGCCGCGGCCGATGGGGAACATGGAGTCGATGGCCAGGATGCCGGTGTGAAGCGGGGTATCCACGCTCTGGCGCTCCAGAATGCCGGGAGCCTGCTTCTCGATGGGGTTGTAGCCTTCTGCGTTCACCGGGCCCTTGCCGTCAATGGGCTCGCCCAGCGGGTCGATGACACGGCCCAGGAAACCATCACCCACAGGGATGCCGGCGCGCTTGCCGCTGCGGGTCACCAGAGTGCCCACGCCTACGGTCTCGGCACCGTCGAACAGCATAATGCCCAGCTTGCCCGGGTCCACGCTTTCGACCATGCCCTTGGCACCATTCTCAAAGGTGACGATCTCGCCGTAAACGGCCTTGTCCATGCCCTCCACCTGCACGATGCCATCGGCAGAGGAGATGACCACGCCGCCCTCGGCAGAGGTCTGGGCAGGCTTGTAATCCTCGATGCGGGTCTTGAGGGTGGCCAGAGAGGGCTTGCCAGCCATCATCTGATCCAGCTGGTGGCGGCCGGAGTTGTCGAATACCCGGTCGCCCACCTGCAGCACATAGCCGGAGAGCAGGCTCTCGTCCACCGAGACATTCAGGATGACCTCAGTGGCATCATAGAGCTTCTTGACCTCAGTCTTGATGCGGGCGATGTCCTCTTCACGGAGCTGATGTGCGGCGCGCAGATCTGCCTTGACGATGCGGTTCTCAGAGAAGAATTCGCGGCTGAACTCAGTTGCCATGCTCAGCACCTGCTTTCTCCAGCAGATCGTCCAGCAAACGGGAATCGTCCTGCTCGGTCAGGTTCCGGCTCAGCAGCTTCTCGCACATGGCGCGGGCCAGTGCGGTGGTCTGTGCGTCGGCTTCGCGCAGCTTGTGCTGGCGCTCTGCCTCAGCAGCGGCCTTGCCCTCGGCTACAATGGCATCGGCCTGTTTCTGGGCCTCGGCCAGCAGCTGCTGCTTTGCAGTTTCGGCCTGCTGCTCGTAAGTCTCGCGGCGGGCAGCAGCCTCGGTGTCCACATTGCGCAGCTTGTCCTGCGCAGCGTTCATGGCCGCAGCGGCCTCCTTTTTGGAGGTCTCGGCGGCGTTCAGTGCGTCATCCACCTGTTTCTGACGCTGTGCGATGATCCCCATAACAGGCTTGTACAGGAATTTCCGCAGCAGCAAAAACAGAATCAGAACGTTGACGACTGTATACAGAAGATTCAGATTCAGTGTCAGCATTCGTCATGCCTCCGTTATCAACCCAGGAACAGGATGATCAGCAGTGCAACGACGAAACCGAAAATTGCAGTACCTTCGGCCAGAGCAGCACCCAGCAGCAGGTTGGTCTGGATCTTGCCGGAAGCCTCGGGCTGGCGGGAAATAGCCTCGGTTGCCTTGCCGGTTGCAATGCCGATGCCAATGCCGCCGCCAATACCAGTCAGCGCTGCAATGCCAGCGCCCAGAGCGATAAGTCCGTTCATAATTTTAATCTCCTTTTGATTTGATGATGGAAAGGGTTTACTCTTCGTCTCCCATGGTCTCCTTCATAAACAAAGAGGTAAGGAACACAAAGACGTAGGTCTGGATCAGACCATCGAACAGGTCAAAATACAGGCTGAAGATGGCAGGCACGAACACAGGCACCACCAGCTTGATCAGCTCCATAATGACAAAAGCGCCCAGCACGTTGCCGAACAGTCGCATGCACAGGCTGGTGGGCCGGATGGCCACCTCCAGCACGTTCATGGGGGCCATGATGGGGGTGGGGGCAGCCAGGCTCTTGAGGAAGCCCACGCCGCCGCGTGCATGGATGCCGGCATACTCGATCAGGCAGATGCTCATCAGAGCAAGAGCCGCTGTGACGTTCAGGTCCTTTGTGGGGGGCTTGATGCCGAACACACCAATCAGGTTGGAGCAGCCGATGTACAGCGCCACGCTCATCAGATAGGGGACATAGCGCTTTCCACTTTCGCCCAGCAGGCCCACAAAGAAATCATTGATCGTAGTAACGACCGTTTCCAGGATGGCCTGCCGCTTGGTGATGTGATCCACCCGCAGATTCCGCGTCAGCAGGATGGAGACGATGACAAGAAACGCCATGATGCCCCAGCTCACGACCACGGACTCCGGAATGGAAAGCCCGAACACCGTGACCATGTCAACATTCAGCTCTTCTTTCAAAGCAGCAGTCAACGCATTCATTGATTAGCACTCTCTCCTTTCTTAATTTGTGATGGTATCATAGCACGATTTCTGCCGGTTTTACAGCCCTCCACCTAACATTCTACTTTTTGTTATATTCCATTTCTGCTTTGGATGAAAACAGTTGTGCAGATTGCAAAAAGTACAGGGGGAAAACTATGCGATTTGCACAATCTCTTTGCTGATTCTTAGCCATCTGTACCATTTTCTGGCCTTTGGATGAGGTGAAATCAACATTATTATTCACAAATTTTATAGCGGGCATATCAGATTTATATAGCTGCGTGCTCTGTGATGATACCTATTTAATATGCCGGAGCAGTGTCTGCGATGGCCCTGCACGATCTGCGGGGCAGAGCCCTTGCCCGGGGAGGTGGAGTAGTGCACCGGAAAGACGAAATACATGTATCCCAGAAATTTGGACTTTTGATGCAAAAGTATGTCTGATTTGTTGTGCACTCTGCGAATAGACAAACTGTGCATCTTCCTGTATAATAAAGCCAGAAACCAGAGAAGTACAGCAGAAGCTCAAGAGAGAGCTAACCCCGCTGACTTTAAGTAGAAAGGAGCGAGACCGATGGTTGATATGGAACCCGCACAGTTCGGACAGACTGTCGGGATTCGCTGAGAAGCAAAACAGAGGCTCTCCACAAACGGGATGTTTCCCCCGTATAACAAAACAAATCAAAGAGCCGGTCTTGAGCATCAAAAATGCGAAAACAGTACAGTCTGTCAGAATAAATCCCCTGGCAATTCAAATAGATCCGCCCGAGGTGATCTCCCATGATGAGGACAGTTACACGGATGCACCTGTTTGAATGACCAAAAAGGAGTAACTCCAATGTACTAAGCAATGGAATCCCTGGCAAATCTAACTCGAAAGAATGTGGTAATATGAAATTCATCTTCAGAATCTCGGTACCGCAGTCCAACAGTTAAGAGAAGGGTCAGTCCAATGTACTAGAGTAGTTCATCCCCTTGCATAAAACTCTTCAGTTTCAGGTAGTTTCTAAGGAGAGTCACCCTATGAAACGCATACTCCGAAAATGAGAGAACCCAAGGAGAAGAGGCTTATGACTCCGAAGAAGTAAGTATCCAGCCGGACGAGGGCTTGCAAACGCCTCGATCCGGCTGGTTTTTTGTTGTGCGGCCGTTGTTTGCGGGCGGGGCCTTCCCTTTTGTAGAGTTGAATTCCGTCCTTGTTTTTTCCATGGCCGTGTGTTATTCTGATAGAAAAGGAGGTGCATTTCCTATGACAGGTTCTGTTCTTTTTACAATCGTACTCACGGTACTGTGGTTTATTACTGGCGTGCGCGACCTGATGGGCAAGGATCCGCTCATTAACCTCCCATTCAACCAGTATAACCGTGACCCTGAATATCGGGCGTTCTGGCAGAAGAAAAATGGCATCTGGGAGTTGGCAAACGGTATTACGTTTGGCCTTTCCAATGTTCTGATCGTGTTCCCAGAGGCCCGCACAGCCCGCACCGTGGTCTTGGTGATTATGGTGATCGTGGATGTCATCTACGTCGTTGCGTATGAATCGTGGGAGCACAGCAACGACTAAAAATAGAGCTCTGCCGTTTCTCAAAAACCAATTGCACCTCCTGCATTTCTCTGCTACAATGGAGAAAACGCAGGAGGTATTTTTTATGGTCAAGCATATCATTCTCTGGCAGCTCAAGGACGAGCTTTCTACCGCCGAAAAGGCAGAAATCAAGGCGAACATCAAAACCGGACTGGAGGGCCTGGCAGGGCAGATCCCGGGGCTTGTGGAGGTGCATGTGAACATCAACGGCCTGCCCTCTTCCAACGCAGACCTGATGCTGGACACCACCTTTACCGATGCAGCCGCCCTCAAGGGCTACTCCACCCACCCCGCCCACGTGGCTGTGGCCGATGGCAAGGTGCGCCCTTACACCAAGACCCGCGTCTGCCTGGATTTTGAAGTGTAACGGAACATGCAAAAAGAACACCCCCTCTGCGGTGCAGCTTCAGAAACTGCCATGCAGAGGGGGTGTATTTTGTGTTATGAGCAGATGGAACGCTTAGCGAGCGTCACGGTTTGCTTCGTACTCGTCCATGGAGACATAGTGGTCGAGGACGTGGATGCCCTTCAGGCGCTTATTGGAGAAGCCGGTGGAAGCGTACTGGCCCTCCCAGTAGTTCAGGCGGGTCGCCAGATAGGCGGGCACGCTCATGCCGCGCGGAATGACCAGTGCGTTGGTGATGAGCAGAGTCTCGGCATCGGCAAAGGCCTTGTAGCGGGCATCGATGTCATCGGTGATCTGCTTTGCAGCCTCGATGGCGTTCATGTAGGCCATAACAGCATCTGCGGTCTCGCCGGTGATGAAGCCGTCTTCCACGCCGGTGCGCAGGTAAGCATAGCGCATTCCACGGGAATCCTTAGCCTGATAGAACGGGTCGGTCTCGGTCTCGGGGTCGGAGTAGTCAGCGCCCCAGTTGCAGAGCAGGAACTCGAACTTGCCGTTGCGGCGCACAGCAGACAGGAAGCTGTCGGAGGGGCCGGCGGTGATGATGATGTCGATGAAGTCGGTGCCGTCGTTCAGCACACCCTCCAGCTGCTGCTTGAGCACCTGGCACTGCTTGTCCCAGTCGGTGGAGGAGGGGTTGTAGGGCAGCTGCACCTTGATGGGGAAGGTGACCCCCTGTGCGGTCAGCTCCTTAATGGCAGCATCGCGGTACTCCTTGGCCTTGGCCTCGTCAAAGAACTCGGTCAGGTCGGCCAGGCCGCCGCACTGGGTGTAGTCCACGCCATCGGCGGTGGCGCAGAAGTTCGGGGGAGTGATGGTGTTCAGCTTGTAGCTGTCATAGCCCAGAGGTGCGCTGACAGCCAGCGTAACGGCGTTGTTGATGCCGTACAGGAAGGCCTTGCGGAAGTTGGTGTTGTTGATGGCCTTGGCCCAGTTCTCGGGTTCGTATTCTGCATCCACGCCCTCAACGTTCCAGTTGGAGAACTCGTGTGCAAAGGGCATGAAGTTGAACATGTAGAAGTAGGTGTAGTTGGTGTTGGGACGATCCATGGAGACCATGTCCTTGGTGGTATCGTCAGCCAGCCAGCTGTCCAGAATGTCGGAACCGATGGTGGCTTCGTCGATCTCGCCGCGCTTGATCATCTCGGGGCCGTTCACGGCAGCCTCGGCATTGTAAATGCGGCTGATGGTGTCGATAAAGACATTGTCCGCATCATAGTTCTCGGGGTTCTTCTTCATGATCCAGGTTTCCAGAGACTCGTAATCGGACAGGTAGAAAGCACCGCAGCTGTACAGGGTCTCGGCGCTGGTGGCATACTGGTCGCCCATCTCGCTCAGCAGGGGGCCGTAGGCGGGCTCATAGGGCAGGTAGCACAGCAGGCTCAGGAAGCCGGGGAAATCGTAAGTCAGGGTGTAGGCCAGGGTGTGGTCATCCACAGCGGTCACGCCCACGGAATCAAAGTCCACGGGGGCGTAGGTGGAAGCAGTGCCGTCTGCTGCGGTCACGGTCACGTTGCCGCTGCCATCGGTGACATAGGTGGTGCCGTCATCGTCCACAGTGCCGTTTTCAGCATTGGTCAGGTAGACGTGATAGTTGTAATAATCATTCGCACCGGCAATGTAGGCGGTGACCAGGCCCACGTTGGAGGAAGCGTAATCCGGGGTCAGCACATACTGCAGGGCATCCACAAAATCCTGTGCGGTCACGGGGGCAACGACTTCGCCGTTGTTGTCCACCCAGTTCTCCTCACGCAGGGTGAAGGTCCAGGTCAGGGTGTCGGCATCCCACTCCCACTTGGTGGCCAGGCCCTCGCGCATCACGCCCTTGTTGTCGTACTCGACCAGGGTGTCCACGCAGTTTGCACCCACGACCATTTCCAGGTCGGTGGCGGTGGTCAGATAGTTCAGGGTTGCAGGCTGGCTGGAATAAAGCACGGTGTACTTGCTGGTATCCGCACCGGAAGCAGAACCGGAGGAGCTGCCGCCGCTCTTGCCGCCGCAGCTGGACAGCAGACCGGCGGCGCAGGCACCTGCGGCTGCCAGGCCGCTTGCCTTGAGGAACTGACGACGAGAAATAGACTGTTTCATAATGAAATTCCCTCTTTTCTTCGTGTTGAAGTCTGGTTGCCGCCCAAAGCCGACAGGCCCGCTGTTTCCCGGCAGCGGGAAGCAAAAAAGGCGTAACGGAAACACATCCGTTACGCCTTTGTAACTTGTCCTCCCGACCACAGCTGGGTGGTTAAAAAGAATTATAGCATTTTTTTGGAGCTGCGTCAATAAAAACCTCTCTGTCCATGCGAAGCCCCGGAGAGGTCCAGCGATCAGCAGGTGCTTTCGGTCGGGGCGGGAGCGGCTCCAGCTTCAGGGGCAGCGGCGCTTTGCGCTGGCTGAGAGGGCTGCATCTCGGCAGCCAGCTCCTTTGCAGCTGCTTCTGCAGCCTTTTTGGCCTCGCGCTCGGCCTGACGCTCCTTGGCGCGGGCCACAGCCTCCTCCTGACGCTTTTTGGTGCGCAGCTTGATGCGGCAGACAGAACAGATGCCGTCCGCACAGTTGGGCGCAATGGGCTTGCCGCATTCCTTGCAGAGGGTCTTGGTGCACTTGTAGACACTGACAGGGCCAAGGCTGGTCAGCTGACGCAGCTTCAGGCCGTCCAGACCTCCGTTGGAGCAGGCGGCAACGCAGACCCCGCACTCGCTGCACTTCCACGGCGTGATCACCGCGCGGGTCTGGCCGTCGGGCAGGTCCTCAAACTTGATGGCACCGCTGCGGCAGCTCTTCTCACACCGGCCGCAGGCAAAGCACTTCTGGGTGAAGTTGGGCAGGTGGTAGCCATAGCGCAGGGGCGTTTCGGACACTGCCTTGAGCTGCTTGGTGTACTGGTGGAGCAGCAGCCGGAAATCCTGGCTGCTCTCGTCCTCGCTGCGCAGGCCGGGCAGCATCCGCAGCAGCTGCTTGGTGCCCTTTTTGGAGCCGGAGGTCACCTGCTCCATCATCTCACGGCGGGAGTACTCCTTGACGTGGAAGGGGGCATCGTCCAGCTCGTATGCCAGCGTGAACCGGGCCTCGAACAGGGGCTGGCCGAAGAACTCCACCAGCCGGGTCAGAACGGCACGCAGATGCCCGGCGCAGACATCGTTCTCGCACTCGCCGCAGGGGGTCAGGTCGAGGACGATCTTCTTGTTCAGGGCAAGGTAGGCCAGCGCTTCCCACGAATAGGCCGAGACACAGGTGCGCACCACGGTGTTCTTGCGGGTGGATTTTTCGCAGCCGATCCAGATGGTGTCGCCATCGTTGTCGGCAGGGGAGATGTCCCGCTGCACCTGCTCCGGCGAGGGGGCAATGCAGCCCGACCGGCAGGCCGAGACGCACAGGCCGCAGTCGGTGCAGGGATCCCAGTCCTTGACGAGGTTGGGGCGGGTGAAGATCTCATCGCCATAGGGGCAGATGTCCTTGCAGGCTGTGCAGGGGGTGCGGTGGGGGTGCAGGTTCCAGCACTGCTTGCGGTTCACTTCGGGGTGGGTGGTCTTCATCAGCGCATCCATGGCGTAGCGCGTAAAGATACTCATAGGATCACTCCTTTTCAGGGTCCATCACCGTGGTGATGTCGGCGTTGTCCAGCAGGAAGCGCTGGACTTTCTGTGCAACCAGTGCGGCGGCAAGGGTGTCCGGGCTCAGCACCCGGCGGATGTCGGCCTCCGGGGTGTCCTGCAGCTGGGACAGGCGGCGGTACTCGTTGTTGACCTCCAGCGTGCTCACGGTGATGTTCTCGGCCTCGGCAATGGAGCGGGAGGCCAGCATGGAGCGCAGATTCCGCTCGGCAGCGTCACGGTAGCCTGCCCGCAGGGCGGCAGCGGTGGTGTGGCTGTTCTTGCAGTGCTTTTCCAGGGTGATGTTGCTGCGGGAGAGCCGCTGCTCCAGCATCCGCATTTCATTGTCGGCGGTGCGGTCCAGCATGGCTTCAGGCAGGTCCACGGTCAGGTTGGCACCGGCCTTTGCCAGCAGTTCCTGCCCGGCGGCGCGGTCAGCGGCATCTTCGTGGATCTTCCGCTTTTTGGCCCGCACGGCCTCGCGCATGGCGGCAAGGTCTGCATAACCTTGTGCCCGGGCAAATTCCTCGTTCAGCTCCGGGGTGGTCTTTTCGGCCACGGAGTGCAGCTTGATCTCAAACTGCGCGGTCTTGCCGGAGAGCTCCTCCACCCGGAACTGTTCCGGGTAAGTGAAATCAAAGCGGAAGGTCTCGCCAGCGGTGTGGCCGTAGATGGCATCTTCGGCGGCAGGCATCAGCTTGCCGTCCCCCAGAACCACCATCACCTTTTCCATCCGGCTGTCGGGGATCTCCTCCCCGTCCATGAAGCCGACAAAATCCAGCAGGACCCGGCTGCCGCGCTTGGCGGGGGCGGTGGAGTTGTGGTAGACGGAGCGCATCCGGGTCTGGTGGACCATCTCCTGGTCAATGGTCTTTTCGGAAAGCGGCCGCACATGGCGGGTGACAGCCAGCCCCTTGTACTGACCTAATTTTACTTCCGGCAGATTTTTTGCATTGTTGGACATATCGTTTTACTCCTTCTGACTTGAGCTTTTGTTACATTCCTCTTGCCTGCATCCAGCCCTCGGCAACAGCGGAGAACATCTCAGGATACTTGGCGTTCTCTTCGGCAAAGGCACTGAGGTAGTATTCGATCTCGGCACGGGTGGGGGCCACAGTGCGCTCCCAGACGGTGAAGGTGGTGCCATTGCCCATATCGAAGCTGGTCACCAGCTTGAAATAGTTATCCCTGACGGCAAGGAACTGGTTGTTCAGTTTGATGGACATTTCGCCGGGGCCCACATTGGTCTGGGGGAACGGGTCAGCAGTCAGCACATACTTTGCTTCAAAGAACTCCATGGGGAAGGTATGAGTGCCGGGCACGGAGAAACCGTACGCCAGCTTATTGTTGATGGGCGTAGCCGGCAGCTGGCAGTTCTTGAAGTGATCCGGGCAGTAAAGCATATCATGGGGGATCATGTAGGCGATTTCACCATCTGCCACATGCGCGTCGATCCAGTTGGCAATGGCCACGATCTGGTCATAATCCTTGCGGTTATAGATCGTTGTGTTCTGCTCCATGTAGGCACGGTCACGCTGGATGGGATAGTGATCAATGATGATATCCGGCAATGCGAACTCGGTCTGCGGGGCACACCGGGCCGAGACAGCCAGACAGACGGTTACGCCCCAGAGGATGAGCTTGGGCAGCTTGTGCCGCTCGATCCCCTCGGCCAGTGCTGCGGCACCCAGCAGGAACAGGATGAACCAGCCGGGCAGGAAGAGCAGCATCTGATGGGAGCCGGTATTCTGCACGCTGGTGAACAGCACCATGCTGACCAGAATTTCCAGCCCGGCCATGCAGGCAAGGCCCGGGCGCTTGTGCTTGAAGGAAGAGAAGATGCCCAGTGCCATCAGGAGGAGATTGAACAGGCCCATACGCAGGGTCTGCAGGTAGATCTCAGTGGCAAAACCGCCGCCGTCATAGTAGGCGTAACGGTCAGCATAATCGTAGGTCAGGATATGGCTGACCATGGGCCAGAGCAAAATCACCATGGCAGCCATGGCCATCAGGCCGAACAGCACAAGATTGCGCAGCTCCACCAGAGCCTTGTGACGCAGGCTGTGAATGACCACCAGCACAGCGTAGGCAAAGTAATAGCCCACCACAAAATATAAGTACCAGCGGCGGCTCAGGATAATGGCGGCCGTTGCCAGGAAGATGAGCACGAACCGGCCCGGTTCCAGCTTTTCAAAACGGTAATCCAGTGTCAGCAGGAGGATGGAGAACGCAAAGATCAGGCCGAACCAGTCCGGCTGTGCCAGAACGGCGCTCATGCGCAGCCAGGGGTAGGTCAGGGTCCAGCTGAAACCGATGAGAAAATACCAAAAACGGTTCTTCACCCGGAGCATCTGCCCGATCTTGATCACCAATCCGGCCAGAAGGACCATCAGAGTGGGCAGGACGCTGAACACCTGACTGAACGAAAAACTATCACCGGTCCTGGCGGTCAGGCAGAACGGGAACTCGGTGAACAGAGTGATGAAATTGGTGTAGTCTTCAGAAAATGTGCTTATGATATACTTAAAACCGGCCACCGGGCCCATCGCAAAAGCCGCTTCGGTATTGAACTGCTTCTGAATGTAGTTCACATAATCCCAGGCGTAGATGAACTGCCGCCGCCCCAGCGCCCAATAGAAGTAGAGCACAGCTCCGGCCCAGAAGGCGATGATGGCTGCGCGGTGGAAGAAGTCCAGCTCCACACCGGCAGTGTGCAGCACCCACAGCGCGCCGTAGAACAGCACACAGCTGCACCACAGGCTCACCAGCGGGAAGAACGCCGCCGCGGTGGGGAACAGCAGGCCCACCAGCACCAGCAGGAGTGCTCCGGCACCCAGCCCGATGCCGCCCTTTGCCCAGGGTGAAAGGGTCTTCTTTTCAGAAAGTATCGTTGACATTGTACATGCTCCTCGGTTTTGAACCACAATATTACAGCTTACAGTATAATGGTTCCGGGCGGCACAGGCAAGAGGGCAGGCCCCCGGAAGATAAAATATCCCGCCTGCATTTCAGCAGACGGGATATTTTGAATGCGATATTACTTTTTGGAATTTTGCTTTGCCGCGATGGTGGCCTTGCGCTTCTGGGCGGCGGCCTTACGGGCAGAGGCCTGTGCGGCTTCCGGGTGGGGAGCCTCCGGCGTGATGCGGTACATCCGGCTGCCTATGGCGGGCAGATCCACGCTCAGGGTGTAGTCCCGGCCGTACACGCCGCCATCGGTGGTGTGCAGGTGTCTGGTGCGGCTGCGGTCCGCACCGTTCCAGCAGGCAGCCTCGCTGTTCAGCAGCTCATCGGCGGCGCAGGGATACTGGAAGTAGAGCGGGAACTTTTTGTGGGCGGTATTCTGGGTGTTCATCACACAGAGGATGGTCTGGCCCGCGCCCTTCCGCAGCCAGGCGTACACGCCCTCGTCCCGGCTCTCGCAGGCAATCCACTCAAAGCAGTTCGGGTTGTACTCGCCATCGTAGAGGGCGGGTTCGGTGGCATACAGGCGGCCCAGCTCGGCAAAATATTTCTGGAAGCTGTCGTGGAAGGGATACTTCATCAGGCCCCAGTCCAGCTCCTTTTTCTCGTCCCATTCCCGGAAATGCCCCAGCTCATTGCCCATAAAGTTCAGCTTTTTGCCCGGGTGGGTGTACATGTAGAAGTAAAGGGTGCGCAGCTGGGCACATTTTTCCTCGTAGGTGCCCCACAGCTTATCAATGATGGTCTTTTTGCCGTGCACCACCTCGTCGTGGCTGAGTGCCAGCAGATACAGCTCATTGTAGAAATACTGCATACTGAAGGTCAGCTTGTGGTAGGCATCGGGCCGCTCACCAAAGGGTGTGGCAAAATAATCCAGCGTGTCGTGCATCCAGCCCATATCCCACTTATAATCGAAACCGATGCCGTCGTAGCGGGTGGGGGCGGTGACCTTGAGGAAGTTGGTGGAGTCCTCGGCGGTGTAGATGCCGGTGGGCCAGCGCTCGTTCAGGCCGTGGTTCAGGTTCCGCAGGAAGGTAACAGCGCCCTCGTTCACGCCGCGGTTGGGGTCGCCCTGCCAATAAAGGGCACGGGAGATGGCATCCATCCGGATGCCGTCGCAGTGGTAGACATCCATCCAGAGGGCAGCGGCGCTGTTCAGGAAGCTGCACACCTCCCGGCGGTAATAGTTGAAGTTGCAGGTGCCCCACTCGCTGTGGCCCACATCGCTGTCGTACTCGTAGAGGTGGGTGCCGTCAAAGTTGGCGAGAGCGTCGCCGTTGGCGGCAAAGTGGACGGGCACAAAGTCCATGATGACACCAATGCCCATCCGGTGGCAGGCGTTGACAAAGGCTGCAAAGTCGGCGGGGTCGCCGTAGCGGCTGGTGACAGAGAAGTAACCGGTGGTCTGGTAGCCCCAGCTGCCGTCAAAGGGATGCTCTGCCAGCGGCAGCAGCTCCACATGGGTGAAGCGGTGATCCAGCAGCCAGGGGATCAGCTCCCGGGCCAGCTCCCGGTAATTGTACCAGCCGTCCGAGCCGTCCTCGCGGGTGGCGTTGGGCTTGTGCTTCCAGCTGCCTGCATGGAGCTCGTAGATGTTCAGGGGCAGGTTGCGGCACTTGTCCCGACGCTCCATCCAGCTGGAATCGTCAAAGGCAAAGTCCATCCGGGCCAGCCTGCTGGCCGTGCCGGGCCGCAGCTCGGTGGAAAAGGCGTAGGGGTCAGCCCGCATCACGGTGCTGCCATCCTTGCCATGGATGCGGTATTTGTACAGCTCTCCCTCGGCAAGGCCGGGCACAAAGCCGCTCCACACGCCGGTGTCGGCCTTCTGCATGGGAACGCCCGGCCCCCAGCCGTCAAAGCCACCGCAGATCTCCACAGCCACGGCCCCCGGGGCCCACACGGCAAACCGCCAGCCCTCCTGCCCAAAGTCATCCCGGCAGGGGTGCGCGCCCAGCACACGGTAGGCATCAAAGCATTCGCCCGCAAAGAACGAGCGGTCGATGGTGGGAAAATTCATGCAGATTTCTCCTTTTCTCAACGGGATACACCCGGTCATATTTACCAATAATTTTTGATCAAAATCGTCACACTTGCCGATTCTAACAGAGACTATGTAGAAAATTTATCAAATATCCACACAATTGGCGGAGTTTGTGGTATACTGAGCCTGCCGCTGCTGGGCGGCAGAAGAAATGATATGGGAGAGAGTAACTATGGCATGGTATGATACCGCAGTTTTTTATCACATTTATCCGCTGGGCCTGTGCGGCTGTGCGCACGAAAACGATGGCCAGCCCACACCGGGCGCGTTCGCAAAGCTGAACGCCTGGGCCGAGCACGCCTCCAAAGATCTGGGCTGCACGGCCATTTATATCGGCCCGCTGTTCGAGAGCGGCTCCCACGGCTATGATACCATCGATTACCGCCGGGTGGACCGCCGCCTGGGCACCAACGAGGAGTTCAGGGAGTTCGTGGCCAACTGCCACGCCCGGGGCCAGAAGGTCATTGTGGACGGTGTGTTCAACCATGTGGGCCGGGACTTCTTTGCCTTCAAAGACCTGCAGGCCAACCGCGAGAACGCCCGCTATAAGGACTGGTTCTGCGATGTGAACTTCTGGGGCAACAACGAGTACAACGACGGCTTTTCTTACGGCAACTGGGGCGGCTTTAACCTGCTGGTCAAGCTGAACCAGCGCAACCCCGAGGTGCAGAACTACCATTATGATACCATCCGCTTCTGGGTCGATGCATTCGACATTGACGGCATCCGGCTGGATGCAGCGGATGTGCTGGACTTCGACTTTATGAAGGGTCTGCGCCGCCTTGCCAACGAGGTCAAGCCTGAGTTCTGGCTGATGGGCGAGGTCATCCACGGCGATTACAGCCGCTGGGCCAACCCTGAAATGCTCCACTCTGTTACCAACTATGAGCTGCACAAGGGCCTGTGGAGCGGCCACAACGACCACAACTATTTTGAGATCGCACACACCATGCGCCGTCTGCAGGGGCTCTGCCACGACACCCGGCTCTATACCTTCTCGGACAACCACGATGTGGAGCGCCTGCCCAATAAGCTGCGGAACAAGGCGCACATCCGGCACATTGCAATTCTAGTATACACGCTTTGGGGCATCCCGTCCATCTATTACGGCTCCGAATTTGGCATCGAGGGCAAAAAGGAGTGGGGCAGTGACTGGCCCCTGCGCCCCTGCCTGGAGCTGGACAAATTCCGGGATGACCTGACCACCAACCCCGTCACCAGTGTGTACGCCGCATTGGGCAGGCTGAAGGCCGAATACCCGGCCCTGAGCTGGGGTGAGGTGAAGGAACTCCAGCTGACCACCCAGTGCTATGCCTTTGCCCGGGTGCTGGATGGAAAAGCCCTCGTGGCCGTATTCAACAACGGTGACAGCCCGGCGGAGATGGAGTTCCAGCTGCCGGTGGAGGCCAACGCTGCAACGGACCTGCTGGCCGATACCGTGGGCGCTGAGAATGTGATGGTCAGCCTTGCATCTGGCCGGATGAAGGTCCAGCTGCCCTCCAATTACGCCACCGTCCTGCGTCTGGATTGACAGGACACCTGTCATGCACTATTATAATAGGGAAAAATGCTGACAGGGGGAACAACAATGAACGCAGCACAGCGCCGGGAAAAGATCTTGCAACAGCTCCATGGGGCCAGCGCACCCATCAGTGCCAGTGCACTGGCCGCAAAGCTGGGGGTCAGCCGCCAGATCGTGGTGGGGGACGTGGCCCTTCTGCGGGCAGGCGGGGCCGAAATCGAGGCCACCCCGCGCGGGTATCAGTTCCACCCGACCCCTGGCGGCTACACCGGCATCCTGGCCTGTGTGCACAGGACCGCCGATGAGATGCGCACCGAGCTTTACACGGTGGTGGATCAGGGAGGCGTGGTGGTCGATGTGGCGGTGGAAAACCCGCTTTACGGCGAACTGCGGGGCAACCTGAACCTCGCCAGCCGATACGATGTGGATACCTTTATCACCCAGGCAGCCAATACCCCGGAGTGCCTGCTCAGCCGGATGACCGGCGGCGTGCACCTGCACACCCTCCGCTGCCCGGATGAAGAAACGTTCCAGAGGATCGAAGCCGCATTGAGAGAGAAAGGGATTCTCTATTGATATTGTAAGAAAACTCGAACAAACTGTCTATCCCCGAAAAACGAAAAGCGTTGGATATCCAACGAAACAATGAAAGTGGTGGATTATTTTGGACATCCGCATTGAAAAGACTGACCGCGCCATCGAAAAGGCATTCATGGAGCTGCGTGCCCGCCAGCCGCTGGAGAAAATCAGGATCAAAGACCTGTGCACACTGGCCAAGGTGAACAAATCCACCTTTTATGCCCACTATGAGGATATCTATGAGCTGTCCAGCCGGTTGGAGAACAAGCTCATCCATGTCATTCTGGACAGTGTACCCAATGTGGGGCTTACCGCTGCACACACAGAGCAGCTGACCCGTGAACTGTTCCATGCCTTTGTTCAGAACCAGGAGGCGGTGAACATCCTGTTCTCCGGGGCAAGGCAGGGGATCTTTGCCAACTGCATTGAAAAGGGTCTGCGAGACCGTCTGGCTGCCAAAGACCCCACCTTTGCAGCGGACCCCGACCGGGGCATCCTGCTTTCGTTCTGCGTGCAGGGCTGCTTCTATGCCTTTGCCAACAACAGCGGTCAGATGGACGTGGAACATCTGGTCGATCTGCTGGCTGTGATCGCCAAGGCGGCGCAAAGCCTGAACCGATGACAGAATCGTAATCATGAGAAAGGCTCCTGCTTTCGCAGGAGCCTTTCTCATTTAAAATACATGGAAACCGGTTCTTTTTATTGTTTCAATTCATGGCTCCGGCCTTTGTGAACATCTGTTCGACCTGCGCGGCGAGCAGGCTGTGCTCTGGCGCTTCCAGCAGGGGGTCTGCGGCCAGCAGAGCGGCGGCCTCGGCCTGCGCGGCGTGAAGGGTGCGGGTGTCGTTCATCAGGTCGGCAATCTGCAGGGTGGGCAGGCCGTGCTGTCGGCTGCCGAAAAAGTCGCCGGGGCCGCGGGTCTCAAGGTCGAACTGCGCCACGGCAAAGCCGTCCGAGGTGGAGCAGAGGAACTTGAGCCGCTTCTGGACGCTCTCGGCGGTGTTGTCGCTGACAAGGAAGCACCAGCTCTCGGCGGCACCCCGGCCCACGCGGCCCCGCAGCTGGTGCAGGGCGCTCAGGCCGTAGCGCTCGGCATTCTCGATGACCATGACGGTGGCGTTGGGGACATCCACGCCCACCTCGATGACAGTGGTGGATACCAGTGCGTCCAGCTGACCGGCTTTGAAATCGTCCATTACAGCGGCTTTTTCCTTTGGCTTGAGCTTACCGTGCATCAGGCCGACCCGGCGGTCAGGGAGAAGGGCTTTGGCAATGTCCTCGTAGTAGCTCTTTACGGCGTTCAGCCCGCCGTCCGGCGTGTCCTCGATGGCGGGACAGACGATATATACCTGCCGTCCGGCTCCGATCTCCCGGTCAAGAAAGCCGTAGAGATCCCGCCGCTTTTTTCCGGTGATGCACCGGGTCTTGACGGGCTTGCGGCCCGGGGGCAGCTCATCAAGGATAGAGATGTCCAGATCACCGTAGATCAGCAGGCCCAGTGTGCGTGGAATGGGCGTGGCGCTCATCACCAACAGATGGGGGTTTGCGGCCTTTTCGGCCAGTATTCCGCGCTGGCGCACGCCGAAGCGATGCTGCTCGTCCACCACAGCCAGACCCAGCCGGGCAAACTCCACGCCCTCGCTCAGGATGGCGTGGGTGCCCACCACAAGGTCGGCTTCGTCACTGCGGATAGCAGCCAGCGTGGTGCGGCGGGCGGCGGCCTTCATGCCGCCGGTCAGCAGGGCCACACGCATCCCGAAGGGGGCCAGCATCCGGTTCAGATTCTCTGCGTGCTGGGCGGCAAGGATCTCGGTGGGGGCCAGCAGGGCCGCCTGGTATCCGCTGCGGATGCAGGCCCAGATGGCGGCGGCGGCAACCAGCGTCTTGCCGCTGCCCACATCGCCCTGCAAAAGGCGGTTCATGGAGGTGCTGCCGGACAGATCGGTCAGAATTTCGTCTACGGCCCGGCGCTGAGCACCGGTGGGGGAGAAGGGGAGCGATGCCCAGAAGGGGGCCGGGTCGAGCCGCTGCATGGGGGCACCGGTGGAGGCGCTGCCCCGGTTCTTCATTCGTCCAATGCCCAACTGGAGCACCAGCAGCTCCTCGTAGATGAGCCGCCGCCGGGCTGCAAAAGCCTCCTCTTCCGTGGCAGGGCAGTGGATGGCCCGCACGGCATCGGCCTTGGAGAGCAGGCGGTATTTTTTCAGCATCTCCTCTGGCAGCGGGTCGGGCAGGAGTTCCGCATGGGGAAGCAGCTGCCGGATGCATTTTGCGATCACGGTGCTGGAAAGCCCCTCGGTCTGGGGGTAAACGGCCTCGAAGGGAGCGGCGGTGATCTGTGCCGCCGTGCGCACCTGCGGGTTGACCATCTGACGGCGAAGCATCCCGCCGGTCACGATGCCCTCAAAATAGTATTCCTGCCCCAGCTCCAGCTTCTGGGTGGCATAGGGATTGTTGAACCAGGTGATCTCCAGGCTGGAAACATCGTCCCCGGCGGTGATGCGCTCCATCCGCCGCCCGCCCGGCAGGATGCGCCCGGCAGGTTTGGCGAACACCTCGGCCTTCACCACGCACTCGGTGTCTGGCGGGGCCTCGGCAATGGAGTAGGGACGGGAAAAATCGATGTAACGCCGGGGATAGTGGCAGAGCAGATCGGCCAGTGTCACGATGCCCAGTTTCTCAAACCGCTCGGCGGTCTTGGGCCCCACGCCCTTGAGGTAGCGCACCGGCGTGTCCGGGGTCAGGGTGGTGTGATGTTCAGCGGGCATGGCAGGGCCTCCTTTCCGCAAAAATAGTATCCCCATTGTAACACGGGAACGGGGAAAAATCTGCCTTACAAAATTCGCTTTTGAAGATCCTCAACAGAAGGCAGCTGCTTTTCAAACTCTTCCGGCAGGCAGCTTGTGATACGGTATGCGCTGACTCCGATGGGTTTGCTCATATCTTTAAGGGAGTACTCTGCAACCAGATCGTTCTTGCTTTTGCAGAGAAGAAGGCCGATGGAAGGGTGATCCTGCTCTTTTTTCAGTAATCCATCTACCGCAGAAAGATAGAAATTGAGCTGTCCGGCATACTCTGGTTTGAATTCACCGGTTTTCAATTCGATCACAACATAACAGCGCAGGCTCAGATTATAAAACAGCAGGTCGATATAAAAATCATCACCGCCGACATTCAGATGATACTGGTTGCCCAGAAAAGCAAAGCCAGTGCCCAGCTCCAGCAAAAGCTTGGTGACATCTTTGACAAGAGCCTGCTCGATATCCCGCTCAAGCATATTTTCTTTCAAAGGGATAAAATCAAAGAGATAAGGGTCTTTCATCGTTTGCAAGGCAAGCTCACTTTGCGAGGCGGGCAGACGAGCTTCAAAATTTGTGATTTTTGATGCAATGGCCTGACGTTGATATAATCCACCCTCGATCTGATGAATCAAAACATTCCGAGACCAACCGTTTTCAATAACTTTTTCAGCGTACCATAGGCGTTCTTCTGGTGAGGAAAGCTTATCCAGGAGAACGGTATTGTGTCCCCACGGAATTTGTGCAACAGGCTGTTGCACAAATTCCTCGTCAGGGTAAGCAAGTGCAAATTTTGCCATATACTTCAAGTTCCGAACGGAATAACCGGAAGCGTCCGGAAAAGCAAGTTTGATATCGGCAGAAAGGCTTTCAATGAATTTGCTGCCCCAGGTCTTATGTGCATTGATCGTATTGCCGATCGTATGATAGAGAAGCAGAAGCTCCCGGTTGACACTGACAGATGCGCGATACTGCGCCGCGCGAATTTCCTGCTTGATGGATTCAACGGTATTCAGATATTCGCTGGAATTCAAGAGCACTTTACCGGCCCCCCTTCGCAAAAATAGTATCCCCATTGTAACACGGGAACGGGGAAAAGAAAAGCAAAACAAAAAATCCCGGAAGCCGCAGCTTCCGGGAACTTTTGGAGGTGACGACCAGATTTGAACTGGTGGATGAGGGTT
>UMHW01050444.1_pt1 | contig 20395 bp, 24 predicted proteins | sample 1965631 | NCBI WGS metagenome assembly UMHW01 (sample SAMEA4836107, study PRJEB28245) | human gut metagenome | biome: gut microbiome; material: fecal sample | place: Denmark | collected 2008
TTTTGCCATGTATTTCACTTCCTTTGGATTCGTTTTCTTTTTGCAACACAAACAACTACCACACTTTTGCGGAAATAGCTACTGTATTCTTCTATCAGCTTTAACCGCAAATTGGCCTGAAATCGGGGTAAAATGGGGATTGGGGCCGGTATGACGTCGGTAGAAACCCTTGCAGACACTGACTTTTTCGGATTTTCAGCGTCAGAGTGGGTCCATGAGCCCGGAAAGAGCGTCGCATTGTCCCCGGTCACAAACCCTTGAAAATGCCCGCACTGCGGGCATTTGTGGGGGTGCCCCGGCGCGAATAGGCGTCGGGGCTTTCTCCTGCTTTTCTTTCGTCGGCGGCAAATCGGTCTGATTTTCGGTCATCCCACCCGGTCAAGCATCCACGGCGCATCACCCCCTTCCGGGCAAAACACGCTGCGGTAGGTACCGCTGTCCGGCACCATACCACGCTCCAGCATGATCTCACGTTGCAGTAAGCGCACGCACAGTTCCGCATAGACATTTCGCATCTCGTCCCGGCACCGACGGGCAACGGTCTTTTGCTCATCGGTCAGATCACCGTAGTGTTCATCGCAGAGGAACAGGCGAAGCTCTTCTTCGTCGATGGGGTCGGCATGATCCTTGTTCCACGCCCACCGGATGTAGCGCACCGTGTCGTGTGTGCGCCGTAGGACCATCATCGGGTCATGGTCTACGATAAAGTTTGCAATCTGCTGCATCATGCGCTTTCTTCCTCCTTCTTTTTGTTCTGCCGATTCAACTCGGCCAGCCGCTTTTCTGCCTTTGCTCGCTCCATGTCATGCTCCGCCTGCAGGAACTGCCGCTGGTAATTCAGCTCCAGCGCTTCCTGAATGGGGCAGATGGTGTAGATGAGACTGCCATTGCGCACGCGGCCGTCCTTCGTGGTGATAGTACTGGGCTCGGTGTGAATGAGCCCCTTCTCCTCCAGACCGGCCACATACTTCCGCACGGTGTTTTCGCTCAGCTGCACCGCCTTTCCGATGGTGCGGTAGCTGGGATGGCACTGATAGGTCCTGCGATCCTCGCAGCGCAGAAGGTAATTGTAGACGGCAATCTCGTGAGAGCTGAGGCCGAGATTGAAGACCTCGTTGGGGACAAGGTAGTAGTGCTTGTTCGGGTCCCGCTTAGGCCAGCGTTGGAACATCAGGTATCACCTCCTGTCTGCGCATCAACCCACCGGCAGAATTTTTCTTTGGGCACCACGATGCGGTTTCCGATCCGCAGCGCGGGAAAGCCCGTCTCGTGCATGAGCTCATAGGCGCTGGAGATGGACACGCCCAGCACCTGCGCCACCGTGTTCGCGTTGAGGAACAGCGGCAGCTGGTCATAGTTGGTGAATGTGGATTCTTGCATTGGATTCCTCCTTTACAATTTTTTGTTGAGAGCTGCAAGTAAAAAGCTCCCACCGAAAAAGTGGGAGCAGTATCCATGTTGCAAATTTGTAACCTCATGATAGAATAGAAGCATCAGGAGGTGAGCCAATGCCGCTGATGAAATACAGAATCTACGAGCTGTCCGCCAGAGCTCTGATCAGTTACGGCAGAGAGCGGGACGGTGCATACACCTTCCGTCTCAGCGCCGCCGAAACAGAGAAATGCAAATCACTTTCCGCACCTCACGAGCAGGACGATAACGCACTGTTCTATCAGATCATGTGCGTGCTACACGGCGATGCCTTCACCAGAACACCCGACGGACAACTGGTGACGGACCTCTCCGGCATCATTTTCTATATGGACTTCTCCGGCATCTTTGACCGGAGCGGTGCCAGAAAGAAACACCGGATCCGGCAGGAGAAGGCCAAGGCCCTGTTCCGTCCCGAGGGCGTGAGCCTGGATTTTGGCTCCGGGCCGCATCGCTATCTTGCCTTTGAGCGTTCGGGCAGCATGAGCCGGCAGGCGCGGCTGTCCTTCATCCGCGAGGATTTTTATGATGCCGTGCGCCGCCGTATCATGATGGATATGACCATCGGTGACTGCCAACTCAGCAAGCTTTACGCCTACAATGGTTTAATGCTGTCCAGCGGTATCCGCATTGACGGCATCGGCATTGACCAGCCTCACCGGGTGGTGGTCGTTGACAATCCGGTACGAACGCCCCCACCCACAGAGGTGATCACAGTGGAGGACGACGGGACGCAGAACAGCACCCGCAAATATCACCGGGTGGAGACGATGGCCACCGTCGAAGTCACCTGCTTTGACGGCGAGGGGCTGATCTCCAAGCAGTATGCCCGCCTTGTTGATGAGAAGCTATGCGGGAAGAAAGTCCACACCTCGTTTCAGATCCGTATGCCATATGTGAAGGGTATGCTGCATGAGGTAGATTTCAAGGATTATCTTGACCGCAGCGGTGCGGACACCATCACCGATCTATGGGGCGTGCAGCATCCGATTCAGAAGGTCGATATCATCCTTACCAAGAGTATGTTCAAGGGCTGCGGCTGGCTGACCGGAAGCGGTATGAGCTGGGAAGACTATTGGGCGGTGTTCCGCAAGTACCGCCACGCGCTGTACATCACGAATGTCAGCAAGGAAAAGCCGGAGAAAACGACAGAACTGAACTATCAGTTTTTGAATACGGTATCCCTCAAGGCGGATGAGTTCCGCCCCGCCGATCTGCCGGACGGCTGGGATCACAGCCCAGAGACGGACGAGCGAAATTGGCTCACCAAGCAGACGGAGCTGGCGTATTACAGCTTCTGCGCCGACGAGTCGTTTCGGCAGAATTATTTTCTGGAGAAGTTTGAGCGGGTCAGCTGGTGGGAACGGCATCAGGGCAAAGACCAGATCCTTGCCGCCGTGCTGAAAAAGAATCCGCGCTTCATCAACGAACCGGTCTATGCCAAGCGACTGGAGGATGAAGCCGATAAAATCGTGGAGCAGTACGCCGTCGGCCGGTTGATCGTAGCGGGAGACAACCGGTATCTCTCCGGGGATCTGCTGGATTTTCTGAACCGCCTGCCTGTTGCGAAAACCGAAACAAGTAAAAAAGCAAACGCCTTTATCGATTTTCGCTGGGTGCAGACATTGAACCATCAGAATTTCTTTGCTCCGGGCGCGGCTTATGAACCCGGTCATGTCTGCACGCTGCTGCGCAATCCGCACATCGCGCGGAATGAAGAGATGCAGCTTTATCCCATCAAAGAGAGAGGATATCTATATGACCAATATCTCGGTCATCTGACGGATGTTGTTATGGTTGGTTACACTTCCCTTGCCGCGGAGCGTTTGGGCGGTGCCGACTACGACGGCGACATGATCAAGACGATCAGCGATCCCATTTTGAACGAATGCGTGAAGCGAAACATCTATCACGATCCTCCGCGGCCGCGGAGCGTATTTTCCAGATCACACAACCTGCCGCTGCTGATGATCCCCACGGCCCAGCCACAGATCTGCAATGCCGACGACTGGGAGGCCCGCTTTGAAACGGTTCGCAGTACCTTCTCCTCCCGCGTCGGCCAAATCTGCAACGCCGCGCTGGACCGCAGCATCATTGCCTACAACGAAAACTCCGACGTCGAGGAGCGGGAGCGCTGCCGGGAGGAGACGGAAACCTTGGCCATCCTCACCGGGCTGGAGATCGACTCGGCCAAGAGTGGCATCCGCCCGGATCTGGATGAGTACCTGACTCATAAGACCGTCAGGCGCAGCGACTTCCTCAAATATAAAACGCTGGTAGAGGAGATGGAGACCCGGCGTGCCTGGTACGAGCCCACCCATGCCGCCAAGGTGAAAGCGTTTTTCAAGAGGGTGGATTGGAGCAAGGTGGACTCCAACGTGGAGCGCCTGCCGTATCTGGCGCAGCAGCTGAAAAAGAACACGCCGCGCATCAAGGCAAGGCCCGCCAGGGACGAGGAGCTGTTTTCCTTCGCCCAACAGCCGAACTGGAAGGAGCAGCTGAATTCCGATAAGCTGGCGGCGGTGGATGCGCTGCTGCGGGATCACGACGCCTGTCTCTCCCGCATCCGGGCCTGCCATGTTCCGGTGAAGGAGAAAAAGCGGAAGAGCGATGTGGAGCGCATTCTGTATGCCAGAGGGCAGGAGGATGCATACGATCCCGACGAGCTGTACGCCCTGTTCGGCAGTCTGCCGTCCGAAAAGGTGTCCGCCTTGCGGCATGCCATTCGGGAGCAAGCGTGGCACTTCATGGACGAGGATGCACGGGAGCATTTCCTGCGGGAATGGCTGCCGGAGTTTGAAGATATATACGATTTGCTGACCGATTTCCGCTTCGGCGGCTACCGCATCCTCGGAGACATTGTCTGTGATATGGAGGACGAGAACACCGGCAGGGCGAAAAAGCAGCTGTTCCGTGAAAGCGACTCGAAGGCATTCACTGCTATGATGAGAGCCTTTGCGGACAAGTTCGCATCCCGGAGCTACCGTGACGCGGTGACTGCCAAGTGCCGGGAGCTGTTGACCGCCATTGTAAGACCAGCTTTGGCTGTGCGCTATGTGGTGGCCCTCGGCAGGCGTGACTTGCTGTGGGATCTGCTGCCGGAGTACATCGAGAAAAATGTTCTGGAGGTGCGGGATGATTAACGAATGGGAGGAATTCTGCGCGTATACCGGAATGGTTTCCTATACCGCCAGCAAGAAGAGCGACACGACATGGCTGGGCCGGTTCACCTTTGCCACGATTTTGGAGTTTGAGGGGATGGCTCGGATCTTGACCGTTCTTGCCCGCGGGTATCTGTTCCACAGTAAGGACGAATCGGTCATTTCGGGGGATCCGCATGATCGAATCGACTACGCCCGCCGTGCGCTCCGCGCCTGGTGCAGTGTACCGGAGGACGGGAAGCGTACGCCGAGCAAGGAATGGCGGTTCCAGACGGACTTTTCGGAACTGCACACGGAGTTCCCGGAGCTGGTGGATGCGGATGGGACTGGCTGGTTCCTCCGCCATGTTCTTCGCGCCGCAGACTTCATGCTGACGCACCCAGAAAAGGTGCGCAGCACCTCGCTCAAGTATGCGGAGGTCATTCAGTCCAAGTTTGCCGCCGCATGGCGCAGCAAAGTGATACAGTATCAGATCTCGATTTTTGCGCCCCAAACCAAGGGTGCCTGGACGCTGCGCTTTGATGATGTCCTTGCCGATGCGCTGGAGCTGGGGCCGCTGCGCAAAGAGGGGCCGGAGCTGCCTCCTGAACTGACAGAGAGAGTGAAAGCGGCACTTCCGAAGGAAATTCCAGCCGAGGTCGCCTGTACGCTGATCCGCTATTACCTCGCCAACCGGCAGTATGATTGCGAATGGGTGGTCCTGCCGGTCGCAAACTTTGACGCCTACTTCGGGGACACCAGCTTCAGCAAGAAGTATCTGCCCAAGATCCCGGCAGAGATCGTGGAGCGGAGCAATGCCTTCGGCATAAGCCGGTATCGGGTCACGGAAGAATATCTGCCATAAAACGCAGACAGAGGGACAAGCCTTTACGGCCTGTCCCTCTGCTTTTCCTGTCTGGCTTTTGAAAGTGTTTTCCTTGTCTATGGCGGTGCAGCCGCTGAGCTGCCACCTATGATTTACTCGTCATCATCGGGCCACAACGAGATCACGTGAATATCGCCGGTGTCCATATCCATCGCCATGTGATTGCCCATGCGCAGCATGAGATCCCCATTGGAGTCCATCGCCATATTATCTGAGATGCTCATGACGAAGTCGCCTTCATCGTAGTCAAAAAAGTGCTTTGACATCGTATACCTCAAATTTTTAATCATCGTATTCCGGATAGTCAGGTGCCCACAGGGGCATCCAATGTGCTTTGTTTCTGCGGTTTGCATTGTGAGTTCTCTGGTGCGATCTGTGGTTTGGATTCATCTGATTGGCACGATTGTCGGCGTCAGCTCGATATGCCTTGTTATTGGGATTATGCAGATTTGCCCAGTGATCCAGTTGTTCTTTGGTATGTGTTTTTCCTGATGCCTTTCCCATAATTGGCCTCCTTTCTGAGCCGAAAAAAGTCCACGCACTTTGCTTCGTGCGTGGACTGCGATCATCCGGAAAACCGCTTTGCACGCAACAAAACAGAGCCGACGAAAGAACACTTTCTTCGGTTCGATTTTGTGGTGCAAAGCATCGAAACAACAGGGGGACAACGACAGTCAACCAGCAAACTGCTTTCTCAATTCCATAATGAGAATTTGATTGGAATCGATAGTTTCGAGGATTTACTCATTTGTCTGCAAAATTGTCTATGTCTCTGCCGTTCAATATGATTCGTACTCTCATGCTACGAACGATCAAAGTTCAGGACAGTCCAACAATTTAGCGCTATCATGATAACATGAATGGGAAGCGAATGCAATGGGTAACTACACATTTCACCCCATGATCCCAATTTTGTTGCCGTTTTCCTAAATATCCGCGCCGTCTTCACAATGATTGGGCCCCTCGTACTCCACCCAGCCAAAGCCCGCCACATAAACTTTATCGCCGGGCTGCAGTTCTTTGGGTGCCTGGGGCGGAGTCTGCTCTGGCACGGGATTTTTAGTAGGTGTCTGCCCCGTGGAAGGCTGGAGTTCGGAAGCTGTGGGTATTTCAATAGGCCCTATCTCCGGTTCAGGTTGCTCTTCTTGGGGCGATTCTTGTCGCGGAATCGTTCCTTTTTCCTTCTCTGCCAGTGCTGCGGGTTTCTCAATTTCCGCAACGGTCGCTTCCTTGGCGCTCACAGCGGTTTCTGCGGCTGGGACGGGTGTTTGTTCGGTTGCATTGTTATGCGGCCACACGGCGGCACACAAGGCGACACAGGTGGTAATCAGGGCCACTATGATGAGTTTCTTCATTTTTCTTCCTCCCTTTCAGATGCAAAACGAGCCCTCAATCCCATTGCCGTTCGGCAGGAGACTGAGCGCTCATTTTCGTAGTGATTCAGTTCTATGGACAGCTTCCACGCCAGCTCAAATCCGGCGATAAAGCTGTCGATGGAGGTATCCTCCGCAATACGGTCTTTTGCGTCGATGATCTGGAGTACCAGCCGACGCTCCGGTTTGCCCAGCACCTCGCTAAGTGCTTGGTGGCATTTCTCAATTTCCTGTTTCTGCGCCGGGAGTTCAGGTGGGGTATAAAAGCAGTCATATAGGTCTTTCAGCAGCTTGTATTTCATGCACTCGCCTCCTTGCAGCACAAACATATACCACAGTTCGACGGAAACAGCTACTGAAACTTTTAAGAAAAATAGCGGCTGGAACATTACGTTTCAGCCACTACTTTGAAATATGGGGTACTCGTGGAGCGGGCTCGCAGGTTAACTATACCCCATAGGCCGCATTGCTAAAAATCTTCATTGATGTACTAATCAACATCAAGAGCGTTGATTGTATAAATATTGTACATAGACTTTCTCCTGTAATCCTGTAGTATACAGTCTCGAGAGACAAAGCTTTATAAAAAATAGTCTCCAACAATGCGATTGAGCTGAGCAGATATTTCTGAAAAGTTCCTATTCAAATCAAGTGTTTCTGATTTGATTACCGCTCATCCGATAGCGGTTGTCCGGCTGGATTGCTTCGTCTGTTGCGGCATACAGAAGCATGCCGGATACCTGATGCGGTTCGTTGCCGAACTCCGCCTCTTTGTTCTTCACATAGGTGAAAATCTGATACAGATTACCGGAATGCATGGTATGCACATCATACTGAGCTTGCGTGGTGTGTGTATAGTACTTGGCATCAATGATGAGGACCTCATTGCCTCTGGTCAGCATAATATCGCTTTGCATGACCGGAAGCATGGTGCCAATTCCATCGTCCAACGCCCACGGAATCTGAGATGCCGTTGCCGTTACCTGTGGACATTCCTTGGCGTAATACTCCAGTATAAATTTCTCATACAGGCGGTTCATGCGCTGCTCGTCAATGAAGGAAGCCAGTCGGTATTCACCGGAGTCCGAGGTCAACAGCATTCCTTCGAGGATCAGTTGGCACAAACTAATGAGCATACGATAGGTATTGTTGTTCCGTTGAAACCGAATGGCCGACCAGTGAATTGTGCCTGGGTCAATGGTATCAATATTTGAAAAGAACAACATTTCCTTCTTCAAATCGCTTTTGTATGCTTGATCCACCCTTACATGACGGAGCAAGAGCATCACGGTCGTTTTAAGAATCTGGTTCAGCAGATTGTTTTCGGAAAGCTCATGTCGATGTTTCTGAGGATAATCATTCCGTATCTATCATATACCGCCTTTTTAAGTTGGAGCAAATATCGATAGTACTTTATCATCAGACGCTCAGCGCCCTCTTCTGAAGGGGTAAAGTGAGAAACTGATGCACGCAAAAAATGATCAAACCTCGCAATAAACTGGTACGGACGAACATTACCAAACTTGCTTGCTACCTTATTGATATCCATTTTTTGATCCGGACGCACGTCTTTCCAAATTTTGAATGCAATGTGGTCGTTTAGATTGCGAACTACACTTAAAATACGGAAAGCGACTTCACCGCGGTTGCTGCGTGTAGCAGTAGAAAGCGCCTTGTCGATACCATCACTGGCTCTATTGATTTCCTTATCTGTAAGGCTATTCATAGTGCCCTCCTTCCGATATACAAAAAATGCTCTGCCGCTTGGCAGAGCATTCGTTCTATTGCAACCATACTGCCAAGGCCTATTCCAACACTTGACAGCGTTGTTTATAATGATAGCACATTCGGTCAGGAAAAGCAAGAAAATGATAAATCCGCACGAATTCAGACTTTATTGGATTTCTTTTCGAGCTGCAAAAGATACGGTTGAACCTCCGGGCAGTCAGAGCTACAATGCCAACACCTCATCGTGAGGACAAACTAATTGGAGGTCAAATGATGAATTACGAAGCAAGCCCGTTTCAGAACTACGGATCAATCACTATTGATGAGCTGAAGGATCAAGCCAACAGTCTACTAAATCTGGTAACGGAAGAACAGCGGCCGCTGCGCGTATGTATGAATAATGGCAAGGAGTTTCTGCTGTTCCCTCAGGATCTGCTCGCCCCAATCTGCGACTCTGACTTTCGTTTGATCCTGCTGTTGGCAATGCGGTATGCGATGGGCAGAAACACATGCATGCCCGTGGTGGTTTCCGATTATATCAAACGTCACATTCAGCTTCTGGATGATAAGTTTCTCGTATTGGCTGCCGATGATATCCGGCGGCACCTCGAAGACTACGCAGAGCATGAGCCGAATCCGAATCTTTGGCAGGGTCTTTTAGATGCACTTGAAACAGAGCAGAGAGAGCGTGCCACTCGTCAGGCAAGGAAGATCAGACCGTGCCCCGCCTGCGGAAAGCCATTGGAAGTCATGAGCATTACCGACAACGGGCATTCACCAGGCGGATTCGATGTAATTGCTCACTGCCCAAATTGCCACTCTGATTACGAGTGGTTCTGCGATAAGGATGGCGGTATCTCAGATATGAAGCAGTATTTCTTCGGGTAAGGCGAGTTTATGTTTTGGTAGGAGGCTTTGAGTATATTCTTTGTCTATAGCGGCTCAAACTTTGAACTGTACGCCAACTTCCGTAAAGCGATTAAAAGGAGCGCACCTGCTCGTATGAACAGGTGCGCTCCTCTAAAATGTTGCTTTTATTGAAGGACTTCTAATTCAGCCTGAAATAGCAGGTATTTTTTCCTCTTCCTTCTTTTTTCAACTCACCGGCTGCGACCAGCTTGCGCAAGGCCCCCTCAATGGAACTGTCACTGAGCGTCGGGCAGAGCTCCCGGATATCCTGCTTATTGAACCGCCCGATTCTATTCTTGCTCGCTCTGCGCACCATTTCCAATGCGGGCAATTTGGTTTCCACAAGCGCCACACGATCCTCAAAGTCCTTATAGGCCGCAAGTATTGTTCCAAGCAGATATTTGATAAAGGGCACTACATCCTCGGTGCCTTCGTGCCAGCCGGTTTGCGCCTGTGCAAGCGCATCGTAGTACAGGTCCTTGTTTTTTGCGATTTTGGCTTCCAAGGAGATATACTTGCCGACATAAAATACGTTCCGGTACAGAAGTAGCGTCGTGAGCAGCCGACTCATTCTTCCGTTTCCGTCATTAAATGGGTGGATGCACAGAAAATCATGGATGAAAACTGGAATCGCAATCAACGGCTCCAGTTCCATATTCCCGATTACGCGGTTGTATTCCTCGCAGATTCTGTCCAGCGCTTCCGGCGTTTCATAAGGGGCAAGCGGTGTGAACAGCGTTTCCACATGGCCGTCCGAATAGGTGGCGGTGATATAATTCTGCGTGATTTTGGTGTGGCCCGCAAGCGGGTTGTTCATGTGGCTGTACAGGATTTTGTGAAGCTGCAGGATATAGTTCTGCGTAATTGGAATCGCATCAAAGCTCTCGTGAATGATACTCAGCACATCGCGGTATCCGGCAATTTCCTGCTCGTCACGGTTCCTCGGCGTAGTTTTCTCTTCGACGAGCTGCCGGATTCGGGTACTCGTGGTGACGATGCCCTCGATGGCATTCGATGCCTCGGTGCTCTGTATCTTGGCAATCTCCACGAGCTTTTCGAGTTCCTCCGGACGCTGCTTCAAATACAGTTCCTGCTTGCCGGCTTCCTTGTATATGGCCGCAATCAGGCCAAGAACATCCGAGTCCCACTTCTGCTCCCTGATCGCGGAATAATTGAAGGTTCTCATTCCTGTACCTCCTTTCACTTTCCCTTAAATAATAATATAAAATAAGGGAATAGTCAATGGACTGTGCCATAAATCCCTTACTATTATGCCTGTATTAAGGGATTTATACCCAGGGAGCAAGAAAAGCACCTCTGCCTATCTACCTGCCTATTCTTTGTCTATTGCGGCTCAACCTTTGAACTGCCCTCTGCTCAGAAACAACTTGCATAACACCCTGCTCAGAGTTACAATGCAGACGGTCTGAAACACAAGCGCTTCCCGTCCGGCCCCGGTGACAGTTCACCGGAAACCGGGCGGGAAGCGTTTTTGACCACATAGATTACCACATACGGCTCCGGAACACTCGGAAACAGCGGAGATAAGAGCGTCAAAGAGTAAGTAAAACAAATAGGAAATGGCTAAAAACCGCTATAAACAAGCGAAAAAAGTGTTCTCAATAAGTTTGGGTCCAGGAGACCGTGCGTTCGAGTCGCACTACTCGGACGAAAGCCCCTCTGAAATCAACGATTTCAGAGGGGCTTTCGTATTCTTTTCTTACACTGGGGCGGAAATTGGGCGGCGAGGGATGCCATTGATGTCGCCCCAAACAGCTCCGTACATAGCCTTACCTCCCCCTTTTCTTCACATCCTCATCAATACGGCGTTTCCAGTCGGCGCTGAGAGGTTGGGCCGCTCGAACGCTGCACACGGCGGCGCTGATGACCTCATAGTTCAGCGCCGTGCCCTCCTCGTCGCACTTGTAGTTCACCGCCCGGTCGGCGTCGATGCCGAAGCGGGCCGCCTCTTTGGCCGCGTCGATATTTGCGCCGAGGAACAGAAATTCCCAGCCGTACTTCTCCTTCTGCCGTTCAATCATACGGCGCACTCGCTCGTAATCGTAGCGGCGGCTGGCGTTTTCGTAGCCGTCGGTGGTGATGATGAACAGGGTCTTTTCCGGCACATCCTCCCGGCGGGCGTACTTGTGGATGTTCCCAATGTGGTGGATGGCCCCGCCTACGGCGTCCAGCAGGGCCGTGCAGCCCCGGATGAAATACTCCTTCTCCGTCATGAGCGGCACCTTGGCAAGGGGCAGGCGGTCGTGGATGACCACGCTCTCATTGTCAAACAGCACGGTGGAGACCAGGGCCTCGCCTGCCTCCTGTTTTTGCCTCGCGATCATGGAGTTGAAGCCGCCGATGGTGTCCGCCTCCAGCCCCGCCATGGAGCCGCTGCGATCCAGGATGAAAACCAATTCTGTCATAATGAAAACCCTCCTTCGTTTGATTGCGCTCCCATTGTAACGCAGCCGAAGGAGGGTTTGGTCGCCTGTGGGGCGACATTTTCATTGTTCGTGAATAATTCAATCGTGCTTTCTATCGCTTTTTTTATGTTGCCCAAAACTGAACCGCACTTTCATATTCTAACTCATCTACGCCATTACTTTTTATCCATGCTACTGAAAAGAAGATTTCAGAAATTGTATCATCAATTAAATAAAAAGTGTAGCCTGCACAATCATCTGACATCTCAACATCATATTCCTTAAACTTACTCGTGTCATATTGCGGAGGCTCTATGATAGAGTTACGCTTTAGGAATCCCATTCTTTCGGAGTAGTCCTCTGCTTGCCACAATTTTTCATCATCATTTGGCAACCAGGTGCCAATGGCAATGCAATATCCATTTGAGCAGCCAGATATGCACTCAGTATGTTCATCGGAATCTCCATACCTAAGCTGTGCGCCTTTCAGAACAATCTGATGCGTAACTTCTTTTTGCAAATCGGATGTCTTGATCACTATTTTATAGTTTGTATCGGTGTGCAGTGTTACTGTTTGGCCTTGCGCATTTTTAAAGCTGTATGGACAGTCAAAAGGGTTTTTCTGCACTGCAAATGGAATGCAATTATTATTCTTGTCGACAATAGTTATTACTCCGCACGGAGTTACTAACTTTTTTAGGTTTTTCATTATTCTCACGCCCCCAACAGGCTCTGGTCGAACGCGAACAGTGCCTCGTTGATCTCAAAAATATCGTATTTCTTCTGCCCGATGAAATACTCGATGATCACATCGAATTTGCTGCTGGCACTGAGGGCATAGCCCGCCCGGTCGATGAGGTCGCGGGTTTCGTCCAGGTTCAGCTCCAGGGCGATGGCAAAGGCGATGGCCGTGGACTTGGAGGGCTTATAGTCCGGATTGTTGCGGATTTTGGAGAACAGCTTGCGGTCCACATTGGCCTTTTTGTAGATTTCAGAATCCTTTTTGCCGCTGCGGTCAATGAGCTTCAGCAGGGTCTCCGAGAATCCGGCGTCCAGATGGGCCAGCAGATCGTCCAGGTTGCCTGAGGCCACGGAAGCTGAAGCGTACTGCGGTGCGGCATCTTCGTAGACGCTCAGCGGCTGGCTTTGCAGGTCAAAGCTCCCGTGCAGGCGCTCCCGGCGAGTGTCGGTGTGGGCATCCACATAGTGGTCGTCGATGTACTCGGCGATATCGGCGAACAGCTTGCCGCTGATCTGGTAGGCCTTGCGGTCGAAAATGACGAGGTAGACCGTCATGTCGCTGCCCAGCAGGAACTGGCCGATGGTGTCCGCCGCCACCCGCAGCGCCTGATCCTTGGGGTAGCCGAAGATGCCGGAGGAGATCAGCGGGAACGCCACCGTTTCGCAGTTGTGCGCCTGGGCCAGCGCCAGGCTCGTCCGATAGCAGGAGGCCAGCTGCTCCCGCTCGCCATGCCCGCCGCCTCGCCACACAGGCCCAACGGTGTGAATCACATACCGGCAGGGGAGACGATAGGCTTTTGTGATCTTGGCGTCGCCGGTTTTACAGCCGCCAAGCCGTCGGCACTCGGCCAGCAGCTCCGGCCCCGCCGCCCGGTGGATGCACCCATCCCCCCCGCCTCCGCCCAGCAGGGACTCCTTGGCTGCGTTGACAATGGCGTCCACGGGTATTTTCGTGATGTCGTTGCGAACGATGATAAGGGGCATAGTGTCACCTCCCCAAATACTGCTTTGAGAACATTTTAGCATCCGGCACTCCGATTGTCTACCAAAAATCGCAGATCGAAAAGGGATAGAAGGCTGCTCTTGCGCTTTCTTTTGCCTGAACCCTGTGGAGCGGTCTGCTGAAGGAAATCCCAGAGCATCCGACGCGAATAAAGACGCTGCCTTCATTGACATTTCCCACGGCACGGGATATAATATCGTAGAAAAAATGCTACTCATTGCGTTAAAGCTCCATGTTAAAGAATATAATGCGGCAAGCTCGTTTTGCTCCTAAGAAATAGGAACTCTTAGGAGCGACATCTGCGGAAAATCAGACGGATGAATAAGCATAAAACTTGATGAAGGGGGGAATAGCGATGTCCGATACACGCCCTATTGGCGTATTTGACTCCGGATTGGGAGGCCTAAGCTGTATAAAAACAATCTGTAAGCGAATGCCTAACGAAAATGTGGTTTATTTCGGCGACACAGCCCGAACGCCTTATGGCGACAAGGCCCGGGACACAATCATACGGTTTGCTATCCAGATTGTGGAGTTTCTGGCGCATCAGGATGTGAAGATGATCCTCATCGCCTGCAATACCGTTAGCGCCTTGTGTACGGATATCCTCCGCGAGAAATTTCCGTCCATCCCCATCATCAGTATCATCGAGCCGACCGTGCAGCACATTGCCGAAAATAGGCTGAAGAATGTGGGGATAATCGCGACCCACGCCACCATCAAAAGCGGCGTTTATAAGCGCCAGCTGCAGGCTCGCGGGATTGACTCCTGCTCCAAAGCATGCCCGGTTTTTGTTCCGCTGATCGAAAACGGATTTTGGGAGGGAAAGGTGATTGAGACCGTTGCCCACTACTATCTGGACAGCTTTATTGAGTCCAACTCGGTGGAGAACCTGGTCCTGGGCTGTACCCACTATCCCTTTATTCAAGAGACCATCGGAGAGCTTTATCCGACGGTGAATTTCGTAAATCCATCAAGAATTGTGGTGGAGGAGGTCATTCGCGTGCTTAAGGAGAATGATCTCTGTGCCCCGCAGGATGCCGCCGGAGTTCGCAAGTTTTTTGCCAGTGACCTTTCGGATGGTTTTTTGAATATGATCCGCAAGGTCACCCATGACGATGCGGCCGATGCGGAATTTGCTCAGGTTTCCGATATTTAAGGCAACCTATGCAGCGGGAAAGCCTGCGCTCTGCGGCTGCGGCAAATATGTCTGAAAGGAAGGAAAACATCCCATGAAGGTTTTGATGCTCAACGGAAGTCCCAGGGTCAACGGCAACACCGCCGCGGCGCTGGAGGAAATGTGCAGCGTCTTTGCTGAGGAAGGCGTGGAGACGGAGCTGGTGCAGGTGGGCAATCAGCCGGTTCGGGGCTGCAACGCCTGCGGCCGGTGCAAGGTGACGGGTAAGTGCGTGTTTGACGATGTGGTCAATGCGCTGGCCGCCAAGCTGAAGGAGGCGGATGGCTTTGTTGTCGCAAGTCCTGTGTATTTTGCCTCTGCCAACGCCACCCTCATCGCCGTGCTGGACCGCCTTTTTTACAGCACCGGCTTTGACAAGACCATGAAGGTCGGCGCAAGCGTGGTGTGCGCCCGCCGCGGCGGCTGCTCGGCCACCTTTGACGAGCTGAACAAGTATTTCACCATCAACGGCATGCCGGTGGCGTCCAGCCAGTATTGGAACTCCATTCACGGCCTTGAGCCGGGAGATGCCCTGGAGGATGGGGAAGGCAGGCAGACCATGCGGACCCTGGCCCGAAACATGACCTTCCTTATGAAGAGTATTGCCCTGGGCAAGGAAAAGTTCGGCCTGCCCAAAAAGGAAGAGCGCGTACATACGCACTTTGTACGGTGATCCGGCCCCGATAAGATCTGACTAAAGCGCCCTCTGCGATTTTTTCGCAGAGGGTGCTTTTTCTTATATCAAGTCCGGTTTATGGGACAGATGGCTCTGTAAAATAACTGTAGATACAAAAATTACAGACCAAGGAGAAAACAGGAGGGATAGGCAATGGCATTTAAGATCGGTTTTACTGCGGATCATAAGCAGACGCGGTGTGAAGAATCTGCGTACCAGATGCGGCAACACACGGATGCGCCCCATCCGTCTGTGGTGCAGGTGTATTTCGAGAGCCGGGACAGGTCCTGGACGTATTACAATGATCGCTTCGACCTTCATGAGGGAGACCTGGTCTATGTGGAGGGCAAGCTGGAGGGCGTGCGCGGCCGGGTGGTGGAGGTCAGCTACAATTTCCGCATCAAGCTTGCCGATTACAAACGTGTCATCGCCGTAGCGGATACTGCGGTCCACGGGGAGTTTTATGTGGCCGGATCCCACTTTGTCACCTTTGACCGGGCGGCCATCCCCGCGGAAAAGGCGGCGCTCTGGTTCATGGCCCCCGACAAGCCCGAGGACGAGTACGCCAGTGGGCAGGATGAGACCTCCTTCCCCCTCAGTGATCTGAAAGCAATGAAGGCGCCCAACCCGGCGGTGGAGCGGGGCTTTGCATACTTTATGAAGAATAAGGTCCGGTATCTCTGTGTGGACGGGACCAAGGGCCGGGCTATTGTGGAGGGGAGCCGGGCCTATGAGGTGAACTTCACTTACTGCGGCGGCGAGGTCAGCGGCCTGACCTGTTCATGCTTCTGCGGCGGGAGCTGCAAGCATGAGGTGGCGGCCATGATGCAGCTGAAGAACACCCTGGAGCTCATCGAAAAGAACTATGCCGAGGTATACCGGCGCAGCGGTTATTTTGCCGCCGTGCCCAAGGAAACGCTGTTTTCCTTCACAGTGGACGGCATGGAGATGGGCAGACTGACCCTGTGAGCGGGCAGATTTTCCGCCGAACCGGAGAGGGGAATTACACCCGGAAAAGCCGGGCAGCCGGAGCGAACACCGGCTGCCCGGCTTTTTGACCTATCCGGCCGGTTGAATTTATATTTACAGTGCAGCGGCCGTGCGGTATAATAAACGGCAGAAGGAATGGAGGGGAGAGCATATGCCGCGAGAGTCATCCCAAAAGCTGAAGCTGCTCTATGTTATGCGCTATTTGCTGCGCAGCTCTGACGAGGCGCACCCGGTGACGGTGCAGCAGATAATAGATTTCCTCAGCGGGGAGGGGATCCCGGCTGAACGCAAGAGCATCTATGACGATGTAGAGGCTCTGCGCTGCTTTGGCCTGGATATCATCCAGGTGAAGATCGGCCGGCAGAGCGGCTACTATGTGGGCAGCCGGGAATTTGAGCTGCCGGAGCTGAAGCTGCTGGTGGACAGCGTCCAATCCTCTAAATTCATCACCTACAAAAAGACACTGGCCCTTATCCGCAAAATCGAGAGCCTGGCCAGCGTTTACGAGGCTCAGCTCCTCTCCCGGCAGGTCTATGTGAAAAACCGCATCAAGACCATGAACGAGTCCATCTACTACAACGTGGATGAGATCCATACGGGTATCGCCCGGGACCGCAGGATCAGATTCCGCTATTTTGACTACACGGTCAGCAAGGAGCGCCGGTTCCGCAGAGATGGCGGCTATTATGTCGTCAGCCCCTTCGCTCTTACCTGGGACGATGAGAACTATTACCTGGTGGCCTACGATTCCGAGGCCGGTATAATTAAGCATTTTCGGGTGGATAAGATGCTGGACATCGGCATCCTGGACGAGGCCCGGGACGGCCAGGAGAGCTTCGCTGCCCTGGATATGGCGGAATATGCCAAAAAGGTTTTCGGCATGTTCAGCGGCCGGGAGGAGCGGGTGCGGATGCGGTTTGATAACCAGCTGGTGGGCGCCGTTTTAGACCGGCTGGGCCGGGAGGCGATGCTCATCCCGGACGGGGAGAGCTGCTTCACCGTGACCGCACAGGTGGAGGTGAGCCCGCAGTTTTTCGCGTGGATCAGCGGCTTCGGCAGACTGGCACGGATCGTGGGCCCGGACCATGTGGTCCAGGCAATGCGGGCCCATGCGGCGGAAGTGCTGGCCATGTATGAGTGACAAACAACGGATAAGAGGAGGAGACCATATGATCCTGTATTTTTCCGGCACAGGCAATAGCCGGCATGTGGCAAAGCGTATGGCGGCGGAGCTGGACGACCAGCTGCTGGATTTGAATGAGCGCATCAAAGCTGAGGACACCTCTCCGGTGGAGACCGGGGAGGATTTGGTGGTAGTCACACCCACCTACGCATGGCGGATTCCCCGTCTGGTGCGGGACTGGCTGCTGAAAACCCGGATGGCCGGAGCAAGGCGGGTGTGGTTTGTCATGACCTGCGGCAGCGAGATTGGCAGCGCCGCCGGGTATAACCGGACCCTTTGCCAGGCTAAGGGCCTGGCCTGCATGGAAACGGTGCAGATCGTTATGCCGGAGAATTATATCGCTATGTTTCACGCACCCGAGGTGGAGGAAGCTCGGCAGATTGTGGCCCGGGCCGAACCGGCCATCGATGCGGCTATCGCCGCCGTCCGGGCGGGGCGGGCCTTTGCCCCCACCCGGAATAATCTCTATGACCGCTTCATGAGCGGCCCGGTGAATCCGGCGTTCTACTCATTCTTTGTCAAGGCGAAGGCCTTCCGGGTCGGGGACAGCTGCACCGGGTGCGGCCGGTGCGCCAAGCTCTGTCCCATGAACAACATCACCCTGCGGGTCGGTAAGCCGGTTTGGAGAGACCGCTGCACCCACTGCATGGCCTGCATCTGCTACTGCCCGGCGGAAGCCATCGAGTACGGCAGAAAAAGTGTTGGCCAGCCCAGATATCATTTCGAGGCACTGTGACGGGTGGGATTCCGGCGAATAAATGCAGAGCGGCGGGGAATTGCATTTTTGCGGCGCTTACACCATGACGGCGGGGGAAACCCCCTACAGAAAAGGAGTGAAAACAACATGAAACTTACTATGCTGGGAACCGGCAACGCCGTGGTTACGGCGTGCTATAATACCTGCTTTGTCCTGCAGGAGGACGGGCGGTATTTCCTGGTGGACGGGGGCGGCGGAAACACCCTTTTGCTGCGGCTGAAGCAGGCGGATATAGATTGGCGGCAGATCCGCACTGTTTTCGTCACCCATAAGCATATGGACCATATTTTAGGTATTCTATGGATGATGCGTCTCATCTGCCAGGGGATGGCACGGGGTGAGTATGAGGGCGATGCGGTGATCTATGGCCATAGAGAGGTCATCGGGCTGCTGGAGGATATGGCCGGCAAGCTCCTGCATGAAAAGCAGACTCAGTTTATAGGCCGGCGGCTGCATTTGGTGGCCGTAGAGGACGGCGAGCAGCAAAGGATCCTGGGCAGGCCCGTCACCTTCTTCGACATTGGCTCTACCAAGGACCGGCAGTTTGGCTTTTCCATGGAATTGGGCGAGGGAAAACGGCTTACCTGCTGCGGAGATGAACCCTACCACGACTGCGAGGAGAAGTACGTCCGGGGCAGCGATTGGCTGCTGCACGAGGCATTTTGCCTGTCCTCCCAGGCGGATGTGTTCCGCCCCTATGAAAAGCATCACTCCACAGTGGCGGATGCCTGTCGTCTGGCCCAATCCATGGAGGTGAAGAACCTGGTGCTGTACCACACGGAGGATAAAAATATCCGGGACCGCAAAGCCCTGTATATTCAGGAAGGCCGCGAGTTCTTTCATGGCAGGCTCTATGTGCCGGAGGATCTGGAGGAGATAGAGCTATGAAAGAAAACCGTGCCTTTACCATTGAAGGCGCAGTGCCGGAGGACGCCGAGGAGCTGGTGGCCATCTACGACTACTATGTGCAGAATACGGCCATCACCTTTGAGTACGAGACCCCTACGGCGGCGGAGTTCCGCCGGCGGATCGAGAATACCCTGAGCCGCTTTCCCTACCTGGTGCTGCGGCAGGACGGCCGGATCCTGGGCTATGCCTATGCTGGGATATTTTATGCCCGGGCGGCCTATGATTGGTGCTGCGAGACCACCATCTATCTGCGCAGGGGGGCGACAAAGTGCGGCATGGGCCGGGCCCTTTACCAGGCCCTGGAGAAGGCCTTGGGACAGATGGGTATTTTGAACATGTACGCTGTAGTGGCCTGCCCGGAGGAGAAGGAGGATGAATACCTGACAAGCAACAGCCTGGATTTTCACCGGCATCTGGGCTTTGAGCAGGCGGGTCTGTACCACCGGTGCGGCTATAAGTTCGGGCGGTGGTATAACGTGGCCTGCATGGAGAAAATCATCGGGACACACAGTGGGGTGCAGCGCCCCGTGACGCCGTTTCCGGAACTAGGGAAAATATAAGGGGATACAACACTATGAATGACGAATATTTCATGAAAAAAGCCATTGCGCTGGCCGCTGCCGCTGTGGCCCACGGCAATGAGCCCTTTGGCGCGGTACTGGTGAAGGACGGGGAGATCATCTTTACCAATGAGAATCAGATCTATACCCGCCACGATCCAACATTTCATGGCGAGGCGGGCCTAATCCGAGAATTCTGCGCCCAGACAGGCATCACCGACCTGCGGGAGTACACCATGTACGCCAGCTGCGAGCCGTGCTTCATGTGCAGCGGCGCTATGGTTTGGGTGAAGCTTGGACGGCTGGTGTACGGCGCAAGCAATGACGATTTGGAGACCTTGCTGGGCAACAAGGGCTGCAGCTGCTCGGCCATGGTGTTTGAAAACTCCTTTTGGCAGCCGCAGGTCACAGCCGGCGTGCTGCGGGAGGAAAGTCTGACCATCCTTCGGGATTACTTTGCTGAGCATAAAAAGGGCTGACCGCATAAAAAAGCCGCCGCAGGCATT
>UMHW01070043.1_pt1 | contig 19922 bp, 16 predicted proteins | sample 1965631 | NCBI WGS metagenome assembly UMHW01 (sample SAMEA4836107, study PRJEB28245) | human gut metagenome | biome: gut microbiome; material: fecal sample | place: Denmark | collected 2008
GAAGTAGATCCTGTGCCGCAGGGCCGTCTCATAGATGCTTTCTCCCCGGCTGGTGTCCCAAATTGCCGGATCGGCCACTCCGTCAATGGTCCGCCCCTTCAGCCACGGGTGGGTCTGTTCGATCTCCCGTATCTTGGCAAATTGCTTCTCCGGGGCCCACCGCACCCCTTCATCGGGGTTCTCCGTGCAGCCGTACAGCTCTAAAATCCGGTAAATACATCCGTCAAAATCCACCGCCCACCAGCCGCAGGAGAAGGGCTTGGCGTAGCCGAAATCGTAGCTGCGATAGATCTTCCATTCTCTGGGGATGTCAAACGGTTCGATAACATGGGTAAACCTCCTGTCGCGATAATGCTCCGGGTCGTCGGTAAACTCCTGGAAAAACTGTCCCTGAAAGATGTCCCACTTTCCCTCCAGCCAGGCCGCCCGGAGCTTGTCCGGCAGTGCCTGCAGCTGCTGCAGATACTCCGGCTGTTTTTTCAGCAGCGCCCGGTTGTCCGTCACTCGGGCGGGAATAAACTCATAGTCCTCCGGATTTTCCCCCGGCAGATAGCGTTTGTCGATAAACAGTCTCTTGATGTATCCGTGTCCCGGCCCACCGGGGTTACAGGTGTAGTAAATCCGCTTGGGAAAGTCGTTCACCCCTCGCACGCACGCCGCAAATTGCCGCATCCACTCCTCCCGCAGCTGGGTGGCCTCGTCTAAAAAGACCACGTCATACTCCGCCCCCTGGTATCGGTCCAGGTCCCCGTCGCAGGCGCAGTAGCCAAAATCCAGCACGCTGCCGTTGGCAAATACAAACTGTCTGGCCGTAGCCCTGTAGCCGGCGATCCCCGCCAGCTCCCGCCGTAGGAATCGGATGTGGTTGTTTTCCAGCTCCTGATAGGTCCGCCGCACCAGCAGCATCCGTATCCCCGGATAGCGCAGAGCCATAAGCTTCGCCTTGGTGCGCACGGCCCAGCTTTTCCCGCCGCCCCGTGCGCCGCCGAAGGCAATGTATTTTTTCCTGCACTGCAAAAACAGCTTCTGCTTCTCATTGGGCGGCGGCAGGTGCAACATCTCTACTCGCTCCACTGCTCCGTGTCCTCCTCCCACTGCACCCGCACGGTGCTCTCCCCGTTTTCCTCGGCGGCGCTTTTCATCAGCTGGTTCAGCTCCTTCAGCAGTGCCGTCAGCTCCCGGATAGTCTTCACATCGGCCTCGCCCTCCTCCAGCCGTCCAATCTCCCGCATGGCTGCCCGGGAAAGCTTTCCCGTCATCTCCTGCAGATCCGTACTCTCCTGTTTTTTTCTGTTCCAGCCCTCGATCCTTCCGTGGCTCGCCATGGCCCCCCGGCTCACGCCAAATCGATCCGCCAGGGTCTGATAGCTGCCCTCTCCGTTTTCATAGGCCCGGCGCACCTCCTGCCAAAAGCTCTCTCCCTTTCCCTTCATAGCTCCTCCCCGGCGATTAGCCGAAAGGGCGCAAACCAGTGTCCTGCAAACTCCTCCAGGCACTCTCTGCATACGCACTCGCCGTTGATTTGATAGTATTCCGCACCCTCATAGATTTCTCCGTCGCAGCGGCCGCAGCGCCCCCATTCCTTTTCCTCCATGTGAAAAAAACCTCCTTTTGTTTTTCTATCTCTCCCCGTTTCTCCGGCAAATCTTGCCTTTTTGTTGCCCATTTCTCCGCAACTGCCCCGTTTTCCTATCGCGCAAAAAATCCCCCTCCGTCAAAGCGGAAGGGGATTGCCTACGTTTGTTTACCAGTTGTAGTTGTCTGCCCGGGTGATTCCTCCCAGCATGGCATTCGGAAGGGGCATGCCGTTGAAGATGATTGCGATTTCGCTTCTATTCTCCCCGGTAAGCTTGCCAACTCATCGGTCAACTTGCCCATAATGGCCTTTTTGGCCTCGTTGGTGCGATCCGGTATCATGGTCCAATCTATGCGCGCCGTGGGAGCCGTCTTTCGCACGTTTTCCGGCTTCATTTCATGGAAATACACATAGATGTTCTTTGGCAGCGTGTTGGTGTGGCTGCAGATGCTGTTGGCGGCAAACTCCATAAACTCCCGCTTTTTCTGGGTATCCTGCTTTCCTGTTACGCTCACATGAATGATAGGCATATTCTGATCCTCCTTATATCTGTTGGCATCCCGCTTCTGCGGGTATGTCACACAAAAAAAGAAAGCGGCCTCGCCGAATCCGGCGAAGCCGCTTTTGCGCTTTCCGTGCCGCCTGTGCTTCAGGCCACTCCATTCTTTTCTATACATATTGCGCACCACATTGTTGTTTTTGCGTTTCTTGTGTGAAAAATAGCGCATACACGAAATTCGCTTCGTGTATGCGCTATATATGCCATGTATCTGTTTTCTCTTTTTCGGTGTTTATAGCTTCTTCTCCAGCATCACCAGTTCAACTCCAGCAAGTCCGTTGAACACGCAGCGCACGATCCCCGCCTCTCGGTATCCCAGGTGCCTATACAGCCGCCGGGCTCCCTCATTTCGGGCGTTGGTGTCCATGCGCAGGCAGGTACAGCCGCTCCTGGACGCATACTCCTCGTAAAACGCCACAAATTCCCGTCCGTATCCTTTTCCCTTTTCGTCCGGGTCAATGACCAGCGTGTGCAGCACCATCACCTGCTCATCCAATGCCGGGTACAGCCAGGGGATCTCCGCATACACGTCCACCTGCACCCGATTGATAATGGCTGTGCCTACGATACGTCCCTCTGCCTCCTCCACAAACAAATCGTCCCGCACCAGGGCGTCCTCCGCCGTCCGCCGGGTAGGATAGACCTCCCGTTCCCATCCGATGCAGGCCCGCCCTGCTTCTTCCTCTGTGTGGATGGCGTCATAGATCCTCTCTACAGCCGCCAGCTCCTTCTCCTGTGCACTTCGGATGGTTACCTTCATTGTTTCCTCTCCATACTTCTGTTTTTTGTCATAAAAGGGAGCTGCAGCCCCCGCTGCACCTCCTCATTCTTTTTTCACAGCCGAATTACATAGTCATAGATCTCAAATCCGCCCACCACCAGGTTTAGCAGGCCAAAGGCCAGCACCAGAATGGCAGCCACCCGCCGGGAGGTATTCTTCTTTTTTCCCGTGCCCTTGAGCATATCCGATCCTTCCGCACACATGGCTACGCACAGGGTCAGTGCCGTCAATCCCGGCACATAAAATACGCCCGTTTTGTGCAGGATTCCCGTGATCACGGCAATCAGCAAGAACACCACAGCAATCTTCTGCAATTTACTCATATGCATTCTCCTCCCGGCCTTCCACCGTCATTTTCTTCAGTGTATCGGAAATACTCATAAAGTGCAAGTCTTTTCTTGCAGGAGCCTGGCCTTCAGCACCGCCGTCACGGTCTTTCCGTCCCGTATCTCCCCACTCATGCACTTTTCCACCGCTTCCGCAAATGGAAAAAATCGCACCTCTAAAAACTCGTCCTCATCCAGGTGCTGTCGGGAGAAGGTCAGTCCCTCCGCCATGTATAGGTACAGCACCTCGGCGTAGCAGCCGGGGGAGGCGATGATGCTCCCCAACTCCGTCCATCGGGCCGCTGCGGCGCCCACCTCCTCGTTCAGCTCTCTCTGCGCCGTCACAAAGGGATTTTCTCCCTTCTCCCGCTTTCCCGCAGGGATCTCCCACAGGTGCTGGCCCACAGCATAGCGGAACTGCCGCACCAGGGCCACCCGCCCCTGATCGTCAAAGGCCAAAATTCCCACGCCGCCGGGGTGATCCACCACCTCCCGCCATCCATGCTCACCGTTTGGCAGTAGCACCTCATCGTTGCGCACCCGGATGATGCGTCCACTATAAACCTCGTGACTTTGCAGGGTTTTTTCCGTCAGATCCAGCATGATACATCCCTCCATTTTTTCGCAGTATAGCATATTTTCTTTCCTTTATCAATTTTTATGGACATTTTTCCCGGGTATGCTATAATGATGGCAAGATCACCGGGGGCGCCGTCCCTCCGCTTTTTACCGTTCACTTTTTTCTCATCATTTCAATAGGGGGTACTGCTATGAAATATCTGTTCAAAAACGGCACCGTCGTCTCCGGCAGGGGCACCCGCCGGGCCGACGTGCTGGTGGAAAATGAGAAAATTCTCCAGGTGGGCCGCAATCTCTCCGACCCTCTGGCCCGGGCCATTGATGTCACCGGCAAGCTGCTCATGCCCGGGTTTATCGATGCCCACACCCACTTTGATCTGGACGTGTGCAACACCACCACCGCTGATGACTTTGACAGCGGCACCAAGTCTGCCATCCGGGGCGGCACCACCACCATTGTGGATTTTGCCTGCCCCAACAAGGGCGAATCTCTCCACCACGGCCTGGATCTGTGGCACAGGAAGGCCGACGGCAAGTGCTGGTGCGACTACGGCTTCCATATGACCATTGACGATTGGAATGCGGAGATTGAAAAGGAGATCGACGACATGTACGCCGCCGGCATCTCCTCCTTCAAGATGTACATGACCTATCCGGCCATGATGATCGGGGACGAGGCCATGTACAAGGCCCTGAAAAAGCTGAAGGAAAAGGGGGGCATCTGCGGCGTCCACTGCGAAAACAGCGGCGTCATCAACGCCCTCACCGAGGAGAAAAAGGCCGCCGGGGAGATGGGCGTTTCCTCCCATCCGGAGACCCGGCCTGACTTTCTGGAGGCCGAGGCCGTGAGCCGCCTTCTGCGCATCGCTCAGGCAGTGGACATTCCCGTGGTCATCGTCCACCTAACCAATGCCGCCACCTTGGCGGAGGTCACTGCCGCCCGGCGCCGGGGGCAGAAGGTGTATGTGGAGACCTGCCCCCAGTACCTGGTGCTGGACGACAGCGTATATTATAATGAGGACTTTTCCCGGGCCGCCCGCTATGTCTGCGCGCCCCCCCTCCGCAAGCCGGAGGATTGCCGGGCCCTGTGGGCCGGCCTGCGTAAGGGCGACATCCAGACCATCTCCACGGACCACTGCGCCTTTACCCTGGCGCAGAAGGACGCCGGCCGGGGCGACTTTACCAAGATCCCCGGGGGCCTGCCCGGGGTGGAAGCTCGGGGTGAGCTGGTGTACTCCTTCGGCGTAACTACCCGAAAAATCTCCCTGGCCACCATGTGTAAGGTCCTGTCGGAAAATCCTGCCAAGCTCTATGGTATGTTCCCCCGGAAGGGCGTCATCGCCCCCGGCGCAGATGCGGACATCGTAGTCTATGATCCTCAGGCCGATCACATTCTCCGCGCTGAGGACATGGTCAGCCGTGCCGGCTATACCCCCTATGAGGGCTTCGTGACCCACGGCTCCGTGAGTCAGGTGTGGCTGCGGGGCAAGCTCATGGTGGAAAACGGCCATGTCATCGGTGAGCAGGAGGGCCAGTACATCGTCCGGGGCAAGAGCGCCCTGTGAGAATAGGAGCGTCATATGAATCACACTTTCGGATACATTCTGTGCTGCCAATCTCCGGCGCTGTTTCTGCTGGCTATTGCCTTGATGATCCGATTCTTTATCTGCAAGGGTAGGGCTAAGTTCCGGGCTGTATTGTCTCTCATCGGCGGCCTGGTCTGCATCGCTTTGGGCGTGGTGCTGTACTACCAGGGTCTGGTGCGTGAGCACTTCGCCGTGCGTGACTTTTGGCACATCCGCATTCCCGGCTGGATCGGGCTGGCCTTGATGGCCGCGCTGCTGATTTACCTGAGCCTCCGGGCATTCCTTCGGTTCTCCGCCCGCCGCTCGGAGCAAAAGGAAGCCATCCGGGCCGAAAATGCCCGCCGTCAGGAGATGGAAAAGGCTAAAGCCGATGCCTATGAAGCCGGGCGGGCAGAAGCCATGTCCACTCTGGTTTCCGCCACTGCAGGAGAAATGCACGCAGCGGCAGAGCCCGCTGCCCCGATAGAGACCGCTTCTCCCGATGCAGCCCACACCAATGCGCCTCCGGCGGAGGCCATCTCCCCCTCCCAGCAGCCCCCTGCCTCCTGACAAATCAAGGAAACAGGCGCACTCTGCCGTTTATCGATAGGACAGTATTTTTGAAAGCCATAAAGTCAGCATCTGCCAAACAAAATTAGGCAGTAAAGCAGGCGGCTCCCAGCTTTGATTGGGTGCCGCCTGTTTTTTTGGTTTTGGAGAATTCAACCGCTTCCAGTCTACAGCATAGCTCTGTGGGTCAGGATTCCTTCTCCATATCATCCTTTGTAATTTTTCTGCATTTCCACTTTTGGGGTAGGCCCGGGCCAATGAGGGGAAAGAGATTCTCCGTGTCGGACGTTGCCTGAATGTTGTAAGTGCCCCAGCCATTGATGATGTCGTGGATGTCCTCTGGGGGTGCGTGGAACTGGTGAACATCCGGAGTAATGTCGTGAGCCAGCTTATGTTTTTCACTCATAGCTTATCGCCTCCGGGGTTAGGTTGCCCGGCGAGGCAAAATTTATGTGCGAAGGTCGGGAGTTACGGATTGCCACAGCCAGTGCGTGCGCTGGCTTCGCAATGACATTGACAATAAACGGGTAGGGTCGCCCCCCAAACTCGCAGAGTTTGCCGCCCGCAGGCGGCAAAAAATTGGGTTCATTTTTCACCGCGACATGCGCGTGGGGAAAAATACCTCTCAGACTGCCAGTGTGGAATTTTGCCGCCTGCGGCAAAATTATGCGCGCAGCAGGCGGCAAGCCCCTTACCAGAAAAATTGAATATTTTTCTGGTATATTAAAAAAAGGCTGTCCCTAAGGACAGCCTTTTTATGATTTGAGAAATTACTCCTCGATGTCGATAACAACGCCGGAACCCACGGTACGGCCACCCTCACGGATAGCGAAACGCAGACCGTTCTCAATGGCGATGGGGGTGATCAGCTCGACCTTCATGTCGACGTTATCGCCGGGCATGCACATCTCGGTGCCCTCGGGCAGGGTGATGACGCCGGTCACGTCGGTGGTACGGAAGTAGAACTGGGGACGATAGTTATTGAAGAAGGGAGTGTGACGGCCACCCTCGTCCTTGGTCAGAACGTACACCTGGCCGGTGAACTTGGTGTGGGGATGGATGGAGCCGGGAGCGGACAGAACCTGGCCGCGCTCGATCTCGGTCTTAGCAACACCACGCAGCAGGGCGCCGATGTTATCGCCGGCTTCAGCGTAGTCCAGCAGCTTGTGGAACATCTCGATACCGGTGACGACGGTCTCGCGCTTCTCGTCCTGCAGGCCGACGATCTCGACCTTCTCGTTCAGCTTCAGAATACCACGCTCCACACGGCCGGTAGCAACGGTACCACGGCCGGAGATGGTGAACACGTCCTCCACGGGCATCAGGAAGGGCATATCCTCCTTGCGGTCGGGAGTGGGGATCCACTCGTCAACAGCGTCCATCAGCTCCTTGATGCAGGCATACTCAGGAGCGTTGGGATCGGTGGACTCGGAAACCAGGGCGTTCAGAGCGCTGCCGCGGATGATGGGGGTATCATCGCCGGGGAAGCCATAGAAGTCCAGCAGCTCGCGAACTTCCATCTCGACCAGCTCCAGCAGCTCCTCATCGTCCACCTGGTCGCACTTGTTCAGGAAGACCAGCACGGAGGGCACGTTCACCTGGCGAGCCAGCAGCAGGTGCTCACGAGTCTGAGCCATGGGGCCGTCGGAGGCGGCGATGACCAGGATGGCGCCGTCCATCTGAGCAGCACCGGTGATCATGTTCTTGATATAGTCGGCGTGGCCCGGGCAGTCAACGTGAGCATAGTGACGCTTAGCGGTCTCATACTCAACGTGAGCAGTGTTGATGGTGATACCACGCTCGCGCTCTTCGGGAGCCTTATCGATGGAAGAATAGTCGGTGTACTCAGCGCCGCCCAGCATGTGCAGGTACTTGGTGATAGCAGCGGTCAGAGTGGTCTTACCATGGTCGATGTGACCGATGGTGCCGATGTTAACATGGGGCTTTGTTCTCTCAAATTTCTGCTTAGCCATTTGAAAAAATCCTCCTTAACAATTTTGTATTGATTTGTTATTCTGCAATGTTTAACACTAACATTGCTATTTTACAGTATTTCCGGCAGAAAAGCAATCCTAAATTAGAATTAATCGTCCCGGCCGGTGCGCTTGCTCACCAGCTTTTCCTGCAGGCTCTTGGGCAGCTCCACATAATGGCTGGGCTCCATGGTATACTGACCGCGGCCCTGGGTGCGGGAGCGCAGGTTGGTGGCGTAGCCGAACATCTCGGACAGAGGCACGAAGGCGTCGATCTGCTGGGCGCCGGAGCGCATCTCGTAGCCCTGGATCTGGCCGCGGCGGGCATTCAGGTCGCCGATGACGTCGCCCATATACTCGTCGGGCACGATGACGCACACCTTCATGATGGGCTCCAGCAGCACGGGATCCGCCTCGCGCATGGCCTCCTTGAAGGCCATGGAACCGGCGATCTTAAAGGCCATTTCGGAGGAGTCCACCTCGTGATAGGAGCCGTCGTACAGGGTAACCTTTACATCCACCACAGGATAGCCGGCCAACACGCCCGACTGCATGGCGCCCTGGATACCGGCGTCCACAGCGGGAATAAACTCCTTGGGAATAGCACCGCCGACCACGGCGTTGACAAACTCGTAGCCCTTGCCGGACTCGTTGGGCTCCAGAGTGATCTTCACATGGCCGTACTGGCCGGAGCCGCCGCTTTGGCGCTTGTACTTGGTCTCGTGGTTGACCTTCTTGCGCACCGTCTCCTTGTAGGCCACCTGGGGAGCGCCCACGTTGGCCTCCACCTTGAACTCGCGGAGCAGACGGTCCACGATGATCTCCAGGTGCAGCTCGCCCATGCCGGCGATGATGGTCTGACCCGTTTCCTCGTCGGTATAGGTGCGGAAGGTGGGATCCTCCTCGGCAAGCTTGGCCAGGGCAAGACCCATCTTCTCCTGGCCGGCCTTGGTCTTGGGCTCAATAGCCACGCGGATCACGGGCTCGGGGAACTCCATGGATTCCAGAATGATGGGGTGCTTTTCGTCGCAAAGGGTATCGCCGGTGGTGGTATTCTTCAGACCCACCACAGCAGCAATGTCGCCGGAATAGACCGTTTCCAAATCCTCACGGTGGTTGGCGTGCATCTGCAGCAGACGACCCACACGCTCGCGCTTGCCCTTGGTGGCGTTGAGCACGGCGGAGCCGGTGTTCAGCGTTCCGGAATAGACGCGGAAGAAGCAGAGCCGGCCCACATAAGGATCGGTCATGATCTTGAATGCCAGTGCGGAGAAGGGCTCATCATCAGAAGGATGACGGTCTTCCTCCTCGTCGGTCTTGGGATTGGTTCCCTTGATAGCGGGAATGTCAGTGGGGGCGGGCATATAGTCCACGATGGCATCCAGCAGCTTCTGGACGCCCTTGTTGCGGTAAGACGAGCCGCAGACCACAGGCACCATTTCCACGGCCACGGTGGCCTGGCGGATGGCTTTGCGAATCTTGGCCGTGGGGATCTCCTGCCCTTCCAGATACATCTCCATGATCTCATCATCGAACATGGAAACGGCATCCAGCAGCTTTTCCCGGTACTCATTGGCCAGGTCCATCATGTCCTCGGGGATCGGCTCTACGCGCATATCCTTGCCCAGCTGATCGTAATAAATATCAGCATTCATCTCCACCAGGTCGATGATACCCTTGAAGGTATCCTCCTTACCGATGGGGAGCTGAATGGGCACGGCGTTGCACTTGAGACGGTCATGCACCATGTCCAGCACATGGAAGAAATCCGCGCCGGTGATATCCATCTTATTGACGTAGATCATCCGGGGGACATGATAGTGATCCGCCTGACGCCACACAGTCTCAGACTGGGGCTCCACGCCGCCCTTGGCGCACATGACGGTAACAGATCCGTCCAGCACACGCAGAGAACGCTCCACCTCTACAGTAAAGTCCACATGGCCCGGAGTATCAATGATGTTGATACGGGTCTGGGGGAACTGATCCTTGGAGCCCTTCCAGTAGCAGGTGGTTGCAGCGGAGGTGATGGTGATACCACGCTCCTGCTCCTGCTCCATCCAGTCCATGGTGGCCGTACCCTCGTGGGTCTCGCCAATTTTATAATTGACGCCCGTATAGTACAAAATGCGCTCCGTAGTGGTGGTCTTGCCTGCATCAATGTGGGCCATGATGCCGATATTTCTTGTGTTTTCCAGTGTAACCTTTCTCGGCATACTGTTCTCCTTTTTTTACCGATTATACCGCGATCACCAACGGAAATGGGCGAATGCCTTGTTGGATTCGGCCATCTTGTGGGTATCCTCGCGTTTCTTGACTGCGCTGCCGGTGTTGTTGGCAGCATCCATGATCTCACCTGCCAGGCGCTCGGCCATGGTGCGCTCGCTGCGGGCGCGGGAATATGCGGTCAGCCAGCGCAGACCCAGGGTCTGACGGCGGGCGGGACGCACTTCCATGGGGACCTGATAGGTAGCACCGCCCACACGGCGGGCCTTAACCTCGAGGCTGGGCATGATATTTTCCATGGCCTCGGTGAAAACTTCCAGAGGCTCCTTGTCGGTCTTCTCCTTGATGATGTCAAAGGCACCATAGACGACCTTCTGAGCCACGCCCTTCTTACCGTCCAGCATAATGCTGTTGACGAGCTTCGTCACCAGCACAGAGCCGTACATAGGATCGGGCAAAATTTCTCTCTTGGGAACATTACCTCTTCTGGGCACTTTGCTTCCCTCCTTCATAAAAATATGATTTCATAGGTACTCAGCGGCGCTTTTCACCGCTGTACGGCCTGCCAAAGAGGTAATACATATATATAAACCTTTTCGGCAAAGCTCAATTCAGATGTGCTTACTTGCTCTTGGGACGCTTGGCGCCATACTTGGAGCGAGCCTGCATACGGCCATTGACACCCTGGGTATCCAGCGTACCACGGATGATGTGGTAACGGACGCCGGGCAGGTCCTTCACACGGCCGCCGCGGATCATGACCACGGAGTGCTCCTGCAGGGAGTGACCCACGCCGGGAATGTAAGCGGTGACCTCGTAGCCGTTGGTCAGGCGCACACGGGCGATCTTACGCAGAGCGGAGTTAGGCTTCTTGGGGGTGGCAGTTCTCACGGCGGTGCAGACACCACGCTTCTGAGGAGCGGAAAGGTTGGTTTCCTTGTTCTTCAGTGTGTTCAGGCCCTTCTGCATAGCGGGGGAATTGGACTTGTAGGTGGCCTGCTTTCTGCCCTGCTTGACCAGCTGATTAAAGGTAGGCATGCTTAGTTTCTCCTTTCTATAGATTGATGTTGGGAGAAAGTCTCCCTATATTTTCCACGGAATAAAGAGATTTTATTCCGGATGGAACGGCTCATTGGGGTTTTAGCTCTGCAGCTGCGGCACAGCCCACGTCAATGCGGCAGGCTTGTCCCAGCCGGGACATGGTTATTCCCTGCTCCACAGGGATGCCCGCTTGCCGGCACAGCTGCGCAAGGGGCTCCGTCAGTGCCGGGTCGGCGTCACACGCCAGGTAGACCCGCGCTGCCAGCCCTTTTGCCACAGCCTTTTGCGTTTGCCGCAGGCCGGTGACTCTTGGATGCAGGCTGTGTGTGTCCTCCACGCAGGTCCCTCCCGTTTGTGCATAACAAAATCCGCAGGATGCTACCCACGCAAGTTAGAATTATAGCATAGCCTTGAAAATGCGTCAAGAGCTTCGGGCGGATTTTTTTGTATATTTCACTGAAAATTTTCCGGTTATTCCGGCGAAATAGGCAAAAGCGGAGCGCGGAGCTCCCCCTCCACTTAGAGTAAGCGAAGTTTCCCAGCGGGCGGGCAGGGACGTCCGCCCCTGCGATTAGGGGCGGCAGCACGGCATAGGGATATTAGGGCTTGTCACACCGGTGACAAGCGCACACGAGGTGCGGAGAAAAGCCGGGCGGTGGGGTGAGGGCACCCCGCCCTACGGAGGGCAAGGGGCTGTACTCGGTAGTTTTGAAGCTTTTCCAAAGCTTCAAAGGCTTAAGCAGCATGTAGGAAAAATTTTTCCCACACGCTGAAAAGCCCCCGCCGAAGCGGGGGCTTTTGCGTTTTAGGGGGAGGTTTTGCTTAAGCCGCGAGAGATCAATCCTCGGTATGGGCAGCGGCCACGGCGTTGGAGATGATCTGCACCTCGTGCTCCGGCTCCTCCTTCTCGGGAACCAGCTCCTCGGCAAAACGGCGGTAGGCATTGAGGCCGGCGCCGGCGGGGATCAGCTTGCCGATGATGACATTCTCCTTCAGGCCCACCAGGTGGTCCACCTTGCCCTTGATAGCAGCCTCGGTGAGGACCTTGGTGGTCTCCTGGAAGGAGGCGGCGGAGAGGAAGGAATCCGTGGCCAGAGAGGCCTTGGTAATACCCATGAGAAGCTGGGTATAGGTCGCTTCCTTCAGGGGCTCGCCGGTCTCGGCATTCACTTCACCGGCGGCGATGCGGTCACGGATCTTAGCATTCTCGATCTCCACCTCCAGCACATCGGCCATGGCACCGGAGAGCAGGCCTGTATCCCCGGCCTCCTCCACCCGGACCTTGCGCATCATCTGGCGGACGATGACCTCGATATGCTTATCGTTGATGTCCACGCCCTGCTGACGGTACACCTTCAGAACCTCCTGGATGAGGTAGTTATGCACAGCGGAGGCGCCGCGGATGCGCAGCACATCGTGGGGGTTCAGAGCGCCATCCTGGAGCTGCTTACCTTTTTCGATGACATCTCCGTCCTTCACCTGCAGGCCCGTGTGGGGCATGGAATAGGTGCGGGTATCGCCGTCATCGGCAGTAACGATAATGTTCAGCAGGCTGCCCTTGGTGGCCTCCTCGAAGCGAACCTTACCGGCAATCTCGGACAGTGTGGCCATCTTCTTGGGCTTGCGGGCCTCAAACAGCTCCTCCACTCGGGGAAGGCCCTGGGTGATGTCGCCGCCGGCCACGCCGCCGGTGTGGAAGGTACGCATAGTCAGCTGAGTACCGGGCTCACCGATGGATTGGGCCGCGATGATACCCACGGCTTCGCCGGGGCCAACGGGCTTGGAGGTGGCCAGGTTCATGCCGTAGCACTTGGCACAGATGCCGCTGTGAGCCTTGCAGGTCAGCACGGTGCGGATCTCAGCGGAGTGAATATCGAACTTCTCCAGCAGGGCGGCATCGTCCTCGGTCATCATATGATCCTTGGAGATAAGCACCTCGTCGGTGCCGGGCTTCAGAATATCCCGGACGGGGAAGCGGCCCTTCAGACGCTCGGAGAACTTCTCGATGACCTGGCCATTTTCCTCGATCTCGGAGACTACGATGCCCTTATCCACGCCGCAATCATCCTCGCGGATGATGACATCCTGGCACACATCCACCATGCGGCGGGTCAGGTAGCCGGAGTCTGCGGTACGCAGAGCGGTATCGGCCAGGCCCTTACGGGCGCCGCGGGAGGAGGTGAAGTAGTCCAGCACGGACATACCCTCGCGGAAGTTGGCCTTGATGGGGATCTCGATGGTCTTACCGGCGGTGTTGGCCATCAGGCCGCGCATACCGGTCAGCTGACGGATCTGCTTCATGCTGCCTCGGGCGCCGGAGTCGGCCATCATGAAGATGGGGTTATACTTATCCAGGCTGGCAGTCAGAGCGTCGGTAACGTCGGCGGTGGTCTTTTCCCACTCGCGGACCACCAGCTTATAACGCTCCTCATCGGTGATGAAGCCCATATTGTACTGGTCCTCGATGTCCACCACCCGCTGCTCAGTCTCGGCGATGAGCTCGTACTTCTTCTCGGGCACAGTCATGTCGGAGATGGAGATGGTAATGGAGGCACGGGTGGAATACTTATAGCCGGTGGCCTTGATATTATCCAGCACCTCGGCAGCCACGGTGAAGCCGTACTGCTTGATGGTGCGGTCCACGATCTTGCCCAGGAGCTTCTTGCCGCAGATCTCGGTGATCTCGTAGTCAAAGAATTTGTCGGTGGGAGTGCCGTCCTCATTGAAGCGCTTCACAAAGCCCAGATCCTGGGGAATATTGCGGTTGAAGATGATGCGCCCGGCGGTACCCCGAACCATATGGCGGACCTTTTCACCGTTCAGCTCCTTCTCTACACGGACCCAAACGGGCTGGTGTATGCCGATGATATGCTCGTTATAGGCCATGAGCACCTCATCCTCATCGCGATAGATATTGAGCGGGTTATTGGCCTTTTCCTCGTCGGTGAGCTCGTCATAGTTCTTCCCGGCCAGAGCAAAGTCGACGCCCTCGGGCCAGAACTCGTCATTTTCTAGCTGGCTCATTCCGTTTTCAAAGCGCTCAATGGTCAGGTAGTAGGAGCCCAGCACCATATCCTGCGTAGGCACGGTGACGGGGCCGCCGTCCTGAGGACGCAGGAGGTTATTGGCCGACAGCATCAGCAGACGGGCCTCAGCCTGGGCCTCGGCGGACAGGGGAACGTGGATGGCCATCTGGTCGCCGTCGAAGTCGGCGTTGAAGGCGGTGCAGTTCAGGGGATGCAGCTTCAGAGCACGGCCATCCACCAGCACCGGCTCAAAGGCCTGGATGCCCAGACGGTGCAGGGTAGGCGCACGGTTAAGCATGACGGGGTGATCCTTGATGATAACGTCCAACGCATCCCACACCTCGGTGACGCCCTTATCCACCATCTTCTTGGCGGATTTGATGTTATTGGCCACGCCGTCCTCCACCAGCTTCTTCATGATGAAGGGGCGGAACAGCTCCACAGCCATCTCCTTGGGCACGCCGCACTGATAGATCTTCAGCTCGGGGCCTACCACAATAACGGAGCGGCCGGAGTAGTCCACGCGCTTGCCCAGCAGGTTCTGGCGGAAGCGGCCCTGCTTACCCTTGAGCATGTCGCTCAGGGACTTGAGAGCTCGGTTATTGGCGCCGGTGACGGGGCGCCCACGGCGGCCATTGTCGATCAGCGCATCCACGGCTTCCTGGAGCATACGCTTTTCATTGCGGACGATGATGTCCGGGGCCTTCAGCTCCATAAGACGCTTTAAGCGGTTATTGCGGTTGATGACCCGGCGGTACAGATCATTGAGGTCGGAGGTGGCGAAGCGTCCGCCGTCCAGCTGCACCATGGGGCGCAGCTCCGGGGGAATCACCGGCAGCACGTCGATGATCATCCACTCGGGCTTATTGCCGGAGAGGCGGAAGGCGTCCACTACCTCCAGGCGCTTGACGACTCTCGCCTTTTTCTGGCCGGAAACGGTCCGCAGCTCCGCATGGAGCTCCTGGCTCAATGCCTCCAGGTCCACCTGCTGCAGCAGCTTCTTCACGGCCTCAGCGCCCATGCCGGCGTCGAAATCGTCCTCGTACTTTTCGCGCATATCCCGGTATTCCTTCTCGGAGAGAATCTGATTGCGCACCAGAGGGGTCTCGCCGGGATCGGTGACGATATAGGCTGCGAAATACAGGACCTTCTCCAAAATCCGGGGGCTGATATCCAGCAGCAGGCCCATGCGGGAGGGGATGCCCTTGAAATACCAAATGTGGCTGACGGGGGTGGCCAGCTCAATGTGGCCCATGCGCTCCCGGCGCACCTTGGCGCGGGTGACCTCCACGCCGCAGCGGTCGCAGATCTTGCCCTTGAAGCGGATCTTCTTATACTTACCGCAGTGGCACTCCCAATCCTTGGTAGGCCCGAAGATCTTCTCACAGAACAGTCCGTCCCGCTCAGGCTTGAGGGTACGGTAGTTGATGGTCTCAGGCTTCTTTACCTCGCCAAAGGACCACTCTCGGATCATTTCCGGAGAAGCGATACCGATTTTGATTGCATCAAATGTTGCGTAACTCATTGTAATAGCTTCTCCCTTCCTTAATACTCATCTTCTTCGTCGGCGCTGTCAAAGGAGGCGTCCACTTCCTCGTCGTCGACCTCACCGTAGCCGGCATCGGCCAGCTCATCCTCATCGGCATAGCGCATTTGGCGGTCATCGTCAGCGTCCATGCGGGCCAGGTTGAAGGTATCCAGGGCGTCCTCGTCCTCCTTCAGCTCAATCTCGTTGCCGTTCTCGTCCAGCACCTGGATATCCAGGCACAGGGATTGCAGCTCCTTCACCAGTACCTTGAAGGACTCCGGCACACCGGGGGTAGGAACATTATGGCCCTTGACAATGGCCTCATAGGTACGCACACGACCGGTGACATCATCGGACTTCACAGTGAGGATCTCCTGCAGAGTATAGCTGGCGCCGTAAGCCTCCAGGGCCCAAACCTCCATCTCGCCGAAGCGCTGGCCGCCGAACTGGGCCTTGCCGCCCAGCGGCTGCTGGGTGACCAGGGAGTAGGGGCCGGTGGAGCGGGCGTGGATCTTGTCATCCACCAGGTGGTGCAGCTTCAGGAAGTACACATAGCCCACGGTGACCTTATTGTCAAAGCGTTCACCGGTGCGGCCGTCATAGAGCCAGCTCTTGCCCTCAGGATCCAGGCCCGCCTGATTCAATGCGGCAGCGATGTCCTTATCGGTGGCACCATCGAAAATAGGAGTGGCCACCTTCCAGCCCAGGGTTTTGGCAGCGTAGCCCAGATGAACCTCCAGCACCTGGCCGATGTTCATACGGGAGGGAACGCCCAGGGGGTTCAGCACGATGTCCAGGGGTGTGCCATCGGGCAGGAAGGGCATATCCTCCTGGGGCAGGACCCGGGAGACAACGCCCTTGTTGCCATGACGGCCGGCCATCTTATCGCCCACCTGGATCTTGCGGCGCTGCGCTATATACACCCGAACCACCTCGTTGACGCCGGGGCTCAGCTCATCGCCGTTTTCACGGGTGAACACCTTGGCGTCCACGATAATACCGCTTTCGCCGTGGGGCACTTTCAAGGAGGTGTCTCGGACCTCCCGGGCCTTTTCGCCGAAGATGGCCCGCAGAAGACGCTCCTCGGCGGTGAGGTCGGTCTCGCCCTTGGGAGTGACCTTGCCCACCAGGATGTCGCCGGCGTGAACCTCGGCGCCCACGCGGATGATGCCGCGCTCGTCCAAATCCTTCAGCGCATCCTCGCCCACATTGGGGATATCCCGGGTGATCTCCTCGGGCCCCAGCTTGGTGTCACGGGCATCGATTTCGTATTCTTCGATATGGATGGAGGTATACAGATCCTCCTTCACCAGGCGCTCGTTGAGCAGTACGGCGTCCTCGTAGTTGTAGCCCTCCCAGGTCATAAAGCCCACCAGAATGTTCTGGCCCAGGGCAATTTCGCCCTGCTCGGTGGCGGGGCCATCTGCCAGGACCGTGGGGTCGTCACCGCCGTGGACCCGCTCGCCTACGGAGACAATGGGGGTCTGGTTGATGCAGGTGCCGTGGTTGGAGCGGAGGAACTTGATGAGCTTATACTCCTTGGTTTCACCGCTGTCGTACTTGACAGAGATGGCTCTGGCATCCACCTTGGTAACAACACCGTCGCCCTCGGCCAGGACGGCCACCTCGGAATCCAGGCAGATCTTATGCTCCATGCCGGTGCCCACGATGGGGGCGTGAGGCTTCAGCAGAGGCACAGCCTGGCGCTGCATGTTGGCGCCCATCAGCGCGCGGTTGGCGTCGTCGTTGGGGAGGAACGGGATCATGGCGGTGGCGATGGACACCATCATACGGGGAGAGATATCCATATAGTCCACAAACTGGGGCTCCACCTGGATGATTTCATCTCTATGGCGGCAGGTAATGCGCTTGGCAGTGAGACGGCCCTCCTCGTCTACCGGCTCGGCGGCCTGACAGACCACATACTGATCCTCCACGTCGGCGGTCATGTAGTGAATTTCATCTGTGACCTTGCCGGTCTCGTGGTCCACCATGCGGAAGGGGGCCTCGATAAAGCCGTACTCATTGACCCGGGCGTAGGTGGCCAGGTAAGAGATCAGGCCGATGTTGGGACCTTCGGGAGTCTCAATGGGGCACATGCGGCCATAATGGGAGTAGTGAACGTCACGCACCTCCATGTTGGCGCGCTCACGGCTCAGGCCGCCGGGGCCCAGGGCGGACAAACGCCTCTTGTGGGTCAGCTCCGCCAGGGGATTGGTCTGATCCATAAACTGGCTCAGGGGGCTGGAGCCGAAGAACTCCTTGATGGCCGCGGTAACAGGCCGGATGTTGATAAGGCTTTGGGGGGTGACCACATCCAGGTCCTGAATGGTCATGCGCTCCCGGATGACACGCTCCATACGGCTAAAGCCGATGCGGAACTGGTTTTGCAGCAGCTCGCCCACGCAGCGCAGACGGCGGTTGCCCAGGTGGTCGATATCGTCCTTGGTGACCAGGCCGTGAGCCAGGGCGTTCATATAGTTGATGGAGGCGAGAATATCGTCCACGATGATGTGCTTGGGCACCAGCTGATCGGCGTTTTGGCGGCACTGATCGATGAGCTCCTGGCCCTGATACTGGCCCAGCAGCTCCTGCAGCACGTCAAAGCGCACCCGCTCCTTGATACCGCAGGCAGCCTTGGGATCAAAGTCCACATAGCGGCTCATATCGCACATGCGGTTGGTAAAGATGCGGACGGTGGCGCCGTCATCGGCCAGGACGGACACCTCACCCACGCCGATGGCATCCAGCTCCCGGCACTCCTTGCCGGTGAGGACGTGGCCCTCATCAAAGAGGATCTCTCCGGTGGTGGGGTCAGCCACAGGCAGGGCCAGCTTGCGATCCCGGGCAATGGACCAAAGGGTCAGCTTCTTATTGAACTTATAGCGGCCCACGATGCTCAGGTCATAGCGCCGGGGATCGAAGAACAGATTGTTCAGCAGAGTCTCAGCGGAATCCAGCGTGGGGGGCTCGCCGGGACGCAGCTTGCGGTAGATTTCCAGCATGGCCTCCTCATAGGACTTGCAGCCGTCCTTTTCCAGTGTGGCCACAATGCGCTGGTCATCGCCGAAGCGGTCGAGAATCTCGGCGTCGGTCTTGAGCCCCAGGGCGCGGATCAGGCAAGTGATGGGGAGCTTGCGGTTTTTATCAATACGAACCCAGAACACCTCGCTGGTGTCGGTCTCATACTCCAGCCAGGCACCCCGATAGGGGATAACCGTAGACGTCAGCAAGGGCAGGTCGGTCTTCAGGTCCGTTTCCTTGCCGTAGTAGATGCCGGGAGAGCGGACGATCTGGCTGACCACCACACGCTCGGCGCCGTTGATGACGAAGGTTCCGGAGTGGGTCATCAGGGGGAAGTCCCCCATGAATATCTCCTGCTCCTTGATTTCGCCCGTCTCCTTATTGTGCAAGCGCACACTCACCTTCATGGGGGCCGCATAGGTGGCATCCCGGGCCTTGCACTCCTCCACATCGTACTTGGGCTGCTCATTCATGCTGAAGTCGATGAAGCTCAGCTCCAGGTTGCCGGCATAGTCGCTGATGGAGGCCACATCCGCAAATACCTCCCGCAGACCGGTATCCAGGAACCACTGATAGCTCTTCTTCTGGATCTCCAGCAGGTTGGGCATCGCCATGACCTCTTCGTGCCTGGCAAAATTCTTACGCAGGGTTTTGCCGTAATACTTATCCTTGGCCATCTTCAATACTCACGCCTTTCTTGCTTTTATCTCAACTTAATTTGCTTACTGTTTTCAGGGCTTTTGCGGGGTGCGCGCCGGATTATTTGTGACACGCACGGGCTTGTTGCTTCTTTTATGGGCCACCCGCTTGTTTTTTTCGCCGACAGATGGTATCCTATGAACAGATTATAAAAGGGGACATGCTCCCACTATCCGAACATAATCGATTCATTATAGCAGGTCAAGGGCTTGCTTGTCAATAGGTTTTTGCGTTTTTCCGGGTTTTGGCCCGGATTTTTTGTTTTGGGGAGCAAGCGGGCCATCGAGGACGCCGGCCCCTACGGATACGTTACTTAAAGTGCGATGCAGCGATATTACGGATTGCCGCACCGGTGTGTGCGCCGGTTCGCAATAACAGGCTTTATTGGTAGAGGTATGATCGGTCCCCCGGGATTATAGGAGGCCCCTGCACGGCTATTTCTGCCGTGC
>UMHW01032782.1_pt1 | contig 19594 bp, 15 predicted proteins | sample 1965631 | NCBI WGS metagenome assembly UMHW01 (sample SAMEA4836107, study PRJEB28245) | human gut metagenome | biome: gut microbiome; material: fecal sample | place: Denmark | collected 2008
TTGACGGACCAATGACCAGCGCCTTTTTTGCGCTCAAAAAGGGTGCTGAGAATGGAGGTGTATTGTATGTGCGAAGAAAACACATCGCAGAAGGAAAGATTTCTGCAAGAGGTAGAACAGAAGCGCCTGCGCAAGGAGCTGGATGCAAGGCTATCTTAAGTACATTGCCACGCGCCCCAGCGCAGAAAAGCATGGCGCGCACGGCCTGTTCGGGCGGCAGGAAAATACGGAGCTGACTGCGGCGATGCACGACTTGACCGCGCACGACGGCAACGTCTGGACGATCATCTATTCCCTGCATCGTGAGGACGCGGAACGGCTTGGTTATAACAGTGCCGCTGCATGGCAAAAGCTGCTCGTGCGCCAGCAGAGCAAGTTTGCAGAAGCGTTTCATATTCCAGCGTCGGCACTGCACTGGTACGCAGCTTACCACGATGCGGATACGCACCCGCATATTCACATGATGATCTGGACAGACCAGAAGACGGTTTTGAAGCGGGATGCTGTCGTGAAATTGCGCTCTGTGATGACAAACAGCATCTTTCAGGCAGAATTAGAAAATCTCTATATTCGGAAGGACGCAGCCTATAAAGACGTGACCGGAGCGGCGCGGGAAACCATGCGCAGAATTGTTGACCAGCTAGAAACAGTTGAAAATCCGCCGGAATCGATTCGGCAAAAGCTCATGGAGCTTGCGCTGGAGCTGCGCACGGTCAGTGGCAAAAAGCAGTATGGCTATCTCAAAAAGTCGCTCAAGGACAAGGTTGATGAAATCGTGGATGAACTCGAAAAGCTGCCAGAGGTGGCGGCGTATTATGCCGTCTGGAATGGTCTGCGCGACACGCTGGAGGGCTACTACAAGAACCGGCCCCGTCAGCACAATCCGCTCTCCCAGCAAAAAGAATTCCGAGCCATCAAGAACGCGATCATTCAGGAAGCAGAGCGCCTACGGCAGCAAATGGAACAGGAATTTTCGCAAGAGGAAGAACCGTCTCCGGAAAAAGCTTCTACTGGCGCTTCTGCAAATCCGACGCTTGCAAGCGAGAGTGCTTCGTCCACAACTTCTTATTCTGTGCGGCTTCCGTCCGAATATCTTTTGAATTCAACCGTCAGATTATTTCACCAGATGGGGCAGATCTTCCGAGACAACGCCGCGCCGCCCAGCAATCCAATGGGCATCCGCATCGACTCCAAGCGCCGCAAAAAGCTCATGCAGAAGCGGCTGGCGATGGGGCATAAGCAGGATGATCATGAGCAGGAACAGGGATACAATCTGGACATTCGATAAAACAGGCGGCGCTGGTTTTGCAGCGCCGCCTGTTACATATTCTCTTAAAAATCCTCGGTCAATGCACGTTCACAATACGCTTTGAGCGCCGGAACGTCTTCTGTCGCTGTCTGCCAGATGCGATCTTTGTCCATCGAGCCATAATCGTGCGCGAACATATTGCGCATATTTTTGATTGCGCGCCAATCCATCTGCGGCTTCGTTTTCTGCACATACGCATCGGAAAACTTTCCAGCAAGCTCACCGATTTGCAGCAGATTCATGCTGACAGAATCCATGTAATCCTGATCTTCCAGAAAGATATCAAAATTACGACCGAAGCGGGATAGTGTCTTTTCGACTCGATTACAATACTCCAAAATGTGCGCCAGAATCTGCGCGTCGCGGTTAGGAAAGCTCATACAGCAGCACCCGATCCTTTCGCAGATTTTCGAGGAAGGCTTCGTCTTTATTGTACTTAAGAGAACCGGTCGTGACAACGTCAATGCTCTTTTTGAGCGCGTCTTCCAGGTCGGCATACAGACCGCCGAGGGCAAACAGACCACGCAGCTTGGGTGCGTCCACACAGAGGTCTACGTCACTGGCAGGTGTTGCGTCGCCCCGCGCGTAGGAGCCGAACAGAAACACCTTGTCCACGCCGTGCTGCTTTGCAATCGGCGCGACGATCTCACGAATCTCATCGATCGAATATACTTGCGTCTGCATTCCGTGCGCCCCCCTTCCTGTAACCAGTATACCCTAAAACAAAAATCTTTGCAACAGCAGAAAGTGGTGACTAAAATCAGCAAATTTATTGAATTTACCCCAGAGCAGAAGGAACGTGCCGCAACCGTTGATCTCGAAGAATTTCTTCTCCGGCAAGGCGAAAAGCTCATCAAATCCGGACGGGAAAAGCGGCTTGCCAGCGACCACAGCATTACGGTGCGCGGCTGCGAGTGGTTCGATCATGCATCAAACGAAGGCGGACGCGCTGTCAGCTTTATACAAAAATATTACGGCAAGAGCTACGTCGAAGCCATGTCCATGCTGTTGGGCGAGAGCATGGAGCCGGTTTATCCGCAGGCAAAGAAGCAGGAACGAGTCGATCAAAAGCCTTTTGCACCGCCCGTTCCGAACGCGAATATGCACCGCGTGTTTGCGTATTTACTCAAAACGCGCGGGCTGGATGCGGATGTGGTTTCATATTTCGCCCGGAAGAAAATGCTCTACGAGGATGCGGCACATCACAACGCTGTGTTCATCGGCACGGATGAAGGCGGCTGCCCGCGTCATGCGCATCTGCGCAGCACAAACAGCTTTGGCAAAGCCTTTCGTCTGAACGTCGAGTCCAGCGATCCGCGTTACAGTTTTCATTACAACGGCACGGACGGGAGTCTTTATGTTTTTGAAGCGCCCATTGATATGCTTTCGTATATCTCCATGAACCTGCATCAGTGGCAGGAACATAGCTACGTTGCCTGCTGCGGCACATCACCGATTCCAGTGATGCAAATGCTGAAACCCGACACAAAAATGGTATATCTTTGCCTTGATAACGATGATGCCGGACACAAGGCAAGTGAACGGATGGCAGAGCTTCTGCATGAACGCGGCGTTATGACAGAGCGGCTTGTGCCGGAACTGAAAGACTGGAACGAGGACTTAGTTACAGGGCAGAGGGAGGAACTTGCGCCATGCCTGAGTCTGTAACGCCGCTGGTCGCGGTCGGCGTGGTGATCGTGCTGTTCATTGTTCTGCTGTCCGTTCTCACGAACAACTACTCGCTCAACGGCATCAAGTCCAAGACCGTTGGCGACGGCCAGCACGGAACAGCGAGATGGGCGACCACACAGGAGGTCAAAAAGACGTTTGCAAACGTGCCGTTTGACGTTGCTTCATGGCGCGCAGGAAAGAACTTGCCCGAAGTGCAGGGCCTGATCCTTGGCAGCACCCAGCGCGGCAAGCAGCTCGACGCTCTGGTCGACCGTGACGATGTGCATTGCCTGATGATCGGTGCGTCCGGTGTTGGCAAAACCGCCTTTTTTCTGTACCCCAATCTCGAATTTGCCTGCGCCAGCGGCATGAGCTATTTGGCGCTCGACACCAAAGGGGACTTGGCAAGAAATTACGGAACGATTGCGAAAAAATACTACGGTTACCACGTTTCCGTGATCGATCTTCGCAACCCGACGCGCTCGGACGGGAGCAATCTGCTGACGCTCATCAACCGCTACATGGACATCGCACGGGAACATCCGGACAACCTTGCGGCGCGGGCAAAAGCGGAAAAATATGCGAAGATTCTTGCCAAAACCATCGTCAATCCGGGCGGTGACGATCAGGATCGCGGGCAGAATGCGTTCTTCTACGATGCCGCTGAGGGGCTGCTCACGTCGGTTATTCTGCTCTTGGCAGAGTACGTTCCACTGGACAGCGCCGGACACGAAAAGCGGCACATCGTGTCCGTGTTCAAGCTGGTGCAGGAGCTTCTCGCGCCCGGCGGTCAGAACAAGAAAACCGGCTTTCAGGTCTTGATGGACAACCTTCCCTCGACGCACAAAGCCAGATGGTTCGCGGGCGCGGCGCTCAACACGTCGGAACAGGGTATGGCGTCGGTCATGTCCACGGTGCTGTCCCGGTTGAATGCTTTCCTCGATTCCAAGCTGGAGCAGGTGCTTTGTTTTGACAGCGCCATCGACGCAGAGCATTTCGCGGCAGAAAAATCCGCGATCTTTCTGGTACTGCCGGAGGAAGATGCAACCAAAAATTTTATGGCAGGCTTGATGATTCAGAACCTCTCGCGGGAGCTGTTTTCCGTTGCGGACGAGCATGGCGGGAAGCTCCCAAACCGCGTTGTGTTCTACTGCGACGAGCTTGGCACGATGCCGCCCTTTGACATTCTGCCGCTGTTCTCCGCAGGCCGAAGCCGTAAGCTGACACTCGTGCCGATCATCCAGAGCCTCGCGCAGCTCGAGAAAAATTACGGCAAGGAGGGGGCGGAAATTATCGGTGACAACTGTCAGGACACCATCTTCGGCGGCTTCGCACCCAACAGCCAGACTGCGGAAACGCTGTCCAAAGCCCTCGGCAGCCGGACGGTTTTGACCGGCTCCATCAGCAAAGGGAAAGACAGCAATAGCCAGAGCTTACAGATGGCGGAACGTGCATTGCTCTCTCCGGATGAACTAAAAAATCTCCCGAAGGGCAACTTTATCGTCATGAAAACCGGCACGCATCCGATGCGCACGAAGCTGCAATTATATTTCAAGTGGGGCATCTCATTTGAAGAACCGTATCAGGTTCCGGAGCGCGCCCAGCGCGAGGTCTACTACGCGGGAAAGGAGGAATTGCTGATGAATATCAAGAAAAATCTGTATTCCCAGCCGAAGTCGGTTTCAACGCCGAAAGCGGATGACTATATGAGCAGCTATGGCGAGAAATGAGCTTCTTCGGTGAAATTTACGCCGATCCTGACCTGCCGCACCGGGCGCGGACAGTCTATATGTACCTCCGTGACCGTGCAGGCGGCGGGAGCTGCTGGCCGGGTGTCAAAACGATTGCCCGCGACCTGCACCTCTCGCCGCGTACCGTGCAGAGGGCGCTGAACGATCTGGAACGTGCCGGGTACATCCAGCGCCAACGCCGCCACCGAGAAAACGGCAGCTGCACGTCAAATTTATACATTATAACAAATGAGGTCAAATAGCAATGCGGACGCTCCCGCCAAGGGGAGCGTCCGCGGTTTTGCTGTCACCAGTGGCGTGACACCACGGCGCTGCTCGAAGGGCCAACTCTAGCTGAGAACCAATACAGAAAGAAGAAATCTGATTTTAAAGAGGCTGGCCTTTAGCTGCCAGATACTCGTTGCAAAGCAGTCGGTACGGCGCTTCATCCTCCTCGATCTTCGGGAAACGGCCTACGGGCGGGTTGAAGCTGTTGTCGGTGTTATCGTCGTTGCACTGACTGACCTCGCCCAACAGAGCAGCACCCGTGCCCGGCTCGACCTCGAAATCGTGATACATATACTGCTGGATATGGATGCTCTCGCCCGGCGTCAGGCGCACCCGTGTCCCGGCTGGGACTGTGTATGTCCTGCCATCACAGTGAACCGTCACGTCAGATACTTTGTCGATGGACTCATTGGGCAGACTGTTGTATACGCGAATCAGGATGTTCGCGCCGCCGCGGTTGATGATGTCCTCAGTTTTGTACCAGTGGAAATGAATCGGGGAATATTGCCCCTCTTTCATGTACAGCAGCTTCTCCGCGTAGACCTTCGGATATTTTTCCGGCTGCGTGCGGCAGCCGTTGCGGATGGTGATAAGAGAGAACCCGAATTTGTCAAAGTTACCGAGGCCGTAATCAGTAATATCCCAGCCGAGCATACAGTCGCGGACTTCATCGTACTCGTGACCCTTTTCCTGCCACTCCTCCGGGGTAAAATTGCAGAACGGCGGCAGATAGCACTTGTATTTCGCGCACATGGCTTCAAGTTCTTTTAGTGCTTTATTAATTTCAGAGCGTTTCATTTTTATGCTCCCGTTGATAAAGCAATCAAAGCAGATTACGTTCTAATTGCAATGTGTCCAGCCCGAACCGCACAAACGCATAATCCTCCCGATATCCCCCGCTTTTTCCGTTGTGCCAGCTTCCGTAGAGCGAAAACAGCGTCGGATCGACGAAAAGCGGCTCAGGCTCCGCTGCGTTGTGGTGCGGGCCCAAAAGATTGCGGTTGCTTGCCATCAGCTCCAGTTCCAGCACATTTTCACCCGGATGCAGATACGGCGAAAGATCAAGCGTATCGCTAAAAAGCAGCGTTCCGGCTTTCTGCCCGTTTACAAATACGCGCATATACTGGACGCGGCCCGCACAGCGAAGCTGCCAGTTTGTGCTCTGCACAGTGATCGTGCGCTTCAGGCGCATGGCCCCGTGGAAGAACGGGAAGCCCTGCACCGTAATATCCTGCAAGTCAAGGTCTGTGGCCGGAGCACAGAGACGGAAGCGGTCGCCGAATCGAACGCCGTTTTCACCCGCCTGCCAGCCGGAATCCGGCCGCACGGAGAAGCTCCCGAACAGGTACATGGCTTCGATATTCGTCTCATAGCTGACGCAGTTCATAAGCGTCTCCGTGACCTCGCCGTTTCCGTAATAGAAGCCGTTGAACACGTCATAGGTCTGCTGCGACTGGAAATAGTCCAGATCCAGTACAATTTCATTTTTGCCTTTTTGCGCCAGCGCGGCAATATTCCCGCGCACGAACGAGCGGTCAAGAATACCCTGCTCAGTCAGATCGATTTCTGTACCGTTCACAGACAGCTTCGCATTTTTGAGCGTTTCCAGCTCCAATGTCAGATCATCCGGCAGGAAATCCGCCGTAAACGCATAGCGCAGCCAGAGCTTCCGGTTCGTTTTCTCCCGCAGCAGCCGTTCCAAGATATACGGAACCGGCAGCGGCTCGGTGTAACTGACACCGTCATAACTCAGCGCCGCCATATCCAGCGTCAGGGTGTTCTGTACCGGCGCGGACCGCGTCCATTTCCCGCCCAGCTCCATTGTTTCGGCAATGGGACTTTTTTGCGCCTGCGGGATCGCGGAATCGCTCTGCATGAGAAGCACAGACTCGCTGGGGGCAAGATGCAGCTTCACTGCGATCCCGTCCGCCGTCTTTTCAAAAGCAACGGATTTCGTTTTATGTGTCAGCAGATCGTATGCCTCCACGCCCGCAAACGGAAGTTTTACAGACATGTCAGCTGTGTCCGTCTCAGACAGATTGACTGCAAACAGGAAATTTCCATTCTCCGCAAAGCGGAGCGTGCAGCGCACGTCGCGGTTTGCCTCCGGCAGAAGCGCACGTTCCCGCACAAGCTCATCCCACGTCAGGTTACCTTGCAGGAAGCTGAGATCGGCAAGCTCACCGTCAATGCGCGTGGGCTTCCGCCCCGCCAGCATCAGCCGTCCGCCCTGTGCGAGATAGTCTTTTAAAAGCGCGGCGGTGCTGCTGTCCAGCGTATCGCAGTCGGGAATCACAACGAAGGAATAGGTACACTGTCCAATGGTCAGCCTGCCGTCCTTGACGCTGCCGTACTTCTCCATCAGCCGCTCGTCGCCGTAGTGATGGCCGATGCCAGCCGCGCCGAAGCGCTCAATGAGCGCGTTGAACGGTTCGCCAACGCTGCGCACGGATGCTTCATCGTTCGCACGGTCAAACGTCAGATAGGCCGAATGTATCGGATGGACAATCAGCACGTCCGCCTGTTCGCGGCTGTTGGCAAGCAGATAGCCCAGCTCCGTAAAATAGTCGTCGAACGTCTTTAATTCATCCGTCCACGGATTGTGCTCCGAATAAAACGCCGGATAATCCCGCTTGCGCTGGCCGCGGATGGAATACGGGTACAGATGCTGGCACATGAGGTTTACGCCGTTCACATACTGCCATTCGGCGATGCGCTTGAGTTCTTTCGGCGTCACGTCCCAGCCCGCGCAGGCAAATGTCTCGGTCAGCACCTGCTTTTTGCCAAGCTGCTGCGCGGCGGACGAGACCTGCCGCGGGGCCAGTTCCGTGCCGGTTTTGCGCCCCAGCCAGTCCACGCCCGGAATGCTCTCATACTCGTAAAACGGCATCACGCCTGCACAGCACCACATCTGCGTGTAAAGCTGGCTCTCCTCGACTGTGTGACCAGTCAGACGGCAGTTGTGTTCTATGCACCAGCGGTAAACGCGACCCATGAAGTTTTCGGTATAGAGCACGTTCATCAGCCGCCAGTAGCGGAAACGGAAGCCGGGCGCTTCCTCGCAGTCCACAAACAGCGCGCCGAGCAGATCGAGAATATCTGCGCCGTAGGCTTTTTTGTACTCTGTCAGCAGCACTGGCGTGTAGGCCGTCTCATAACGGAAATACTGCGGCTCATCGGTGAAGAAGCCCGCAATGCCCTTGCCGAATTCCGCACCGAAGCGTTCAAAATACTTCTCGTGCGTCAGAGCAAGAAACGCATCCGTGATGCGCGGGTCAAGGATATCGACCGTGGAGGAATTCTGGCAGTCGTAGACGCAGAGATACTCTGAAATGCCGTTCGCCGCGCCGGTGATGCGGCGAATATGACCGTTTTCCAATGTATAAACGCCAAGCGCGGCTGCATCAAAGCCCGGCTTTTTCTCAAAGCGCAGATAATGCGCCCGGTTTTCCGGGTCTTCCAGCAGCTTGCCGCCGGCGAAGCCGCTCGGCCAGCCGTTTTCATCGTAGCACCACGCCTGCATCCCGCGCTTTTTCGCCTCGTCAACGGATGCCTCCACCGCACGAAACCAGTCCTCGCTCAGATACTCGGTTTCAAGTCCGCCCCGCGCGTGCATAAAGAATCCGCCCATGCCCGCGTCCTGCATCGCACCGATCTGCCGCCGCAGCTCGTCCGGCTCTAATTTGTCGTTCCAGCTCCAGAATGGAACAGGGCGACAAAAGGCTGAAATCAGGTCAGTTGATTTCATTGTTATAGGCCTCCTTTGTGTCCGCTCGGTTCAGACGGTTTGCGCGATATTCACTCGGCGTAACTGCGTAGTGGCGCTTAAATACGGTGTAGAAATAGTTGGAATTTCCGAAGCCGGTTCGTTCTGCAATTTCACTGATCGGCACGTCGGTCTGCGCCAAAAACTCCGTCGCCTTATTCAGACGCAGACGGCGCAGATAGGCCGAAATGCTGCTGCCGGTGGCAGCCTTGAAAATATTCTGAATGTGCGACGCGGACAGACCGACATGATCGGCCAGCGCATCGATGTTCAGCTTCGGATCGGCATAGTTGCGCTCGATATAGCCGATGATCGCGTCAATATAGTTGCTTCGGTTGTCAATGCTGGCAAATGCACAGGAGACGTCCTGCACCAGATCCAGAAACAGCCGCTTGACTGCGCGGGAAGATTCCGCACGCAGAACCTCCGTGCGGAAGCGCGAGGGGTTATATTCCATCGTCACGGCATAGGCACGCTTGAACGTTGCGATATATTCAGAAACGCCTGCAATCAGCAGATCCAGCGTATACGGCACATCTGCTGTCGGTTCGAACCATGCGTCAAAGAAGCCTGCAAGCGCTGCAGCGGCATCGTCAAAGCGCTGGGTGCAGAGAGCTTGTACTGCCTCACTGCGGATCTGCTCTGCCTGTGCCTTGCCAAAGGCCGGGCGTGCATCCAGTTCCGTGCGAGAAACAAAGTGACCGGCGGGATAGAAATACAGCAGATCCAGCCGCTCGTTCAGTGTGCGGTAGGCTGCGGGAAGCTGATCGACGGCAGAAATTCCATTGCACCAGACGCCAGAGACGGAAAACTGCGCGGCTTCAGAGAACGCTGCGCAAAGCGTTTGGGCAAGCGTCTGCGTGTCTACCGTATCCGGCTGCTCACAGACAAGGAGGAACCGGCCCTGCAGCATATCGACCAATTCATAGCGTGTCCCCTGCGGCAGCGTCTTGTCCAGCTGCTCCTGCAACAGAAAATGCGTTCTGCGGTACGACATATTCTGATTGTCATCCGAAAGCTCCCGCTGCCGGAGCTGGAGCAGGAACAGCGCAAAGCCGGAATATTGCTCCAACTCGATGCCATTGTCGGAAAATTGCCGCCCGATGACAAAATCGCTGCTTCGGAGCGTAAAAAAGCTGCGGAGAATGGCGTGCTTGATATAGCTGTAGTTTTCGGCGTAGCGCTTTTCCGAAAGCGTATACTGCGTTTGAAGCGCAGCATATTCACGGTTGATACGGATTGTCAGATAGACGGAGATCAATACGGCGAATACCACGATGCCCAGATAGAACAGCAAAAACCAGCGCGTCAGCGCACGGAGCTGTGATGAAATGGCCGAGTCGCTGATGCAGCTGATAAAATACAGGTCTGTATCGGCAGAGCGCGACCATGTGCAGATCGCATTCGCCTCCTGCACGACCATTTGGCCGCTTTCTGCGGCCCCGCCCAGCACAGCTTCGATCACGGCATCCGTCTGTTCCTGTTCCAGCAGCGTCATGCCGCTTGTGTAGGTCTGTCCGTTTGCATCCACGATCAGAAGCTGACGCTCCGTGCCGTTTGCCATACCGTAACCGAGCTGCATCAGCCGCTCGGCGCTGATATTCGCAACAAAGAAGCCATTATAGCGATTGAGCGAGGTTCTGACCGGCAGAACATAACTGAAAACGGTTTTGTCGGAGGACGTGCTGCGGTAGCGAAGTTGGCGCATTGCCGGCTTTTGCGTCACACGGGACACAGCTGCAAGATTCCGAACGAACGCTGCGTCGAAAAAGTCATCCAGTGTACCAAATGATAACTGATAGGTGTTGCCATTGGCGTAGGCATAACAGATACAGTCTTCCTCTGCACAATAAATGTATACAGAGTCCAGCCATGACGACGCGCGCGTATAGTTTTGCAGCAGCTGCATGGATTGAATGACCGACAGGCTTTCTGTATCCATGGAGTAGATTAGCTGCAAAAGTTTCGGATCGCCGTTGAGTTGCGTGAGCATGGACGAAGCGGTGTCCTGCATGATGGAGGCGGAATAGCTGACGTTCGAGACAATATCCTGCTCTGCGAGATAGGACTGTTCCAGACTCCGTTTTTTGACGTTCTGATAAATGAGCAGAAAAACGAAGGATACCAGCAGCAGGCAGAAAACTAGAATGCCGCTGAGTACCTTAATAAAAAAGCTGTTCTTTCGATCGGTCGGAATATTGGACTTGATTAGCCGCACGAGTTGTCCTTCCCCCCTCTTCATGCAGAGCATTGCAACTATGCAGTTTCCACAAAGCGGATGGTGAAAACTATTTGCATACCTAAAAAATATCACAATCCCAACGCACATTTCAACATAATCATAAAAATTCAAAGTCGCGCTCAAAAATCAAAGTCCGCTTTCAGGGCAATTCAAAGCAATCGTGAGAATTCAAAGATTACAAATGTGCACCTCGCCACTATACTGAATTTAGCGAAAACGACAACGAGAAGACAGAGGTGGTTCGTATTGATGAAAGCAGAAACGAAAAAACAGGAACCAGGCACAATCCGCAGACGGTCTTCTTATAACCGGAGCTTGCGCAAGGATAACCGACAGCTGTTTTCCATGTGCGTGCCGGGCATCATTCTTCTGGCGCTGTTTGCGTATCTGCCAATGTTCGGTCTGGTGCTGGCATTCAAGAATTATAAATTCAATCTTGGCATCTTCGGAAGCGAATGGGTCGGGTTCAAGAATTTTGAGTTTTTCTTCACATCCGGTACCTTCGGACGGCTGATCCGCAATACGCTGGGACTGAACCTGCTGTTCCTGCTGTGCAACACGGTCATCACCGTTCTGCTGGCGCTTCTTTTATATGAGATCAACAGCCGCCACGCGATCAAGGCGTTCCAGACGGTGATCTTCCTGCCGTTTATCGTTTCATGGGTTGCCGCGTCTTATGCGCTCTACGCAAACCTCGCCGACGTCAACGGCATTGTCAACGGAATCCTGACGTTCTTCGGAAAAGAAACGGTTTCATGGTACACAACGCCAAAATGGTGGCCCTACATTCTGCTTGTCTGCTATCTGTGGAAGAACATGGGCTACGGCATTATTATTTATTACGGAAATCTGCTGTCGATCGACAAATCCTATTTTGAAGCGGCGCAGCTCGACGGCGCAACGCGCTGGCAGGTCATGTGGAAGATCTCGTATCCGTTCATCCGTCCAATCGTGACCATGTTCTTTATTTTGTCGCTTGGCCGGATTTTCAGCGCAGACTTCGGTATGTTCTATTATCTGACAAAGAACTCCAGTATGCTCTACAGTGTGACGGACGTGATCGACACGTATGTTTACCGCGCACTGCGCGTGACTGGCGACGTGGGCATGTCCACGGCCATCGGCCTGTGTCAGTCGGTTGTCGGCTTTATCATTCTGGTCGTAGCAAATAAGATCACGAAAAAAATCAACGGAGAGGGGACGCTGTTTTAATGAAAAAGAAAAACCGTATTGGAACAGTGTTCATCTATCTGATTTTCATCGTGCTCTGTCTTGCAATTCTGTATCCGTTTCTCTGTGTGCTGTCCGTGTCGCTTTCCAGTGCCGAGGACATCAAGCTGTATGGCTTCCGCGTGCTCCCGAAGCATCTGGATTTCTCGGCCTATTCCTATCTGTTCCGTGACAGTAAGATGCTCTGGCAGGCTTGCGGCACCACGATTTTTGTCAGCGTCGTCGGAACGGCTATTGGCTGTCTGGTCACGAGCCTGTATGCCTATGCGATTTCGCGCACGACCTTCCGCTGGCGCGGCGTGCTGTCACTGTTCGTGACGTTTACGATGTTTTTCAGCGGCGGCATGGCGGCGCAGTACATCACATATGTCAAGCTGCTGAATCTGAAGAATTCCATCTGGGTACTGATTCTGCCGGGCGCGTTTTCCGCGATGAACACGATCATCATGCGTGCCTATTATGAAAAGCTGCCCTACAGCATGATCGAATCGGCCAAAATCGACGGTGCAAGTGAGTACCAGATCTTCTGGCGCATGATGTTCCCGCTTGCAAAGCCTGCGTTGGCCACAATCTGCCTGACATTGTTCGTCGCCTATTGGAATGCTTACTACGAGGCCATGATGTATATGGATACCGGCAATTATGTGACGATTCAGCTGCTTTTGCAGCGTATGCTGGAAAAGGTCGACTTTCTCAAGAATAACGCGTCTACGGGGCTGCTCGGCGCAGAAGCCGCAAAGCTTCCAGGCGAGGCCATGCGTATGGCAATGTGCGTGCTGACAGTCGCGCCGATGCTGCTGGTGTTCCCTCGCTTCCAAAAATATTTCGTCAAGGGTATGGCAATCGGATCTGTCAAAGAATAAAATCATTGACAGAACGGTATGACATAATAAAAATGAAAAGGAGAAACACAAATGAAAAAGTTCCTCGCGCTGCTGCTGGCAGCTCTGATGGTTCTGGCGATGTTCACCGCCTGCGCCAAGACTGCGACGCCCTCCCAGGAAGAAACCACCGCTCCCACCGAAACTGCGGAACCCGCCGCTCCCGCGGACGAAACTCCGGCTGACGCCCCGGCAGATGACAATCCCTTCGCAGAAGAAGTCACGCTGCACTGGGCATTCCCCGCGCTGCAGGACAGCTTCCCCGGCTTTGAGGCCATCAATGAGAAACTCAACGAGATCACAAAGGAAAAAATCAACGCCAAGATCGAGTTCGAGATGATCCCCCTCGGCGAGTACACCGAGAAGATGAACATGAAGTTCACGGCTGGCGAGGAATTTGATATCTGCTTCACCGGCGCATGGAACCCGTATCTGCCCGCCGTTGCGAAGGGCGCTTATGCCGAGTTGACGCAGGACGTTCTGGATAAGTACGCTCCTGACGTTGTCGCTGATCTCAACAGCGCTGTCTGGGATGCAATCCGTGTAAACGGCAAGCTCTACGGCATTCCGCTTCAGCAGATCTATGTCCGTCAGACCGGTATCCGCTTCAACACCGAGCTTCTGAACAAGTACGGCTTCGATCCCAGCACTGTCAAGACGCTCGACGATCTGGACGAGTATGCTGCGACCATCAAAGCCAGTGAGCCGGATGCCGTTGTGATTTATAATTACGGTCATCTTATTTATGAAAATATGGTCAACTATCTTGGCTATGATGTGATCGTTTCCAATACGACGCCGGGTGTTGTTTACTATGCTGCCGAAACTCCCGTTGTCTTCAACCAGTTTGAGTCTGAAGAATTCAAGGCTCTGTGTGAAAAGATGCGCGAGTGGAATCTGGCGGGCTACTTTCCGACAGACGCCGTTACCGGTGCTGACTCTGTAGGTGAGAATGACATCCGTGCGATCGACACCGACCCGGCGCACAAGCCCGGCGGCGACATCACCGAAGGTCAGCTTCGCGGCTATGACATCACCGGCATTGCCTTCGGCGACTGCGCCATGACGACCGGCGCTGTGCAGGCGACGATCACCGCTGTCTCCGCAACCTCCAAGAACGTCGAGCGCGCTGTTGCGTTCATCAACCTCCTTGACTCCGATCCCGAAGTCCTGAACCTCATCTGCCACGGCATTGAGGGCACGGACTATGAATTCGTCGGCGACAAGGCTGACGGCCTCATCAAGCCCATCAGCGACTATCCCGGCATGCTGAGCTTCCTCGTCGGCAACGTCTTCAACGAGTACTACACCGACGCTTCTCAGGTCGGCACCTGGCCGGAAACTGCCGAGATCAACGCCAACGCGCAGGCCTCCTGCATCCTCGGCTTCGCATTCGACTCCGAGCCTGTTGCAACCCAGATCGCGCAGTGCTCCGCTGTTGTCGAAGAATATCTGCCCGCTCTCAACTGCGGCGCAGTCGATGTTGACAGCACGCTCGAAGCGTTCAACGCCGCTCTGAAGGACGCCGGCGTCGAGCAGATCATTGCCGAAATGCAGTCCCAGATCGACGCATGGCTGGCAACCAAGTAAATAAACGACCCCATCAGGATTTTTAGTCTGACTGACTGAAGGACGGGCAGGATGAGCCATCTCATTGCCTCATCCTGCCCGTTTTGTATTGGGCAGCGGAAACCGGTGTTGTCAACGGCGTCGGAAACGGAAAATTTGCACCGAACGCCACGCTCAGTCTGGAACAGTTGATTACCATTCTGTATCGCTATGCGGAAAATAAGGGGTATAACGTCTCGAAGTCCGCTTCGCTCGATTCGTTCACGGACGGCAGCGCTGTCAGCGCATACGCAAGGCCCGCCATGCAGTGGGCAGTCGGAATGAACTTCCTTTCCGGCAATACCCTGACCCCAGGCGCGCCTGCAAGCCGCGCGCAGATCGCACAGGTTCTGATGCTGTTCTGCAAGGCTTACATTAAGTAATCCCCATATAACCAGCTGCGCCCTGCTGTTTGCAGGGCGCAGCACCCAAATTTGCATACAATCAGCAAAAAACTGCTGAAATGATAGATATATCTGAAAAGGAGCCATCATTATGGATAATTCCACACCGTTCCGCACGTTTGGAACCATGCTCGACTGTTCGAGAAACGCTGTGCCGAATCTGCACACGCTCAAAAAGTGGGTCGATCTCACGGCAAGCCTCGGTTACAATACTCTGCTTTTGTACACCGAGGATACCTACGAGGTGACAGACGAGCCGTATTTTGGCTATATGCGCGGACGTTATTCACAGGCGGAGCTGCGCGAACTGGATGCCTACGCCAAAAAACAGGGCATGACGATCATGCCCTGCATCCAGACGCTGGCGCATCTGTACGCCATCAAGCGCTGGCCGGAATACTGGCCGCATTTTGACACGGATGATATTCTGCTGGCGGGCGACGAGCGGGTGTATACGCTCATTGACCATATGTTCCGGAGCCTTGCCGCGTCGCTCTCCTGCCGGACGATCCATCTCGGTATGGATGAGGCGGAGATGTTCGCGCGCGGCCGGTATTACAACCAGCACGGCGACTGCAACCGCTCACAGGCGTTGCTTGCGCATTTGCAGCGCGTATGTGAAATCGGCGAAACATATGGCTTCCGCTTCCTGATCTGGTCGGATATGTTCTTCAAACTGGCGACCGGCGGACAGTATTACGCCCAAAACGCACAGATTGACGAATCTGTGCGTGAAAAGATCCCGGCAAACGTGGAGCTTGTCTACTGGGATTATTATTCGGCGGATGAAGCGCACTATGACGGCATGATCGAGGCACATCAGAAGCTGAAGCCCAGCACATGGTTCGCGGGCGGCCTGTGGAAGTGGACAGGCTATGCCCCGCACAACGGCTACAGCATGAAGATCACAAAAGCAGCGCTTGCAAGCTGCCGGGAACACGGCGTGCAGGATGTATTTCTGACCATGTGGGGCGACGACGGCGGGGAATGCTCCCCGTTTACGCTCCTGCCGTCGCTGTTCTATGCTTCGGAGCTTGCGAAGGGCGAAACCGATGACGAAACGATCAAGGCGCATTTTGCGCAGCGCTTCGGTGCAGCCTTCGACGATTTCATGCAGCTGGATCTGCCCGGAACGCGCAACGGCCTTGACGACAACGTTCGGAATCTGGATAAATTCTTACTGTATAATGATCCGTTCATGGGCATGATGGATCAGACGGTTTTGTCCGGTGAGGGCGCACAGTTCGGCACGTGCGCCGAACGGCTGGAGACGCTGCAGACGCTGCCAGAGTGGGGGTACCTATTTGAGACGCTCGGTGCGCTGTGCCGGGTGCTAGAGATCAAGGCGGAACTTGGCGCCCGCGTCCACGAGGCATACCGCACAGGAGATAAAACAGCGCTTCGCGCTATGCTCACGGAGCTTGACGAGACACTTGTGCGTCTGGAACGCTTTCATGATGCCTATCAGGCACAGTGGATGCAGGAAAACAAGCCGCATGGCTTTGACGTGCAGGACATCCGGCTCGGCGGTCTGATGCAGAGAGTAAAGACCTGCCGTGCGCGGTTGGAGGATTACTGCGCCGGACGGCTCGACCGGTTGGAAGAACTGGAAGCAGCGCAGCTTGATTTCTTCGATCACGGAAAGCGCTGCGCAGAGCCGGTCGCCACGCATTGGGGACAGATCGCGACAGCAAATATTGTCTATATGACGATGCTTTGGTGAAAAATATGAGTCAAATTTTAGAGCACGCAAGCTGGATCTATCCATCGGAGGATATCGGCGAAATATGCCCTGTTTTCCGAAAGCATTTTACCGCGCGCCCCGGTGCAGCAGCGAAGCTGGAAATCACCGCATTCGGCGTCTACGAAGCGTTTCTGAACGGGCAGCGGATCGGAAATTTCTTTCTGGCTCCCGGCTGGACAAGCTATCCGACGCGCCTGCAGGTACAGACCTATGATCTGACGGCGCTGCTGCGCGAGGAAAATGAACTGACCGTTACGCTCGGAAAGGGCTGGTTCGCCGGACGGATTTCTGCCGGTGTTTATCAGGCGATTGCGGACGGCCCGCGTCTGCTGGCAGCACTGCATCTGACCGATGCGGACGGCACGCGGGAATATGCGACCGACGAAAGCTGGCAATGGGCCGAAAGCCCGATCCGGTTCAGCGATATTTACGACGGCGAAACGTATGATGCGCGCGTCACACCGGAAAACTGGCGCTTCTGCCGGACGGATAGCTGCGGCAAGCAGATGCTGATCCCGCAGGAGGGCGAGATCGTTACAGAGCATGAACGACTCAAGCCGGTCGCGGTTCTGCATACACCGAAGGGCGAAATGGTGCTCGATTTCGGACAGGAGATCACGGGTTACGCGGAATTTACCGTGCAGGCCCGTGCGGGTGAGCGCGTTCTGCTCTCCTGCGCAGAGGTGCTCGACGCAGACGGGAATTTCTATACGGAAAACTACCGCAGTGCAAAATCCAGAATCGAGTATATCTGCCGTGGCGGAATCCAGACCGGCCGCGCACACCACACGTTTTACGGCTTCCGCTATCTGCGTGTGGACGAAGCGCCGGAGGGTTGGCAGGCAGAGAATTTCACGGCGGTCTGCGTCTATTCCGATCTGCAAAGAACCGGCTGGATTCGCACGTCCGATCCGCTTTTGAACCAGCTGTATCAGAACATTGTCTGGGGTGAAAAGGACAACCTGCTGGACGTACCGACTGACTGCCCGCAGCGCGACGAGCGGCTTGGATGGACAGGCGACGCGCAGGTCTCCATCCGTGCGATCACCTGCACGTTTGATGGGAAGCGCTTTTTTTCAAAATGGCTGCGCGATATGGCAGCGGAGCAGCGCGAGGACGGTGCAGTTTCCCACTTCGTCCCGAATGTCGGCCTTTTCACAAAAGATCCCGCGCTGTTCTGCGGCGGCTCGGCGTGGGCGGACGCGGCGGTGATCTGCCCGTGGCAGCTCTATCAGGCTTATGGTGACAAGGAACTCCTGCGTGAACATCTTCCCATGATGCAGAAATGGGTCGAATATGTATGCAGGGCTGCCGGGGACAGCTGCATCTGGAGCACCGGGCACCATTACGGCGACTGGCTGGCGCTCGACGCCGGAGAGGGCAATTATACCGGCGCTTCCCGCAAGGAATTTATCGCAACGGCATTCTATGCGCATTCCGCACAGCTTCTGGCACAGGCAATGGACGCGCTGGATATGGACGGCGCTGCATATCATCGGCTGTTTGAAACGATCCGTGCCGCACACCAGAACGCATTCCCGGACTGCCGAACGCAGACCGAATGTGCATTGGCGCTGCATTTTGGTCTTGCGGCGGCTCCTGACCGCGTTGCCGCGCAGCTTGCAGAGCTGGTTCGGAGCAACGGGAATCGACTGACGACCGGCTTTGTCGGAACACCGTATTTGTTACACGCGCTGAGCGAAAACGGCTATGCACAGACGGCCTATGACCTTCTTTTGCAGACGAAAGCCCCATCATGGCTGTTCTCTGTCAAAATGGGCGCAACGACCGTCTGGGAGCATTGGGACAGCCGAAAGGCGGACGGCTCGTTCTGGAGCACAGATATGAACTCGTTTAATCATCACGCCTACGGCGCGGTCGCCGACTGGCTGTACGCCGCGGCAGGCGGCATCCGGCCGGGGAAGCCGGGGTATGAAACCGTGCTGTTCTCACCCATTCCAAACCGGCGACTGCAGCGATTTGAAGTAGTAGTAAATACGCCGCACGGAAAAGTGTGTTCATGCTGGAAATGGAACGGCCCCACAGTGACATATGTTCTTACTACGCCGGTCAGTGCCGAGATTCGGCTTGGTGGTGAACAGCACAATGTTGCAGCGGGAACATACACCTTTGTTCGGGGGGGATACGACAAATCGCCGTATGAAGCAAAGGATTTTCTGAACGTTCGAAGATAATTCGCGGTTGCCCATAGCGCCCATCGGAGTTATTAGCAAATGTAGATATGAGAGCTGCACCTAAAAATATGATAGTTGGCTTGTGTCATTTTGAGCCATGCCATGTTATAATAAATACGGAGAAAGAGTAGCAATTGAACAAGCAAAAACTGTATCAATATCTGGGCGCAAATGTCTATCGGTTGAGGAAACAGCGTGGGTTGACACAGTCCGAACTTGCTGCATATATTGGCTGCAATCAGAAGTATATCTCACAAATTGAGACAGGCGCTGCAAAAGCAAGCGTTTCGATTTGTTATAAGATAGCAAATACTTTTTCGGTATCGGTCGATTCGCTCTTTGCGGACCCGGAAAAATGCGTGAACGCTGGTGAGAATACTTCAGATAGAGAGTTCGCTGAGAGTATCACTCGAACGATTATTCAATACCTAGACACAAAGAAATAGCGGTGTTCCGGCGAACACCGCTATTTTTAACCCTCAAATTTCTGCTTCCGCATCAGGCGCATCATACCGAGCAGGAATTC
>UMHW01075417.1_pt1 | contig 19517 bp, 16 predicted proteins | sample 1965631 | NCBI WGS metagenome assembly UMHW01 (sample SAMEA4836107, study PRJEB28245) | human gut metagenome | biome: gut microbiome; material: fecal sample | place: Denmark | collected 2008
TGCTTTTGGCTTGGCATCTGCCGCACCTCGCTCGCCGTATCGGCACTTAGAATTATGCGGTATTGCCCTAAATACAATTTCTAATGCGGTTTTCGCGATTTCTGATTTTTCTATGAATTTTTGACTTCTTGATGCTTTTACTTTTTCAGATACACCCTAGGATACACAAAATAGATTGATAAAATATGTCAGCAGCAGAGGTGACAAAATGAAATTCCCGAAAGACTTTTTGTGGGGTGCGGCATCGGCAGCGGCACAGGTGGAAGGCGCCTGGAATGAGGATGGCCGCGGGCCGAGCATCTGGGATGTGCTGTACCCCGGCCACACCAAATATAACGAGGGCCCTCTGCAGGCGTGCGACCACTACCACCGCTACCGTGAAGATGTGGCCCTGATGAAAAAGATGGGGCTGAAAAGCTACCGCTTTTCGGTCAGCTGGTCCCGCATCCTGCCCGATGGCACGGAAAAAATCAACCAGAAAGGCATTGAGTTCTATCAAAGCCTTGTGCGGGAGCTGAAAGCCGCGGGCATTGAGCCGATGGTAACGCTGTACCATTGGGATTTGCCGTATGCGCTGTATTTGCAGGGCGGATGGAAGAACCCGCAGATCCCGGATTGGTTTGCAGCGTACACCAAAATTGTGGTGGAAGCCCTGTCTGACCAGGTACAGTATTGGATGACCCTGAACGAGCCGCAGTGCTTTGTGGGCATCGGCCATCTGCAGGGGCGGCATGCGCCGTTCCTTGATGAACCGGCCAGCCTGCGCCCCGTGACCCGCCATGTACTTTTGGTCCATGCCAAAGCGGTACAGACCATCCGCCAGTATGCAAAGCTGCCGCCTAAGGTGGGGTATGCTCCCACCGGACCGGTGTTTTCGCCCTGCGGGGACGAAAGCGAAGCCGCCATCGCCGAAGCTTACCGCCGGACGATGGAGGTGGAAGGCTGCTATTCCATCAGCTGGTGGTGCGACCCCGTTCTGCTGGGCAGGGTGCCGGAGCCGATGGCTAAAGCCCTGGGGGCGGATGTGTTCACCCCGCAGGAACTGGAGCTGCTGCACCAGCCGCTGGATTACCTGGGCTTTAACGTCTACAATGCCTGCGCGGCCCAGCAGCCGGGCAGCGAGTATACCGCCAACACCTGGCAGGGCAGCCCGCGCACTGCGATGGAATGGCCCATCACGCCGGACTGCATCTATTGGGCCATCCGCTTTTTGAACCAGCGGTATGGCCGGCCCATCCTGATTACCGAGAACGGCATGGCCAACACAGATTTTGTGATGCTGGACGGTAAAGTGCACGACCCGCAGCGCATTGATTATGTGCACCGCCACCTGCTGGCCGCCCGCCGCGCCTTGCAGGAGGGCTACCCGCTGATCGGCTATACCTACTGGTCAATCATGGATAACTATGAGTGGGCCGAAGGCTACAGCAAGCGCTTTGGGCTGATTTATGTGGACTACCGCACCATGGAACGCATCCCCAAGGATTCCGCTGCGTGGTACGCCCATGTGATCGCCACAAACGGCAGCGAGCTGTAAAATGCAAAACATATGTCAGGGGGAAGCTCTGCGCAGGGCTTCCCCTTGACTTTTTGTATGCTGCGCTTTATAATTTGAAAAGACTACCGATTTAATAGGTTGGGCGGGCGCGAACCCGCCCATTTGTTTGTTAATTTACAAAACCGTGGGGGAGCAGGCAGTATGCTGAATCAGTTTTCAAGAACGCAGTTGTTGTTTGGCAAGGAGGCAATGGAGCGTTTGTACAACGCCCGTGTGGCCGTGTTTGGCGTTGGCGGTGTTGGAGGCTATACGGTGGAAGCACTGGCACGCAGCGGCATTGGCACGCTGGACCTGATTGATGACGACAAGGTCTGCCTGACCAACCTGAACCGCCAGATCCTGGCCACCCGCAAAACGGTGGGCAAATACAAGGTGGATGTGGCGGAAGAGCGCATCCATGATATCAACCCGGACGCCGTGGTGAACACCTACAAGACGTTCTACATGCCAGACACCGCCGACCAGTTCGATTTCAGCCAGTACGACTATGTGGTCGATGCCATCGACACGGTAAAGGGCAAGCTGGAACTGGTCATGCAGGCACAGGCAACGGGCACGCCCATCATCAGCTGCATGGGCGCGGGCAACAAGCTGGATGCTTCCGCCCTGGAAGTTGCGGATATTTACGATACCTCCGTCTGCCCGCTGGCCCGCGTAATGCGCGCCGAGCTGCGCAAGCGCGGGGTCAAGCACCTGAAGGTGGTATACTCCAAAGAGCCTGCACTGACCCCCATTGATGATATGACCATCAGCTGCCGTACCCATTGCATCTGCCCGCCCGACACGGCCCGCAAATGTACCCAGCGCCGCCAGGTTCCCGGCAGCAACGCCTTTGTGCCCGCCGCCGCGGGGCTGATCATTGCGGGTGAGGTTGTGCGCGATATTGCCAACGGCGAACCGCAGAAAAAATAAGGGCAACACCGATCGAAAACGTCAGGGAAACAAAGATGCTCCGTAAGGGCGAACAGCGTTCGCCCACGGAGGTTTGCCATGTGGATGACATAAATTTGCGTTGCTATGTCAAGGCGGCGGGCGCACAATGTGCGCCCCTATGCTCCCAACAGAATTTTTAATACACGAAAAATTTCGGGAGAGATTCCGGGCAGCGGCCATCCGCCTATGCTTGGAACGGCTGTACTGCGCGGCAAGCCTGCCAAATCTGGCAGGCTTTTTTTGTGCTGTTTGCAGATTGACAAATGTACAACAAACACATATGCTGTTATTGGTGCGCAACGCATGCGCAACATGGGAAAAGGAGGGTGCTGAATGGCAGGTAAGCGTGATGAAGTGACCATCGCGGAAGTGGCGGAGGCATTGAATATATCAAAAATAACGGTATCCCGCGCAATATCCGGCAAGGGCCGCGTGAGCGAGGCTACCCGCGCGCGTGTGCTCGATTATATCGGCAAGGGCCGCCAGGATGCAGCTGCGCCGCTGCGCACTGCGCAGCAGGGCCCAACCAACAACCTTGCGCTGGTGATCCCCAAGCATTTTATGCGGCTGGACTTGCCGTTCCTGCGCAAGTGCATGGGCGGTGTGTGGAACATGGCGACCCAGCGCGGATATGACCTGCTGCTGTGCTATGCGGGAGAAACCGATGTTGGCCAGCTGGAACGCCAGCTGGAATCCCACAAGGTGGATGGCGTGATTTTGTCCCGTACGATGCTGCACGATGAATGTGTGCAGACTTTGCAGCGCCACAACGTGCCTTTTGTGGCCATTGGCCGCGTGGATGACGATAAGGTGCCCCAGGTGGATAACGACCAGGTAGGAGCGACCGCCGAGATGACCCGCCTGCTGCTGCAGCTGGGCATGCGCCGCATTGCCTATATGGGCGGCTGCACCAACTATACCGTCAACGAGGACCGGCTGCGCGGCTACCTGCGCGGATTTTCCGACTGTGGGGTGCAGGTGGACCAGAAATTGATTTGGACTGGCATTGAAACCAGCGAACAGCGGATCGATGCATTGGAAGGTGCGCTGGAGCAAAAGCCCGAATGCCTGCTCTGCGCGGACGACAGCATGGCGGCCGCGGTGCTGCAGGAGCTGCGCGCCCGGCACATCAAGGTACCGGAACAGGTGAAACTGGCCAGTTTTTATGATAGTGAGCTGCTGACCAGCTCAACCCCGCAGATCTCGGCCGCTCAGTTTGACGGCGAGCGCCTGGGCGCCACGGCATGCCGGATGCTGCTGGATATTTTGGCGGGCAAGCAAATCGCATTGCGCCAGATGCAGGGATATCAGGTGATTTTGCGCGAGTCCACAAAATAGACAATATTACCAATATTGTAAAATATGATGATTGATACAGCCTTTCCTGCGCGCACAGCATGTGCACCGGGAAAGGCTGATTGTTGTTAAAAAGCCTGTACTAAAGTTGCGCAAAGTTGCGCATACAAAATTCGACATTGTTACAAAAGTGTAACAAGCTGTGAAAAATGCACAAGAAAACGTGGTAAAACATGTTAGTTATGAACATTGACACTGAAAATAGAATTGTGTATCCTTAAGTTGTGAAACAAAGTTGCGCAACGATGATGCGCAACCTTGAAAAGCTTGTGATATAGCAGATGAAGGAGAATGATTATGAAAAAGCAACTCGCACTTGCAACAGCTGCCTTGATGGCACTGTCCCTGGCAGCATGCGGCAGCACCGCAACTGCCTCTTCCGCTGCAGAGTCCACCAGCACTGCAGCTTCCAGCGAAGCCGCCTCCACCGACAGCACCGCAGCTGACGATGGTGACGTTCTGCAGCAGGCTGCAGCCGCTGCTTTCGCCAATGACGTTACCCTGACCATGTGGGGCGCCGAGGAAGACCAGGAACTGCTGCGCACCATCGCTGATAACTTTATCAAAGAATACGGCAATTACGGCGGCAAGATCACCATCAACCTGGGCGCTCAGTCCGAAAAGGAGGCTAAGGATACCGTCCTGACCGACCCCACCGCCGCTGCTGACGTTTACGCATTTGCTGATGACCAGCTGAACGAGCTGGTTCAGGCAGGCGCCCTGCAGGAAGTTCAGCTGAACGCTGACGACATCAAGAGCCGCAACACTGCAGCTTCTGTTGACGCTGCAACCCTGAACGGCAAGCTGTATGCTTACCCCCTGACCGCTGATAACGGCTACTTCATGTTCTATGATAAGTCCTTCTTCACCGAGGATGACGTCAAGAGCCTTGACACGATGATGGAGAAGGCAGCCGCCGCAGGCAAGAAAGTCTCGATGGACGTTGCTAACGGTTGGTACCTGTACAGCTTCTATGCTGGCGCTGGCCTGAACCTGAGCCTGGCTGATGACGGCGTGAACACCGTCTGCAACTGGAACGAAGCTCCGGGCGCTGACGTTACCCAGGCTGTCATCGATATCTGCAAGAACCCCGGCTTCCTCGCCCTGAAGGATGAAGAGTTCACCGGCAAGCTGAAGGACGGCACCCTGGTTGCCGGCGTTAACGGCACTTGGCGTGCAAACGACGCTGCTGAAGTTTGGGGCGATAATTACGCTGCCTGCAAGCTGCCTACCTACACCCTGAATGGCGAGCAGGTCCAGATGGCTTCCTTCTCCGGCTTCAAATTGATCGGCGTCAACCCCCACAGCGCTAACGTTGGTGCTGCCATGCTGCTGGCTGATTACGTTACCAACGAAGAGAACGAGACCCTCCGCTTCCAGCAGCGTGCACAGGGCCCCTCCAACACCAATGCCCTGGCAGCCGCTTCTTCTCCGGCTCTGACCGCTGTTGTTGCTCAGTCTGAGTACGCTAACCTGCAGCGCGTCGGCGGCAACTACTGGGCTTCTGCTGAAACCCTCGGCCAGATCTGTGTCAACGGCAACCCCGATGGCAAGGATCCCCAGACCCTGATTGAAGATGCTGTTGCCGGCATCACCGCACCGGTTACCCAGTAATTGTTAAAACGAAAAAAGCTGCATTGATACACTAAAACAACGGCCCACAAACGGTCCGGAACGGTTGCCGGGCGCGTGTGGGCCGTTTGGCGTAACCGCGTTGGAAAGGAGAGATTCCTGTGGCAAAATCCGCTGCTGCGGCCCTGCACACGGAACCAAAGGAACCCAATTTTTTGCAGAAATTTGGTCATGACTTTGTGCACGGCGATATCTTTACCAAACTATCCTTCTTTGTATGGGGTCTGGGCTATATTGGCCACGGCCAGCTGATGAAGGCGCTTCTGGTCACATTTGTACAGGGCTTTGCGCTGTATTTCCTGGCATTCTTTGGCGTACCCAACCTGGCAAAGTTCGGCACCCTCGGCACCGTAAAAATGGAGATGGTGTTCGATGTTGCCACGATGAAAAACGTTGTAAACGATTACGATAACTCGTTTGAAATCCTGCTGATGAGCATGATCGCCTTTATCGTGATCGCGGCCCTGATTGCAGCGGCCATGATGGTGGTATCTTCCAACTATCAGCTGCAGAAGATCCGTGAAGCTGGCAAAAAGACCAACAACTTTGTGCAGGATATCAACGTTTACCTGAACGAAAAGTTCTATGTGACCCTGCTCACCCTGCCAGTTCTGGGCGTTGTGGTGTTCACCATTGTGCCGCTGTTCATCCTGATCGCCGTTGCGTTCACCAACTATGACCAGCAGCACATGCCGCCCAATGAACTGTTTACCTGGGTTGGGCTGAACAACTTCTTTACCCTGTTTGGCGGCGGCGGAATGACCTCCACGTTTAGTTATTCCTTTGCCAAGGTTTTAACCTGGACGTTGGTTTGGGCATTCTTTGCCACCTTTACCAACTTCTTTGGCGGCATTTTGATGGCAATGTTCATCAACGACAAAAAGACCAAGTTCCCCAAGTTCTGGCGTACCCTGTTCATGGTGACCATTGCGGTGCCGCAGTTCGTTACGCTGCTGCTGGTGCGCAACTTCTTCTCCAACAACGGTATTTTCAATACCATGATGGCCAATGCAGGCGTTACCGACTTCCTGCATAACATCGGCCTGCTGGATAAGGGCCTTTCTTACATTCCGTTCCTGACCCAGCCGGGCTGGGCCATGTTCACCATCATCATGATCAATATCTGGATCGGCGTGCCGTACCAGATGCTGATCGCTACCGGCGTGCTGATGAACATTCCCGCTGACATGATCGAGGCCGCCCGCATTGACGGCGCCAACCCGGTGCAGATGTTCTTCCGCATCAAGCTGCCCTACCTGCTCAGCGTGCAGGGTCCCTCTCTGGTAACGGATTTCGTCAAGAACGTCAACAACTTCAACGTCATTTACCTGCTCACGCAGGGTGTGTTTGTAACCCAGAACCAGGCCCTTGCACAGTCCAACGCAAAGGAAATTGACCTGCTGGTTACCTGGCTGTTCCGCTTGACGCAGGATTACTACAACTACAAGATGGCTGCCGTGCTGGGCATTATGGTGTTCATTGTGTGTGCCGTGTTTACGGTTGTATGCTTCCACTTTATCAATAAGAAGGAGGCGACGTTCTCTTGAGTACCACTGCTGTATCCTCTGCCGCTGTGCAAAAGCAGCTCAAGCAGGGCAAAGTGAAAAAAGGCATCTTCTCCGTCATCCGCCATCTGGTGCTGGCGCTGCTGGCTTTTATCTGGCTGGTACCCATCGCCTGGCTGCTGCTGACCTCGTTCTCCACCGATAAGGGCATCAACTTTACCCGCTTTGTGCCGGAAAGCTTTACCATGTGGAACTACGTCAGCATTATGACACAGCCGGACTCTGTTGCACAGTTCCCGCGCTGGTTCATGAACACCCTGGTTGTGGCATGCTTTAACTGTGTGATCTCCACCTGCTTTGTGTTGATGGTGGCTTACGCCATAAGCTGCTGCCGCTTCAAGGGCCGCAAGCTGCTGCAGAACTTGTCCGTTACCGTCAACCTGTTCCCCGGCGTTCTGGCCATGATCGCTGTGTACTTTGTTTTGAAGTACATGAACCTGACCAACTCTTACGCCGGTCTGATTATGGTATACGCGGGCTCTTCCGGCCTGGGCTACCTGATTTGTAAGGGCTTTTTTGATACGGTGCCTGTGGCACTGCGTGAGGCCGCCAAGCTGGACGGCGCTTCGGAAGCGCGCATCTTCTTCCAGATCGTCATCCCGATGTCCCGCCCGATCCTGGTGTACACCATTATCAGCTCCTTCCTGACGCCGTGGACCGACTTTGTTGTGGCAAAGATGATCCTGAACTCCGGCGTTTCGTCGGACTGGACGGTGGCAATCGGCCTGTACAACATGCTGCAAAAGGCTTTGGTCAACAGCTACTTCTCCCGTTTCTGCGCAGGCGGTGTTTTGGTGGCTGTCCCCATCTCCATCCTGTTTGTCATCATGCAGAAGTTCTATGTTGAGGGCATTACCTCCGGTGCAGCAAAGGGCTAAACCTTTGCATCAACGGCACATGGCACAATAGCTGCAGAATCTACTATAATTAGGAATTGGAAATCAGGAATGAGGAATTTCGGTGCAGACCGCCAGTTCCGTCTTTCGGGTTTCCGATTCCTAATTTTTGTTTTATGCTTTACAGTGTAGAGGAAAGGGAATCCACTATGAACTTTATCACCAAAGCCCCTGTGATGCTGTGCGGCGGCGATTATAACCCGGATCAATGGCTGGACCGCCCGGATATTCTTGAAGCGGACATCCGCATGATGAAAAAGGCCGGAATGAACAGCGTTACGCTAGGTGTGTTTGCTTGGGCAGCATATGAGCCGCGCGAGGGGGAATATAACTTTACTTGGCTGCGCGAGATCATGGATCGACTGTATGACCAGGGCATTTATACCGAGCTGGCAACGCCCACTGGTGCAAAGCCCAACTGGCTGGCACGCAAATACCCCGAAGTGCTGCGCGTGCAGTCCAACGGTGTGCGGGACCACCAGGGCATGCGCCACAACCACTGCCTGACCAGCCCCATCTATCGCCAGAAGGTAGAGGAGCTGCTGAACCACCTGATCGACGCTGTGGGCGACCACCCCGGCCTGATCTTGTGGCACATTTCCAATGAGCTGGGCGGCGAATGCTACTGCCCGCTGTGCCAAGAGCGCTTCCGTGGCTGGCTGAAAGAAAAGTATCATACCATTGATGCCCTGAACCATGCCTGGTGGACTAGCTTCTGGAGCCACCACTACGACAGCTTTGACGAGGTGGAGCCGCCGTTTGATAACGGGGAGCAGAGCCTGAACGGCCTGAAGCTGGACTGGCGGCGCTTTACCACCTGGAACATGATGAACTATGTACACAGCGAAACGGCGATCCTGCGCAAGCGGACCCCCAATGTGCCCATTACCACGAACCTGATGGAGTACTTCCCCGGATTGGACTACCACAAGCTGCAAAGAGAGCTGGATTTTGTCTGCTGGGACAGTTACCCCCATTGGGGGCGCCCCGACCGCAGCACCACCGTGACGGCGGGCATGACGGCGTTTGATCATGCGCTGATCCGCGGCTGCAAGCCGGACAAGCCGTTCCTGCTGATGGAAAGCACCCCCAGCCTGGTGAACTGGCACGAGTATAATAAGCTCAAGCGCCCCGGCGTGAACCGGATGAGCGCTATCCAGACAGTGGCCTGTGGTGCGGACGGCGTGCAGTACTTCCAGTGGCGCAAGGGCCGCGGCGGCTCTGAGCAGTTCCACGGCGCGGTTGTGGACCACGATGGCCGCGATGATACCCGCGTGTTCAACGAAGTGACCGCTACCAACGAAGCCCTGGCCGCCCTGACCCCGGTGTGCGGCAGCCTGCCCAAAGCGGACGCGGCCATGATCTTTGACTGGGACAACCGCTGGGCGCTGGATGACGCCTGGGGCATGCAGATCAAGCAGAAGAATCTGCGCGAAACCTGCTGCCAGCTGTACGCCCAGCTGAACCACTGCGGTGTGGAAACCGACGTTGTGGGCGTGGATGCAGACCTGAACCGCTATAAGCTGGTGGTGCTGCCCATGCTGTTTATGACCAAGCCTGGTTTTGCACAAAAGATCCGCGAATATGTGGAAAACGGCGGCACCGTTGTGGCCACCTATCTGCTGGGCTATGTGGATGAAAGCACCCTGTGTTGGCTGGGCGGGTTCCCCGGTGACGGCCTGCGCGAAGTGTTTGGCGTGACCGCAAGCGAACTGGACACCCTGTACCCCGGTGAGGGCAACCGTGCCATCTGGGTCAAGAGCAGCCAGCAGAGCAGCATCAAGGATTACTGCGAACTGTTGCAGCCTGCCGAGGGTACCGAGGTGGTGGCTGTGTATGGACAGGATTTCTATTCCGGCCATGCGGCTGTGACCCACCATGTGTTCGGCAAGGGGCACGCTTATTACATCGGTGCGCGCCTGGATGATGCTGGCAACGCCGCTGTGCTGCGTGCAGCTTTGGCCGATGCCAAGGTGCACCTGCGTGACCTGCCGCAGGGTGTGGAATACCACTGCCGCGAAAGCGAGAACGCGCGCTACCATTTCTACATCAACACCACCCAGAGCGCAGTTAAGGTGCAGGTGGAATCCGGTGCAGACCTGTTGAGCGGCAAAAACGTTTTGGGCAGCATGGAGCTGAAACCCTATGATGCCTGCGCAATTGAGGAAAAAGTGAAATAAGAAAAACGCCATGCTTTCCGAAGAAAGCATGGCGTTTTTTAGTTAGGAGTTAGGAAGTAGGAGTGAGGAGGTAATGTGGAATTAGGAATTGGAGGTGGGGAAAGGGAGCGGCGAGGTTGGTTTGAGCAGATGTTTTGTCGTGCCAGAACGGTCAAGACCGTTCCCTACAGTGCATTTTATAATGTGCGGCAATATTTATGGTGCACCCCCACCCGTAGGGGCGCACAATGTGCGCCCGCTGCGCTGAAGGGAAACTGCTCCTTTTTAGGCCGTGCGTATCTCTCAAATATACTTATCCAACATATCCTGCAAAGCCTGCTTGGGCAGGAAACCGACGCTGCGGGCGGATTCCTGGCCGTTTTTCAGTACGACCAGGCAGGGGATGCTGGAAATGCCGTATTCGGTGGCAAGCTGGCGGTTTTCGTCCACATCAATGCTGTAAAATGCGGCTTTGCTGCCAACTTCATCGGCAAGCTCATGCAGGACCGGGGCAAGCATCTGGCAGGGACCGCACCAGGTTGCAGAAAAATCCAGAATGGCCACGCCCTGTGCTTTGGCCTGGGAAAGATCATTATTGCTGATTTTGGTAACCATAAAAAGGTTCCCTCCTTTAATTATAACTGTAAAGCAGCGTGTTCCGCTGCTGTTTGCCGGACATGGTTATGGCGTATCTACACCATAGTATGGGCCGGGAGGGGGAAAGACATTCCCTTATTGCTGATTGTACACAGTTTGGGCTGCTTTGTCAATAAGAAAAAAGACTGAATCTTAATTTTGACATAAAATTACTATAACAAGTAAGACAAATTAAGACGAAAAGCAGATACAGGATAAAACAAAGCCACCCGCTCTGCGCAGGGATCGCCTGCACAGAACGGGTGGCAACTTTGTTGGAAGGTAATCAGCGGTTGTATTTTGCAGTAGCCTGCAGGCGCTGCATGGCACGGTTCAGGGCAATCTTGCTCTGGTAATACTCGTGCATGCTCTGCTTGTGCTGCAAGCGTTCCTCGGCGCGGATGCGGGCGGCCTCGGCACGGTTCTTATCGATATCCTCCGGGCGCTCGGCGCTGTCGACCAGCAGCACAACGTAAGTGGGGGTCACTTCGGCAATGCCATCGCCCACCAGTACGCTGCGGGTTTCGCCGTTCACGGTGAACTGCATGATGCCCATTTCCAGGGCAACCAGCACCGGGCTGTGTCCGGCCTGTACGCCGTACTGGCCGTCAGCGGTGGGCAGGGTCAGGCTTTCGCACTCGCCCTGGAAAAACTCGCCGCTGCTGGCCGTGATGTTCAGAATGAACTTTTCCATCAGGCCACACCGCCCTTTTCGGCAGCCTTCTTGCGAGCATCGTCCAGCGTGCCCACGTTGAAGAACGCCCATTCGGGCAGATCATCGACCTGACCGTCCACGATGGCGGCAAAGCCCTTGACAGTTTCGGCCAGGGGCACATATTTGCCCGGCAGGCCGGTAAAGTTCTCGGCAACGAAGAACGGCTGGGACAGGAATTTCTGGATTTTGCGGGCGCGGGCAACGGTCAGCTTATCGTTGTCGTCCAGTTCGTCCATGCCAAGGATGGCGATGATGTCCTGCAGTTCCTGATAGCGCTGCAAGGTAGCCTGTACCTTGCGGGCCACGCGATAATGCTCCTCGCCCACAATGTCTGCTTCCAGGATGCGGCTGGTGGAATCCAGCGGATCCACGGCGGGGTAGATACCCTGTTCCACGATCTTACGGGACAGAACGGTAGTGGCGTCCAGGTGGGCAAAGGTGGTGGCCGGGGCGGGGTCGGTCAGGTCGTCGGCAGGCACATAAACGGCCTGAACCGAGGTGATGGACCCATCACGGGTGGAAGTGATACGCTCCTGCAGGGCACCCAGCTCGTTGGCCAGCGTGGGCTGGTAACCAACGGCGGAGGGCATACGGCCCATCAGGGCGGAAACTTCGGAGCCGGCCTGCACAAAACGGAAGATGTTGTCAATAAACAGCAGCACGTCCTTGTGGCTTTCCTCGCGGAAGTATTCTGCCATGGTCAGGCCGGTTTCGGCAACGCGCATACGGGCTCCCGGCGGTTCGTTCATCTGGCCGAAGATCAGGGCGGTCTTGTTCAGAACGCCGGAAGCGTTCATTTCGCCCCAAAGGTCACAGCCCTCGCGGCTGCGCTCGCCAACGCCAGTAAAGATGGAGTAGCCGCCGTGCTCGGTGGCTACGTTGTGGATCAGCTCCTGGATCAGCACGGTTTTGCCAACACCGGCGCCGCCAAACAGGCCGATCTTGCCGCCCTTGGCATACGGTGCCAGCAGGTCAATGACCTTGATGCCGGTTTCCAGAATTTCGGTTGCAGGTTTCTGGTCCTCAAAGCCGGGGGCCTTGCGATGGATGGGCCAGGTAGGGACGTCTGCGGCCATGGGGCCTTTGCCGTCAATGGGGCGGCCCAGGGGGTCAAACATGCGGCCCAGGGTGGCTTCGCCCACCGGGGCAGTCAGGCCGTGGCCCAGTGCGTTCACGGTCATCCCCTTGCCAAGACCCTCGCTGGCAGAAAGCATAATGCAGCGAACGGTGGTTTCGTTCACATGCTGCGTTACTTCCATCGTGCGCTCGGTGCCCTCAGCGGTCACTGTCAGCGCTTCCTGCAGGGCAGGCAGCTTGCCCTCGGTGAACTGAACGTCCACCACGGGGCCTGCTACACGAATAATTGTTCCCTGTGTCATACGATAGCCTCTTCCTTAATTTCAGAAGTAGATAAATGTTTGAACATTGTATCCCGATAGGGGATACAGTACAAAAAGTTTAATAGTCGCTGGTTTGCACAGCAGAAGCACCGCCGATGATCTCGGTGATCTCCTGGGTGATTGCACCCTGGCGGGTGCGGTTATACTCCAGCTGGAGCGCGTGAATCATATCGGTGGCGCTCTTGGTGGCGGAATCCATGGCGGTCATGCGGGCGCTCTGCTCGGCGCAATAGCTCTCGGTCATGGCACCGAAGATCATGCCGTGCATGTAGATGGGGGCCATCTGCTTGAACACCGACCACGCATCGGGGAACAGCTCAACCTCGCCATGGGGATCGCCCAGTGCGGGCGGCAGCGGCGCAAAGTGGGAGCGTTCCAGCGGCAGCAGCTGCAGCATGACCGGTTCAGCGGTCAGGGCGTTCTGGATCTTGGTGTAGATGAGGTAAACCTCATCCACCTCATCCGCCTTGAACGTATCGATCATGTCCGCCGTGATGTCACGCGCACGCTGCAATGTGGGGGCCTGGCCGCTGTACAGAAAATCTTCCACCAGGCGGGGGTCCTTGTGCAGCAGGGCGCGGTAGCCGGTCTGGCCCACCACATAAAAGCGGGCCTTGGGGTCATCGCCGCAGTGCGATTTCAGAAACTTGAGCAGGTTCTGGTTGTACGCACCGGCCATGCCTTTGTCCGCCGTCAACACCAGATAGGCGCGGCGCGGAGATTCCGGGTTGCGGGTGTGGAAGAACGGGTGGACCGGTTCTTCCGGCAGGTGGGGCAGCACGCGGGTCATCGTCATCTGCATGCGCTCAAAGTAAGGCGAAACCGCCTGGTAATTTTTGCGTGCCTTGCGCAGCTTGGAGGAGGAGATCAGGTACATGGCATTGGTGATCTTCATGGTGTCCTGAATGCTCTCAATACGCTCCTTGAGCAGCTTAGTGGATGGCATGGGCATCGCCTCCCGCAAATGCGTTCCAGGCGTTCAGGATGGTCTGCACCTGTTCGGGGCTGAGCTTACCGGAAGCCTGGATCTCGTCCATCACGCCGGACGGGTCCGTGTGGAACTGACGCACAAATGCGGAGGTTTTCTGGCGCAGCTCGCCGGTTTTGATCTCGTCGAGCACGCCGTGGGCGGCGAGGGTCAGCAAAACGACCTGCTCGGCGTCGGATTTGGGCTGGTATAGCGGCTGTTTCAGCAGTTCCATCAAAGCCTTGCCGTGTTCCAGCTGGCGGCGGGTCTCAGCGTCCAGGTCAGAGCTGAACTGCGAGAAGGATTCCATATCCTTGTACTGGGCCAGCTCGATACGCAGGTTGGCGTTGGCCTTTTTCATGGCCTTGGTCTGGGCAGCGCCGCCGACACGGGAAACCGACAAGCCAACGTTGACAGCCGGGCGGTTGCCTGCGTTGAACAGTGCGGTCTCCAGGAAGATCTGGCCATCGGTGATGGAAATAACGTTGGTGGGAATGTAGGCGGAAACATCGCCTGCCTGGGTTTCAACAATGGGCAGTGCGGTGATGGAACCGCCGCCCAGGTCATCCCGCATACGGCAGGAACGTTCCAGCAGACGGGAATGCAGGTAGAAAACGTCGCCGGGGTAAGCTTCACGGCCGGGGGAGCGGCGCAGCAGCAGGGAAATGGCACGGTATGCCACGGCGTGCTTGGAAAGGTCGTCATAGACGATCAGCACGCTCTTGCCCTGGGCCATAAAATATTCGGCCAGTGCGGTGCCGGCATACGGGGCAATGTACTGCAGGGGGGCGCTGTCGCTGGCGGTGGCGGCCACAATGGTGGTGTAGCCCATAGCGCCATGCTTTTTCAGGTCCTCGGCCACGCGGGCAATGGAGGAAGCCTTCTGCCCGATGGCAACGTAGATGCAGAGCACGCCGGTATCTTTCTGGTTCAGGATGGTATCGGTGGCGATGGAGGTCTTGCCGGTCTGGCGGTCGCCGATGATCAACTCACGCTGGCCACGGCCGATGGGGAACATCGAGTCGATGGACAGAATGCCGGTGTGCAGCGGGGTGTCCACGCTCTGGCGCTCCAGAATGCCGGGGGCCTGCTTCTCGATGGGGTTGTAACCAACGGCTTCGATGGCACCCTTGCCGTCGATGGGCTCGCCCAGCGGGTTGATGACGCGGCCCAGGAAAGCTTCGCCGACGGGAATACCGGCGCGCTTGCCGGTACGGGTCACCAGGGTGCCCACGCCGACGGATTCGGCACCATCAAACAGCATAATGCCCAGGTGGGAAGGCTCAACACTTTCCACCATGCCCTTGGCACCGTTTTCAAAGGTGACAATCTCGCCGTACACGGCGCGGTCCATGCCTTCAACGGTAACAATGCCGTCGGCAGCGGACACAACCGTGCCTCCCTCGGCAGTGTTGGCGGCGGGCTTGTAGTCCTCTACGCGGGTCTTCAGGGTGGCCAGGTCGGGCTTGTCGCCGGTCATCTGGTCCAGGGCATGGCGGCCGGAGTTATCAAACACACGGTCGCCCACCTGCAATACATAGCCGGAAAGCAGGCTTTCATCCACGCTGACATCCAGCAGGACTTCGGTTGCATCGTACAGGGATTTCAGCTCGGCCTTGATCTTATCAAGGTCCTGTTCCCGCGGCTGGCGGGCGCAGTGCAGGTCGGCCTTTACAATGCGGTTGGCGGAGAAAAACTCGCGGCTGAATTCACTTGCCATTGCTGTCCCCCGCTTTCTGCAGCAGGTCATCCAGCAGGCGTGCATCGTCCTGCTGCGTCAGGTTGCGCGCCAGCAGCTTTTCACACATATCGCGGGCCAGGGCGGAAGTTTCAGCATTGGCATCGCGCAGGCGGCGGGCATGCTCTGCTTCGGCAGCGGCTTTGCCTTCGGCCACAATCGCATCTGCCTGGCGCTGGGCGTCCTGCAAAAGCTGTTCTTTCTCTTTTTCAGCCTGCTTTTCGTAGGCTTCGCGGCGCTGGGCAGCTTCGGTATCCACATTCTGCAGTTTATCCTGCGCCTGTGCCAAAACAGCCTGTGCGTCGTTCTTTTTGCCTTCTGCATCGGCGATCGCATCATCGATCTGCTTCTGGCGCTGCTCAATCACGTTCATAACGGGACGGTACAAAAACTTGCGCAGCAGAACAAACAGAACCAGAATGTTGACGACCGTCCACAGAATATTCAAATTCAGTGTCAGCATCGTTTATGCCTCCGTTATCAGCCCAGGAACAGGATGATGAGCAGGGCAACAACGAAGCCGAAAATGGCGGTGCCTTCTGCCAGGGCGGCGCCCAGCAGCAGGTTCTTGCTGATCTTGCTTTCAGCTTCCGGCTGGCGGCTGATGGCCTCCGCTGCCTTACCGGTTGCAATGCCAATGCCGATGCCGGCGCCAATGCCGGTCAGTGCTGCGATGCCAGCGCCCAAAGCTACCAAACTTGCCATAATAAATTACTCCTTTTTATAATAATGTAAAAGTGGGAAAGAAAACGCAGGTCATTCCATCGTTTCTTTCATGAACAGGGAGGTCAGGAAGACAAACACATAGGTTTGGATCAGACCGTCAAACAAATCAAAATACAGGCTGAAAATTGCGGGGACAAAAACCGGAACCACCAGTTTGATGAGTTCCATGATGACAAATGCGCCCAGAACATTGCCGAACAAACGCATGCACAGGCTGGTGGGCCGGATGGCGATTTCCAGAATGTTCATGGGGGTCATCAGGGCAATGGGTTCCGCCAGGCTGTGTACAAATCGCTTGCCGCCCTTTGCATGGATGCCGGAATATTCGATCAGCACAATGCTCATAATAGCCAGCGCTGCGGTAACATTCAGGTCCTTTGTGGGGGGCTTGAGACCAATGATGCCGATCAGGTTGGAGCAGGCAATGTACAGTGCAACCGTGATCAGGTACGGCACATACTGTTTGCCGGCTTCGCCCAGCAGATCTTTGAAGAAGTTATCCATGGTTACCACAGCGGTTTCCAGGATGGCCTGGCGCTTGCTGATATGATTGACCTTGAGATTGCGTGTGAGCAAAATCGAAACGATCACCAAAAACGCCATGATGCCCCAACTTACCGCGATGGATTCCGGGATGTCGATGCCGCCAAAAATGGGAAGGGTAAACGCCGTATCAACGTTAAGCTCCTCTTTTAAGGCGGCGGTCAGTTCGTTCATTATTCCGCCTCCTCTGGCCAGCGGGGCAGCTTGTGCGCCGGGCTGGCTTTATGTTTTGAATTTATCTGATAAAAAGCGCACCAAGGAGAAAAACAGAAGGGGGAAACGGCGATGTTCCGTTTCTGCACCCTCCTTGCTGCGTTCTTTATGCCGCCATAATACCACCATTCCCCGCCATTTGTAAGTCCCTTGCCGCACATTCTGCCTTTTGGATATTCCGTGATTCTGACAGATTAAAAATACTGTGTATGATGCACAATAAAGCGCACTGAAAATTGAGCTAATTGCCGAATTTAATGACAAAAAATGCAGAAAAGTTCTTGATTTCAAACAAATCTTGCGGTTCTGTGCGGTTTTGATGGTGAGGGAAAGGAACGGTGTTTGTGCAAAACTGCCAAGGAGCGGAAATTCAGGCGATGCGCTCCGCGCCAAGGGCGGTTTCGGATGCAAAGCGGGTAGCCGCCAGCTTTTCCAGTGTGGCAAGCCGCACGCAGATGGTAAACAGCCGGGCCGCAGGTTCGATCTCCTCGGCGCTGGCAAAGCTGGGGGCAATACGGACGTTGCTGTCCTGCGGGTCGCGGCCGTAGGGCCAGGTGGAACCGGCGGGGGTGAATTTGACACCGGCCCGGCGGCAAAGCTCCACCGTGCGGGCCGCGCAGCCCGGCATGGTATCGAAGGAAAGGAAGTAGCCGCCGCGGGGTTCCGTCCAGCTGGCAATGCCGCTGCCGTCCAGTTCCTCGCGGAAAATGGAGATGACCTGCTCGAACTTGGGGCGCAGCAGGCGGGCATGGCGTGCCATATGGGCTTCAATGCCGCTTTCATTGCGGAAAAAACGTGCCTGGCGCAGCTGGTTGAGCTTATCGGGGCCGATGGTGGCAAACTTCCACACTTTGCGCAGATCGATCAGGTTGGCGGAACTTGCCGCCACGCCGCTGATGCCTGCACCGGGGAAGGAAACCTTGCTGGTGGAGCAGAACTCATACACCATATCCGGGTGCCCGGCATTGGCGCAGGCGGACAGGATGTCTGGCAGGACGGCCGGGGCGTTGGGGTAAAGGTCATGCACGCAGTAGGCGTTATCCCAGAAAATGCGGAAATCCGGCGCTGCGGGTTGCAGGTGGGCAAAGCGCTCCACCACCATGGGGCTGAACACAATGCCGGTGGGGTTCTGGTACTTGGGTACGCACCAGATGCCTTTGATGGAAGCATCCCGCTGGACCAGGTCTTCGATCATGTCCATATCGGGGCCATCATTGTGCATGGGGATGGGAATTAGCTGGAAGCCGAAATGCTCCGTCATGGCAAAATGGCGGTCATAACCCGGCACGGGGCAAAGGAACTTGCGGTCCTTGACCTGCACCCACGGCTCTGCGCCCAGCAGGCCGTCCAGCATGGCGTGGCTGAGGATATCGAACATCATGGTCAGGCTGCTGTTGCCGCCCACCATGACCTGCTCCGGCCGCGCGCCGATCATACCGGCCAGCAGGGCTTTTGCTTCGGGAATGCCGTCCAGCCCGCCGTAATTGCGGCAGTCGGTGCCATCCTCACTGTCCAGCACGCTGCGGGAGTTCAGTTCACCCAGCATGCGCTGCGAAAGTGCCAGCTGCTCCGGCGCAGGCTTTCCGCGGGAAAGATCCAGCTGCAGGCCCTGCTGTTCGTACTCATTGTAGCGCTGGCACAGACGGTGGTATTCCCGCTGCATTTCTTTTTTTGTCATATCCTGATACTGCATGGTGTCATCCTTCCTGGACAATACCGGCAGGGCCGCTTGCTTACCTGGTGTAGCTGAAAACGAAGAAAATGACGAAGATTTCGCAAATGTGCGATGGATTCGAGGCAAAAAGCCGCAGGAATCCTTTGTGGATTCCAAGGATTTTTAACGCGGAATCCGGCCGCGTTTGTAGAAATATTCTAAATTTTCGACGTTTCAGGTACACCCTGGGGGGAGTATGCACGAACCCTGCCGGTATGCCTTGTTTTCTGGAACGGTTTGTATTATACTGTCGGAAAACACATTTGTAAAATATATGTTTCGCATGCAAAATATTTGCATTTGATATGGCAAAACGCAGGAAAAGAGGAAAAACTGTGAATGTAAACTATGAATATTACCGCTTATTTTACTATGTCTGCAAATATCACAGTATAACCCGCGCGGCCAATGTGCTGCGCATGAGCCAGCCCAATGTGACCCGCGCCCTGAACCGGCTGGAGGAACAGCTGGGCTGCAAGCTGCTGGTGCGCAGCACCCGCGGCGTGACGATGACGCCGGAGGGCGAGGTGCTGTTTGCCCACGTGGAAATCGCCCAGGAGCAGCTGCAGGCGGGGGAAAGCGAGCTGGCGGGCATTACCGCGCTGGAAAGCGGCGCGCTGACCATTAGCGCCAGCGAGACCGCTTTGAATGTGTTTTTGCTGGATAAGCTGCGGGAATTCCACCGGCGTTACCCCGGCGTGCGGCTGCGCATTGCCAACCATTCCACCCCGCAGGCCATCCGTGCGCTGGGGCGCGGGCTGGTGGA
>UMHW01046401.1_pt1 | contig 19022 bp, 14 predicted proteins | sample 1965631 | NCBI WGS metagenome assembly UMHW01 (sample SAMEA4836107, study PRJEB28245) | human gut metagenome | biome: gut microbiome; material: fecal sample | place: Denmark | collected 2008
TCGGCGTTCTGGTCTTTGAGCTGATGAAGGTCGCTCTGCAGTTTATGAACGTCAACTCCTCTTACACCTATATCGTCCAGGGCCTTGTCATCATCGTGGCTGTGGCCATCGATATCCGTAAGTACCTGGCAAAGAAGTAACTCCTCATTCGCATACAGAGAAGCCCCCCGCCGGTTCTCCCGGCGGGGGGCTTCTGCTGTTATTTTCCCAGCTGCCGCTGCTGCAGGCGGTACTGGCGGGGGGGCAGCCCTTCCTGCCCTCCGCGTTTTCTCGCCCACTCTCCGAAAAAAGTTGGAGAACTTTTTCTTTTTCGTTGAATTGCACAAGAACGTGCCTCCTTGTTTGGCAGTTGCGTTGAATTTATGAGCGTTCTTTGAATTTTGATATTTTCCTTCGATTTATTATAACACAGCTCCCGGAAGAGTGGTATACTACAAGCCAGAAACAGTGCTGTTAAGTTCGGAAAACAAAGATCGGTGAATGAGGTGTGTCTTATGAGCGTTTACGAAAAAATTTCCGGTTTTGCGGATGAGATCAGCCAGGACTTTGACCAGCAGCTCAAAACTGTGACGGATCTGGGGATGAAGTATATCTGCATCCGCAGCGCCGAGCACAAGGGCATTGCCGATTACACCCCCGAGGAAGTACGCACCGTTCTTCTGCCAAAGCTGCAGGCCGCAGGTGTGGGCGTTTCCAGCCTGGGTACGGCCATCGGCAAGGTGGAGGTGGACGATGAAGAGGGCTTTGCCAAGCAGCTGGAGCAGCTGGAAACACTCTGCGAAACGGCCAAGCTGCTGGACTGCTCCTTCATCCGGATGTTCAGTTTCCTCATCCCCAAGGATGCCGATGCAGACAGCTATACCGATGTGGTGCTGGATAAGCTGCGTCAGTTTATCCGGATCGCGGAAAAGCATGACATTGTCCTGCTCCATGAAAATGAGAAGGGCATCTACGGAGACACCGGTGCCCGCTGCAAATTACTGTTCGACCGGCTGGCCTGCCCCCACTTCAAGGCGGCGTTTGATTTTGCCAACTTTGTCCAGTGTGAGCAGGACACCGCGGAGTGCTGGGAACTGCTCCATGACCAGATCGCTTATATCCACATCGAGGATGCTCTGCCCGGCTACCTGCTGAATGTGCCCGCAGGCACCGGCCTTGGCAAGATCCCTGAGCTGCTTCGCCGTGCTTTCTGCGAGGAGGGCTACCACGGTTTCCTGACGCTGGAGCCCCACCTGGCGATGTTTGATTTCTTTGCACCAGGAGCCAAAGGCGGTAAGAGCCAGAAGCTCCAATTTGAGAATAACCCGATCGTCGAGAAGATGAAGTCCGAGATGGCCGAGCCGGGCCGCCCCAAGGACGGCGCAGAAGCTTACGCCACCCAGTATCATGCACTGGTCGAGATCCTGAATCCCATTCTCAATTGATATCCACTCTCCGTTTACCATAAGCTGCCACAACAGAAGCCCCCCCGCCGGGAGAACCGGCGGGGGGCTTCTGCTGTTTGCGGCAAAAAAGCTGGGCCCCATGCAGCCAGCACCTTTTCGTTTGGAATAGGGCAATATTTTTGCGGCTTGTCAGTCACTGGCAGGCCGCTTTTTTCTTTGTCAAAGGCAGTTTCGTGAAAATGACCGAAAAAGAATACCTGATTTGTGAATATCAACAAAAGTTTTCAAAATACTTGATTTTAATTTATGGGGGGGGGGGTATAATGAAATGACAGAAAATTCCTTTGAGAACAAAGCACTCAGCAACCTGGCTGAGACCTGCAATGCGGAGAATGGAACCTACAGGGGAGGTGACAGTGCGGTAGGAATCTGGAGGGTTCCTTGCGGGGAATCCGTTGCAAAAATGCAAATAGTGATGAAAGGAATGAAGAAAGTTGAAACAGAAAAGTCAAAACCGGTTTTTGGCGGCCCTGCTGGCAGTGGCAATGATGCTTCAGATGCTTCCCATGCTGGCTTTTGCGGATGACGCAACCGGCACCCAAAAACCGGTAGCATGGATCGGAAAGCAGGGCTATACGACTTTGGAAGCTGCTGTGAGAGCTGCTGCGAGTGCGCCAGGGAACAGTGCTACCATCACCCTTGGCGAGGGCGAATACGAACTATACGGCAAGATTGATGAAAAAGAAGGTATACTCGAAGGAAAAGAATTGACCTTTGTAGGACAGGGAGCCGATAAGACTAAATGGAAAATCCGCTATAAATATGAACAGCCTGTGAGTGAGGATGGTAACTACGATTTAGGCGGAGCAGAAAAAGTTACGTTCGAAAAGATGACGCTCCAATGTGGAACCGGTGATTATCACGGTTTTGTTCGTATTCATAACACCGTTGTGAAGGATTGCGTCATCAACGGCAGGACAGCCTATTGGGGCTATACCAGTGCAGTGTTCACTGATACGACCTTCAATACTCCAGAAAATGATTATGCGCTCTGGACGTATAGCTCCCCGACCATGATATTTGATACCTGCACCTTTAATGCAAATGGTGGTAAGGGAAAAGCAATCAATGTTTACACGGATTACAGTGCAGGAAAATATGACATTACGGTTTACTTTAACAACTGCACTGTGAATTCTTCCTCCAAGTTGGGTAAGCAGGTGTTGAAGATCAACGACAGAAACATGCGTCCCTATAAGTATATCATCTACATCAACAATCCGCACATTAATGCAGCCGCAGCCCGGGATAAAATGACCTGCTCGCAGCTGTTCGGTTTTGGCAGTGACTCAGACAGCAACACTGGCTATACGGATGTGTATCTGAACGGTGCGCTGGTCTGGACGGGCGGCAAGATGCAGACACACTCCTATACCGATGGTGAGAAGGAGGAGCGTGCCTATAGAGATGGTGAGAAGGAGGAGAGTGCCTATATAACTACCGACCGTTCGGAGTGGACACCGAGCGGCGCTGAGCGCATTGATAAGTGTGAAGTGACAAAAAAATGCAAGTACTGCGGCTGGACGAAAAAAGAATGGGAATATGCCAGCGTGTACCGCCTCCAGTACAACCTGAATGAAGGCGTTGGTGCCGAAAATGTCGACTACAGCGATGCTAATTACCGTCAAAATGTGAGCGTGAAGCTTGCAGCGGCTCCCACACGAGAAGGCTACGAGTTTGCTGGATGGCTGAGCCTTAAAGGTAAGCTCTATAAAGCTGAGAGTGAGCTTGAACAACTGACGGGTGATGAGGTGTTTACGGCACAGTGGAAGAAGGATGAGCCTGTCGTCAATCATACCCTGACCGTGACCGGCGGCACCTTTGCTGTGAAAAACGGCGACATTGATGTGACCGATACACTGGAAACCAGCACCGATGAGGCCAGCGGCAAGCAGACCTGCCTTGTGCCGGATGGTGCAGAAGTCACCGTGACGCTGGACCAGACGAAGGTTCCCGAGGGTATGGTGTTTGATCTCTGGTCTACCGGCAAGTTTGAACTGCCGCTGGAGCAGGATTACAAGGCAGAGTCCATTACCTTTACCATGAATGACGATGTGGATGTGGCCGCACAGTACCGCAGCGCTGACATTGAGGATGGTTCTGATGTTGTTGGCCCCATCATTGTCGGTACGGCTGTTGTGGCTGGCGGCGCACTGGTTGGCTACACGCTGGGCACCGATCTTGTGGGCCAGATGTGGGGTCTGCCTTACTTCCCCAGCAACCGCAGTGCTCTTGCGATGATGCTGTGGGAGGATGCAGGCAAGCCTATGCCGGAATCTGAGATCCTCTACCCCGATGTTGGCCAGGAAGAACAGGATATGGATCTGCAGCATGCTGCCCGCTGGGCCATGGAGCACGACCTCATGCCTGACCTGAACGATCAGGATACAGAGCTGCCCCCTGAACAGGTGAAGTTCTATCCGGACAACATGGTTACCAAGATCAGCGTGTTGCGTGCTTGGAAGAAGGCACAGGACCTCAAGCAGAACGCGCAGTAAAATTTGACATCCTCTGATATTTCCCAAAACACAGCAGGAGCGCCCCACCGGGTCATACCGGCAGAGCGCTCCTGCTGTGTTTCTGTTAAGCTTCAGGAAAGGGGAACACACCCCACTCAGCGGCCCACGATGAGGTCGCGGCGGCAGCGCAGGCCGACCATCAGGAAAGCGCTGTCGCCCAGCTGCCGCAGCACCACCCGCTGGGTGTCGGTCTGGCCCTCGCACAGCAGGGAAAGGTTCAGGGTGGTGGAACCCTTCTCCGTGGTGAGCACCAGCGTGGACACGCCCTGCTCCATCAGGGTCTTCATGTCCTGAATGGTGGTGCGGAAGGTGGCGGCGCAGTCCGGCACGTCCAGCGTCAGGACACGGCCCTCCTGCCGGGCGGTGTAAAGGACCTGACGGCCCAGCAGACCCTTGACGGTGTACCGGGCTTCGGTGGCCTTTGCCTCGTCAGCGGAGATCAGCATGATGTCGCCCTGAATGGGGTCACCCTCCGGTGCGCCGTAGCCGCCGTAGGCGGGGTCGGTCTCGCCCACGGCAACATCGCCGCTGTGCAGCGCGATCTCGCCCTGAAGCATCACGCTTTCGTCCTGCGGGGGCAGGTAGCCTGCAACAACGGTGTCATCGGCGGCAGCCGCAGCGGCAGGCTCCTCGGCAAATGCACCGACACTCATGGGGATGGCAAGGGACAGCACCAGGGCTGCGGCAATGGCCTGACGGCCCAGCATTGTATTCAGAATCTTCATAAGAAATATACCTCCTGTACTATGGACGAAAAACCGCCCGTTCTGTAATGAATACGGAACGGGCGGCTTGTTTATTGCAGGGGGAAGGAAATTTTTATGGAACGTTAAACCCCTCAGTCACGCTCCGCGTGACAGGTCCGGGTTGCGGCACCCAGCATCCACTTCGTGTTGTAAACAACACTTGTGTCTTGCTGGCCGCGGCCCCAACAGCAACGCCCTTTATCCGCCACTGGCGGCGGTTGTTACTGTTGCCCCTAATAGTGGGGCCCTTGGCATAAAGGGGAACTCGCAGGGCTCTGGCAATGCGAAGCATTGACGGTGGGGTTTAACCTTCCCGGTTCAGGATCTCCATGAATTCGTCGCCGGTGATGGTCTCTTTCTGGTACAGATACTGGGCCAGCTCATCCAGCTTTGCGCGGTTGTCGGTCAGGATCTGCACAGCCTTGGCGTGCTGGGCCTTGACCAGCTCCACCACCTTCTGGTCGATCTCGCACTGGGTCTGGGCAGAGCAGGCAAGGGAAGTGTCGCCGCCCAGATACTGGTTGTTGACGGTCTCCAGTGCCACCATGTCAAACTCATCGCTCATGCCGTAGCGGGTCAGCATGGCGCGGGCCAGCTTGGTGGCCTGTTCGATATCATTGGAAGCGCCGGTGGTGATGGAGTGGAACACCACTTCCTCGGCGGCACGTCCGCCGGTGAGAGTGGCGATCTTGTTTTCCAGCTCCTCCTTGTTCATCAGGTAGTGGTTGCCCTCGTCCACCTGCATGGTGTAACCCAGAGCACCCGAGGTGCGGGGGATGATGGTGATCTTCTGCACGGGGGCGGAGTGGGTCTGCTTGGCGGCGACCAGAGCGTGGCCGATCTCATGGTAAGCTACGATGCACTTTTCGTGGTCGGTCAGGATGGAGTTCTTCTTCTGGTAGCCTGCAATGACCACCTCGATGCTCTCCTCCAGGTCGGATTGGGTCACGCTCTTGCGGCCTGCACGGACGGCCCGCAGCGCGGCCTCGTTGACGATGTTGGCCAGCTCGGCACCGGACGCGCCGGAGGCCATCCGGGCCACGGTGGTAAAGTCGATGCCCGGGGCCAGCGCGACCTTCTTAGCGTGGACCTTCAGGATCTCCTCGCGGCCCTTGAGGTCGGGCAGCTCCACGGGCACCCGGCGGTCAAAGCGGCCGGGGCGGGTCAGGGCAGGGTCAAGGGATTCGGGACGGTTGGTGGCGGCCAGAATGATGACACCGGTGTTGCCCTCAAAACCGTCCATTTCGGTCAGCAGCTGGTTCAGGGTCTGCTCGCGCTCATCGTTGCCGCCGTACTGGCCGCCGCTGCGCTTTTGGCCAATGGCATCGATCTCATCGATAAACACGATGCAGGGCGCTTTCTCCTTGGCCTGCTTGAACAGGTCGCGCACCTTGGAGGCACCCATGCCCACGAACATCTCCACGAACTCGGAGCCGGAGATGGAGAAGAAGGGCACGTTGGACTCACCGGCCACAGCCTTGGCCAGCATGGTCTTGCCGGTGCCCGGAGGGCCCACCAGCAGGATGCCCTTGGGCATCTTGGCACCAATGCTCTCATACTTGCTGGGGTCGTGCAGATAGTTGACGACTTCCTGTAAGTTTTCCTTGGCCTCGTCCTCGCCGGCCACATCCGCAAAGCGGATGCCTGCCGTGGACTGCACATAGACCTTGACGTTGGATTTGCCCATGCCGCCAAACATCATGGAGCCCGGGCCGCCGCCGGCCTTTTCCATCAGCTTTTTGTTCATCTGGTTGCCGATGGCCGAGAACAGGATGATGGGCAGGACGAACCAGATCAAAAAGCTCAGCACCGGCGAGGACTGTTCCACGATCTCGCTGGAGAAGGTGGCTCCCGCATCGTACAGCCGCTCGGTCAGGCCGGTGTCGTTCATCAGGCCGGTCTTGTAGACCTGCGTCTCGTCCTTATCGGTAAAGATGATCTGGTTGGATTCAATGTCCACACGGCCGATGTTCTTCTCCTCGGTCATGGTCATAAAGGTGCCGTAGTCCACCTCTTTGATCTGGCGCTCCCCCATCCACGGCAGCAGCACAAAGTTGAGGAGCAGCAGCATCAGCAGCACGAGGGCGTAATAGATCGCCAACGGCTTGCGCGGTGTCTTGACTTCTTTCATAGGATTTCCTCCTTAGTAGGCTTTGTCTCTACCCTAAAGTATAGCACGACTGATTTTAAGAAACCAGCCTTTTGAGGGCTTGTTTCCAAAAACTTCCCAGATTCTTAACATACCCCGAAGCCTGGCGGGAGGGAAGCGGGGGAATGCCCTAAGCAAGTGTCCGCTGGGGTGGGACCCTGTTGCCGCAGGCAATAGGGCGGGCGATGGAATGGCCCGTTTCACTTGCGTGGGCATCCCCCGCTTTCCCAGCGCTCTACGATTCGATGCAGAAAGCGCAAAATTTGGAAAATTGTGCCGCCCCTGATGTGAATTTGTTTCATTTTTGATATGAGCCAAACTTCTTGACAGCAAATCCGACGTTTGGTACAATAAGCTCACTTTGAAACACAAAGACCAAATGCGTTGACGGGGAAAAAACGATCTTCTTCTGCTTCAGAGAGCTGCCGGGTGGTGCAAGGCAGTGCGGAGGGTTTCGGCTACTGGCCCCTGAGCGGCAGAGCTGAACGGAGAGTAGGCTCTGACGGATGCCCACCGTTACCGGGGCAGCGATTCGCCGCCAAAAGCTGATCGTGTGAGTGGCTGGTTTTCCAGCAAAGAGAGTGGTACCACGGGTGCTCTGTTAGAAAAAATGACAGGCCCTCGTCTCTCAAGGCTTATCGCCTTGGAGACGAGGGCCTTTTCGTATGTAACTCCTTCAGTCAGATCCTTACGGATCTGCCAGCTCCCTCGGAGAGGGAGCCTCTGGCGAAGCGGGAAACTTTACCGTACTGCCAAGGGCCCCATCTCAGAGGGGGCTGTCACCGTAGGTGACTGGGGGAGTTGGGCAGGAAGAAACCTCAAAAGTGTAATTTGTTTAGGAGGAAACGAGAATGATGGACGCTACCAAGTACGCACCGGGATATTACCTTGTCCCTGCCGGTTATGACAGCTGGGTGAAGAAGGATCACATTGAAAAGGCCCCGGCCTGGTGCAGTGTGGATCTGCGCGACGGCAATCAGGCTCTGATCGTGCCCATGAGCCTGGAGGAAAAGCTGGAGTTCTTCCAGATGCTGGTGAAGATCGGCTTCAAGGAGATCGAGGTGGGGTTCCCCGCCGCCAGCGATACCGAGTACGAGTTCCTGCGTACCCTGATCGAGAAAAACATGATCCCGGAGGACGTGACTGTGCAGGTGCTGACCCAGTGCCGCGACCACATCATCCGCAAGACCTTTGAGGCTGTCAAGGGTGCCCCCCGCGCGGTGATCCACTTCTACAACTCCACCTCCGTGGCCCAGCGCGAGCAGGTGTTCCACAAGAGCAGGGAAGAGATCAAGAAGATCGCCACCGACGGCGCAAAGCTGGTCAAACAGCTGAGCCAGGAATACGAGGGCAACTTCCTGTTTGAGTACAGCCCCGAGAGCTTTACCGGCACCGAGGTGGACTATGCCGTGGAGGTCTGCAACGCAGTGCTGGATATCATGCAGCCCACCCCTGACCGCCCCATGATCATCAACCTGCCGGTGACCGTGGAGATGAGTATGCCCCATGTCTACGCCAACCAGATCGAGTACTGCGACAAGCACCTCAAGTACCGTGACAGCGTGATCATCTCCACCCATCCCCACAACGACCGCGGCACCGGTGTTGCCTGCGCTGAAATGGCCGTTCTGGCCGGTGCTCAGCGCGTGGAGTGCTGCCTGTTCGGCAACGGTGAGCGTACCGGCAACGTGGATGCCGTGACGCTGGCCATGAATCTGTACAGCCACGGCGTAGACCCCAGACTGGACTTTTCCGATATGCCCGCCATCTGCGCTACCTACGAGCGCGTGACCCGGATGCACATCTACGAGCGCACCCCCTACGCCGGTCAGCTGGTGTTTGCAGCCTTCTCGGGCAGCCATCAGGATGCCATTGCAAAGGGCATGGCCTACCGCAAGGAGCGGGGCGAGCACCGCTGGACCTGCCCCTACATCCCCATCGACCCCCACGATATCGGCCGCACCTATGATGCCGATGTCATCCGCATCAACAGCCAGAGCGGCAAGGGCGGCATCGGCTTTGTGCTGGAGCAGAACTACGGCTATAACCTGCCCCCCAAGATGCGCGAGGTGCTGGGCTACAAGGTCAAGAGCGTGTCCGACCACAGCCACAAGGAGCTGAGTGCAGGCGAGGTGCTCCGCATCTTCGAGGAGAGCTTCCTCAACCGCGAAAAGCCCCTCCGTGTGGTGGAGGCCCACTTTGCACAGGTCAACGGCATTACCGCCACGGTCACCCTGGACCTGAACGGTCAGCGCAAGGTGGTCACTTCGGTGGGCAATGGTCGTCTGGATGCTGTGGCCAACGCCATCCAAAGCGCCACCGGGATGGACTTCCATCTGGAAAGCTACTCGGAGCACAGCCTGGACGAGGGCAGCACCTCCCGTGCAGCTTCCTATGTGGGCCTTGCCTGGGGCGATGGCAGCATGACCTGGGGTGCCGGCACCGACACCGATATCATCGTCGCCGGCATCAAGGCACTGGTTTCGGCAATTAACAGTAAATGATGAACGGATACTCTGTTCAACCTCTCCGTCAATGCTAACGCATTGCCACCTCTCCTAGTAGGAGAGGCCTTGGCAAAGAGGCAAGGCTTTACGCAATGCCAAGGGCTCCCCTACTAGGGGAGCTGTCGAGCGAATGCGAGACTGAGAGGTTGTACGAAGGACAGCGTGACCATGGAAAATAAAAGGAGAGAGTATTATGGGAATGACTCTGACGCAGAAAATTCTGGCCGCACATGCGGGTTTGCCGGAGGTCAAGGCAGGCCAGCTCATCAATGCCAAGCTCGATATCGTGCTGGGCAACGATATCACCACCCCGGTTGCCATCAACGAGTTTGAGAAGGCAGGCTTTGACGGCGTGTTCGACAAGGAGCACATTGCCATCGTGCTGGACCACTTCGTCCCCAATAAGGACATCAAGAGCGCAACCCAGTCCAAGCAGTGCCGCGAGTTTGCCAACAAGTATGATATCCTCAACTTCTACGATGTGGGTCAGATGGGTGTTGAGCACGCCCTCCTGCCCGAAAAAGGCATCGTGACCGCCGGTGACTGCATCATCGGTGCCGACAGCCACACCTGCACCTACGGTGCACTGGGCGCATTCTCCACCGGTGTGGGCTCCACCGATATGGCCGCCGGTATGGCCACCGGCATGGCATGGTTCAAGGTGCCCTCTGCCATCAAGTTTGTGCTCAAGGGCAAGTTCAGCCCCCGCGTATCCGGTAAGGACCTGATCCTGCACATCATCGGCATGATCGGAGTGGACGGCGCACTGTACAAGTCCATGGAATTCACCGGCCCGGGCGTGGCTTCCCTGACCATGGAGGATCGCCTCTGCGTCTGCAACATGGCCATTGAGGCCGGTGCCAAGAACGGCATCTTCCCTGTGGACGAGGTCACCAGAGCGTATCTGAACGGCCGCAGCCAGCGCACCCCGGTCTACTACGAGGCTGACCCGGATGCCGAATACGAAAAGACCATCGAGATCGACCTGGACAAGCTGGAGCCCACGGTCAGCTACCCTCATCTGCCGGAGAACACCCACCCCGCCAGCGAGGGAAAGGACATCCGGATCGATCAGGTGGTCATCGGCAGCTGCACCAATGGCCGTCTGGAGGATATGGAGGCCGCTTACAACATCCTCAAGGGCAAGCACATCGCCAAGGGCGTGCGGGGCATCATCATCCCGGCCACCATGGCGGTTTATAAGGAGTGCATCCTGCGCGGCTGGACCGAAGCCTTTATTGATGCGGGCTGCATCGTGTCCACCCCCACCTGCGGTCCCTGCCTGGGCGGCTACATGGGCATCCTGGCCGAGGGGGAGCGCTGTGTCTCCACCACCAACCGCAACTTTGTGGGCCGCATGGGCCATGTCAAGAGCGAAGTCTATCTGGCAAGCCCGGCCACTGCCGCTGCCAGCGCCCTGACCGGCTATATCACCGACCCCCGCACGGTCTGATCGAAAAGGAGAAACAACGATGAACGCAAAAGGTTCTGTTTTCAAATACCCGGATAACGTGGATACCGATGTCATCATTCCGGCCCGCCATCTGAACACCCAGGATCCCAAGGAGCTGGCCAGCCACTGCATGGAGGATATCGACAAGGACTTTGTCCGGAACGTCAGGGACGGCGATGTTATGGTGGGCGGCTGGAACTTCGGCTGCGGCTCCTCCCGTGAGCACGCCCCCGTGGCCATCAAGGCCGCAGGCATCTCGGTGGTCATTGCCAAGAGCTTTGCCCGCATCTTCTACCGCAACAGCATCAACATCGGCTTGCCCATCATGGAGTGCCCCGAGGCTGTGGATTCCATCAGCGCAGGGGATACCGTCAGCGTGGATTTTACTACCGGCCTCATCACCGATGAGACCACCGGCAAGACCTTCCAGGCGGAACCCTTCCCGCCGTTTATCCAGAAGATCATTGCAGACGGTGGTCTGATGAAGTCGCTGACCAAGAAATAAACCCCACCGTCAATGCTGACGCATTGCCACCGCCCCTAGTAGGGGCGGCTCTGGCGTTGCGGAAAGCTCTGCGAGTTCCCCTTTATGCCAAGGGCTCCCCATACTAGGGGAGCTGTCGCGCAAGCGACTGAGGGGTTTGGGTAAGAAGCTGTTGAGGAGAATTTAGAACTATGGAAAAAAACATTGCTGTCATCTGGGGCGACTGCTCCAGCCCCGAGATCGTGAAACAGACCATCCGGGTGCTTGATAAGGTGGCTGAAAAGTACGGCCACACCTTCCACTATACCGATGCCGCCATGGGTGGCGAAGCCATTGACAAGTACGGCGACCCGCTGCCCCAGCATGAGCTGGACAAGTGCCTTGCTGCGGACAGCGTCCTGCTGGGTGCCGTGGGCGGCCCCAAATGGGAGGGCCTGCCCGGAGAGCAGCGCCCGGAAAAGGGCCTGCTGCGCCTGCGCGCGGGCATGGGCCTGTACTCCAACAACCGCCCCGCCAAGATCTGGCCCCAGCTGGCCCCGGCCAGCCCCCTGAAGCCTGAGATCGTGGCACAGGGCATTGACTTCATCATCGTGCGGGAGCTGATCGGCGGCGTGTACTTCGGCAAGCACGAGACCCACACCCTCGAGAACGGCGAAAAGCAGGCCATCGACTCCATGCCCTACTCCGAGCACGAGATCGAGCGCATTGGCCGCATCGGCTTCGAAACTGCCCAGAAGCGCCGCAAAAAGCTCTGCTGTGTGGATAAGGCCAACGTGCTGGATACCAGCCGCCTGTGGCGCAGTGTGATGCACCGCCTGCAGGCCGAGTACCCGGACGTGGAGTATAGCGAGATGTTCGTGGACAACTGTGCCATGCAGATCGTAAAGAATCCCGCGCAGTTCGATGTCATCGTTACTGAGAATATGTTCGGCGATATTCTGTCGGACGAGGCTTCCATGATCACCGGCTCCATCGGCATGATCCCGTCCTCCTCTCTGGGCGATGGCACCCGGGGCCTGTACGAGCCTATCCACGGCTCGGCCCCCGACATTGCGGGCAGGGATATCGTCAACCCCACCGCCTGCATCCTCTCTGCCGCCATGATGCTGCGCTACTCCTTTGGCATGACTGAGGAAGCCGATGCCATTGAGAATGCTGTGAACAAGGTGCTGGACAAGGGCCTGCGCACGGCAGACAACATGAGCGAAGGCTGCACCTGCCTGGGCTGCACCGCTATGGGTGATGCGATTTTGGCCGAGATCTGATCTGAAATGAATAGCCCTCTCTGTCAGCGTGAACGCGCTGCCACCTCTCCCGAAGGGGGAGCTGGCAAGGCCTGCGGCCTTGACTGAGAGGGCATTTTCGTTCTCCCAAAAACAAAAATGCAAACTTTTTGCAAATTCCTCTTGCAATTTGCATCCGAAGCGTGTATAATCTCCCTTGCACGAAAATGCAAATTGATTGCAATTTACTGCAATAAAGCACATTACAGTTGTTTTTGGAGTATCAAATGGAATTGTTTCTGGATGTTCTGGGCGAATCTCTGGTGGACACCGCCAAGATGCTGCCCTTCCTGTTTTTGGCCTATCTGTTCATTGAATATGTGGAGAACCGCCATGGCGAGCGCATCGAAGCCATTCTGGCGGGCGGCGGACGCTGGGGCTCTGTTCCGGCGGCGCTGCTGGGCTGTGTGCCCCAGTGCGGTTTCTCTGCCATTGCGTCCAATTTCTATGCGTCCCGGGTCATCAGCCTGGGCACGCTGATGGCCGTGTTCCTCGCCACCAGTGATGAAGCGGTTCCGCTGCTGGTCTCCATGCCTGCCTACTGGGATAAGCTGGTGCTGCTCATGGTCATCAAAGTGCTCTACGCCATTGCGGTGGGCCTGGTGCTGGATTTTGTCCTGCGGGGCGTTCTGCCCAGGAGCCTGCGGGGCGGCTATACCGGCAGCGCCGATGAGATCGACTGCCACGAGGAGCACAGCGATGAGGAGGGCAAGCCCGCCCCCATCTGGAAAGCCGCCCTTCGCCACACGCTGGAGATCTTCGTGTTCATCTTTGTGTTCAGTCTGGTGTTCGGCCTCATTGTGGAGGGCGTGGGTGAGGATGTCTTTGCCGACGCTCTGGGCCGGATGGGTTTCTTCCAGCCGGTGGTGGCCGCACTGGTGGGGCTGATCCCCAACTGTGCCGCCAGCGTCCTGCTGACCCAGCTCTATGTGGAGGGAGCCCTCCGCTTTTCCAGTCTGGTGGCAGGTCTGTGCACCGGCGCGGGCGTGGGCCTGGCCGTTCTCTGGCGGGCAAACCCCTCCTGGAAGCAGAACCTCTTTATCACCGGCCTGACCTGGGCCGCCGGTGCGGCTGTGGGTGTTGGAATCCAGATCGTGGTAGCCATTTTCGGTTAAAGTAAAATATTCAGTCAAAACGCCGTTTCGGGATATCCCGGAGCGGCGTTTTGTGTTATACTAGACAGTATCAAAACGATAAAATGGCTCACCCTCTCCGTCATCGCTTGCGCGATGCCACCTCCCCCAAAGTGGGAGGTCTTGACAGTCTTTGGGAAGTTTCCGATTATGTCAAAAGCTCTCCCTTTGGGAGAGCTGGACGCGAAGCGGCCTGAGAGGGTGAGGATGCTGAAATAGGAGCAACTATGCAATATAAACTTCTGGCAAGCGATTTCGACAATACCCTTGTTCCCTTTGGTGAGTCCTGCCCCCGCCCGGCGGTGGTCAAGGCCGTGAAAAAGATGCAGGCCGCAGGCGGCAAATTTGTGCTGAGCACCGGCCGCGGCTACTGCGTGATCAACAAGCAGCAGCTGGGCGGCATCCGGTTCGACTACGCCATCACCAACAACGGAGCCTGCGTGGTGGACAGGGACGGCGCAATCATCGCCGAGCACCCGATGACCAATGAGGAAATGTACGCACTGGTGGATTTCTGCGAGGATTACAACTACCCTCTGCAGTTCAATTTCCGGGATGGATACTATGCCTACTGCGAATACGAGAGCTTACGGGATTTCTACGCCCAGCTGAGCGGCAGCGGCCTGACCTGCAAGGACGGCGAGGATCAGGACCGCCATCTCATCGATATGCCCCATGCCGCCTTTGCCTGCCTGCCCGATGAGGCGCTGGAGGCGTTCAACCGGAAGTACGGCCACCTGAACCTCCGTTTTATGATGGTGGGTGCTGTGCGGGAGGGCAGCTGGCACTGCTATGATATCGTCCGGGAGGGCATTGATAAGGGGGTGGGTCTGGCTGACCTGTGTGAAACCGTGGGTCTGACGCTGGCCGATGCCGTTTCGGCGGGCGATTCCGCCAATGATGTGGGAATGCTGAAGGCGGCGGGACTGGGCTGCTGCATGGCCAACGGTTCGGACGATGCCAAGGAAGCCGCAGACCGCATCATCGGGGATGTGCGGGAGGACGGCCTTGCCGCCCTCATTGAGGAGCTGTGGTTCAACGGCCCCCGTGCGGAGCCCTCGGGCCATGAACTTGGCTCCCCCTGGGGCCAGATGGAAGCCGCGGAGGAAAAGCAGTGAGCTTTGCACCGGTCTACAACGAGCACAGCCGGGCGCTGATCCTGGGCACCTGGCCCAGCCCCAAGAGCCGGGAAATGTCCTTCTACTACGGCCACCCGCAAAACCGCTTCTGGCCCATGCTGGCGGCCCTGACCGGGGAGCCTGTGCCTGCCCGGGAGGACATCGAAGCGAAAAAGCAGATCATCCTGCGCCACGGGCTGGCCCTGTGGGATACGCTGGAAAGCTGTACCATCACCGGCGCGTCGGATGCGTCCATCCGGGACGTGGTGCCCAATGATATTGCCGGTCTGCTGGCAAAAGCGCCCATTGAGGCTGTTTTTTGCAACGGGGCCACGGCATATAAGATCTATACAAAGTATCTCGAGCCGGTCAGCGGTATCCCAGCGGTCAGGCTGCCCAGCACCAGCCCCGCCAATGCCGCCTGCAGGCCGGAAAAATTACGGGAGATCTGGCAGAAAGAATTGTCGAACTGGATTTTGCTTTGAATGCCGTGCGGACTTACCCGATATGCCAGGGGCTCCCCTATGAGGGGAGCTGGCGCGCAAGCGCCTGAGAGGTTTGACATTTCGATTTCAAACCTGTAAATAATTCGTGAAACGCTTGCGCCCCGCTGGAAAAGGATTTATTATGGAAGATACAGGGGGCGCAGCTCCCGGAAAAGGAGGAACCCATGAGCAAGATCATTCGCACCCGGAAGCCCAGTGTCCTGCCGTACTACGCGGCGGCGCTGGCATTTGTGGTGCTGTGCGCTGTGCTTCCGGTCTATCGGCTGTGGGCACTGCTGGCGGTGCTGGGCGCGGCTGTGCTGGCCTTTGCCGGGGCCAAAAAGATCTGCCCGCCCCGGGTGGTGGAGACGGAAGTGCCCTTCCATACCGGTGTGGACGATGTGGATGCCATGCTGACCGAGATGCAGCAGCAGCTGGACACCCTCCATGCCCTGAACGAAGCCCTGCCGGACCCGCAGCTCTCCGCCGCCATGGCCCGGATGGAAAAGGCGGGCCGCTCCATTGTGGAAACGGTGGAAGCCACCCCCGCCAAGGCAAAGCAGGTGCGGCGGTTCGCCAATTACTATCTGCCCGATGCCGTGAACGTGCTGCAGCAGTATGCCAAGCTGGCAAAGCAAGGGGTGCGGGGCGAGAATGCCGCCTCCATCCGCGCGGAGGTGGAACACAACGCAGCCTCCATTGCCACGGCATTTGAAAATCAGCTGGATGCCCTGTATGCTGCCGAGAGCATGGACCTCTCGGCAGACCTGACCGTTTTGCAGAATATGCTGAAAGGGCAGGGATTGTAACAACCCTCTCAGTCAAAGCCTGACGGCTTTGCCAGCTCCCCCGAAGGGGGAGCCCTTGGCAAACCGGTTAGAAAATAGCGCACGCCGATAGGCGGCAGGCGCTGTCGTAATTGGAAAGGATGGAATCAACAATGGCTGACAACAACACTCTGAACTTCGATCTCGATGCTCCTGCAGTGCCCACCCTGACGCTGGACCCCACCCCAGAGGCCGCGGAGGAGAAAAAGCCTGAACCCGCCCCGGCGGCCCAGCAGCCGGAGGTGCAGCTGACCCCTGAGGAGCAGGCAATGGTGGATTCCTTTGCGGAAAAGATCGATATCACCAACAGCCAGCAGGTGCTGCAGTATGGCTCCGCCTGCCAGAAGAAGATCGGCGATTTTTCCGAGGCTGCTCTGGCCAAGGTGTCCACCAAGGATCTGGGCGAGGTGGGCGATATGATCACCAACCTCATCGGGGAGCTGAAGAGCTTTGATGCCAATGAGGAGCAGCAGAAGGGCATTCTGGGCTTCTTCAAAAAGAAGGGCAATGAGCTGGACAACCTGAAGACCAAGTACAACAAGGCCGAGACCAATGTGGAGAACATCCAGTCTATGCTGGAGGGCCATCAGGTCCAGCTGCTGAAAGACATCGCCATGCTGGATAAGATGTACGAGCTGAACATGGCCTACTTCAAGGAGCTGAGCATGTATATCCTGGCCGGCAAGAAAAAGCTGGCCGAGGTCCGTGCAAACGAGCTGCAGCAGGCTATGGACAAGGCCAAGCAGTCCGGCCTGCCCGAGGATGCTCAGGCCGCCCGCGACCTGGCAGACCAGTGCGAGCGTTTTGAGAAAAAGTTGTACGATCTGGAGCTGACCCGGAACATCAGCCTGCAGATGGGCCCCCAGATCCGCCTGCTGCAGAACAACAACACCATGATGGCTGAGAAGATCCAGTCCACCATCGTCAACACCATCCCGCTGTGGAAGAACCAGATGGTGCTGGCGCTGGGTCTGGCCCACACTCAGAAGGCCATGCAGGCCGAGCGTGCCGTGACCGACATGACCAACGACCTGCTCAAGAAGAATGCCGATGCCCTCAAGATGGGCACCATCGAGACCGCCAAGGAGAGCCAGCGCGGCGTGGTGGATATCGAGACCCTGCAGCAGACCAACAAGAGCCTGATCGAGACCCTGGACGAGCTGAACAAGATCCAGACCGAGGGCCGCGCAAAGCGTGTGGCTGCCGAGCAGGAGCTGACCCGCATCGAGGACGAGCTGAAACAAAAGATGATGGAGATCCGGAGCTGAAATGGCAAACGCTGATTTTTCCAGAGAACAGAATCAAACGCCCGGCGGCTTTGACAGCGGCAGCTACCGCGAGGCAAAGCGCCCGGACACCGAGGCAGTGCGCCTGACCCCCTTGCAGCAGAAGCTGGCCGGGCTGGAAAAGGCGCTGCCCGCCGCACTGGCAAAGCAGGGCACAGCCCTTGTGCTGAGCGTGGTGGTGATGCTGGCGGCGTTCGTGGGCTTTGGCGGTGCCAAGGTCAGGGGAAAGTATAACGAGGCCCGCCAGTGGTTCACCACCGGCGTTTCGGCCGACAACGGTTATGCCCTGAGCGAGGAGCTGACCACCCGTGCCAACACGGCGGCAAATATCATCACCACCGGCGCAAACACGCTGGGGGCCGACAGCGCCGAGGTGCAGGCCGCACAGGCAGCGCTGGATGATTTCTCTGCCTGCCTGGAAGCAGTGCAGAACGGCAGCAAAAAGCAGTCCCTGACCTCGCTGCCCTATTATCAGGGCAGTGCCATGCACGCCCTCTGTCAGGCCAATGAGGCTTTGGGCACTGTGATCGACCAGCTCTACGCAAAAATGCAGGAGCAGGCCGCTGACCCCATGAAGATGGGGGCAGTGCAGGGCCAGTACGGCCAGTTCAACAGCGCAGACACCATCATTGGTAATCTGCAGTACAATGATGCAGTGTATGAGTATCAGAACGATGTCGGCGGCTTCCCGGCCAGTATGCTGGGCAGGCTGTTCGGCGTACAGGAGGTGGAACCCTTCGCATGAAAACGATGAAACGATTTGCCGCCCGCATCTGCGCCCTGTTCGTGGTGCTGACCGTCAGCCTGACGGCTCTGGTGCCCGCCGCCTTTGCGGCCACCAAGGCCCAGTTGCCCGATCTGCCCAGCAGTCAGTGCGTGGTGGATGATGCCAACATCCTGAGCAGCAGCACCAAAACGGCCATTGAGAACCTGAATGCACAGCTCACCCAGCAGTGCGAGGGTGCACAGATCGGCGTATTGACTGTGGATTATACGGGAAGTTTATCCACGGAGGATTACGCCGTGCAGGCCGCCAACACCTGGGGGCTGGGCAGCTCCAGCAAAAACAACGGTGTGCTGATCCTGCTGGTCATGCAGTCCCAGCAGTACGCCGATGGCGACTATTACCTTGCCACCGGTGACGGCTTCCGCAATACCACGCTGGAAAAGCAGGCCAGTGCCATTGCCCAGACCATGGAGGATTCCTTCGCGGCGGGCGATTATGACGCGGCTGTGACCACCTGCGCCAATAATGTGGCCAGCACCATTGCCGACCTCTACGGTGTGACCTTGAGCGGGACCACCGGCACGGTCAGCAACGGCAATACAGATGGTTATAACAACGGAAATGATTACTATGAGGCCCCGGCAGCATCCTATCAATCGCCCTTCCTCACCCTTCTGGCAGTGGTGATCGTGGTGTTTGCCCTGACCTCCATCTTCGGCGGCATCCGGCGCGGCTTTGGCGGCGGCGGGTTTGGCCCCTTCTTCGGTTTCGGGCTGGGCTACGGCCTGGGCAGCAGACGGCGGCGCAGACCTCCGTATGATGATTGGGGCCCCGGCGGCCCCCGTGGCCCGCGCGGGCCC
>UMHW01100418.1_pt1 | contig 18726 bp, 10 predicted proteins | sample 1965631 | NCBI WGS metagenome assembly UMHW01 (sample SAMEA4836107, study PRJEB28245) | human gut metagenome | biome: gut microbiome; material: fecal sample | place: Denmark | collected 2008
AGAAGCGACAAAAGAAGAAGCATATGCTGTGATCAATGATTTTTGTGAGGAATATCTGGGAGAAAATTTTGATTATGTGTTTTCCGTTCACACTGACCAAAAACATATGCATGGACATATTGTTTTTAATTCTGTCAACCGAATGGATGGGTATAAGTACCGTTATGAAAAAGGAGACTGGGAAAAATATATCCAGCCAATTACAGACCGTGTTTGTGAAAAATATGGTCTGCCGCCACTGGTTTATGACCCACATAATAAGATAGGGAAATCTTATGCAGCACATTATGCAGAGAAAGAGGGCAGACCATCATCTGAAAAGATTATTAAGGCAGACATAGACTTTGTGATTGCTGCATCAGAAGATTGGAACGATTTTGTGAAGCAAATGGAAAGTCTAGGCTATAAAATCCGTCAAGGGAAGTATGTGACATATATCCCACCCGGTTTTGAACGGGGACGGAGAGATTCCCGTCTTGGTACAGGATACAGGAAAGAAGAAATCCAAGAGAGGATTCAAAACAAAGGAAAGGAAAAGGGGGCAGAAAGTATTCTGTCCTCTAAATTGTCTAAGAAATATGAAAGAGAAATCTTTCAATATACAGAGACACTTACGATATTTCAGATTAAAAAAATCAAAATTTTTTATCAAGCAGGGCATTATCTTGAAGGGAAAAATCCTTATGCAGTAAATCAAAAAGATGTGCGGAAAAATGCCATTCGGATTAATGAGTTATATGAAGAATGCAAATACATTCTAAAAAACGACATTAAGACAGAGGATGATTTATTAGAAAAACAAAATGCTTTACTGGCAAAAGAGAAGCAGCTAATGAACTGCCGGAGTTCTCTCCGTTCAGTGGAAGATAAAGAAATGTTAAGGCAGTACCGGGCTTTGAAAAAACGTCTATCTGATACTCCAGATTGGGATGACCGATTTGAAATATATCAAGAGGAATTAAATACGTTCTTGAAACAGATGCCCGAAGGAATGTTAAAAGCTGAAGAAGAAAGACAGCAGATTAATGCAATACTTCAGGAAATCCGTCATGAGAAACGGATTGTAAACCGAATCGTTGAAGAAGAAAGAAGTCTGAATAAAGAACAAAAGATTTCAAAAACAGAACGTACCGAAATTCGGCACAGGAGGTGAAAATAAATGGAGCAAGAGGAGGAAAAAAATATCATCATAGAATTTCAAAGAAAGGTTTTGCAGGAAGCAAACTGTACGGCTGAAATGCTTGCCTATTTGGATGAGATAGATGACGATGTATTCCGGGAATACTACTGCATATGTGCATTAGATGGAATGACTGTGGAAGAGATACGTCGGATCGATAGCATTGCTGTTCAGGACTGGCGGGTTAAAATTAAACACATCAAAGAAGAACGGCTGAATTTTCTGGAAAACATGTTCGTACCTAATTCAGAAATGCAAAAGCAGATTTCAGAGTTACATGATAAAGCTGGTAAGGTGTTTCAGGAGACGGAAGAATTAAGAATAACATTGAACGCTACATTGCAACAGACGTTAGATATACAAAAAAATGCCCTTATGGAACAAAGGGAATCCTATCAAAACTCTTTGGCAGCAAAAGAGGAATTAATAAAAGAAAGAGATGAAAAGATACAAAGTCTAGTGAATGAGATAGAGCAGAATAAAAAAACATGGCAAACAGAAAAGAAGACACTTCTTTTACAGTTAGAAGAAAAAAAATCATCTGACGATGATAAGGAAGAGCAAAAAGAGGTACCGTCTAAAAAAGAAAATTCAGTAAGAGATGTAACCGAAAAAAAGAAGCGCTGGCATTTTTTCAATAAAGAAGAAAAGAAATCAAAGGAGCCGGATAGATTTATTGAAACGTATCTGGCAGGCGATACATTTAATGAAGCACAAAAAGAATTTCTGATTAAATGTCTCGAAGAAGGTGACACTGTTGAGGAAATGAAAACATATGCTTCTGCAAGTCTTACTCCTGCAATGATGCAGAGATTAAGACAAGTAAGAAAGAAACGGAGGGGACAATAATGGTAAAGATAGAACAAACGGGTGGCAGGCTGACAGAGGAAGAAATCCTGCATGGAAAAGATGATGCCTATGGAATTTATCAGATTAACAGGAAAGGTGCAGGAAGAGATTATGCTTTCCTTTCTTTTGATTCTTTACGTTCAAAAGGAAAAGTACCAGAGCGAACAGAGTATCAGCTTGTTTACAGTGATATTTTAGGAGTAGATGAAAATAGAGACAGCCTGTTTACAAAATTTAATATTGCACATCCTGATGATTTTACAGGACATTCCCTCTCTGTAAGTGATATTATTTTGATAAAAAGAAATGGCAAAGTAAATGTCTCTTACGTGGACATGATAGGGTTTGTTCCGTTGCCTGATTTTTATAAAGAGCCGTCATTAAGAGTAGTAGAACAGATAACAGAATCAACAAAGGGTTTTACAGCTGAAGGACACTTTGGAACATGGCATTCAATACAGATGCAGGAATTTCACAATGAGAAATTTTTTCAGATGCGGCATGATGAATTTGGAGAACGGGTTGCAGATATTATCGTAAATGAACAAGGACAGGTTATTGCAGAAGATTTATGGCATGGCTTTAGTCCTGAAGCAATGAAATTAATTGGAGAATATTTATTAAGCAAATCTCTATATCAGAAGAAAGAAGCTGCATATCTCTTGCCAGATAACGGTTATTTTATGATTCATGAAACAGACGGAGGATATGATTACACATTTTACAATCATGAGTTTAAAGAATTGGATGGAGGGGTTTATGATAATCCAGAGGTTTCGATTGCAGAAGCGACAGAAGATATTTTAAATGATGAAGGAATAACTATTGAAAATATTCGTGAGACGGATTATGAGCAGCTAGAACAGGACATTGAAGAAGCAGAGTATATAGTAAAAGTTGATTTTTATGTTGCGGAATGTTCGGAATTTCCATCATTAGGTGAATACCATGAGGGATTAACACTCGATGAAGCAATAAAAATATATGAAAAGATACCAGAAGAAAGGATGCATGGCAGAAAAGGAATTGGTATTGACTTACATTTTCCAGAAGAAAATTTATATCCGGGAAAATGTAGCTTGTTTGAAGGCGGAGAGATTTGTAGGGAATTTCTTGATATAGTACCTTTTTACAAAGAAAACAAGGAAGTTCAAAAAGCAGTAAATTATTTAGAGAATCATTTTAATAAAAAAGAAAAATCGTTGATGAAACCTAAAAAACCAGAACAGGCTCCAAGATTATAAAGGGGGAATGATGTATGGCAATGACATTACCAACTGCAGAAGAACTGTTTGGAGAAACTGTCCGAAAAGTTTCTTCTACACCACAGGAATGGCTAAAGTTTTTAAATACAGCATCTCGTGTATATCAGTATACTTTTGATGCCCAGCTTATGATCTATGCCCAGCGACCAAATGCAATAGGATGTACAAGTTTTGAAAAGTGGAAACAAATGAATCACTATGTTAAAAGGGGAACACAAGGAATTGCCCTTATTGTCAGAAATGGCGAAAATAGAAAGCTTCGTTATGTATATGATTATAGTGATACAGGGGTGGCTTCCAATATTCCAGAAACCGATATAAGAAAACCTTATATCTGGAGTTTGGGAGAAGACGGGCAGGAAGATTTATGTGACTATATTAATAATAAATACAATATACGACCACAAAATAAAGATTTAGGTTTGGTATTAAAACAATTAATAGAAGAAACGGTTAATGATGTGATAGATGATGAAATATCAGAAATCTTGAAGGAAAAACAAGGGTCTTATCTTGAAGATTTAGATATAGATACTATCCGCAAAGAATATCGGGAGTTATTTATTCATTCTGCCTGGTATATGCTTTTAAGACGATGTGGGGTAGAACCCGGAGACTATATGTATTTAGAGGATTTTCGGGCAATTACTGATTTTAATAATATCAATGTGATTTCTTGTTTAGGGACACCTGTAAGTGAGCAATGTTCTTTTGTATTGAAAGATATATCCCGGTATTTGTGGCAGAAAAATTTACAAAAAAACAGAGCAGAGTCTATTGTACAAAGCAATCAAAGGGAATATAATAAAGATAATAAAACACAGGAACAAAAGAGAGGGGTGAACAGAAATGACGTTGACATACACAAAGAAGAAGGACGGACTGCTGTATCCGGATCTGGAATTAAAGGAAGCTCCGAAGGGATACATCGGGAAATACGGAGTAATGAGAGCCGATTATCTGGAGCAGCATCGGAAATCAAGGTATACGGCGATGATGATGACCGGGGAAATCAATCAACATATGATAGACATTCAGAAACAGGCAGAAGAGAGAATGGACGAACTGATGCCAGAACTGATGAAGATAGCAGGAGCAACAGAGGAACTGAAGGCAGCCGATCAGATGAAGTGGGTCGGACTCGTAAACAACTGCAAACAGCAGGCGGAGGAGATAATCAAAGAAGAGATTATATACAGTTAAGCCTTTTCCCGGAAAATCCACAAGAGCAAGCTGAGTATGGAACAGCAGCAGGTAATACACCTGCTGCTGTTTTTGCATTCCCGGATAACTATATTGATGAATGTCTGAGAACAGGTGGTAACAATGAACTTTCGTTAGAGTATGTCCTGCTTGATCTGGCACAGGAAAACCCTCAAAAAATACTTGCAAAAGATTTAAAAGAAAACTGGAAAGGTGGAAAAGGGCTTGCAATGCCAGACGGCATAAAAGTGAGTGTTTGGTATAACGAAGAAGGGATTTCTTTTCGCAGAGGCAATGGTGCAAGAAGGAATCCAGAAAAGATATTATCGTGGGACGAAGCCGCAGAACGGATCGAAACACTTTATAAAAAGGGGAAGTTTACTACAAATACATTGGCAGGGCAGGCAATAGATGTTGTACGAAAGGAAACCGCAAGTCTCCTCTGCTTTTTTTACAGAGAAGAGATGAAACAATCCCGGTGGGGAGTGGTTTACAGTGAAGCTGTCGAGAAGATTGCCGGAGAGTTAAAAGAGCCGGAAAACATAAAGAATATCTATCAGGAGATCCTGCCATATGGAACGGATGTAAATCTGAAGACCCAATGGCAGCAAAAAAGATATAAGAATATAACAGACAAGCTCCAGAAATTAGAAAATGCATCGGCAATTATCCCACAGGAAGGAGAAGAACTACAACAGACAGCGTTTATCACAGAAGATGAGATCGACAGACTACTGCAGGAAGGAGGTATCGTTCAGGGAGGGAAAAGACGCATCCTGTCCTTTTATCAGCAGGAACCTATGCCAGACAAAAAAGCAGCGATCGCTTTCCTAAAAGAAGAGTATGGTATCGGAGGACATTCCCATTCTATATCAGGAAGTTCCCGTTCTGATGAGTGGCATGATGCCAAAGGATTTCATTTAAAAAAGGGAAAGGCAGAAAAGAAACTGACATGGAAAGAAGCAGAAAAACGTATCCGTACTTTAATAGAAAATAAAGAGTATCCGTATATACATCAGGAAGCAAAAACAGAAACAAGGGAGAACGTGCCGAATTTCGGTACACAGGAAGAAAAAAAGGCAGATACCATTCAGTTCCAGATTGATTTCTCTGAACATGATATTTTAAGCCACTATGATAAGGAAAAGAAAGCCTATGTTACTGCTAAAATGTCTTTTGCGGCAGCAAACAGACTGTTCGCGGAGTTAGATGAACAGGAGATGGAGCAGCAGGAGAATGAGGGAGAAGGTTATTCTTATTACAAGACGGCATTTTCTATTTATGCAATTATAAATGGAGAAGAATATTCTTTCCAGGGAAGATATGACATAGGAAGTGAAGGAAAGTCCCTGATAGAACATATCCAGGAATATTATGATTACTGTCTGTCCCCAGATTGTATGTATAGACAATACTGGGAGGAAGATGGCATATTAGAGGAAAAGATAGAACAACTCACAAAGTATAATGAAAACTTTTTGCCGTATCTTGAAAACCACTTAGACCTGACACCTGTAGAACGGAAACAGATCACTGCGTTGATACATAAAGAAGAACCAGAAGTTTTACAGGATAAAAAGTATGAGATTATGGATACAGGTCGCATAGACTTTCCATTTGATGTACAGGAATGGACAAGGGAAAATAACGAGTTTGTTTTTTCTGGACGTAATAAATACTGTAAAAGCAGGAAAGAAGCCAGTGCATGGATAGAGGAACAGCAAAAAGAATCAAATCTTATTGAGGTGGCTGTTGAAAGCAGCGAAGATTATGAAGATATTGCAGGTTCTTTTGTCACAGCAGTCGATACGGAAGGAAACAGAAAGCCTGTTTATCGTCTGATACAAAAGGGGAATGACGGGTTAGAAACGTATCTTTCAGAAACGCTTCTCTTTTATAGTGAAAAGGAAGCAAAAAATTATATTAAAAGTCATGCAGATGAGATAAGAGAGATCAGTTATGATGAAATGATAAACTGGGCTGCAGAAATAAGAGAAGACAGGATTGCAGCAACAGAACTTCAGGAAGAAATCTTAGATACGGATAATATAGCGATTACCCCTGTCTTTGAAAACATGGGGCAGAATTATCATATTTCAAAAGAAGAACTGGGAACAGGAACAATCCGTGAAAAATGCTGGAAGAATATCCTTGCGATCGAAACGGTAAAACAGTTAGAAAAGGAACAACGGCAGGCAACAAAAGAGGAACAGAACATACTAGCAGATTACGTTGGATGGGGCGGGATCGCAGATGTCTTTGATGTGAAGAAACCACAGTGGCAGGAAGAACGGGAACGGGTACAGACTGCCCTTACTCCAGAGGAATACCGTTCTGCAGAAGAATCCGTGTTAAATGCCCATTTTACACAGCCCGTTATTATTAAATCTATGTATCAAGTGCTGGAGAATATGGGATTTAACAAAGGAAGAATATTAGAGCCTTCCTGTGGGGTTGGAAATTTCTTTGGACTTGTTCCCCAAAGTATGAGTAACTCTACTTTATATGGTGTTGAACTAGACACCATGAGTTCAAAGATAGCAGGTTATCTTTATCCAGAAGCAAATATTCAGAATACGGGATTTGAACGGACAAATTATCCAGATGGATATTTTGATGTTGCAATCGGTAATGTCCCATTTGGGGATTATCGGGTAAATGACCCTACTTATAACAGTCATGGATTTTTGATCCATGACTATTTTATTGCAAAGACCCTGGATAAGCTCCGTCCTGATGGTGTGGCTGTTTTCATCACAACAAAAGGCACAATGGACAAAGAAAGCAGTAAAGTCAGAGAATATCTTTTTAAAAGGGCAGACCTGCTGGGAGCAATCCGACTGCCAAATACTGCATTTAAAAACGCAGGGACAAAAGTAACTGCGGATATTCTATTCCTGCAGAAAAGGGAAAAAGAAAGAGAGAATCCAGAGTGGATTTCTATCGTGAATAATGAAGATGGCATCCGTGTAAACAGTTATTTTGCAGCACATCCAGAAATGGTATTAGGTACGATGCAGGAAGTAACAGGACCATATGGATTAGAAACAGCTTGCATAGAAAAAGAAGGCAGTTCTTTAGAAGAACAGTTACAGGCTGCTGTATCAAATATTACAGGATATATACCTGAAAGAACACAAGAAGAACGTGCCGAATTTCGGTACGAAATAGAGCAGATGTCAGATACTCTTGATGCTTCTAAAGAGAGGATATATAGTTATGTCCTATCTGATACTGGGGAGATCTACTATAAAAATGAAACCGGTCTGGAACAAAAAGAGGTATCCAACACAGCAAAAACACGTATCACCGGCATGACTGCTATCCGGGATTGTGTCCGGGAATTAATCCGTCTGCAGATGGAAGAAACGGAAGATGTAGAGGCAAAGATTTCTGCAGAACAGGTGAAGCTGGACAGATTATATGATTCCTATACTGCAAAATGGGGACTGTTAAATAGTGTTGCGAATAGGAGAGCTTTTTCGGAAGATTCTTCTTATCCACTTCTATGTTCTTTAGAAAGATTAGACGAGGATGGAAATCTTGCTGGAAAAGCAGATATGTTCACGAAACGGACTATCCGCAGGAAAGAAGTTATTACCCATGTAGATACGGCAAATGAAGCACTTGCCGTATCAATGGAGGAATATGGAAAAGTTGATATTACTTTCATGTCAAATCTGTGTGGAAAATCTGCTGAAAAGATCACTGAAGAATTGACTGGGGTTATCTTTAAAAATCCAGATACGCAGGAATGGGAAACAGCAGATGAATATCTGTCAGGCAATGTACGTGAAAAACTGCGTATAGCAGAAAAAGCTGCAGAAAGTGAAGATATTTATAAAAATAATGCAGAAGCATTAGAGAACGTACAGCCTAAAAAATTAGATGCTTCAGAGATTGAGATACGATTAGGAACGATGTGGATTCCATTGGAAGTGTATGATCAGTTCATGAGGGAAACTTTCCAGCCATCGCAGTATATCAAAAATATAATTAAGTTACGATATTCTGAATATACAGGGGAATGGAACATCGAAGGGAAAAATGTAGATGGCAGTATCCTCTCAACAAACACATATGGAACAAAACGGGCAACGGCATACCGTTTACTTGAAAGTTCTTTAAATCTGAAAAACATACAAATTTTTGATACATACACGGATGAGGAGGGAAAAGAACATAGGGAATTAAACAAAAAAGAAACTATATTAGCCAGCCAGAAGCAAGACATGATAAAAGAAAAATTCAAAGACTGGGTTTTCAAGGATAGAGAACGACGGGAAATGTTGGTTTCTCTGTATAATGAAAAATTTAATTCGATTCGCCCAAGACAATTTGACGGCAGTCATTTAGAATTTCCGGGCATGAATCCAGAAATCACATTGAAACCTCATCAGAAGAATGCTGTAGCACACCAATTATACGGAAATAATACTTTACTTGCACATTGCGTTGGGGCAGGAAAAACATTTGAGATGGCGGCTGCGGCAATGGAAGCAAAACGTATTGGACTTGCTCATAAATCACTGTTTGTGGTACCAAACCATCTAACAGAACAATGGGGAGCAGAATTTCTCACGTTATATCCGGCTGCAAATATCCTTGTCGCAACAAAGAAAGATTTTCAGCCTGCAAACCGAAAACGATTCTGTGCGAGGATTGCGACTGGTGATTACGATGCCGTCATTATTGGGCATTCTCAATTTGAAAAAATACCTCTTTCTGCGGAAAGACAACGTGCTGTATTAGAAAGCCAGATTGATGAGATTGAAAAAGCAATCGCTCTTGCAAAAGAAGCACAAGGAGAAAACTACACTGTTAAACAGATGGTGAAAAGCAGAAAGAATTTAGAGGTAAGACTGGAAAAACTGAACGAGAAGAAAAAAGATGATGTAGTTACTTTTGAAGAACTGGGTGTTGACAGGTTGTTTGTAGACGAATCGCATGGTTTTAAGAACTTGTTTTTGTATACAAAAATGAGAAATGTTGCCGGAGTGGCACAAAGTGAGTCACAAAAAGCAATGGATATGTATAATAAGTGCCGGTATATGGATGAGATTACTGGCGGTAAAGGTATCACATTTGCAACAGGTACCCCTGTGAGCAATAGTATGACAGAATTATACACTATCCAGAGATACCTGCAGTATGACCGTCTGCAAGAAATGAATCTTGGAATGTTTGATAGCTGGGCATCCATCTTTGGAGAAACTGTGACAGCGATGGAATTATCTCCAGAAGGGAATGGATACCGTATGAAGACCCGTTTTGCAAACTTTTTTAATTTACCAGAATTAATGTCTGTTTTCCAAGAAGTAGCTGATATACAGACATCGGATATGCTGCAGTTACCTGTGCCAGAAGCAGAGTATGAAAATGTCGTACTACCTGCCAGCGAAGAACAAAAAGAAATACTACAGTCTATCTCAGAAAGGGCAGACAGGGTAAGGAACAGGGAAGTAGACCCGTCAGAAGATAATATGCTTAAAATCACAACAGATGGACGTAAGCTTGCACTAGATCAGCGTCTCATTAATGATATGCTGCCAGATACAGCAAACAATAAAGTTTCTGCATGTGCAGAAAGATGTTTTAAGGTTTGGCAGGAAACAAAAGAACAGAAATCCGCACAGCTTGTCTTTTGCGATACTTCTACACCCAAAAAAGATGGTTCTTTTAATGTGTATGATGCATTAGAGCAAAAATTAATAGAAAAAGGTGTCCCGGAGGAGGAGATTGCATTTATCCATGATGCCAATACAGACAGGCAGAAGGCAGTACTGTTCTCCAAAGTCCGTTCGGGACAGATACGTTTTCTATTTGGCTCCACATCAAAAATGGGTGCTGGTACAAATGTACAGGACAGACTGATAGCTTTGCACCATTTAGATGTTCCGTGGAGACCTGCGGACATCGAACAGCAGGAAGGTCGTATCTTACGTCAGGGTAATAAAAATAAAAAAGTCAAAATATTCCGTTATATTGTGGAAAATACTTTTGATGCATATATGTGGCAGATTTTAGAAAACAAACAGAAATTCATCAGCCAGATCATGACCTCCAAATCGCCAGTACGTTCTTGTCAGGATGTAGATGCGGTGGCATTATCTTATGCAGAAACGAAGGCACTTGCAACGGGAAATCCAAAGATAAAAGAAAAGATGGAACTGGATGTGCAGGTAACAAAATTAAAGATGTTGAAAGCAAATTATGAAAGTAATCTGTTCCGGCTTCAGGATGCGATTGCAGTAGAATATCCTCAACGGATTGCAAAATATGAGGAACTGACTGCGGCATATGAAGCAGATATAGCTCATTTAGATACTGTGTTAAGCAGACCATTTTCAATAGAAATACAGGATATTAACTATAACGATGAAAAAGCTGCTGGAGAAGCACTTGTGCAGGCGTGTACAAATATGAAAAAGGAACATACAGATGCAGCAAATATCGGAACCTTTAAGGGTTTTAAAATGAAGGCTTCCTATTCACTTTTTGATAATAGTTTTTATGTAAAACTGACAAGGGAATCATCTGTATCCGTTGAGATAAAAAAAGACCCTGTAAAAAATATAGAACGTATCCTTACAGCATTAAAAAAAATGCCAGGGCAAAAAGCTGTTGCGGAGGAACGGTTAGAAGATGCCAGACAACAGTTTGCCCAGGCAAAAGAAGAAGTACAAAAGCCTTTTGATAAGGAAGATAAATTGAAATATGTACAGAACCGTTTAACAAAAATAAATGCTGAATTGGATATGGAACCAAAAACAGAACCGAAATTGGTAAAGAAGGAGGAACTAAAAAAATGCCTGTAAGATTAATGAAGATGGGAGAGTGTATTCAGAAATTAAGAGAAGAAAAGGGATATAGTATTGAAGAATTGGCTGGACTTACATTGTCATCACTGGAAGAATTGAGAAAAATTGAAAATGGAACACAACAGCCAGACAAAATGACGCTCACTCTTTTAAGTAATGCCTTAAACGTATATCCTGACAGCCTGCAAAACGGAGAGATCCATTATCGTGATTCGCAATCAAATTTAATAAATCTTATGAAAGAGACTTTAGAATATCTGCAAGGAACAGAAAAAGATAATAAAGAGATTGCGGAACATATCGAAAAACTGCAAAAAGAATACGATATAGAGATGAAAGAAGAAAAACAGGAAAAAGAAAAGACGGAACAGGTAGAAAAAGAAGAACAGATTTTTCCGAAAAAAGTGCCGGAAGAATCTGCACCGAAATTATAAAGTGTGCCGAATTTCGGTACAGATAGGATAGGAGATGGATAAGATGGAAGATAAAAGCCATGAAGTTGTGATGGCAATATCCAATGCAGCGAGGTATATGGACCCGTTTTTTAAATTGACAGCAATGGGAACAGTATTGTTACTTCAATATTTCGCTCGTATGGTGAAAGAACGAAAACTCAAAGTGACAGAATTTACAGATTTTCAGAAATTCCTTAAAGCAACCGACGGAAAATATGACATTATGAATGTCCCGGAGATTCCAGAAGGGCAGTTAACAGAAGAATTAGATACGTTAGGCATTCACTACATGATAATGCCTGACCTTGAGAAGAACGATGGGATGATTCAGGTTGCTGTTTATCAGCCAGACAGAGATAATTTTGGAGCATGGTATCAACGTCATATCATGAGCCGGATGACAGGTGGAGAAAAAGAATTACAGGAATTAAAAAATCTTACGTCAGGTAAAACAACAATAGTCTCTTTTCCTTTAGAAGATGAGGAAGAAACTATTCAAGAAGATTTTACTTCAATGGGAATTAACTATTCCCAGCTTCCTGATTTACATGTTGGAGATGGCGAAATACAGATTGTTGTAGCGAATGCGGATTTACCCAAAGTTGAATCATGGTATAAATTATATCGGAATGATTTATTAAATGAAGGAGTAACAGATATACCCGACATGAAAAAGATGTCAATGGACAACTATATGCAGACAGGACAGCAGACAGAAGCAGAATATATTGATACAGCAGCGCCAGAATTAAAAGCTGCTAATGCAAAGTATGAAGGGAAAGAAAAAGGAGAGATAGAGCATCAGATAGAAACGATCGAGCGTAATGCGATGAGACAGGAATCTTCAACCGCATATCTTCGCTATATCCGTGATCCAGAATATATTCCGATTAGCATTGATAGAAGAACATTGGTTGAAAATTCAAACGTGATAAATAAAGATGGATTAGAGAGATATAACCAGTTTTCCTGCAGGATACCGGGTACATATGGTAAAAATGAAAAACAGCTTGTCATTCCTGATGAGCAGGTATTCAGAAAAACAAATGGTTCTTATATTGCTTTTTTGAGAAAAGATGAAGCACCGTTTGTATTTGATGTGGTAACAAAACAAGTTGACCATGAAATAAGAAAACTGACAGGAGAGGAATTTGTAAAACAATACTTTGATGAAGTAGATAAAACAGCCGAAAATAAAGTGACTTCATTACAGAAATATAAAGCAAAAAGCAGGGATTTAAGTGACTTGAAAGTAAAGATGCCAACCCCTCCAATCAAATCAAAATAATGTGCCGAATTTCGGCACGAAAAGCAGGCAGAAGATAGTACTTTTGCCTGCTTTTTTATGAAAGGGGAATGATTATGACACAAAAAAGAAAACCGCCATGGGGGATGTTTTTAATTGGCTTAGTTTTAATACTCATTGCTGCATACTATATAGCTGGTTTATTTTCACTGGATGGTGTGACAATGCAGAATTATCAGGATAAATTAACTTATATATTGATGCACCCATTTCGAAACTGGTTAAATAATAAGACATCCGCAGTTATGGGAATTGCGCTAGTCGCATGGGCAATGTTCATCTGTTATTACCTTACTTATTACCGTGATTTCCATCCAGACCAGGAGCATGGAGTTGCGGAATGGGCAGATGTAGCAAAGACAGCAAAAAAACTTTATGGCAAAGGGGAAGAACCGATTACACGTCTGAGTAAAAATATCACAGTAAATGCAAAGGCTTTACCTAATATGCATATCCTCATTCTAGGCGGTTCTGGAGATGGAAAAACGACTTCCCTTTTGATTCCTAATATTTTACTTGCTAATATGACAAACATTATCTTAGATGTCAAAGGTGACTTGCTAAAAAACTACGGAGGATATTTGAAAGAAAAAAAGAATGTGACAGTAAAAAGTCTTAATTTCAAAGATATGTTACAATCTGACCGATATAACCCTTTTGTATATATAGATAATTATACGGATATGGTAGAACTTATCACGAATATACAGACCTCTGTAAAACCGCCAGATGCTCAAAAAGGTGACCCATTCTGGGATGATGGCGTTGGTCTGTATCTGCAATCTCTCTTCGAGTACGAATGGTTACAGGCAAGGGAAGAAAACAGGGTAGCTTCAATGCCGGGAATCTTGGAATTAGTAAATAGAGAAACACAAAAAATAGATGAAGATGGGACAACACAGCTACAACAGGATATGTACGAACTGGAACAAAGATATGGTAAAGATTATCCTCCAGTCCGGGATTATCGTAAGTTAAAAGAAGGAGCATCCGAAACAGTCCGTTCCATTGTCATCATGGTAAACGCACAGTTACGTCTTTTTGAAATCCCAGAAATTAAGCGAATCTTTGAAGGAACAGACGATATAGATATTCCATCGCTTGGCTTAGGTGTAGATGGAAATCCAGAAAAAAAGACAGCGCTATTCCTTGTTATGCCATCAGGAGATTCTTCTTATAATCTTTTTATCAATATGTTCTATACACAGTTATTTACAGTATTAAAGAGAATAGCAGATAATCGAAGAAACGGACAATTACCGATTCATGTGCGATTGTGGGCAGATGAATATTATGCTGGACCAAAACCGTTAAATTGTGAAACTCTGCTAGGAGAGATACGAAGCAGGAATATGTCTATCATACCAATCCTTCAGGATATAGCACAGATAAAAACTTTATACCCTAATGATAAATGGGAAATTTTCACAGGAAACTGTGCAACAACTGTATTCTTAGGTTCTGGAGCCACAGCTCATACAACACATCAATGGGTATCGGATATGCTAGAAGACATGACGATTGACAGCCGTTCCGAGAATCTGGGACACTCACAAGGTGGTGGTAATCTGCAAATGAACAAGGCAGGCATAAAATTGATGACTCCGGGACAGATTAGCCGATTGCCGAAAGATGATTGTATCCTGTTTTTAAAAGGGGAACGTCCAATCTATGATAAGAAAAACTGGTCATTTACTACAGAAAGTTTCAAAGAAGCAGAAAGAATAGCTGGGGAAAATGGTTATAAAAATCCTGTATATGTGACCTATGATGAAAACAATAAAAAATACATCACAACCCGTTTCGAATCGAGGCTAAATTATATACCACAGGAAGAATTTGAATTTTATGAAAAAAAATCAAAAAAAGATGATAGTATTCAGACTTTCCAAATGGATGAAGAAGCATTTCTATATCTTAACTTTAACGAAACTCCGCAGCCAAGTTTACGGGAATTAGAAAAAATGGTACAAGAGATAAAAGTATCGAAAATCAATGAGGAGGAAGAGGAGAAAAAGAGGGAAGAAGATACCGTAGAAGATAGAGAAAAATGGGATTTGTCTGGAGACATTATCGACTGCTTTCAGCGATATTCAGGCAAATTATCAGCAGAGGAGCAGGAAGAAATCATAAAAGGCATCGAAGAAGGACTTACGGATCAGGAAGTAAAAAGATATTTTATTCTGTATGGTGCAGATAAAATGCGTCAATATAGACGTGTTCTTACCGCAAGGAAAAACAGAACATAAATGTGCCGAAATTCGGCACAAAAAAGGCAGAGAGAATAATTTTATTCCTCTGCCTTTTTTTGTTAGAATATTTATAAAGTACTGCCTTTTAATCTGGTATCTGAAAATAAATATTATTTATTAAATAAAATATTGACTAATACATGCGTAGGACATATAATATAATAAAAATAATACATGTGTAGGAGGGTCTTATGAATTACAAAAAAGTTAAACAGACAGAATTAGAAGGATTAACACAAAAAGAAGGTGAAGATTTATTATTTGCTGCAGGTTACGTTAAAGATGACGATTACTCAGATAGAGATGAGTATAAAGTAGGTAAATACTATCATTATGATCAGTATTATACGTTGTATGATGAAGAAGAAAATGAATTAGATAAGGTATCATTTGTAACAATCTATCAAAAAGCAGAAGAATACATGGAAGATGATACTTTCGTTCGAACATATTGGAATTGTCTGTATGTTGAGTAGTGGAGGTTAATGATGGGAATTTCTGCTGATAAATTAAAAGCGCTTAGAAAACAGAAAGGCTTTAGCCAAGAAGAACTATCTAAAGTTTCTGGTATACCCGTGATGACAATACGAAGTTGGGAACAAGGGTCTAGGACACCAAGAGATATTTATGTTATTGAAAGATTTTGTAATGCATTGGAGATTTCAATAGATGATTTATTGCATGATGAATTGGCTCATGCAGAAGCTATGAGAAATTCAGAGATTGGAGATTATGAAGAAGTGCGGATAAACACTTTAACCCAGTCCATTTATGATAAAGATAATTTATATGGAATTCTAAAGCTGCTAGACAGATTTATTGATACTGTCGGGAAAAAACGTGCAATTGAAATTATGGAGGAGTTTGCTAATGAAGGGAATTAAAGTTAAGTTTTATCAAAAAACCGCCTCTTTCAAAGAACCAATAATGAACGGTTCGATTCTAACTACACATCCATTACCACCATATTCAACGGTAATAGGTATGATACATAAATTGTGTCAATGGGAGGAAACACATAGAATTAAACTTTCATTAGTTTGCACTAATGAGTATTTGATGCAACCGCAGCAAGTATTTGATAAAGGATATATTGGAGGTTTTCATTTTAGAACAATAAATAAAGAAATGGAAGATAGATGGTCAATAATTGTTGATGATGATGCGGGTGATTACTTTGGATTTACTACCAGATTGTGTACCGTTGAATTATTGGTTGACAGGTATTATACTTTGCATATTTGTGTAGAGTATGAGAATGATTTTGCTCAAATATTCAAGGCATTTAATTATCCACCTGTATATCCCTCACTTGGACGGTGGGAGGACTCTATAAGGATAGATGATGTAAAAATCGTAGAAGTAAAAGAAGAACTGACAAATGGAAAGTTGAACGCTTATACTTGGTTGCCAGTGGAATATAGCCCAGTTGAGAAAATTGGAAGTGTCTGGAAAATACCAACATATTATAAAATAGTAAGGGATAAAAGGCGATTTGAGTACATCAGATGTTATTTGGGAGAGAGAGGAGCTTTAGCTTCATATAGATTAGACGAAGATAATGAACAGCTTATTTTAATTTAATAATAAAGCGTTTTGATAAGGGGAGCCTTAATGAATAAGACCTCCTTTTTTTTGTGCCGAAATTCGGTACATGAAAAAGAAACTTATAAGTATATTTAAAAACTGAATTTTTTTTTCATATAACCTGTATAAAATTACTTGATTTAAAAAATATTTGCGTTACTATTTTATTGCAACTGAATCAAAAACAGAGACATTTATAAAAAAAGTCTTGAAGAGAAATTGACATGAACTATTCGAGTAAGATATATACATAGTACATATACCTGTAATGGTATATACGAAAGAGGAAAAGTTTATGGGAAAAAAATGGAGACAGTTAAAATACGAGGATAGATTAAAAATATATGCGTGGCTACAGGATAAGATACCGATTGCCACTATTGCAAAAAGGCTAGGAGTTTGTAGACAGACAATTTATCGTGAAATAAAGCGCGGAGAATTTGTAAAACGGAACACGGATTATACGGAATCAACAGTGTATGACCCTTACGTTGCAGAAGAACGCTGTCAAAAGAATTTAAAAGAACGTGGACGTGGTTTGAAAATAGGCAGTGATTTAAAACTGCTACATTATATAGAAAGAAAAATTGTTGATGAAAAGCGTTCTCCGGCGGCTGCACTGCACGAGATAAAAAAAGAAGGGAGAGAATTTACAGTTACTTTGTGCACGAATACTATATATAGCTATATAAAAAAAGGCATATTTTTGAATGTAACTATGGAAGATTTGCCAGAAAAAAAGAAACAGCATAAAAAGAAAAAAAGAAAGGTACAAAAGCGAGTACAAGCAGGAGACAGTATCAGTCAACGTCCAGATTATATTGATACCAGAGAAGAATTTGGACATTGGGAAATGGATACAGTAGTCGGTCCTCAAGGCAAATCAAAGAAAGTAATGCTTGTCTTAACAGAGAGAAAGACTAGAAAAGAGATTGTGTATCTAATGCAAGATAGAAAGGCGCAGACGGTTGTAAAGGCATTAAATACTATCGAGAGAAGCTATGGAGAAAGGTTATTTAGAAATGTCTTTAAAACGATTACCGTGGATAACGGTGTGGAGTTTTCTGATGCAGAAGGGTTGGAACGGTCGAGAAGAAATAAGAAGAAAAAGAGAACGAAAGTATATTATTGCCATCCATATAGCAGTTGTGAGAGAGGTTCTAATGAAAACGCTAACCGTCTCATCCGTCGGCACATTCCGAAAGGAGTTAATTTTGATAAGAAAAGGCAATCTGAAATCAAGGAAATAGAAACATGGATAAATAACTATCCTCGGAAGCTATTTGGATATAATACAGCAGAGGAACAATTTGTTTATGAAATGGAAAAATTAACAGGATAAAACAAAATCAAGTATATATAGAAAAAATGACTGCCGAAAGACAGTCTTTTTCCTATACAATTTTTAAAAAAGATGCTAAAAATAATTGTAATTACATCTATATTGTGTCATTATAAACAATAAGTAGAAAGGAAATATTTGCAAAAAAATATTTCAATTTTTTTCAAAAAAATGTTGCAAAAAAACTTGACATTTTCGCAAATCAAAATTTAATAAAAAATCTCTTGATTTTTGAAACAAGATGGTATATAATACGATATTGTCAGGCGCAGTAATGCGACTTGAATGGGTGGATTCCCGAGTGGCCAAAGGGGACAGACTGTAAATCTGCTGCAAATTGCTTCGGTGGTTCGAATCCACCTCCGCCCATTCACTTGAGTAACATCAGGTGTAAGAAGTTACCGGAACGACCGGTTTTTTCTTTGCCGGCGTGGCGGAACTGGCAGACGCACAGGACTTAAAATCC
>UMHW01024555.1_pt1 | contig 18485 bp, 17 predicted proteins | sample 1965631 | NCBI WGS metagenome assembly UMHW01 (sample SAMEA4836107, study PRJEB28245) | human gut metagenome | biome: gut microbiome; material: fecal sample | place: Denmark | collected 2008
GGACATTCTTCCTTGCTCAGACTGTGCTCAATCCTGTCACCGGGCGGTGGGCTTTCGGCTGTTCGATTTGCAGTCCCTCCATGAGCCAGCGGTACTGCTGCGGTGTTAAAGCCTTTACCTCAGATTCCGAACGCGTCCACTGGTACAACCCCTTGTCCCAGCCGTTTGTACAGCATGATAATGCCATCCTTTTCCAAGTATAAGCCTTTGATATGGCCTCGATGCCGTCCGCAGAATAGAAACAGCATGTTGGTAAATGAATCCAGTTCAAACTGCTGATAGGTGAGCCACGCGGGACCATCTATGCCTTTATGTAGATATGTGTAGCCGCGGACGATGTAGACTTTATCCGTACCGGTAAAATCGTTCAGCATAGGCGAAGAATATCCACTAACATTTTTCGGCTGTTTCGCATCATACCCAGAGTAAATGTCCAGACCGGCATTGCCGATACGCAGTGGTGTGGAACACTTCGCAATATTGCATGATACCCGCTTTAGTGTCGGTAGCTTCGCGAACGTGATGGCTGAGCCATGAATAGTAACCGTCAAACCCAACCACTCATAGACACGCATGAGACAATAGTAACGGAACGTTGTACTGAACTGCACCCCGTCAAGAAGACAGAGAAAAAATATAAAGTTTTTCCGGCCGGCAGCCATTCGCTGCTGGCCGCTTTTTATGCAGCGAGACCGAGTTCGTGCTTTTCCATCGGGGTCAACACGCCCAGATTACGCTGCACCCGTCTGGTGTTGTAATAATGGACATAGGTCTCAATCATCTGGACAAGTTCACGTTTGCTGGTAAACCGTCTGCCGTAATAGCGTTCCCGCTTCAAAATGCCCCAGAAGCCCTCCATCGGGCCGTTATCGATGCAATGCGCCACGCGGGACATGCTCTGCGTCATTCCCGCCTGCACGAGCTTGTGGTGAAATGTCCGGCTGGTATATTGGAATCCTCTGTCACTATGGAACAGGGGATGCGCGTCCGGATTGGCTTTCACAGCCTTATCAAAGGTCTTGAAAACCAACGGATTGTCGTTGCGTTCGCTGAGCACATAGGACACGATGCGCCGGTCGCAAAGGTCGAGGATGGCGCTCAGATAGAGTTTTTGTACCTTCATACCCTCAAACCATTTGAATTCGGTCACATCGGTGAGCCACTTCTCATTGGGCTTTGCGGCATAAAACTGCCTGTCCAAAAGGTTTTCGGCAAGATACTGCGGGTTCTTCACTCGCCGCGTGCAGCCATGGTTGTTGTACTTGATCGTGGAACGGATATCTCTGACCCTGCAGATGCGGAGCACCCGCTTGTCATTGACGTGGATACCGTGGTCATGGCGCAGGTCGTCATTGAGTCTCCGGTAGCCCTTATCCGGGCTTTCCTCATGGATCTTCTCGATCGTATCCGCGAGATGTTCGTTCTCCGCGGCCCGCCGGCTCAGCTTGCCGGAAGCCCATCTGTGGTAGGCCGAGCGTGCCACATGGAGCAGTTCGCAGGCCAGCTCAATGGGATAGCCCGTTTCCTCGTGCGCTTCCCGGATCGCGGCATAGATATGGCGCTGTCTCACTTCCGAAAGGCCTCTCTCCTCTCGATCTCGTCCAATTTTTTTAGCAGATCACGCTCCATTTCTGCCAGATACAGCTTGTGCTTGAGCTGTTCAATCTCGATCTGCGCTTTCTCCAGCTCGGTTCTGGGCTTCTGGTCTTTCTTTCGCTTTCCGCGCCGGTCCTCCAGACCGGCCTCGCCCATCTCCTCAAACCGCAGTGTCCATGTGCGTACCTGTTGGTAGCTTACTTTGTATTTCAGGGCCATCTCGCCGTAGTTTTTTCCACTGGCCAGACAGTCCTTGACGATCTGAATGCGCTCTTCCCGTGTGGTGTCCCGTCCCTGCTTCATGCAGCTTCCACCTCCTGAATTCTTTCTGGAGTTGAAATCTCCATGAGCATTATACACCTTTATCCACTGTTGGAGGCTCCTTGTGCTGCGAATACAATATTTTTGGCAGATACTAAGTATACTATCTTTTCCAAACAAGTACTCCTTTGTCGCAGCTTCTTTGACTTCCGGAGGATAGCAACGGTTCCTTTTTGCTTGAACAAATGCATTTGATCCTTCCGCTCTATATAGAGCTATCCATAGTTCCATTGTTGATATGACTACTGATAATTTCGCCGCTGCAGATTTAAGCCCCATCTCACCCCGAAGGTATGCCTCTACGATTTGAACCTTTTCTTCTGCGCTGGCTTTTGCTTTCCGTGGCATAATAATGCTCCCCCTTGATTTTAAGTGAATTTGTTTTTTCACTGTTTCATCAAGGGGGAGCATATCATACAGCGTTCCGTTACTGTCATATTGGAGATGTCAGGATGGCAATCATAGTGTCCGAAATGCCGCGCAAGGCTGCAGGGGTGAGCGGCATGAATGCAGGACTACCGCGGAAGCAGCCTGTCTGTGCGGATGTAAAACAAACAAGAAGAAATCAATGTAGCGACCTATTAGTGCTGGGAGCGAGAGCCATTGGCTGCTGCTAAACTATCGCCGTGCTCCGGTGGGCCGTGTTAATTCCATTGAGAGGCCTTGATGATAACAGATACGTATTGTGACCTCGCTTCTAGATACCGGCCTTATTCCTTTTTAGATTGCAAAAGAAGTAAGTTTGCTGATGTATCATAAAATTACTGAAAGTATTACCGTAAATTTACCTGTACAGAGGGATTGAATTATCTCTAAATCCTGTGGTATTCTTATGCTGTGAAGAAAGAAATGCTTTTTGAGTCGCTCAAGGAGCATTTCTTTCTTGTTATTATGGCTCCTGAAGAATATGTAGAAGAGGTGATATAAATATATGAAAGAGAGTGTTTGCCGGATATCCAGATGTAGTAAATGTTGATCAACTTAGAGAGATGTTAGGTGGCATAGGCTACAAGGTGGCATATGGTCTGCTGCACGATGGCAGCATTCGCTTTTCATGATAGGGAACGCATTAGTCCAATATGCTGTGGTACTGGTGAAGAGTTCGAGAGCAGCGTAAGGGCGTCTGGAAAGCACGGAGATTCCGAGCCTACATCTGGAAACAATGGGAAGTTCCGAAAGTGGGAATACGGAATCTTATGAAGCTGGACATACCGAAATATTCTTTCTACAGATGGTGGTATGTGAAAGCCTGTTGGGACGTGGCCGGAGATTCAGTGCTAACATAGTTAATAAAGAACGATCGGCTCGTACGGGCAGGATACTACAGTATCCGCACCCGATACGAGCCGTTGCACTTAAGCGATTGAACTGCCGTGTACAGAACTGTGCGCGCGGTAGCCTGAGAGGACGGGGCTTGCACCCTGCCTATTTGATTGTTCATATTAAGATATTGCCCAGTGAGGGCACGATATTTTGAGGGGGGGATTACGTGTTCAAAGAATACTCCGATATCCTAACGGTTTCTCAAGTTGCAAAGGCTCTGGGACTTGGACGAAATACCGTGTATCAACTTGTCCATACGCATCAGATAGGCTATAAGCGCATTGGTACAAAAATCATTATACCAAAGGCGTGCTTAATTGACTTTGTGCTGTCAGCACGCTATACTGTAGCCAATCCATAATAGCAGACAATCTTCGCTGTCGAAAGGAGTTATTATGACAGGGAGTCTGCAAGTAAAAAATGGCAAATACTATATGGTGCTCAACAGTACCGAAAACGGAAAGAGAAAACAAAAATGGATATCTACCGGCCTGCCTGAAAAAGGAAATAAACGCAAGGCGGAACAGATGCTGCGGGAGAAGCTGACGGAAGAAGAAAAGCGAAATCCGGTAGTGTGTTCAGATATGACTGTGGCGGATTGTGTTCGGCGATGGCTTACACGTATGAGGCGGCGAGTAGATGAGGTGACATACAGAAGTTATCAGCACACGGCTGAAACACATATCCTTCCATACTTTGACGAGAACAGGCTAAAACTGTGCGATTGTACGGTAGAGGTGCTTCAGACTTATTTTGATGAGAAATATCGGAACGGCCGTAAAGATGGCAAGGGCGGACTGTCCTCTAAAACCATGCGCCACCATAAAGGTATTTTGGGCCAGGCATTAGCGGAATGCGTGAAAGATGGGCTGATTCCATCGAACCCTTGTCAATATGTTGAAATGCCGCGCAGAGAACGCCATGAAGCGCATTTCTATAGTGCGGAGCAGCTGCAGCAGCTTATTACAGCCCTGAACGGTGATCCGATACAGCCGCTTGTAAAGATCGCAGCGCTTTATGGACTGCGGCGCAGCGAACTTCTCGGCTTGAAGTGGGACAGTATTGATTTTGAAAATGGTATGGTGCTGATTCGCCACACGGTTTGTAAGATGATTGTCACCGTGGAAAAGGATAAGACGAAAACCCAAAGCAGCCGCCGAAGCTTTCCTATGACAGAAGAAGCACGGGAGATTTTTCTGAAAGCAAAAGCTGAGGAAGAAGAAAACCAGCGTTTGTTCGGCAAGGCCTACCAGAAGAATGACTATGTTTTCAAATGGCCCGATGGGCGCACATTTGCTCCGGACTATGTGACGCATCATTTTTCAAAAATGCTTGAACGGTATGGAATGCCACACATTCGATTCCATGAACTCCGTCATAGTTGCGCCAGTCTGTTGCTGAATAACGGTTGCGGCCTGAAAGACGTACAGGAATGGATGGGACACAGCGACATTCAAACGACTGCCAATATCTACGGGCATTTGGATACCTCCAGAAAGCAAAGCCTTGCAGATAAGCTGACAGAATGCCTGAATGAAAGATGTTAGAAAAACGTTAGAAAAAAGGTGTATGAAGCTTATCCTGAGATAAAATAAAAACCGCGAACCCATTGAAATCAATAGGTTCGCGGTGGTACGCCGTGAGGGATTCGAACCCCCGGCCTTCTGGTCCGTAGCCAGACGCTCTATCCAGCTGAGCTAACGGCGCGTGTCTCATATCGGACAACGGTGTTATACTACCACAGCTTTCAGGGAAATGCAAGAGGAAATTTCAAATTTTTAGAAAAAATTTGGGGACAGGTCAAAACAATGAATTTGACAAGGGGCGTGTGGCAAGGGTAAAATATCATTGATTTTGATTTTTGGCAAGGAGCACACTATGGAAAATACTTTCAAAGGCAGCAAAAACTATGTTGCGAGCCCGGAGCTGATGAACGCGGTGAACATCGCCGTGGCGCTCAAAAAACCGCTTCTCATCAAGGGCGAGCCGGGCACGGGAAAGACGATGCTCGCCGAGGCTGTGGCCGAGGCGCTGGGCAAAAAGCTCATCATCTGGAGCGTCAAGTCTACGACGAAGGCGCAGGACGGTCTGTACGTCTACGATGTGGTGCAGCGCCTGTACGACAGCCAGTTTGGCTCGGCGGGCGTGGATGATATCGCAAAGTATATCAAGCTCGGCAAGCTTGGCGAGGCATTCTCCGCCGACGAGCAGGTCGTGCTGCTGATCGACGAGGTCGACAAGGCTGATCTCGAGTTCCCGAACGACCTTCTTTGGGAGCTCGACAAGATGGAATTCTACATTCCCGAGACGAAGGAGACCATCAAGGCCAAGCACCGTCCTATCGTCATCATCACCTCGAACGCGGAAAAGGAGCTGCCGGACGCGTTCCTGCGCCGCTGCATCTTCCACTATATTGAATTCCCCGACCAGCAGCAGATGGAAAAGATCATCCGCGTCCACTTCGATCATGTCGACGAGACGCTTTTGATGCAGGCGATGCAGGCGTTCTACTATATCCGCTCGATCGACTCGGTGGAGAAAAAACCCTCGACATCCGAGCTTATCGACTGGATCCGCGCGCTCGAGCTTACCGGCGTGGACACGTCCCGCATCACGAAGGAGATCCCGTTCATCGGGGTGCTCCTCAAAAAGGACAAGGATATCTCCACCGTGCAGCGCCGACTGAGAAGATAAGAACGCCATGTTTACTGGATTTTTCTACCTTCTGCGCGCGCACGGCTTTCGCGTCAGCCTGAATGAGTGGATGACGCTCATCGAGGGGCTGATGCTGGACCTGCAGCACGATTCGCTCACGGGCTTTTACGAGCTCTGTCGCGCGGTGCTCGTCAAGTCCGAGGCGGATTACGACAAGTTCGACCAGATCTTCCTTGAATACTTCGACGGCGTGCCATATCAGGACGAGCTTCCCAAGGAGCTGATGGACTGGCTCAACAACCCTGCCGCCGCAATGGAGGAGTTCCGCAAGTTCCTGCGCACGCAGGGCTATGAGGAAAAGAGCATTGAGGAAATTCTCAAAATGTTCGAAGAGCGCCTCAAGGAGCAGACCGAGGAGCACAACGGCGGCTCGTACTGGATCGGTACGAACGGCTACTCAAACTTCGGCAATAGCGGCCACAGCCCGCAGGGCATCCGTGTGGGCGGGCAGAGCATGTACCGCCGCGCGTTTCAGGTGGCGGGCGAGCGCAGGTTCCGCGACTTTCGCAAGGACAATGTGCTCGATATTCGCCAGTTTCAGATGGCCTTTCGCCTGCTGCGGCAGTATTCCGCGCAGACACAGGAGGCCCGAACGGAATTCGACGTGGACGAAACCATTCGTGAGACCTGCGACAACGCCGGTACGCTCTCCGTCTGCTACAAGCGCCCGCGCAAGAACACCGTCAAGGTACTGATGCTGATGGATTCCGGCGGCTCAATGGACTATTATTCGAACCTCTGCTCCATGCTCTTTCAGGCGGCGCGGCAGTCAAACCACTTCAAAGAGCTGCACGTTTACTATTTTCATAACTGCATCTATTCAAATGTTTATACCGACCCGCGCATGTACCGCGAGCACGCGGTGGCGACGGATTGGATCCTGCAAAACTTCGGCAACGATTACAAGGTCATTCTGGTCGGCGATGCGCTGATGGATATGTACGAACTGATGGAAAAGCGCTACGACTTCCGTGCCGACGAGGTGAAGTGGTCGGGGCTTGATCAGATCAAGCGCTTCCGCGAGCACTATGATCACCTGATTTGGCTCAATCCCGAGGAGCCCCCGCGCTGGGGAGGCTACTGGGGCGAGAGCTACGGCTATATCGCAAGGGCGGTAGACATGTACCCGCTGACCGTCGACGGTCTCGAGCGCGGCATGAAAAAGCTGCTCGTGAACCGGTAAAGAGCAAAAAACCGATAAAAAGGGACTTGAAGCTGCTTCAAGTCCCTTTTTCATTTTACCGCAGCAGCGGCAGGCTGCCGGTGAGTTTGTTCATCTTCTTTTTATTGCCGCAGAGGGCGATGCCGAGGTAGGAGAGCGCAGCTTCATCTGTCTGCGCCATCTTTTCGATGAATTCTGAATAGGTCTTGCAGCCCTGTGCGAGGTTGGAAAAGTCCACGACCGTGAGGTAAGCAAACTCGTCTTCGTAGAGTGCTTCGCGGATGGCCTTGATGCGCTCGGGCGGGGCCTTTAAGATCGGTATGGGAAATTCGATGAGACCGAGCGGGAGAGAGTCGTCGATGAGCATGACACATTTTTCGTTGGTGAAGTCCATGGTGTTCCTCTTTTCTTTGCGGTTTATGTGTTTTCTGGTTCGTCCGGTGCTGGCGGCGTGCGCCTGCCGGTAAAAATTTCGCGGTAAGTGCCGGGAGAAAGGCCAATAAAGCGGGTGAAAAAGTTTGTGAAGTGTCTCTGGTCGGAAAAGCCCGTGCGCAGCGCCGCTTCGGCGGGCGGCACGCCCCGCTCTAAGAGCTTTTGGCCTCGCCGATGCGGACGGCTTCTAAGTAGCGGTACGGCGTCACGCCCTTTTCACGCGTGAAGGCGCGCAGCAGCGTCGATTTGCTGAGATGCGCGCAGCGGCAGAGCCGGTCGAGCGTGATGCGCTCGGCAAAGTGCCGCTGCATGAACGCGCAGGCTGCGTCGATCTCGCCGCGCGGGGGCTGGGGCGCTGCAAAGGGCGACGCGCAGCGCTCGAACAAGCGCGAGAGCAGGAGCAGCAGGGCTTCCTCCTTTTCAAATTCCCGTGAGCGCGACAAAACGAGCTCGTGCAGCGTGCGGAAGTCGCAGGCGGCCTCGCTGTCGCGCAGGACATTGGGAGAAAAGCGGGGGAGCGTGTCTGTTCCGGTGATCTCTTCCGACAGCGAGCGCATGACGTTCTGCGTGATCGTGAGGCTGCGGTAGTCGAGCGTTTCGCCGCCGCGTTGCTCGCAGGCGTGACTGTCGCCGGGATTGAGAAGCAGCAGATCGCCCGCGCGCAGGGGGAGTTCCTTGCCGCAGCAGGAGAGGCGGCGCTCGCCGCGCTCGACAAGGCCGAGGACGTAATGCTCGTGAAAGTGGGCTGGAAAGGGCTGCACGATGCCCTCGAAGCGGTAGGCCTCAAGGTGCAGCTCGTCGTCATAGACCGCGCTGCGGCGCTCGTCTTTTATGCGCATCCCTCCCTTGCAGAGCCATTGTACCACTGCGGCGGGGAAATGGCTTGTACGATATCTTCATTTTTACAGAGAAAAATGAAGTCCAAACGGAACAATTTTGCCTGATGGGGAAAGACAAGCGGCAAAAGCTGTGGTATACTGCCAAACAGTTAGAGACAACTAACCCGAAAAAGACAGGAGCGGAAGAGATGACCGCAGAGAAACTATTTGAACATCAGGGCGCTATTTTGCTGGCGCAGAGCGACGGCTGCGCGGTCTGGCAGTTTCGAAACGAGACCGGCGACGGCACGATGACCACCTATGAGATCTTTTCGGGCGTGATGCTCGCGTTCAACGACTTTCACATGGAGCGCTACGAGTGCGATTTTGTGGCCGACCGGCGGATGCTCGCCATCGACCACTGCCGCGAGGGGCGCATGGAATACCCCGCGGGCGACAACTTAGTCGCCTACACGGCGGCAGGGGATATGAAGCTCGACCTGCGCGAACAGCACACGGGCACGTTCCACTTCCCGTCCTGCCACTACCACGGGCTGACGGTCGCGTTCGACCGGGACATTGTGAGAGAATCGCTCCCGCGCGAAGTCAGGGACTTTCCCGCGACGCCGGAGAAGATCATCGAGCGCTGGCAGCTCGGCAGTACGCCGCGTGTCGTCCGCGGGGCAGAGCGGATGGAGCACATCTTCGGCGAGATGTACCGCGTGCCGGAAAAGATCCGCATCCCGTACTTCAAGGTCAAGATTTTAGAGCTGCTGCTCTACCTCGACGCGATGACTATTCCGCAGGTGGAAAGCGAGCGTCCGTACTTCTACAAAACGCAGGTCGAAAAGGTCGAGGCCATCAAGCGCTTTCTCATTGAGCACGTGGCGGAAAATTTCACGCAGGAGGAGCTATCGAGCCGCTTCGACATTCCGATGACACCGATGAAGACGTGCTTCCGCTCAGTCTACGGCGCGGCCATCGGCACATGGCTGAAGAATTACCGCATGAATCTGGCGGCGGAGCTGCTGCTGAGAGAAAAGGGCCTGAGCATCTCTGAGATCGGTGGGCGCGTCGGCTACGACAGCGCGGGCAAATTCACCGGCGCGTTCAAAAAGGTCATGCATTTGACGCCGTCAGAGTACCGCAGGGAAAGGGGAACACGATATGAAGAATGAAAAAAAGAAAAGCTGGATGAGCACGCTCTTTGCCTACGCGGAGGGCGAAAAAAAGCGGATGTACCTGTCGGTCGTCTTGTCCGTACTGAGCGTGGCGGCGGGGCTTGCGCCGTTTTACTGCATGTACGCAATGCTGTGTCTGTTCGCGGTGGGAACGGCTACGGCGGCGGGAATTATAAAGTGGTGCCTGCTGGCGCTGCTGGCCTATGCCGTCAAAATTCTGCTCTTCAGCCTGTCGACCGGCGTGTCGCACGCGATGGCCTACACGATCTTGGAGGCGCTGCGCCTGCGGCTGGCCGACCGCTTCCTCCACGCGCCGCTCGGCGATGTGGAAAACCACTCCATCGGCGAGATCAAGAGCATGATGGTCGACAAGATCGAAAATCTGGAGCCGCCGCTCGCGCACATGATCCCCGAGGGGGCGGGACACATCGTGCTGCCCGTCGTCAGCATCCTCGCGCTGCTGTGCATCGACTGGCGTCTGGCGCTCGCGTCGCTCGTGACGTTCCCGCTTTCTTTTCTCTGCATGGGGCTTACGTTCAAGATCAGCGGCGAGAGCTTTTCAAAGTACGACCGATCTGCAAGCTACATGAACAGCACGATCGTCGAGTATATCGAGGGAATCGAGGTCATCAAGGCCTTTGGCCGTGCGGGCGTCAGCTATGAAAAATACGCGGGCGCAATCAATGACTTCCGCACGTTTGTCGTCCGGTGGCTCACGTCCACGTTCGTCACGATGAAGCTGAGCTTCGCACTCTTCCCCTCGACGCTCATCGGCACGCTGCCGGCCGCGCTTGCGCTGGCGAACCGTGGCACGATCACCGCGCCGCAGGCGGCGCTCGCGGTGATGCTGTCGATCTCGATGGTCGGCTCGCTGGCGAAGTTAGAAGTGTTTTCCGAAAATATGCGGCAGGTCAAGTTCACGGTGGAGAATTTGCAGGAATTTCTCGAGATGCCGTCGCTGCCCGAACCGGCGCAGCGCGCAAAGGTGGAGCACACGGACGTCGCGCTCAAAAATGTCCGCTTTTCCTACACGGGAGAGGAAAAGGACGAGGTGCTGCACGGCATCGACTTAACGCTCCCCGAGGGCAGCTTCACCGCGCTCGTCGGCCCGTCGGGCGGCGGCAAGTCGACGGTCGCGAAGCTCATCGCGCGATTCTGGGATGTGAGCTCGGGCGAGATCACGGTCGGCGGAGTGAATGTCAAGGATATGCCGCTCTCTCAGCTCTCGGAATACGTCAGCTTTGTTACGCAGGATAATTTCCTCTTCAACTGTTCGCTGCTTGAAAACATCCGCCTCGGCGATCCGGGCGCGACGGACGAGCAGGTCCGGGCCGCGGCGCGCGCCGCGCAGTGCGAGGAATTCATCGAAAAGCTCCCGCAGGGCTACGACACGCCTGCGGGCGAGGCGGGCAAGCGCCTCTCCGGCGGCGAAAAGCAGCGCATCGCCATCGCGCGCATGATGCTCAAAAACGCGCCCATCGTCATTCTGGACGAGGCCACGGCCTTCACCGATCCCGAAAATGAGGACAAGCTCCAGCGCAGCATCGCCGCGCTGACGAAGGGCAAGACGCTGCTCGTCATCGCGCACCGCCTGTCCACGATCAAAAATGCCGACAACATTGTCGTGCTCAAAAACGGCGCGATCGAGGCTGCGGGCACGCAGGAGGAGCTGTTTGTCTCCTGCCCGCTTTACAAGGACATGTGGCTGGCGCACATCGGCGCGCAAAACTGGGCGGTCTCAGCCGCGGAAAAGGAGGCGTGAGCAATGTTCAAAACGGTAAAACGCATCATCGACTGGTGCGGCGAATTCAAGGGTAAGCTGTACCTCGGCTTTGTGATGACCTTTTTCTCCCATATCTTCGCGGCGCTGCCGCTGGCGCTCGCGGCCTACACCGTGGGACTTCTGATCGAGTCGCAGTCGGGCGGCGCGGCGTTTGATGCCGCGTGGATCTGGAAGACGATCGTGATTCAGATCGTGCTCGTGCTGCTGCGCTTCCTCTTCGACTATCTCCGCGCGAGATTGCAGGAGCCCATCAGCTACCAGCTCACAGCGCGCGACCGCCTTGCCGTCGGCGATGCGCTCAAGCGCGTGTCTCTCGGTTACTTCCAGACAATGAGCACCGGCAATATCTTAAATTCCATCACGACGGGCCTTTCAACGCTTGAAAACATGGGAATCCGCATGATCGACAACTTCATCGGTGGATACTTAAATTTCCTCGTCATCTTCGTCTGCCTTGCCGTGTGCAGTCCGGTCACGGCGCTCATCGCGCTTGCCGCGGCGGCGCTGTCGCTCGGCTTCATGCTCATCATTTCGCATTACAGCAGCGTCAACGCGCCCGTGGAGGCGCAGGCGAACCGCGATATGACCGGCGCGGTCATCGAATATGCGCGCGGCCTTGCGGTCGTCAAGTCGTTCGGCAAGAGCGGCGCGGCGATGGAATCGGTGACAAAGGCCATCGGCGACAGCAAGCGCATCCACTTAAAAATTGAGTGGGGCTATGTGCCCGCCAACGCCCTGCATCTGCTCACGCTCAAGTGCGGCAGCGTGAGCCTCGCGTTCGCGGCGGCGATGCAGTGTTTGAACGGGCAGATGGATTTTTCCGTCATGCTGATGTTCGTCTTCTTCTCGTTCAGCATTTTTGCGAGCCTTGAGCCCATCAGCGACAGCGCGCACACACTCGGCGTCATCGACGACGCGATGGACCAGCTCGACGCGCTCAGAGGTGAGCACTTCATCGACGCGGACGGCCACGATGTGAAGCTCGGCCGCTACGACATCCGCTTCGACCACGTCGACTTCGGCTACGATAAGCGAAAGATCCTCAAGGACGTGTCGTTTACCATCCCCGAGAAGACCTCGACCGCCATCGTCGGCCCTTCGGGCAGCGGCAAGACGACCATTTGCAGCCTGCTCGCGCGCTTTTACGACCCGCAGAGCGGCAGCATTTCTGTCGGCGGGCACGATCTGCGCGAATTCACCTGTGACAGTCTGCTCTCGAACATCTCGATGGTGTTCCAGAACGTCTACCTCTTCAACGACACGATCCGCGCGAACATCCTCTTCGGCAAGCCCAACGCGACGGAGGACGAGATGATCGCGGCGGCGAAAAAGGCGCGCTGCCACGACTTCATCATGGCGCTGCCGAACGGCTACGACACGGTCGTCGGCGAGGGCGGCGGCACGCTCTCCGGCGGCGAAAAGCAGCGTATCTCCATCGCCCGCGCAATCTTAAAAAACGCGCCCATTATCATCCTTGACGAGGCGACGGCGAGCATCGACCCCGAAAACGAGCACCTCATCCAGCAGGCGATCTCCGAGCTGACGCGCGGCAAGACGATCATCACCATCGCCCATCGCCTGGCAACCATTAGAAATGCCGACCAGATCCTTGTGGTGGAGGACGGACGCATCGCGGAGTCCGGCACGCATGACGAGCTGGTGAAGCAAAACGGCGTCTACCGCCGCTTCACCGCCATCCGCGAGCAGGCCGAGCTCTGGCGCATCGCGGCGGAATAAAAGGAAATATGCAAAAGCTCCGCAACTTCTGTTGCGGAGTTTTTGCTGTTCGCCACCGGTGGACGATTTGACCAAAAATGTGCAATGGCTTTCGCCTTTTTGATGGTAGCGGAATAACAGATGCTATGCTATATTATAATAAATCGCGTCGAATAATATGGCTTGCTTTGTGCAAGTGTGACGAAATGAGAGACTGAAGCGGTGTTTTTGCAGATCTGCCTCTTGCGGAACGCAAAATAAAGCGCTATATTACGGTAGCGTGATAAAGTAAACGGGGGAATACATCGACTTTGCAGACAAAGCGGCATTCGTTCGAACACTGAAAATTTTAGGAGGAAACAACACATGAAAGGAAGCGTACTCAAAAAGTTTCTCTGCACCTGTCTGGTGACGGCCGCGGCCTTTGCCGCGACGACCATCAGCGCCTCCGCCTGCACGACGATCTACGTCGGCGGCGACCTCGTCGAAGAAGGCACGCCCTTCGTCGCCCGCACGGAGGACTACGGCTCTGACTACAACAAGCTCTGGTTCATCAGCGAGAGCGGCAAGTGGAAGCAGGGCGACCACTACGTCGGCTGCCCGGAATACGGACCGTTCGAGTGGGATTTCACCCACGACAGCTACCGTTTCACCTATTTTACGAACGATATCTACTATGACGGTATCTGCCCCGAGTGCGGCGAAAAGGCCGACCACTACTCCTACACCGAGTTCGGCACGAACGAAAAGGGCGTGTCCGTCTCCGCGACCGAAACGCTCTACGGCAACGAAAAGGTGACGGAAGCCGACCCGTACCGCGACGCCGAATGGGCGGAAGCGAACAAGAGCGAGCGCATCGGCATTGAGGAGACCGATATCCCGACCATCATCCTGGCCGAGGCATCCTCCGCGCGCGAGGGCGTGAAGCTGCTGCTCGACATCTACGAGAATTACGGCTGCGTGTACGCCTCCGGCGTGTTCGTCTGCGACAAGGACGAGGTCTGGTACGTTGAAAATTGCAGCGGCACGCAGTATGTCGCCATCAAGCTCAACAACAACATGATCTTTCTTGAACCCAACATGGCCGTCATCGGCCGCGTCGATCTGGACGATGAGAACGTCATCGCCTCCAAGGACCTGATCGCGGTGGCGAAGAAGGCCGGAACGTTCGTCGGCGACGAGGCAAAGAACATCATCGACTTCCGTGCGTCCTATGCCCGCATCAGCGAAGAAGATGGACCAGCGCATGATCGACGGCCTGAACTACCTGAACGCTACTTACAAGTACGACAGCGACGCGCTCGTGGCTGACAACACGAAATTCACCATCTCCAACCTTGAGGCGAGCGACAAGCTCGTCGCGCTCTACACCAACATCAAGGCCGACCGCAAGCTCGACAAGGACGATGTGTTCGGCTACTACAAGCTCTCCTCCATCGGCAAAGCCAGCAACCAGGAGATCGAGATCTTCCAGCTCTTCAAGGACCGTCCGGTCGAGACCGCGACCGTGGGCTGGGTCGGCGTCGGCAACATGTCCTACAACGTGTTTGTCCCGTACTATCCCATGCTGATCGACGGTATGTACAAGGGTTATCAGGTCAGCACCGCGTCCGCGAAGTTTACGACTGAAAAGCCCGACACCTTCTGCACCTACGGTACGAGCTGGGCGCAGGATGCCGAGGGCAACTGGCAGCGCGTTTCCGGCTTCAAGACCTATCCGAGCAACTGGAAGGATTCCTATTATTTCACGTTTGAGGGTCTCGGCGGCTACATCGCCAACGCCGAGAAGATCACCGGCGCGCCGCTGAAGGCTGAGGCCAAGACCTACGTCGCCGATAAACTCGCCGCCCTCCAGCAGGAGCTCTACAAGGACTTCGTCACGACCGGCGAGCTCGCCAAGGCGAGCGACGCCCGTGCCCTTGCCACCGAGAACGGCAAGGCCATGGCCGAAAAGGCGCACAAGCTGGGCGTTGAACTGGTCGAGTACATCACGAAGGACGACGCGCTTGAGCCCGGTCACTTCACCGATGTCAAGGCCGGTGCCTACTATGAGGACGCTGTGAAATGGGCGGTCGACAAGGCCGTTACCTCCGGCAAGACCGTGACGACCTTTGCTCCCAACGAGTCCTGCACCCGTGCGCAGGCCGTCACGTTCCTGTGGCGCGCCGCCGGCAGCCCCGAGCCGACCGCAAGCGAGATGACCTTCACCGACGTGAAGGCGGACAGCTACTACTATAAGGCCGTCCTGTGGGCCGTCGAGAACAAGATCACCTCTGGCATGAGCGACACGCTGTTCGCGCCCGACGCGACGTGCTCGCGCAGTCAGATCGTGACGTTCCTGTATCGCATGCAGAACAGCCCTGAGAGCAAGGCGGAGAATCCGTTCACCGATGTGAAGGCGGACGCCTACTACGCAAACGCCGTCCTGTGGGCCGTGGAAAACGGCGTGACCACCGGTGCGAGCGCGACGACTTTCGACCCCGCGGGCGACTGCACGCGCGGGCAGATCGTCACCTTCCTCTATCGTTGCCTGAGCAAGTAAGCGATAAAAGCAAACAGGAGAGCCCCCGAAGATTTTCTTCGGGGGCCCTTTTTTTGCGGAACGGGCGGAAGAAATATCAACAGAAGTTGATGTTGCGTTGAGAAAGAGTTCATCTGCTTGCGGTAAAAATATAAAATCTGATGTTGTAAGTTCCGGCGGGGATGCCCGCAGATGAGGTTTTTATCTTTCAGGAAGGAAGAAACGAACGATGCGAGTGAAGATTATTTCCGACAGCACGTGCGACCTGTCGCCCGCGCTGCTCGAGCGCTATGATATTGCCGTCACGCCGCTGTGCGTCATCAAGGACGGCAAGGACTTCCACGATGGTGTGGACATCACGCCCGCCGACATTTTTGCCCACGTGGACGGCGGCGGAGACCTTTGCAGCACGTCGGCGGTCAGCCAGTACGAGTACGGCGAGATGTTCGCGCGCTACGCGAACGAGTATGACGCGGTGGTGCAGATCACCATCGGCGCGAATTTCTCCTGCTGCTATCAGAATGCCTGCGCCGCGGCGCAGGAGTATGCGAACGTCTTTGTGGTCGATTCGGAGAATCTGAGCACCGGCCAGGGCCTTCTGGTCGTCGCGGCGGCGAAGCTCGCCGAGCAGGGCCTTTCCGGCGCGGAGATCGCCGAGCGCGTGCGCGCGCTCGCGCCGAAGGTCGAGGCGAGCTTTTTGATCGAGCGCCTCGACTACATGCGAAAGGGCGGCCGCTGCTCGGCCGTGGCCGCGCTGGGCGCGAATCTTCTGCACCTGAAGCCCTGCATCGAGGTGCGAAACGGCAAGATGGCCGTGTGCAAGAAGTACCGCGGCTCGTTTGAAAAGTGCATCCGCCAGTATGTAAAAGAGCGCCTTGACGGGCGCGAGGACATCGCGCCGGAGCTCGCGTTCATCACCCACGCGGCGGCGGACGCGAACGTCGTGGCCGCGGCGAAGGAGGAAGCGGCACAGTACGGCTCGTTTGAGACCGTCGAAGAGACGCAGGCGGGCTGCACCGTCTCGTGCCACTGCGGCCCGAACACGCTCGGCATCCTGTTTGTGAGAAAGTAAAGGAGAAACCACCGTATGGCTCGCCATACGGTGGTTCTTTTTCAGCATTTTGCGCTTTTTCGCCAAAAGATGACCGCGAGCGCGGCGCAGACCGCGATGGCGGCGGCATAGGGGATGACGAGCAGAAACGCGGTGCTCGCCGGTGCGCTGTAGGAAGCGTAGCGGATACCCCAGAGCATGTCGCAATAGCTGAATGCGACGGCGGCGCACATCACGTCGGAGAGCAGGATCGCCAGCACGGCGAAGGTGCAGGACAGAGCTTTCATGGAGAGACCTCCTTATTTGTGTTTGGTGCTTTTGAGCAGCAGCGCCGCGCCCGCGGCGATGGCCGCGACGCAGAGCAGCAGAAAAATGCTACTGCCGTCGATGCGGATCATCGACGATCCGCTGATCTGCGCGGGAACGGACGGGACAAGGATCGACAAAACGCCATAGACGATCAGCGTGGCCGCGCCGCCGAAGCAGAGAATGAGGCTCAAAAGCCGCATCGTCCGGTGCTCCTCCTGCGCTTCGGCGGGCGCGGCATTCGGTGCACCGTCTTTTAGAAGGTAGTCGAGCGAGACGCCGAAGTAATTGCTCAGCGCGAGGAGCTTGTCGCTCTCAGGCATCGCGCTGCCGCCCTCCCATTTGGAGATGGCCTGACGCGAGACGTTCAGCGCCTCCGCGAGCTGCTTCTGCGAAAGGCCGCTCTTTTTGCGCAGTGCATAGAGTTTTTCAGGTAGTGCCATGGTTCCTCCTTTCGCAAAGAGCATAACGTTATTGCGCGCAAAACGCCATGTATTGCAGTAGGCAATCGCGCAACCGTGGGTAGCAATGAAGACTTTTGGCGGAAAACAGTCCTGTTTTCACCCATTTTACCATGCGGAGGGGGAAAGCGCCAGAGGAGAACAAAAATCGCCCGAACAGGAATTTGTTCGGGCAATTTTGGTTCAGTTCTGTTCCTCGGAGGGGGCGTTCTTCTTTTCAAGCTCCGCGCGCAGCATGCGGTTTTCAGCCTGCAGGGCGTCGAGCTTGTCATTCAGCGGGGCGAGCTGCTTTTTGAGCTCGCGCGCGACGATGCCCTGATAGAATTTGTACCGGCTCGCTGTGCCGGCTGCGGCGCACACGACAGTCACGCCGCCGGCGATGAGGCCGGCCTTTTTCCAGTCGACCTTGCGGACGACTTGCAGCACGGCGCGCTGGTCGAGCTTTTTGCCGCGCAGCGGCGCGGGCGCAGCGCTCTCCGCGCGCACGGGGAGAATGTGGATGGTTTCGAGCATTTTCATCGGATCGTCCTCCTTGATCCATGTTATTTTTCGACTCTAAAGGTACCATGCCGCATGCGGAATGTCAACCGCGGGGATGCGTTGCAATGGATAGAAAAACGTGCTATGATGACCGAAGATTTTTGATTCGAAAGGAAGCGAGGGGAGCGATGCTCCCGCGTTGACATGATCGCGATTCTGCTTGCGCCGGTGTACCTGCTGGCGAATTACTATTTACTGCGCCGCGTGATGGGCTGGGTGAAAGCCTGGTTCCCGTTTTTCCGCACAGCGCGCCACTGGGCGCTGCCCGTGGCTGTGCAGGCGTTTCTGGCCTGCTCCATCGTCATCGCGTTTTTCCTGCCGGAGGGGCGGGCGCGGCGCGTGATGAAGCTCATCGGCAACTACTGGCTCGGCGTACTGCTGTATGTGCTGCTCGCGGTCATCGCGGCGGACCTGCTGCGGCTGCTGCTGGGGTACGTGCTGCCGTTCAAGCACATTTTTGTCACGACACAGATGCACCGCATCGCGGGCTGTGTGTGTGCGCTGGTCATTTTGATTGCATCCATCTGGGGCGTCGTCAACGCGCGCATCATCCACGTGA
>UMHW01012391.1_pt1 | contig 17829 bp, 13 predicted proteins | sample 1965631 | NCBI WGS metagenome assembly UMHW01 (sample SAMEA4836107, study PRJEB28245) | human gut metagenome | biome: gut microbiome; material: fecal sample | place: Denmark | collected 2008
TAAGGGGCGGCAGAATTTAAACTCTGCCGCCTACTTTCTTATGCTTCAGAAAAAATGTGTAAAAAAGGTACTAATAACCTCGGAAAAATGTGCAAAAGCAATACTAAAAAGTGCGGAAAAATGTGTAAAAATATCCATTTATTTGATAAGTAAAGCGTTTTTAAAAGGTGTCAGATTTTACTGGCACCTTTTCTTAATGAGATGAAGGCAAGTACTGCATTGATCAAGCACCATGCTGACCAAATATATAGGTCTGAATAATTTTCTGCAAGTACAAAGCCTGTTAATGTAGCTAAACTAAATAGAATTAGAAGTGCAATGTTGGTTCCTTTTGAATTATTCTTTCTAGATACAATCGATACAATTCCTCCACAAAGCATGCATATACTAACAACAAGTCCTGCACTTCCACTTACTTGTCCACTTTCTTCTAGTGCGTTTGCAAGGCCTGCTATCATACTTTGGAATACGACAAATACACTTAATACAATGGAAATGATTCCACTGACTAGTTTCCATGTTTTCATAATAATAAAATCCCCTTTCTTAAGTATATTTATAACTTAAAAATGGGGATAATTGGTATGCTCGTGGCATACATTAATGGTGAGTGATATTTAAGATGTGATTTAAGAGTCGTGGGACTAAGAAAGAAATGTAGATTACGGATCCTATTGATAAAATTCCTAACATAAATAATCGCCTCTTTCTTACACCTTTATTGTAGAATTTTAAATGTTTAAACGGTGTAAAAGAATGAGGCGTCATGTTAAGATTTCATTAAAAACGAAGGAATTTTTGTACGTCTGAATTTTGCGCAAGAATAAGAATGTTTTCGGATTCCTGGAAAGTATGTTCAGCACTTGGAAGTGGGTCTAGAATTCCATTGATTTTGGTAGCTAGAATGTTGATATGGTATTTTCTACGAATATCGAGTTCTAACATGGTTTTTCCAATCCAAGCGGTTGGTACGGCAATTTCATAAATGGAATATTCTGGAGTAAGTTGTACGTAGTCAAAGATGTTTTCGCTTGAAAAACGTACGGCGGCCCAGTTACCAATTTGTTTTTCAGGATATACAACTTCATCGGCTCCATTGCGCAATAAGAATTTAGCGTGTACATCGCGTACGGCTCTTGCGACAACAAGTTTTGATCCATAATCTTTTAATAGGGCTGTTGTTTCGAGTGAACTTTGAAAGTCATCTCCAATGGCTACAACGCAAAGATCAAAGTTCGATACGCCTAGTGAGTCAATAAAACTTTCGTCGGTAGAATCTCCAATTTGTGCATTCGTGACATAAGATAATACTTTGTTGATTTTTTCTTCATTTTTATCAATGGCTAAAACGTCATGCCCTAAATCATATAGTTTTTGTGCCATGTGACGTCCAAAACGTCCCATACCAATAATTAATACTGATTTCATATGTTCCTCCTGTTATCCAATTGTGATATTTTCTTGTGGTAAATTTGCGTTTGCGACAACTTGATGTTTTGAAATGGCTAAAAGTAAAGTTAAGCCTCCAACTCTTCCAAAGAACATCAAGAAAATTAAAATACAATGTGATGCACTTGATAGTGTGGGTGTGATTCCTAATGTAAGTCCAACGGTTCCAATGGCAGAGGCCGCTTCAAATAGGGCGTCAAGAATGGGTAGTTGATCGAAGGCCGAAATAAGGAGTGCTCCTGTAAAGAATAATACCATAAATAACATAAATAAGGCTGTAGCATTGTTTAATGTGTCCATGGAAATTCTTCTTCCAAAACATTGTGGGTTTTGTTTATGATTGAATACAGCACGAATACTAAGAATCAATACGGCTAATGTTGTTGTTTTAAATCCTCCGGCCGTACCTTGTGGACTTCCTCCTATCAACATTAATAGTGTCATAAAGAGGATACTGCTTTGATTCATTTTGTTTAAATCAATCGTATTAAAGCCGGCTGTTCTTGGGGATACGGCTTGGAAAATGGAAACGTTGATTTGATCGGCTAGACGCATATTCCAATGGCTAAAGTCATTGATGTAGAAGTAGAGTGTACTAATAATTAATAAAGTGGCTGTCGTAAATAGCACAACTTTGGATTGTAAGGAATATTTGTGCAAATGACGTTTGTATTGAACAACATCTTTCCAGACAAAGAAGCCTAAACCACCAAGTACGATAAGTGCTGCAATGACGTTGGATACTAAAATATCACCGGCATATCCTGTTAAAGATGAGTAAGCTTGGTTTGTGCCCATTAAATCAAAGCCTGCGTTACAAAAGGCAGAGATGGAATGGAATATGGAATACCATAGGCCTTTGACAAGTCCAAAACGCGGTAAGAAGCGTATGCCTAATAAGATGGCACCTAGTGCTTCGACGCATAATGCAGCTTTTAGAATCCATTTTGTGTTTCGGATAATACCCCCTAGTTTTGGGGCAGAAATAGATTGTTGCATAAAATATCTTTGTTTAAAACCAATTTTCTTGCCTCCAAGAACAAAGAGTAGAATGGCCATCGTAATGACGCCCATACCTCCAATTTGAATCAGAATCAAGATAATGAGTTGTCCAAATGGGGACCAATATTGTGCTGTGTCATGCATAATCAGTCCGGTTACGCAGGAGGCACTGGTTGAAGTGAATAATGCATCTAAAAATGGTGCGCCCTTACCATCGTTTGTGGAAAATGGAAGCATAAGCAGGCAGGCACCGATAAATATCATAGTCGCAAAACTGAGGATGATCATTTGTCCTGGGGTAATGCGTTTCATACGTTTTTTAAACATAAAACCACCTATTCTAATATCTTAAAACATTCTACACTAGTCTGTATTAAGATTCCATAAAGTATTCTAACACTATGTTAAGACAATGTTAAGATGAATGATTCTTTGTGGGCTTGTGTTATACTAGCTTTATGGCGAATGTATTAATATGTTTATCGGCTTCTAAATATAATTCTAGAGTTATTGATAAGGGAGCTCAAATTGCGAAAAGCAATCATGCAGTATTGAGTGCTATTTTTGTGCAAACTCCAAAATATGAGGGGGCAAGTGCGGCATCAAAGAGTTGTTTACGTGAAAATATTAAGTATGCGGAGAGTAAAGGGGCAAAAGTAACGATTCTTTATGGACAGGATGTATTGCCTCAGCTTGTGGAATATGTGGGTGTTTCTCAGGTGGATTGTGTTGTTTTAGAAAAAAATTTGGCGAAACAAGCATTGTTTAAGTTGAAAGATATTGATATATATTCTGTGAATTATCCGCAGGATTATCGTCGCATGTTTCATTTTAATTTTAATCTTTTGAGTTTTTCATTGAAAGATACATTAAAAATGATGGGGATTCTTTTTCTTTGTACGCTTATTGGCAAGGGATTTATGCACTTTCAATTTTTGATTACAACGCCTATTATGATCTATATCTTGGGCATTGTATTTGTATCCATTTGGACAAGTGGATATATCTATAGTTTGTTGGCGTCTTTATTTTCAGTGTTATGCTTTAACTTTTTCTTTACATACCCCTACTTTTCTTTGTTGAGTGATCCAAGCTATATTACGACATATATTGTTATGTTTGTGGTGGCCATGTCATCTAGTTCATTAATGACAAGATTAAAGAAACAATCTTTCGAAAATGCCAAACAAGTGTATCGTACGCAAGTCTTATTGGAGATGAGCCAGATGCTTCAAAAGGCGAATGATATGAATGCGATCTATGCTTCGATGTTAAAACAGCTGCATAAATTATTGGATACGGATTTAGTGTTGTATCCACATAATGATGAGCCTATTCTATTAGGACAGTGTCCTGTAGAAACGGATATTGTGGCTTGGGTTTATAAAAATAGGCATGAGGCTGGAAAGACAACGAGTTATCATTCGGATTCGATGTGTTTATATTTACCTATTAATGGAACGCACGAAGTGTTAGGTGTGGTTGGAATTGTATTAAAAGATAAGATAGATTCTTTTGAAAAAAATTTGTGGCTTGCGATATTGGACGAGTGTGGTATGGCTTTAGAGAAGGAAATGATTCGTTTAGAAAATCTAAAAATTGAGCAGCAAGCCAAACAAGAGGCGTTGCGAGCCGATTTATTACGTATGATTTCGCATGATTTAAGAACGCCACTGACTAGTATTTCAGGCAATGCCGGTTTATTGTTGGAAAACGAGAATGCGTTTTCACAAGAAAAGAAGAAGGAATTGTATCAAGATATTTATAATGATGCGATGTGGTTGTATGATTTGGTGGAAAACTTATTGTTTATAACGAGAATTGAAAATGGTACGATGCAGTTGAATTTACAACCAGAAATGATTGAGGATATTTTTAGAGAGGCCATTCATCATTTGGGTCGTAATAAACGTAAACATAATATTTCTATGCATTTAGAGGATGATTTATTGATGGCTAATATGGATGCACGCTTGATTATTCAGGTTTTAGTGAATTTAATAAATAATGCGATCAAATATACGCCTGAAAATTCAAATATTTCTTTGAATGCTAGGCGGGTTGAGGATAAAATTTTAATTGAAGTTCAAGATGATGGAAATGGTGTTTTACATCCAGATCAATTGTTTGAGATGTTCTATACGGAAAACAATCGAGGTGGAGATACAAGACGTGGCATGGGTCTAGGTCTATCTTTGTGTAAATCTATTATTCAATCGCATGGTGGTACGATTTGGGTTGAGAATGTAACGCCTCATGGAGCTTGTTTTAAGTTTGTATTGGATGCAGTGGAGGTAAAGTTGTATGAATAAAGTTCAAATTTTAGTAATTGAAGATGATATTGCGGTTGGGAATTTGATTACGACAACTCTAGAGATGGAAAATTATCAGTTTCGTCTGGCAAAAACAGCGAAGCAAGGAATCATGAATGTACTTTCTTATAATCCTGACATTATGCTTCTAGATTTAGGACTGCCAGATATGGATGGTTTGGAAGTTATAAAGAAGGTTCGTTCTTGGTCAAATATTCCAATTATTGTGGTTTCGGCAAGAAGTGAAGATCAAGATAAAGTGAAAGCTTTAGATTTAGGGGCCGATGATTATTTGACAAAACCATTTTCAGTGGATGAATTGTTAGCTAGACTTCGTGTAACAATTCGAAGATTAAATAATAGTCAGACCATAAGTGTAAATGAGAGTGTATATGAAAATGGAGATTTGACAATCAACTATGCGCAGGGTTGTGTATATGAGAATGGGCATGAAATCCATTTAACACCGATTGAATATAAATTGTTGTGTGTTTTAGCTAAAAATACCGATAAGGTTTTAACACATAATTATATCATGCAAGAAGTGTGGGGAAGCGTTCAGGGTACAGAGACTCCAAGTCTTCGTGTGTTTATGGCTACATTGCGTAAAAAGATTGAGCCAGACACTTCAAATCCTAAATATATTCAGACGCATGTGGGGGTTGGATATCGCATGTTGCGGCAAACAGAAAAAGCAGATCAAACGAGCGAATCACTATCATAATAATGGTAGGGTTCGCTTTTAATGTGTGCGGGCACGGCATGAGTCCAGTTGGAGATAAACCAAGTAAAATGAGCAATGATATATTTAAAGCAACTTAGAGAAGTATAGATAAAAAATGTTTATAATTATTCAAAAAATAAAAAGGAGAGTAAGACGATAAAATCAGAACTGTCTTACTCTTTAATGACGTTTACTAGTGCCTTCGCATATTGAAATAGAGTGAAATAATAATTGTGATAACTCCAAATGTGATTAGTGCCATAATGGTTTTATTGATGCATAGAAGGATCAATATACTAAATAGGCTGACAATCGCAAATAGGAATAGTTCAATTTTTAATAGAATGGGATACATCAACAATGAATCGCGAAAACTGATTTTTTCGTATTGTGGTTCATTGTTTTTTAATAGTCTTTTTTCATATATAAATAGAATTTGGCTAAAGAGCACGACAAAAACAAGGTATATGATATTAAAAAAGATTTCTTTTGAGAAGAGTGCACTGCACGTTAAAAACATGACAAGAGTGGTTCCAATTCTTGGCAGGTACACGTAATAATTATATTTCATAGATTTTTTTCCTTTCTTTTATTATGCCACAAATCATATCACTTGAAATATACCTATATGGGGTATATCATTATGTCGAGGTGAGATCAATGAGTGAGTGTTGTCATAAAAAGCATAAGCCTAGAGATGAGAAAGAAATCAAACAATTGACGAATCGTCTTCATCGTATGGTAGGACAATTGAATGGAATTGAGAATATGTTGAAGGAGAATCGTTATTGTGGCGACATCTTAGTGCAGGTAGCGGCTGTAGAGAGTGCTTTGCAGGCATTTGGATACATTGTTTTGCAGGAACACTTAAATACGTGTGTTGTTGAGGATGTGCAAAATGGAAATACAGAAATCATGAGTGAGGTTATGGATTTAGTAAAGAAGTTAAAGTAGGTGGTTTTAATGGAAGAAAAGTTTGATGTGACAGGCATGACATGTGCGGCTTGTCAGGCTAATGTAACTCGTGTTGTGAGTAAGTTAGATGGTGTGAGTCATTGTGATGTCTCTTTATTATCGAATTCAATGAAGGTTGAATTTGATCAAGATAAGGTGAATGAACAAACGATTTGTGAAGCTGTAAAACAGATTGGCTATGGAGCTAGTGTGCATGGTCAAAAGACAGAGGTTCGCAAAGAATGGCAGAATCGTCAGAATCGAGTGGAATCGGATCAAAGAAGTGCTAAACAAAGATTGACTTTGAGTTTAGTTTTATTGGTTCCTTTACTTCTAATTGCGATGGGTCCTATGGTGGGCCTTCCTATTTTAGAGGGTATGGAATGGATGATGGTTTCAGCCTTAACACAGCTGATTCTATGTCTATTTATATTGTTTATTCAAAGACATTTCTTTATTACTGGTTTTAAGGCTTTAATTAAAAAGTCGGCAAACATGGATTCTTTAGTTGCGATGGGTTCAGGTGCAAGCTTTGTGTATGGCTTGGTCGGTATTTATCAGATGGCCTATTATTTTGGTGTGCAGAATATGGAAATGGCCCATATGGCTATGCATTCTTTATACTTTGAGTCGGCCGCAACAATTGTGACTTTGGTTAGTGTTGGAAAGTATTTGGAGTCTAGATCCAAGGCAAAAACGAGTGATGCCTTAGATAAGTTGGTAGACTTAGCACCAAAAAATGCGACGATCTTAAGGGATGGTAAAGAAATTGTTGTGTCGAGTGAAAGCATTCGAATTCATGATGTAGTTGTGATTCGTCCGGGACAAAGAATTCCAGTAGATGGTAAAGTCATTTCGGGTACAGGTTATGTGGATCAGTCGGCGATTACGGGTGAGAGTCTTCCGGTAGAAAAGAATGTAGGGGATTCAGTTATTTCAGCTACTATGAATGAGAATGGTACTTTTCAGTTTGAGGCTGAAAAAGTAGGTGAAGATACAACTTTGGCTAAGATCATTCAGCTAGTCGATGATGCAGGTAATTCAAAGGCCCCTATTGCTCGTTTGGCAGATAAAGTGAGTGGAGTGTTTGTTCCAGTTGTGATTTTAATCGCATTGATTACATTTGTCGCATGGTTGATCAGTGGTCAAACGATTCAATTTGCGTTATCCAATGCGATTAGTGTACTTGTAATTTCTTGTCCTTGTGCCTTAGGTTTAGCTACGCCAGTTGCGATTATGGTAGGTACGGGTAAGGCAGCGGAAAATGGGATTTTAATTAAGTCGGCTGCCATATTAGAACAGCTACATTCGATTGATACGATTGTATTGGATAAGACGGGTACGATTACTTCAGGAAAGCCAAGTGTTCAAGGTGTTAAGGTATATACAAATATTAGTATGAATGACTTTATTTCAATGGCGGCAAGCTTAGAGAGTGGTTCTTTACATCCTTTGGGACAGGCCATTGTGGAGTATGCGAAAGATAAAAATATAAAGCTTCAACAACCTGAACAATTCACAAACATTTCGGGTCGTGGTATTCAGGCTAAGCTAAATGGACATGTGTATTTGGCAGGAAATAAAAGGTTATTAGAAGAGAAAAATATTCAAATAAATCAAAATGTTTTATCAGACTTAGATGCTTATGCAAGTTTAGGTCAAACTCCATTGATTTTTGTGAAAGATCAAAATGTGATCGGTTTAATTAGTGTGGCGGATACCATTCGTAGTACGAGTCAGGTTGCATTAGAACAATTTAAAAAGAAGAATATGCGTGTGGTTATGTTGACTGGAGACAATCAAAAAACAGCGAATGCGATTGGTAAATCTTTAAGTGTGGATGAAGTGATTAGTGATGTGTTGCCACAAGATAAGGAGAGTGTAATTCGTAGGCTTCAAGAACAAGGTAAGAAGGTTATGATGGTGGGTGATGGAATCAATGATGCGCCTGCATTAATGCGTGCTGATATTGGGGTTGCGATTGGTGCTGGAACCGATATTGCCTTGGATAGTGCGGATGTGATTTTGATGAAAAGCTCTTTATTGGATGTAGTGACGGCAATCGATTTATCAAATGATGTCATCAAGAATATCAAGATGAATTTATTCTGGGCTTTCTTCTATAACATTCTAGGAATTCCAGTTGCGGCAGGCCTATTGTATCCGGCATTTGGACTTCGATTATCACCAATGATTGGTTCTGCATGTATGTCTTTGAGTAGTGTTTGTGTTGTCACAAACGCATTGCGACTTCGTTATTTTAAACCTAAAGTTCAAAGTGAAGAAGTCAAAACGTACACAATGCATATTGATGGTATGTCTTGTGGACATTGTACATGGTTAGTAGAGGATGCTTTAAAGAAGGTTCCAAATGTAAAAGAAGTTCATGTGGATTATAATTTGGGTAAGGCCGATATTGACTATGTGCAACAAGTAAATAAGGTGGCTTTAAGACAAGCGGTTGAAGATGCGGGTTATATTCCCGTTGAATATAAGGAGGAAAAGAAAATGAAAAAAGTAGTAACAGTAGATGGTATGATGTGCATGCATTGTGTGGCACATGTAAAGGATGCCTTAAGTAAAGTAGAAGGTGTAAGTGATGTAGTGGTTAGTTTAGATGAAAAAACAGCTACATTAAACTGCACTGAGAATGTCACAGATCAGATGTTGAGTGATGCCGTGACAAATGCGGGATACACAGTTATTTCAGTAAAATAACGAATCATAAAAATAAATAAAGTCAAGACTTGTAAGCGGATTCATAATATTCTATGATAGACGTCGAGGGAGACGCAAAATGGAATGTTTTATTGATGGAAAATCCACTTGCGAAAGAACTTTCTGGAATCGCTTGAATGTTTTGGCTAACTTTCAGCAGAAAGAAATGATAATGGATGGTTTGAAGGTTCGTGTCGCAGAAAGTATGTATTGGATTCAACCAAAGAAAGGATAGTTCGTTTGAATTATTCTTTTTTTTCGACAGTTGTATCACACAAAAATCTCAATATTCACTTTAAATAAAGTGAAAATAGATGCTTTTAACATAAATAAAATGTTGTATGGGATTTTAATTGATTTGAAATTTATTTGACAGTTGAATCATATGAAAGTACTAATATTATCTTTATATAAAGTAAAAATAGATGTTTTTAGTATAAATAAAATGTTGTATGGGATTTCTAGCTTTTGTTGTGGAAATACATTTGGTTTATCTGTATAATACATATAGAGAACGACTACTGGAAAAGCAGTGGTTACTCTGAAATAAAATTAATGCTGAAGCACTAATCTTTTTCCATTGTTACTGGTGATTAGTGCTTTTTGCATTTTTCTATAATTATCAATGTTACTTTTAGTATTTCTACTATGGCAAATAAGCACATAGCAACATCAATATGTAGATATATATACATAAGCTTTCCTCCTGTAAAAAAATAGAAAGATCTACTTACCAGGAACTCAAGATTCAAGGCTTCAAATCTCCTTAACAAGAGGTAACCACCAACCACATCCAGTAGCCAATTTCAATTATAAAGGTCCAATGTGAAAACATTATTAATTCCTGTAAATTTGTTGATTATTTGACAGTTGGGCAAAAGAAAAACGAGCATTTGTTCTTTATGTAAAGATGAAATGCTCTCTTTTATATACTTAAAAATGTTGTATGGGATTATAATGTTTCTTTTAGTTTTTTGATTAATTCTAAATCTGCAGGTAGCCAATCTACTGAATCTAATGTTTCTTTAGTTAGCCATTTGGCAGATTCGTGTTCTAATAGAGTTAAATTTCCTTCAAGAATCGTGCAAATGAAACATTCCATGGATAGGTGGAAGTTTGGATAGTCGTATTCGACTGTATCAAAATATTGTTCTACTTGAATGGTTGTATCTAGTTCTTCTTTGATTTCACGAACAATGGCTTGTCTGCTTGTTTCGTTGGGTTCTACTTTTCCTCCTGGGAATTCCCATCCGTCTTTGAATTCGCCATAGCCTCTTTGGGTGGCGAATATTTTATTACCATCTTTAATAATGGCGGCTACTACGTGTATTGTTTTCAAAAAATCACTCCTTTATTGTTGTAAATAATCCAAAATGTCTTCTCGAATGGATTCATTCATTTTTAAAGTAACATCACAAATGGGTTGAAGAACTCCTTTATTATTTTTCTTGGTTGTGCCTTTAATATTGTCAATCTCAAAGGTTCCCATATAGTAGAAATCTGTCCCTTCTCCATCGCTTTTTTTAATGAATAATCTTTTTATGTCACCTGATGTGAATTCGTTCATATACTTACTTTCGGGGCCATTTCCGATTTTAGAATTCCACATAAATGTTTGAGAATCTATGAAGGAATCTGAATAATTTGGTTTTCCATTTAAATATTCAGCTCCATTTATTCCATCAGCCTTATGATATGTTACGAATATACATGTATTTTTATTTAATTGTTTCATTCCATACATTGTAGAAGCATCATCCTTAACATGGTTCAATAGCTGGCAAACATCGCGTCGAGAATATTTTTCATACATGATAAAGCCAAACGCATCTTTCTTATTATTTCTAAGTGCTTTGTTTTTTTCTATGCATACATCAATTAAATCTTGAATATATTCTTTGAATTGAGTGTTTGTGAGAATATCCTTAAAATTATTAGAAATGGATAACTCGTCGTCATTTTTAAGAATGATGGAATTTAATAAGGCATATTTATCTTTTTCTGACGAAGTTTTTATAAAATTACCTGTAATATTGGATAATGCAGAATCAAGAAAGTCCATATTAAACTGGATGTTATATTCTGAGTTTATTTGGTTTAATAAATCTGATGTTTTTATTGTACGTAAATTTATAATACGATCTAATAGCTCAGCTTCAATAGGTCGCCTTGAATTTGCGATAACACTAGAATAGTATTCTAATATTGTTTGTTCTTTATCATTTAATGGCGTTTCTATGTTAGAAGGGTCTATATTTTCTAGAAGCTTATAATAGGTTTTGTATTCTTTTAATATCACAATCGGATCGACTTCGTGGTTGTTTAAAAAGTCCATAAGAAGGGGTGTTCGATTTAACTTGTACTTAAGATTCTTATAACTTTCTTTAATAAATGTTTTGATTCCTGATAATTTATCAATCGACGCAAAAATTTGTTTCTTACTGATTTCATCAAAGTGAATCGTACTCGATCCTGGAATAATTCTTTCACCTTCAAGAACATATCGTCTTATATTGTCTTTGTTGTAAGAACGATCTCCAGATAGGGCGATTGGAATCATGAAGTTGTTTTTGTAGTTTCCAATGAAGTCTAGAATGACAACATATTCTTTGTCTTTTGATTTTCTTAGGCCTCGGCCTAATTGTTGGACAAAGACAATGGGCGATTGTGTAGGTCTTAATAGTACAACTTGATTGATTTCAGGAATGTCGACACCTTCATTAAAAATATCTACAGTTAAAATGTATTGTAGATAGTCACTCCTTGTATCGGATACTAAGCGATCAATCGCATCTTCTCTTTTTTCTTGAGAATCCTCTCCACTTAAAGCGATGGTTCGATACCCTCTTAGATTTAATCTTTCACTAAGGGCAGCCGCTTCTTTCTTGGAACTGCAAAATATGAGTCCTTTGACTCTTTCTCCACTATATCCATAGTAATTGGTTTGTTCGATAATGTAGTCGACTCTTTGGTTCGATGTAAGGTAGTTGAAATCTGTAAAATCGGTTTCGTTTCCGTTTGTTAAAAAGTCAGTAATGCCAAAATAGTGGAATGGACATAATAAGTTTTCTTCTAGAGCTTGTTGAAGACGAATTTCATAGGCAATATTATGGTCGAAGGCTGCATATACATCAAAGTCATCGGTTCTTTCTGGGCTTGCGCTCATTCCTAGCCAAAACTTTGGTTTAAAGTAGTCCATGATTTCTTGATAGCTTTTAGCTCCAATGCGATGTGCCTCATCAATGATGATGGTATCGAATGTATCAGGGGCAAAACTTGAATACACTTCTTTTTTAGACATCGTTTGCATGGTTGCGAACAAGTAGTCTACATCTGTATCCTTGCTGTTTCCAGATAAAAGCCCAAATGTTTTTGTATTTTTAAATACATTTTTGTAGCTTTGAAGAGCTTGTTTGGCAATCTGCTCTCTATGCACTAAAAATAGGGCTTTCTTGGGATTCTGATCTTGTAAGGCAAAGGCTGAGGCATACGTTTTTCCTGTTCCCGTGGCTGAAATCAACAAACTCTTTGATTCATTCTCATTGCGAAGCTTTCTAAGATTGGAAATAAAGGCTTTCTGCATAGAATTTGGAATCAGTTGTTTAGAAGGTAATTTAATGTCTTCTTTTTGTTTCACCTTTTTGTATTCTTCATAATGCACTCTATATGCACCAATAAATGCATTGTAGGAATATGTATTTGGATGATTCCATAATTCTTCAAATTCATCTAACATTTCAGAAACGAATTCTCCGGATTTTGTGGACACAATTTTTGTATTCCATTCTCGATTTGTAGTAAGTGCTGTATTTGTCATATTACTAGAACCCACAAGGATCTTATAGATTTCATTTGATTGAAAGATATATCCCTTGGTATGAAAACCATTCTTTGAGTCGGGTACTAGATACATTTTAAGTTCAATATTCGAAAATGTAGCGAGTTTATCTAAGGCTTTAGGATCACTAAATGCCAAATAGTCCGTTGTTAGAATCTTTCCATGGATGCCTTTATCTTCTAAAGTACGAAGCGTTTGAAGTAAGGGGGTGATACCTCCCATCGTAATGAAGGCTACACTGATTAAAAAGGAGTCGCAGTGTAATAATTCATCTTCAATGGTGCTTAGTACTTTTCTTCCATTCTTATAGTCGTTTGAAATAAATTGAGGTCGATATAATACGTTGGAAGATATATTTTTGTCTAAAAATGCGGTAGATAGGCCGCTTTGTATATTTTGATAGTTCATACCTAACATTATACCAGCATTAAAATGAAATCATAGATCGAAAAGACTATAATATTTGGTAGAAAGAACATGGGTATGAATATGGAATTTATAAAGAACGATGCGTATTCTGGAGAACTGGATTATCGAGCTTTTGGGAGTATGTTGGATCATCCTACGCAGTGTTACAAATTTTATTGGTTAGAAGCCATTATGAATTTGATGCTGAAAAAATATCGTTTTTCATTTGACGAAATCTTTGATGAAATGATTGTGTCAGCTTGGTATACAGTAACACAGTATCATTTGTTTTTGGGTCCAATGATTGAAGGAGAAAGAAGAGATGCAATCAATCGAGCTATTGATGTCTTGATTGAAAATACGTCTTTAAATGAGAATTCTAAACCAGATGAAATTCGTAGTGTATTAAAAGAGCAGAATCATTTGGTTTTGGAATATAAGCGAAAGTTGGCAAAGAATGTTCCCTATAAACTATTGAGTAGTTTTTCATCTGAACTTACTAAGGATAAAGGGGATGCGTATCGTATTGAATATATTCAAATGTTGAATCAAGAAATTCATTTTCCCTATATTATTGAGAATGGGATGGGTATACATAAATATGTTGTTTTGCAGGAAGCTTGGATTCCTTTCTTAGTGGATAATTATATGATCATTAAAAATTGGATTCAGTATAATAAGATTCAATTTCTTCAAATGATCAATCCGGGCGTGCCGGGAATTATTAATAAGTTGGATGATGAAAGGAATAATGTAAGACATTTAGAAAGAGTGCGTGATTTGTGGAATGCGCATATTGAAGTGTCAAATAAAGAAATTGTGGACATATATTCAGGTAATAAATTAGAATCTACGTTTGATGTGGATCACTTCATTCCGTGGTCTTATGTAGCACATGATGAAATGTGGAATTTGATACCGAGCAATGCGAGCGCAAATCGCTCAAAGAGTAATCATTTACCAGAGTGGGATTTGTACTTTAATAAGATGGCGAATATGGAGTATGACTTATATAAGAGTGTTGTAGAATATGATTCAATTCATAAGCTATTTGAGAAGTGCTATGCCAAGAATCTTCAGTCTTTGTGGGCTATTGAAGAATTGTATGTCAAAGAAAATACGGAATATGAGTTTAAGCATAAGTTAGAAGCGCATATGCATCCTTTGTATGAGGCGGCTAGAATGCAGGGGTATAGTGAATGGAAAATATAATAATTTCAAAAGAGTTTCTAGATTGGTATGAATATTATAATGAGTGTAAAGAAAAGTATTCAAGTTTAGTAAATGATGTAGAGGATAAACTGATTCGTGGTGAATATAAAGATATTGAACTTCCTTTTTCAAATATGAATACGAATAATCTGAATCGTGATGCTTCAAGTCTTGAAAAAATTTGTGTACTTAAAATGCAGGGAAGTACATCGCAATTGGAAGTTGAAGTTGAATTAGTGAAAGAAAAGATGTTAGAGTCTTGTTTAAATGTAAACTTTGGTATATTGTGCAATCATTTGGCGAGTACTCTATATCGTATGATTTTAGATTCGAGTAAAACAAAGAAGCATATGGAGGATGTTTCTAAACAATGTAAAGAAAATGATTTCTACATTTCTGTATTTATTCCTGTTTACTTAAGACATTTTTATGCATCTATTTGCGAAGAGTGTATTAAGGGATATAGTTCGTATGAGTTTGTTCAATCTGTTGATTCTTTAATTGAAGAAGATAAGTTTAGTGAAGCTTGTAGTCTTTGTCCTATCTATGAAGATATTTATATTCAGGCTAATAAGAAGGGTTTACTTACAAATGAGTTAATACAGGTAATGCAGCAGTATGGTGTGGATGTACCTGTTTCCAAGAAGAAGGAGACAAAGCAGCCTCAGATACCTGTTTTTGAAAAGAAGAAAGAAACACCGAAAAAGTCAAAATTAGATATAGAAACGCGTAAAAAGATTGTGGGAGATGGCGTTAAGGAAATCTTGGATATGAGTGATGATGAGCTGATTCGTAGATATGATGGTAAGTCAGAGGATGAAATTAAGACAATGTTAAAGAATGATCCTTGTTTTGATTCATCCTTAATGGATGAATCGATGTTTGAGTTTCTTAGCTTATTAACTTGTTTTAGTATTGAATTTGAGGATGCTTTTATTGATTGGTTAGTCGGTTTTATCCTTAGAAGATTATATGATATACATTTAAGGCTTTCGGTGAATATCCCACCAAAAGTTCAAACAACAAAGAAACAAAGTGATTATTCAAATCAGGAAAGAGTTTTGCCTGAAGCTGATCCTAGTGAAAATTATCAGGAAAAAAAGGTCATTCAACCAAATAATGAATCTAAGGGTAAGGGTGGAATTATTTTCTTGATTATTCTTGGACTATTATTTGGATATGGATATATTTCTTTGAAAAAAGAAGAAGCAGAATGGGAAGTGCAAATGGAACAGTATCGTCTTGAGAGTAGACGTCGTACTGAATGGAATGAGTTTAAGACAAGGGAAGAGGGACAAAATTCGAGTTCTTCATCTTATTCATCATCATCTTCTTATGATGAAGGAAGTGATGATGCATATTCAGGTGATTATGATGAGGATCGTTATGACAACGATGAAAGTTATCGTGATGGTGTAGATGATATGTTGGATGAATTGGGAGAATAAAGAAAAATACAGTGAAAGAATCGTTGAATATTTGTATACTTTAGAGTATACTACTCGTAAGTATACAAATATAAAGGATGTGATTTGATGTTAGGAAGAAAAGAAGAATTAAATCATTTGAATGAATTATATAATAGTGATTGTTTTGAATATTTAGTAATGTATGGTCGAAGAAGAGTGGGTAAAACAACGATTCTACAGGAATTTGCCGAACATTCGAACGCAATCTTTTTTCCTGCTCGAGAAAAGAATGATGCGCTAAACTTAGAGGACTTTTCTAAAGTGATTCAATATCATTTTAATAATAATTTTATTGCGTCTTTTAAAAGTTGGGAGGATGCGTTTAATTATATTGGGGAGAAGGCTACTGAAAAAATTGCCGTGATAATTGATGAATTTCCTTATATTATTGATGAGAATCCTTCCGTGAAGTCAATATTGCAGCATGTGATTGACCATAATTGGAAAAAGAAGAATATCTTTTTAATTTTGTGTGGTTCTTCTGTAAGTGTTATGGAAAGTGATGTTATGGGTAGAAAAAGTCCACTTCATGATCGACAAACATCGACTTTAGAAATAAAACCATTTGATTATCTAGAGAGTAGTGCATTTTTTCCTGGATATAGTAATGAAGATAAATTGTTGGCATATGGAATATTGGGTGGGATTCCAAGATATTTAGAGGCTTTTGATCCCAATCTATCCATTGAAAAAAATATAGCGAATAAAATTATTCGTAATGGAGCGTATCTTTATGAAGAACCAGATAATTTGTTGAAGGCGGAATTAAGAGAAACTAATGTGTATAATAGTATATTAGCTGCCATTGCGAATGGAAGAAATAAAGTGGTTGATATTGCGGATTATATTCATGAGGAGCGTACAAAAGTATCTAAATATTTGATTACGCTACAAATACTTCGCATGATTGAAAAGAGGATTCCTTGTGGTGATAATGAAACGAGCAAGAAGTCGATTTATGTGATTAAGGATAATTTCTTTAAATTTTGGTTTCGCTATGAATTCACAAACAATTCTTACTATGCCATGTTAGGAGCTAATGATGCATCTAAGGAAATCATGGAGGATATAAGCAATCTAATGGGGGATGTGTTTGAGGATATTTGTAAAGAATATTTGATTCGTTTGGCTAAATGTAGAAAGCTTCCTTTCATACCTTATCATTTGGGTAAATGGTGGGGGGCAAATCCAACTTTAAAAGCACAGGATGATGTGGATTTACTGGCGTTGGATCGTACTGGTAAAAAAGGTGTTTTTGTGGAGTGCAAATTTACTTCCCAGCCAATGCCATATGATGAGTATGAAGATTTAGTAATGGCTACTCAAGCATTTCCAAATCTAGAAGAGAAATATTTGTGGTTTATCAGTAAGTCTGGGTATTCAGATTCAGTAGTAAGACAAGCTCAAAAAGATGGAGCTGTGTTACTAACGATTGATGATTTATTTGAATTTTAGGCATCTGTTTTATGCAGATGCTTTTTATTTTTGGTTAGAAAAAAATAGTATAATACCTCATGGAGTATGAGGAGTTTAAAAAGATTGTTAATTCAAAAACAATCACATACGAAGATTAGTATAGTAGCTTTTCGACTTATCGGAAGGATTTTGTCTTGTATATAAGACAATATGTTTATATAATGCGGTAAAAGAAAGAGTTCTGCGTATGAATCGAGATATTTTAAAACAGATAATAGTAGATCAAAAGGAGCTGTAACGGGTAAAGAAGTTTCAGCTTAATAAAAA
>UMHW01037541.1_pt1 | contig 16738 bp, 13 predicted proteins | sample 1965631 | NCBI WGS metagenome assembly UMHW01 (sample SAMEA4836107, study PRJEB28245) | human gut metagenome | biome: gut microbiome; material: fecal sample | place: Denmark | collected 2008
TGGGAACCAGGAACAGGAAAAATGCCGCCGCGGCGGCGCTTTGTACCGGCGTGATCGGTAACGTCATTTGGGGCTCCAGCTATCTGTTTACACGCATTGCCCAGAATGAGTCCTCCCCTATGGTGCAGCTTGCCTGGCGGTTTGCGCTGGCTTTTCTTCTGCTGAATCTCATGATCCTGTTCGGCTGGGAAAAGCTCCATCTGCGCGGGAAGAAGCTCAAGCCGCTGATTCTCCTTTCCACTGTAGAGCCGTTGTATTTTTTTGCGAAAGCTATGGCATTTATTATTCAAACAGCACCTTTTCCGGTGTTATGCTGGCCATTGTCCCCATTATTGCCATCGGTCTGGGAACGCTGATCTTGAAGGAATACCCCACTGCAAAGCAGGTTTTGCTGTGTCTGCTTCCCATTGCCGGTGTGGTTTTGGTGACCATTGCGGGCTCCAGAATGGGGGCCGTGCAGCCTCTCGGAGTGCTGTTGGTGCTGGGTGCGTGCCTGTTCGCTGCGTTCTATCGGGTCTACAACAAGGGGGCGGCTACGGAGTTCACAGCCTTTGAGCGGTCCTATTTCGTGATCGGATTGTGCGCAGTGGTGTTTGCAGTGGTGGCGCTGGTGGGCGTCCGGGGAGATCTCGCGCCGTTTGCGGCGGCGCTGCACAGCAGAAAATTTGTCATGGCCACCATTTTTCTCAGCGTGTTCTGCTCTGTGGCTGCCAATATTCTGGTAAATTACAGCGCATCCGTGTTGCCCATGGCAATTTTTTCCAATCTGGGTAGTCTGATCACGGTGTGCGCGATGTTCTTGGGGGTCATTTTTCTGAAGGAACCCGTCAATGTCATGAGTCTCATAGGCTCCGGCATGGTTTTACTGGGCCTATTTCTCATTGCGCGTACCAATAATGCCCTGCTGCAGAGCAGCCGGGCCCTCCCTGACCAAGAAAAATCCGAAAAGCAATAACGTGTCCAGGCTGCTAACATGCAACAAACAAATTTGGGTCTACAAAAATAAAGAAAGCCCAGGAACCATTGAGATCCCCGGGCACGAACCAGCAGCCTCCCACGTGTGAAGATATAATGAGTGCCGGAAAACGTTGCAGCGCAACATTTTCCGGCGCTTTCGCATGTGCTTTCGGCTCGGTAGGCAATCCACTGTGTCTGCCTGCTTTTTTCCGCGTTTGGGCTATGGCTTGAGTCAGGCTCCGTGACGGTGCAAGGCGGGATAAAGCTATTTCATAAGCGCACAGCCCGACCATGCACGGGCAGGAAATAGCAGAAACGAGGCAGTATGAGACATCCTGTTGCCGCCATAATTGCGCTATGAATGAACTGCCTGAAAAAGCCTGCAGACAGAGTTGATGGAAGCGCATTTCTATGGTAGAATCAAAATAACACACTTTTGGAGGTGCGATCTTGAAAACGGATCCTCTGGCGCAGCTGCGCGCAGGTGCACCGCTGACTACCCGTCAGCAGATGTCCCTGACGCTGCAGCTCAGTTGGCCGGCCATTATGGCTCAGCTCGCCACTATCATCATGCAATACATCGACGCAGCTATGGTGGGCCGTCTGGGTGCGACTCAATCGGCGGCGGTGGGGCTGGTGGCCTCCACCACCTGGCTTTTCGGGGGATTGTCTTATGCGGCGGCTATGGGCTTCAATGTGCTGACGGCGCAGCGGGTGGGCGGCGGCCGTTTGGCCGAGGCACGCAACATTCTCAAGCAGGCGCTGGTGCTGTGCTTGGCGTTCAGCGTAGTCATGGCAGCGCTGGCAGCAGCACTGTCCGCGCCACTGCCCGGAATGCTTCGGGCAGATCGGGATATTTGGCAGGATGCCTCCGCCTACTTTTTGGTATATAGTCTGTTCCTACCTGCCCTCCAGCTCGACAATGTGGCGGCCGGCCAGCTGCAGGCCACAGGCAATATGCGTACGCCCGGTATCTGCATGGTAGTCATGTGCGCATTGGATGTCGTGTTCAACACCCTGTTTATTTTCCCTTCCGGCACTGTCCGGCTCGGCTCGTTAGCCCTCCCCGGTGCAGGGCTGGGCACGGCAGGTGCCGCACTGGGTACAGGCCTTGCCGAGCTGGTGGCAGGGCTGTATCTGTTGTATTTTGTTCTGCGCCGCAGTCCGGTGCTTCGTTTGCAGAAGGGTGAACATCTGCGCTTTAATCGGCCGCAGCTATGTACAATGCTCTGCATTGCCGCACCTGTGGCATCGGAGAAGGTCATACTGACCACGGCGCAGATCGTTTCTACCGCTATTGTAGCACCCCTGGGCACTGTGGCTATTGCCGCCAATTCCTTTGCCATCACGGCGGAGAGCCTGTGCTATATGCCCGCCTACGGAATTCAGAGCGCTGCAGCTATGTTGGTGGGGCAGAGCGTGGGTGCGGGGCGGCGGAACATGGCGCGCCGGCTGGGCTGGGTCACGGTGCTGATAGGCGTAGCCGTCATGGTCATCACCGGTGGGCTGCTATATATTTTAGCCCCGCAGATGATGGCAATATTGACGCCGAACCCGGACATCATCGCCCTGGGCGCTCGCATTCTGCGCATTGAGGCTTTTGCTGAGCCTCTGTTCGGCGCATCCATCGTAGCCGGCGGCGTGTTTCAGGGCGTTGGCAGCACACTGATGCCCACACTTTTCAATTTGGGAACTATGTGGGGGATCCGTATACCGCTGGCATGGCTGGCCGCACCCCGCTGGGGGCTGCCCGGTGTATGGGCAGCCATGTGCCTGGAGCTGTGTGTCCGGGGTGTACTCTATCTGACGCGGCTGGCCGGCAAGCGCTGGCTGCCGCCCGGGGATCAGAATGAGCAGGCATAGATGCACCAAATATCGGCAGCTATTTTTTATTCCTTATCAGGCTTACCGGCAGCCACAGGCCTGATCCAGTCATCCGCCTTTTATAAATCAAACATTTCGCATCAGCCTCAGCAAAGGGTCAAGCCAGTGATTCCGGCTTTCTTGCTTTGTAGTAGAGCAATCCGGCTAAATCCGCCAGACCCCAGCCGATCGGGACAGACCACCAGATGCCGGTGACGCCGATGGCGTCGATGGCGGACAGCAGATAGGCCAGTGCAACACGGGTGCCTAACGAGATGACCGTAAGCACCACGCTCATGCCCGGCTTTCCCAAGGCGCGATATAGGCCGTAGAGCAGGAACAGGCACCCGATGCCGCAGTAAAACGCGCCTTCTATACGCAGATACCGCACACCCTCCAGTATGACTTCGGTTTCTCCGGCATCCACAAAAATCGCCATAAGGGGTCTTGCAAATGCGAAGACGAGGGCGGATATGACCACGCAGAAGGCCATGGAAATACACACGGCACTTTTTAGCCCCGCGCGTATTCGCGCGCTCTCTTTTGCGCCGTAATTCTGTGCGATAAAGGTGGAAAATGCGTTGCCGAAGTCCTGCACCGGCATATAGGCAAAGGCGTCGATTTTTACAGCGGCGGCAAAGGCGGCCATCACAACGGGGCCGAAGCTGTTGACAAGCCCCTGCACCATAAGGATGCCGAGGTTCATGATCGACTGCTGCACGCAGGTCAGCGTGGAGAAGGAGACAATCTCCCGGATGCGCCTGCGCCGCAGGCAACTGACCTTCCATACCGAACGCACCTGTGCAAAGCGCATAAACGCATAAGCGGCGATGCCGATCCCCGAAACATATTGGGCGATCACCGTTGCCTCCGCCGCCCCGGCAACGCCCCTATTTAGCCCGATGACAAACCAGAGATCAAGGGCGATGTTCAGCACAGCGGAAACAGCTAAAAAGACAAGCGGAATGACGGAATTGCCGATCGCCCGCAAAAAAGAGGCGAAATAGTTATACAGGAAAACGGCGGGAATGCCTATGAAGATCACAAACAGGTATTCGCGCATATCGCCCCAGACCTCGGCGGGTACCCGGAGGAATGCGCGAAGTCCGTCCAGACAGGCAAATGATAAGATGTTCAGGAGCGCAGTGACGAGCGCTATAAAGGAAAAAGAGGCGCAGAGGTTTTCGCAAAGAGCCTTCTCGTCCCGCTGTCCAAAGCGTATGGAAAACAGCGCACCGCTCCCCATGCACAGGCCGAGGATGATGGAGGTCAGAAAGGTCATCAGCGTAAAGGACGAGCCCACCGCCGCAAGGGCGTCCCGCCCAAGGAACTGTCCTACGATCAGCGTGTCGGCGATGTTATAGCACTGCTGCAATAGATCCCCTAAAATCATGGGGATGGCAAACAGCAGCATGGACCTGGTGACAGGGCCTTGTGTTAAATCCCGGTTCATGGTACGCCTCCGTATCGTAAGCTAAAATCTGCGTTTTGCAAGCATTGTAGTGCTTTAAATCTGATCTGTCAATATGGCATTTATGCTCCAAAGAAACGGTGGTATCATCAGCGATAAAGATTATGGAAAAACCTGATTTGCGGAGGAAACAGTATGTATGTAAATGGACCGGACGGATTGGATCAACAGGTCGTGCGGATGCACGGTCTCGGCAGGAATTCATCCGCCCGACCCATTTCATTTGGTCGCTGGCTTTCAGCGTTTCCGTAATGCCCTCGGCATCCGCCATTTGTTTTACTATCCGAAGAAAAAGCGCCTCTGCCTGTCGGTCAATATCCGCGAGACAGGCGTTCAATTCGCCGCCGGTCAGGTAGCTGTCTCCAACCAATTCATATTTCAGCCCCGTGCGTTCATCTGTGATAAATCTCTCCATCCGTATAACCTCCCCTCCTGTTCCTTTCTGCAATCATTGCAGCAGGAGGAATAGCGGAAATCGAATGTGCGGATAGTAGAAAAGCGCCGTCCCGGAATCACTTCCAAGACGGCGCTTTTCTTTTGTGGATCAGAGCGAACACTTTACGGCGAAGCCGCCGCTGAAGAAATAGGTGTTCGTCCGAACCTTGCTTGGTGGTGGCCAACGGCAAGCCTTTCCCGGCGGAGGAGATGGCTTAAACTGTGAACGAATTTTGATGTTTAGAAATCATTATCCTTGAAGATCTTTAAAATGGTTATCACGACTACCCACAGCATAAAAGACAGCATAGCTCTTATCTGGACAGCATGGAACGATAGTCGGCGGTCAGCGTCAGATAGCCACGCTCATTGCGAGCAATATCCGCCCAATCCAACACCGCCGCTAGCACAAACACGGGGTCAAACACATATTTCCCAGTAGGGGCTTTGAAATAGTATTTGCCAATGGCACCGACAACGGTATCCTCCGTGCAGCCACCCTCGCCAAGGGGAGAATTACGCCCCATGCCCTTGCGTGCAGAGCCTCCCTCACGAAGCAACAGGTCCACGATAACATCAAAAACATCGTAGGTAAGAGGCGGCTTTATAGGCAACTCACTGCAGAGGAAGGAACGGCCATCCTTAGCGGCTCGGATAATGTAAGGCTTGCCGGTAACAGAATACACTGTTGCCCTGCCACTATTTTCGTAGAGCTTGCTCCGCACAATGTCAGAGGCCTTTGCACTGCTTTCTTTTGGGGTAAAAAGGCTCATGTCAAATATCTCGCTTTCTTCCTCGCTGCGCAGGTTTAATTGCAGCAGCAACTCATCGAGTTTTTTCTTGGCTGTGGGGTAAGAGATGCCCAGCTCGTTCTGCACATCCTTCATGCTGCCACGGCAGGCGAGAAAGGTCTGCAAAAACTGGGCATATTCTGGTGCAAGGCGCTCATAAGGGGAAAGTGGTTCATCGGTGGGGAACTCTGCCTTACAGCCGGGGCAGCTCAGCCGCGCTAAATGAAGTGCCGCCCCGCACACAGGACACTGACCAAAGAATTTCATATTGATCTCCCTCCTCTGCGTTCAAGATATCATAATATTTCCTTCATGTCAATAGTAGAATTAAAAATATTAAATCTTTTTCCGAAAAAGAGTATAAAAAAATAGTTCCATTCTGTGTAGGCGTCTACAACGGCGTCTCATTGTCCGCAGGGGCAGACAGTTCATCAGCCCCTGTGCGTCCATCTGTGACAAAGCTCTCCATTCGTATAACCTCCCCTCCTGTTCCTTTCTGCAATCATTGCAGCAGGAGGAATAGCGGAAATCGAATGTGTGGATAGCAAAAAAGCGCCGTCTCGGGATCACTCCCAAGACGGCGCTTTTCTGTTGTGGATCAGAGCGAACACTTCACGGCGAAGCCGCCGCTGAAGAAATAGGTGTTCGTCCAATACCCGTTTGGCAAATAACCCTAACTTTAATAGAATTTCAAGGGGGTGCAGTAGTTTTCGGAAATGTACCCCCTCTGTGGAAAAATATCTCATGACTGATCTATTCCTTCAAAAACGTGGCCAGAAGCATCCAGGTTTGTTATCAGAAAATTCGTGACTGCTCCACGAAACTCCGCTTCTGCGCCCTTATTTTTCCAAAATGCCCGGTTTGCGTCCTCGATTTTCGGCTGCATCTGCTCGATCTGGTTATCGTCCAACGGAAAACGGACATCACCAAAATCGTCATTCATAATTTTGAGAAGCAAATCGTGATACTTATGTGCACCGATTGTTTGTAAAGCGGCTATGATTTCAAAAAGATGTTCTGAAGCAAGGACCTCCTGCAAATCGTCTATGGCGGACATCCAAAACTCCACGCTAAGGGCGAGCAGCCTTTCACTCTGAGACATAGATTGCTGCAGTTCAAAGAGCTTTTCCCAGTGGAAAGACGGCAGTTGCTCCAAGACGTTACCTTTCTCCATGTAAAACTCGTTGTATGATTCCGTGCGCCACCCTCCGGCTCGCTTTATTACAACGCTATATTTGGATAGCCCATTATCATATATCACAGCGTTTCGCGAAGACAGAATATCATCCTCAATATAATAAACGCCTGCTTTGGGAACGTTTGCATCCAGTGATTTTCCGTTGCGTATTGTTCCGATGTACTGACCGTTAATGTACATTCGATACGGCAAAAGAGCTCCCGCAAATGTGGATTTCCGATGAATATGGAATCGCACCTCACGCATGAAATCGCACTCCTGTATGTGGATTCAATTATTTACATTGTCTAAAAAAGTCCACCGTAATTCTATCAAAATTACAGTGGACTTATGGTGGACCTGAAGGGATTCGAACCCTCGACCTCTCGGATGCGAACCGAACGCTCTCCCAGCTGAGCTACAAGCCCGGATATGGATAAATGGGGTGGAACAAACTCGTTCCACCCCATTATTATACACACTTTTGCAGGAAATGCAAGTGTTTTATTCTACCTTCGGCAGCTTGGCCATCACAGCGGCGCAGCGGGGGCACAGAGCCTCATGCTCGCCCACGGTCTTTACGCTGTGCAGTACCTTCCAGCAGCGTCCGCACTTGACGCCCTGAGCGGCCTCCACAGTCACCTTCATCTCGTCGCCCACGGTCAGCTTTACCTGGGACACGATGAATAGATCCGCCACCTCGTCCGCATCCATTTCCGCCAGGAAGGCGTCCTCCTCCGGCACGGTCAAATCCACGGCAGCCTCCAGGCTCTTACCGATGACCTTGTCCGCCCGGGCCTGCTCCAGCGCGCCGTTCACAGCACTGCGCAGGGTGACAATGCGGCTCCACTTGACCATTTCCTCCTCGGAAAGGGCATACTCGGTGTAGGGCTGCACCATCTCGTTAAAGAGGACATTACGCCCATCGTCCTCGGCCCGGTGGGGCATTGCCAGCCACACCTCGTCGCAGGTGAAGGCCAGAATAGGCGCAAACATCCGGGTCATGGCGTCCAGAATGAGATATAGCGCGGTCTGTGCGCTGCGGCGCTGCAGGCCATCCGCCTCATCGCAGTACAGCCGGTCCTTGATAATATCAAAGTAGAAGCTGCTCAGATCCACCACGCAGAAGTCATTGATGGCATGGGACACGGAGTGGAACTCGTAGTTGTCGTACCAGCCAAAGACCTTGCCGATAAGATCGTTAAGCCTTGTCACGGCCCACTTGTCCAGGGGCAGCATATCCCCGGGCTTTACCAGGTCGTTGGGATCGAAATTCACCAGGTTATCCAGGCAGAACTTGCAGGTGTTGCGGAACTTCAGGTAGTTCTGGGAGAGCTGCTTGAAAATCTCGTCCGAGCAGCGCACATCCACATGGTAGTCACTGGAGCCGGCCCACAGACGCAGCAGATCCGCACCGTACTTGTCGAAAATCTCTGCCGGATCCATGCCGTTGCCCAGAGACTTGTGCATGGCCTTGCCCTCGCCGTCCACGGTCCAGCCGTGGGTCACGCACTCCTTAAACGGTGCGCCCCGACCCAGGGCGCCCACAGCCACCAGCAGGGAGGATTGGAACCAACCGCGATACTGATCCAAGCCCTCAATATACATGGTAGCAGGCCAGAAGCCCTGGTCCCGCTCCATAGCGGCAAAGTGGGTGGAGCCGGAGTCAAACCAGCCATCCAAGGTGTCGGTCTCCTTTTCAAAGCCGGTCTGCTTACCGCAGTGGGGGCAGGTAAAGCCCTGGGGCAAAATATCCTCTGCCTCCATGTCAAACCAGGCGTTGGAGCCTTTCTTTTCAAATAGGGACGCCACCGCCTCAATGCTCTCCTCGGTGCAGATGGGCTTGCCGCAATCCTTGCAGTAGAACACGGGGATGGGCAGGCCCCAGCGGCGCTGGCGGCTGATGCACCAGTCGGTGCGCTCCAGGATCATGGAGCGCATACGGTCCTTACCCCAGGCAGGGACCCAGCGCACATCGTCACAGGCAGCAATGGCCTCGTCCTTAAAGGAATCCACGGAACAGAACCACTGAGGCGTGGCCCGGAAGATAATGGGATTCTTGCAGCGCCAGCAGTGGGGATAGCTGTGTACGATCTCCTCGCTGGCAAAGAGGGAGCCGGCCTTCTTCATATCCTCCAGAATGACGGGATTCGACTCGTCGGTCCCCATTCCGGCGTACTTGCCGGCGTAGTCGGTGTGGCGGCCCTGGTCGTCCACGGGCACCACCATCTCCATGCCGTAGCGCTTGCAGGTCTCGTAGTCGTCGGCGCCGAAGCCCGGGGCGGTATGGACGCAGCCGGTACCGCTGTCCATGGTTACATAGTCCGCCAAAACCAGTCGGCTGGTTTTGGGCAGGAAGGGATGGCTGGCCAGCATATTTTCATAGAAGGAGCCGGGATGGGTCTCCACGATCTCATAGCTGTCAAAGCCGCCGATCTTCATGACCTTCTCCACCAGGGCCTCAGCCATGATGTACATTTCCCCGTTGGGGGCCTTCACCACGGCGTAGCTCTCATCGGGATGCAGGGCGATGGCCAGGTTGCCGGGCAGGGTCCAGATGGTGGTGGTCCAGATGACGAAGAAAAGCTTGCTCTTGTCCAGGTGCCCCAGCTTGCCCAGGTCATCGTTCATGGGGAACTTCACATACACCGTGGTGCAGGGATCGTCCTTGTATTCGATCTCAGCCTCAGCCAGAGCTGTCTCGTCGTGGGCGCACCAATATACGGGCTTGAGGCCCTTGTAGATGTGGCCGTTGCGGTACATCTTGCCGAACACCCGGACCTCCTGGGCCTCAAAGCCCGGGTCCATGGTCTTATAGGGATGCTCCCAATCGCCCACCACGCCCATGCGCTTGAAGCCCTCCCGCTGCACATCAATGTAGTGGTCGGCAAACTCGTGGCAGGCCGTGCGGAAATCCGCCACGCTCATGGCCTTGTGGTTGAGCTTGTTCTGCTTGATGATGGCGCTTTCAATGGGCATACCGTGGTTATCCCAGCCGGGGATATAGGGGGTGTAGTAGCCCCGCATGGCGTACATACGGGTAATAAAGTCCTTCAGGGACTTGTTCAGGGCGTGGCCCATGTGCAGGGCGCCGTTGGAGAAGGGAGGGCCGTCGTGCAGGGAAAACAGGGGCTTGCCCTCATTCTTTTTCAGCAGCTCGTTATACAGGTCCAGCTCCTCCCAGTGCTTGAGCATCTCCGGCTCCCGCTTGGGCAGCCCCGCCCGCATGGGAAAACCGCTTTTGCTCATGTTCAGTGTGCTTTTGTACTCCATGATGTACCTCCATATATTATGCGTATTTTGAAAACGAAATCAATGCCTCGCAGAGTTCGCGTCCGCAGACGCGAAAAAATCAAATCATTTTCTCTCGCGACATGTGCGTGAGAGAAAATACCTCTCAGGCTGCCAGTGTGGAATTTTGCCGCCTGCGGCAAAATTATGCGCGCAGCAGACTGCAAGCCTTTTGGCAGAAAAATCAAAGATTTTTCGCCAGTAAAAAAACGCCTTTGCCTCACTAAGAGACAAAGGCGAAAAACAAACCTCTGCGGTACCACTCTTGTTGCCGCCCCCAGGCGGCCACTCCGCCCCACCATCCGTGGGTGAGGGTTGATAACGGCCCTCCGCCGTCCGTGCTTACTGAGAGTTCCCTCCTGTTCAGCCGGAAGCTCCGGGGTGATATTCACCGCAGACCCGGTCTCCGCCTCGCACCAATCCGGCGGATCTCTTGGCACCGATAGCCTGGGGTTACTGCTCCCCATCCATGCATTTATGCTGTATTGCTTGTCATTTTACCACAAAAGGCGTGTTTGTCAACAGGGAAATTACAAAATTCCGAAATAGCTCAAAAGTCCCGCCAGACCCATTATGCCGTAGATGAGCGCCATGATGGCCAGAACTACGGACACGACATTATACAGCTTCCCGTCCTTCCGGGTGTTGCGGAACCGCCGGGTGTAAAACAGCACCGCGCAGGCCAGGCCCAGCAGGAGCGAGGTCAGATAGTTCATAAACAGGCTGTCCTTATACACCGTCATCCGCAGGATCAGCGCTGCCGCCAGTACGCCGAACATCACACCCAGTGTGATCTTCAGCCACAGGGGCAGCTTGACTCTTTCGGGCTTTTTGGCCGCCTGAGCGGCTTTTGCCCTCTGATAGTCGCCGCCGCCGTAGTTGGAGTTATTTTTCTTGTGGTGTATGTTCTTATTGGGGTTTCCCTTGGCCTTGCGGATGGCCTCCTGCTGCCGGGTGTAGGAATCCATGGGTACATTATTCTTTGCCATATTCATCTTCTCCTTTGGCTTTCTGAACTGAATTATATAGGTGCCGGTTTAGCAGGACCAGTGCATAGTCCGCCGCCTGCTGCCGGATGCTCTCTCGTCCGCCCTTGAGCACAAGATGCGTCACCTCCGTGCCGCCCGGGGCGGCCAGACCGATGTAGACGGTGCCTACGGGATTGCCCCGGTCGTCCCCGTCGGGACCGGCCAGACCCGTCACCGACAGGGCCAGGTCGCTTTTCATAATGCGCCGGGCGCCCTCTGCCATGGCCTTGGCCACCGGCTCCGACACAGCACCAAACTGCGCCAAAATATCACCGGGCACCCCCAGTATACTTTCCTTGACCCCGTTGGTATAGGACACCACGCCCCCGGGAAAAACCGCCGACGCCCCCGCCACGTCCGTGATGCGTTTGGCGATTAGCCCTCCGGTACAGCTCTCGGCAGCAGAAACGGTGAGAGACCGGGCTTTCAGCGTCTTCACAGCGCAGACCTCCGGATCTCCCATATCCACGCCGCAGATGTGCTCGCCCAGCCGCCGCCGCACCTCGGCCAACAGCGGGGCCATAAGGGTCTCACACATTTCCGCTGTCTCCGCCTTAGCAGTGATGCGCAGTTGAACCTCCGCAGCCTTAGCATAGGGAGCCAGGCTGGGGTTTTGGGCAGAGTCCATGAGGTCGTCCAGCAGCTCCTGTACCTTGGGCTCCGTAAGGCCGAAAACGTGCAGGGTGTGAGATAAAATCACGCCCTCCTGCCGGGCCAGCAGATAGGGAAGCAGGGCGTGGTCCGTGAGATAGCGACACTCGTGAGGAACGCCCGGGAGCATAGCCACCGTCACGCCCTCCACTGTAAACAGGCAGCCCGGGGCGGTACCCACGGGGTTATGAAATACCGTGCAGTCCTTGGGCAGGAATGCCTGTCGGCGGTTGCAATCCGGCATCTCCCGGCGGAAAACGTTTTTGAAATAGGCTTTGATTTCTTCCATGACGTCCTGGTGAAACTCCAGCTCCAGGCCAAAGGCGGCGCAGACGGTCTCCTTGGTCAGGTCGTCATAGGTGGGACCCAGGCCGCCGATGAAGATCAGCAGATCGCAGCGGCTCCGCGCAATATCCGTCACCTGTCGCAGGCGCCGGGGATTGTCGCCCACTGCTGTATGGTAAAGCACATCCACCCCGGCAGATGCGATCTTTTCTGAGACGTATCGGGCATCGGTATTGGCCACATTGCCCAGCAGCAGCTCCGAGCCCACGGCAATGATCTCCGCTTTATGAGACATAGAAACCGCTCCTTACAGCTTGACTTTAACCACTTCCCGCTCTCTCATGGCCCGCTCCATCAGGCCGTCGATATCCAGCACGCTCTCGATCTCCCGCACCTCCTCCACATGAGGCTTGGTCTTGGGGTGCCGGGGGGTAAAGACCGTGCAGCAATCCTCATAGGGGAGGATGGAGGTATCGAAGGTGCCGATGTGCCGGGCGATGCGAACGATCTCCTCCTTGTCCATGCCGATGAGCGGCCGCAGCACAGGCAGGTCCGTCACATCCTCGCTGACCCGCAGGGCCTCCATAGTCTGGCTGGCTACCTGGCCCAGGTTTTCGCCGGTGACGAGGGCCCGGCAATCAAATTCCTTGGCCAGCCTATCGGCAATGCGCATCATAAACCGCCGGGTGATAAGGGTGAAATATTCCTCCGGGCACTGCTTGCGGATCTGCTCCTGAATCTCCGTCAGGGGCACGATGTGAACGCTCATGCGGCCGCACCAGGGTGTCAGCTCCTGGGCCAGCTGCAGGACCTTCTGCCGGGCCAGGTCGGAGGTGTAGGGAGGCGCAGCGAAGTGGAGCATCTCCAGCACCACGCCCCGCTTTGCCATCATGTAGGAGGACACCGGGGAGTCGATACCGCCGGAGAGCAGGCTCAATGCGCTGCCGCCCATGCCCAAGGGCAGGCCGCCGGCGGCAGGCTCAGCCGGAGCGTGGACATAGGCCGCATCCTCACGAATTTCCACATACACCGTCAGCTCCGGGGTGTGGACATCCACCTTCAGATGGGGGAAGGCGTCATGAAGCATACCGCCCACCCACTGGCTGATCTGAATGGAGCTCATGGGGAAGGACTTGTCCGCCCGCTTACTCTCCACCTTGAAGCTGCCGGAGCGGCGGAGGCTATCACCCAGATAGGCCTTGGCGGTCTCCAAAATGGCCTCCTTACTCTTTTCGCAGGGCACGGCCCGGGCAATGGCGATGAGGCCAAAAACCTGCTTACAGGCGGCGTAGGCCCCGGTGAGGTCGCAGCTATCCGATATAGGCTCCACATAGATGGTGCTCTGACGGGAGTAGATTTTGAACTTGCCGAATTTCTGTGTCCGGCGGCGGATGTTACTCATGAGCTTGGTTTCAAAGCTGTGGCGGTTGAGGCCCTTGAGGACTACCTCGCCCAGCTTACAGAGGATGATTTCGTGCATGGGGGTTCTCCTTATATTAATATAGTGGTTGGGGATGGGGCGGGCGGACAGGGTCGTCCGTCCCTACGGATGCTTTTATTTCAGCATACTGCTGCTGCGGTACTGGATGGCCTCGGCAATGTGCTCCGGGCGGATGTGCTCCGATCCGTCCAGGTCAGCGATGGTCCGGGCCACCCGCAATATGCGGTCATGGCTGCGGCCGGTGAGACCCAGACGGTCAAAGGCACTGTGCATGATCTTTTCGCACTTTTCATCCAGGACGCAGTATTTGCCGATCATAGGCGGGGTCATGTAAGCGTTGCAGGAAACCTCTGTCCCGGCATAGCGCGCCTGCTGCACGGCCCGGGCAGCGTTTACCCGCCTTTGAATATCCCGGGAACACTCCGGGGTGTCCTTGCGGCGCATGGCCTCATAGTCCACCGACGGCACCTCGATGTGCAGGTCGATGCGGTCCAGCAGCGGGCCGGAGATGCGGCGCATATAGCTCTCCACCTGCCGCTCCGTGCAGGTGCATCGGTGGTCAGGATGGCCGTACCAGCCGCATCGGCAGGGATTCATGGCGCACACCAGCATAAAACGGCTGGGTAGGGTCAGGGAGCCTGAGGCCCGGGTGATGGTCACCACACCATCCTCCAAAGGCTGGCGAAGGGTCTCCATGGCGGCCTTGTCAAACTCCGGCAGCTCGTCCAAAAACAGCACGCCGTTGTGGGCCAGGGAGATTTCCCCGGGTCTGGGCACTGCGCCGCCGCCGGTGAGGGACACCGCCGAGGCCGTGTGGTGGGGGCTGCGGAATGGCCTGCGGGTGATGAGCGGATGCCGGGCCTCCGTAAGGCCCGCCACGGAGTAAATTTCCGTGGTCTGCAGGCTCTCCGTCCGGGTCATATCCGGCAGGATAGAGGGCAGACGTCTGGCCAGCATAGACTTGCCCGACCCCGGAGACCCAATGAGTAGGACATTGTGGCCGCCTGCGGCGGCAATTTCCAGGGCCCGCTTTACGTTTTCCTGGCCCATGACGTCGGCAAAGTCCGGTCCGCCCACCTGCCCGGCACTCTCCGGCTTCCAGATAGGAGCAGGGGCGAGGGATGATTGTCCCCGCAGATAGGCCACCAGCTGCTCTACATTTTCAACGCCGTATACCGTCATGCCCTCGGCCAAGGTGGCCTCCGCCGCGTTTTCCGCCGGCACATAGAGCTGTCTGATTCCGGCCCGGGCTGCCGCCATGGCCATGGGCAGCACACCGCTTATGGGGCGCAGCCGCCCGGTAAGGCTCAGCTCTCCCACAAAGGCTGCATCCGCCGGCAGCGGCGGGATCTCCTCTGACGCCGCCAGGATGCCCAGCAGGATAGGCAGGTCATATACGGTGCCCTCCTTGCGCCGGCCCGCTGGGGCCAGATTCACGGTGATGCGGCTGACAGGATACTTGGACCCGCAGTTTTTTACCGCCGCCCGGACCCGTTCCCGGGCCTCCTTCACTGCCGCATCCGGCAGACCTACGATATCGAAGGCAGGCAGGCCGCCGGAGAGAAAGCACTCCACACTGACCTCGTATCCATTGATGCCACCCAAGCCCAAAGAGCGCACCGTCACAACCATATAGCCCACTCCTTCTTTAAGCTTGCCGAAAAATCCCGTAGAATACCCCGGCAAAAAGACTGTAGTCTGCTGTGTATGCAGCTTTGATATATAACGCCAGAATTCCCCACTTGCAGGCTGAGATGTTTTTCTTTTACTCGCATATTGCAAAAGAAAACGGGTTTGTTTTTCGCCTGGCAATGGGAATTCCATGAGACCTTTTTAAGCCTGCTTGCCAAATTATCCTTATTTTACCACAAAATCACGCCGCATGAAACAAAATTATAAAAAAAGTAAGCAGCCAATTTGAGAATTTTTGTGCAGGACAATGAAAAAGTATTATTACGACGAAAGACACAAAAATAACGTTTACATCTCTACAGATTTGTGCTACTATGAACAATGCGAAAGATTCCTGCAAGAAAACCCGATAAAACGGATGAATAAAAGGAAGGAGAAACAACATGGTAAGAAAAATGAAGTCCATGGATGGCAACAACGCCGCCGCGCATGTATCCTATGCGTTTTCGGAAGTAGCAGCCATCTACCCCATCACCCCGTCGTCCCCCATGGCCGACTTTGTGGACCAGTGGTCCGCTAACGGCCTGAAGAACATCTTCGGCACCCAGGTCAAGGTGGTTGAGATGCAGTCCGAGGCCGGTGCAGCCGGCGCCGTTCATGGCTCTCTCGGGTCCGGTGCTCTGACCACTACCTACACCGCCTCTCAGGGCCTGCTGCTGATGATCCCCAATATGTACAAGATCGCAGCCGAGCAGCTGCCCGCCGTGTTCCATGTATCCGCTCGTACCGTGTCCACCCAGGCGCTGAACATCTTCGGCGACCACAGCGACGTTATGGCCTGCCGCCAGACCGGCTTTGCCATGCTGTGCGAGGGCAATGTCCAGGAGGTCATGGACCTGTCTCCTGTGGCCCATCTGGCTGCCCTTTCCGGCAAGGTGCCGTTCATCAACTTCTTTGACGGCTTCCGTACCAGCCACGAGATCCAGAAGATCGCCGTTTGGGACTACGAGGACCTGAAGGACATGTGCGATATGGACGCTGTGGCTGAGTTCCGCCGCCACGCCCTGAACCCCGAGCATCCCCATATGCGCGGCAGCCACGAAAACGGCGACATCTTCTTCCAGCACCGCGAGGCCTGCAACAAGTACTATGCAGAGCTGCCCGCCGTGGTGGAGAAGTACATGGACCTGGTCAACGCCAAGCTGGGCACCGACTATAAGCTGTTTAACTACTATGGCCATCCCGAGGCCGACCGTGTCATCGTCGCCATGGGTTCCATCTGCGATGTGGCCGAGGAGGTCATCGATTACCTGAACGCCCACGGCGAGAAGGTGGGCCTGGTAAAGGTACGTCTGTACCGCCCCTTCGCTCCCGAGAAGCTGCTGGAGGCCTTCCCCGCTTCCGTGAAGAAGATCGCCGTGCTGGACCGCACCAAGGAGCCCGGCGCCATGGGCGAGCCTCTGTACCAGGATGTGGTTACGGCTCTTGCCAACGCCGGCTGGAACGACGTGAAGGTCATCGGCGGCCGTTACGGCCTGGGCAGCAAGGATACGCCTCCTGCCTCCGTTTTCGCCGTTTACAACGAGCTGAAGAAGGACGAGATGAAGCGCCAGTTCACCATCGGCATCGTGGATGATGTGACGAACCTCTCCCTGCCCGAGGACGAGAATTGCCCCAACACCGCAGCTCCCGGCACCATCGAGTGCAAGTTCTGGG
>UMHW01085070.1_pt1 | contig 16150 bp, 9 predicted proteins | sample 1965631 | NCBI WGS metagenome assembly UMHW01 (sample SAMEA4836107, study PRJEB28245) | human gut metagenome | biome: gut microbiome; material: fecal sample | place: Denmark | collected 2008
AAGATATTATATCATATAAAATTATAGATAAGTAGAATTTAATTTTAATAATTTAATAAAAACAGGTGCGTAAGCTTAATAGAGAAATCGGTATAAGCCGATGCGGTCCCGCCGCTGTAAAGATGAGCCTGCTGCAAATGCTACTGAGATTGATCTTGGGAAGGCGCAGCACGAGCGTTGAATCCTGAGCCAGAAGAACTGCCTGTTTGAATAAAGTGATATTCCTGCGAGCGACAGGAAGGTTACACTTGAGTTTTTACCAAGTGCTTTTATGCCTTTCTCTTTTTGCAGAGAAAGGCATTTTTGTTAGAGGTATTATTTGCGTGGCCATGAAAGACTGGACGCAGATGATTGCTTCTATAAAAATAATAAAAAATTTGGGAAAGGAAGTTGAGCATGTTGAACAAGAGTTTGGGTAAAAGTGTACTGATGACAGCACTCATAACTGGGAGTGTCATCTGGGGGGGCACGGTAGTACACGCGGAGGAACCGCAGCAGTTTTTATTGGATGAGTATGTTGTAACGGCTACAAGAATGGAAAATAAATTAGTTGATACTCCTGCCAATATGTCGGTCATAACATCAGAGGAGTTTGAAAAAAGAAACTATCAAAGCGTAAGTGAAGCTTTAGAAAATGTTCCTGGTGTTATTGTAAAACGCAGTGGATTTTTAGGTGGAGATCAACATATTTATTTAAATGGTGATGATAGAGTATTAATTATGGTTGATGGGCGAAGACTTAACCAGGATAAGGGAACTTCTGGACGTTCTGGTTTTGATATAACTAATTTGCCATCTCCTGATTTTATTGAAAAAATAGAGATTTTGAAAGGTGCAGGATCATCATTATATGGTTCAGATGCAGTAGGTGGTGTTATAAATATTATTACCAAAAGTGCCAATAAGAACTATGCAAAAATAAATATAAATACCGGCTCATGGGGTTCGCAAAATTACAGTGCTTTAGTAAGTGTGAAAAAAGGTAAAACTGGCGTAATCACAACGATAAACAAACAAAAGCAAAATTATGTAAAATACAAAGAAGCTGATTCCGGGGATAATGTTAAGTGGCCTAATTCTTCTAATAATATTATAGGCGCGACAATTAAAGTTGATCAGGAGTTTGACGGTGATAAATTAGCAACGTTATATTTTGAGCACTCATTTAAAGATGGTGGCAAACCTTATTATGCTCCGGGTTTAGGTGGGTGGAATACTATTAAACCAGGAGCATCTGGTACTGATTTGAACAATAATATTTCAGGAAAATTTGAATGGGGACGTGGAGAAAAAAATACTGGGTTTATACAAATATATAGAAATTATTATAGTGGCAATTTTTATGATAATAATAGTGACAGCAATTATTATGAAACTAAAGATGGTGTAGAAATTCAACAAACTTGGGAATTATCAAAAAAAAATAAAGTAGTTGTTGGTGCTGATTGGCGAGAATCTGAGGTAAATAATCCTGGTACATATGGCGGTAAAATTGCTAAAATCAACAATAAGGCTATTTATGTACAGGATAGCTGGGATTTTGCCGATTCTTGGCTTTTAAATGCGGGGCTTCGGTATGATAAACATAATTTTTTTGGAAATAAAACTACGGCAAGTGTAGCAGTAAATAAAAAATTTAGTGAAGACAGTCATGCATATCTTTCTTGGGGGCAAATTTTTAATGCGCCACAGGCTAATGATTTATTCTATTATTCGCCATCAATCCCTGGGGTGTCAGGCGCGATGATAGGTAATGCCAAATTAAAACCTGAAACTGGTGAAGTTTGGACTATTGGCTATGATACAAAACTTAACGATAAAATACAATTGGGGATCAATGCATTTTACAGTGAACTTGATGATGCAATAAACTGGGCAGCTTTAGATCCAAATAATTTTTTAAGTGATTGGACAGTTGCTAATGTTGCTAAACAGAAAAAACGTGGTATGGAGTTTAATGTCAAACATAAGTTAACGGATGAGTTTTCAATAAATGGCAGTTATACCTATGTAAAAGTTGAGGAAGATAATAAGGATGGAAATGGATTTAAACGCAATACTAATGTATCACCTAATCAGTATAAAATAGGCATAAGCTTTAATAAAGATAAATGGGATGCAGAATTATATGGACGTGGAGCTAGTGGTGCTGATAAAAGTAAATATGTAGATTCTAAGTATTTGACTTTAGATTTTTCTTTGCAATATAAAGTTCAAAAAGATTATAAAATTTATGCCAAAGCATATAATTTAACTAATGCTTCTTATGCTGAAACAGGTGGTGTTTCTAATGGCAAGTATTCTTTTCCTATGCCAGGACGCTCTTTCCTTATCGGTATGGAATACGCATTTTAAATAATGAAACGCAAATATATGGACTGGAGCATAAGCTTCGGTTCATATATAATTTGAAGGAGTTTTTATGAAAGTAGCATTATGTCATTTAGAACTTAGCAATGGTCCTGAGCAGAAAAATATAGAACTATTGGAAAAAGCAGTTCGAATTGCTGCTGAAAAAGGAGCTAATTGGGTAATTACTCCGGAAACAGCAGTGCAGGGGTATTACTTTTATAAATTAGAGCCAGAAACAAAAGTAGATAAACAACCGTCTTCTAAATTAAGTTTCTTATTATCATTAGTTAAAGACTATGGTTTATTTTTGTTTTTGGGGTGTGGTGAATACGATAGCGAATTGAACTGTAATTTTAATTCTTGTATTGTATTTGAACCAAGTGGAGAAATATGCGGCAGACATAGAAAAATTATTTCTCATGGTATCGGTGCTGAGGCTTGGGCGAGAACTGCAGATGTACTAAAACCTATCGATTGTTTGAATATTAAAGTTGGAGTGCTTGTATGTGCAGATGCATGGTACAGTGAACATGCTAAAAAGATGCAGAAAAAAGGCGCACAGATAATTATTGATATAGCAGCGTGGCCTCCAACGGAAGTTTGTGGCAATCCGTTAGGAGCATGGGAAAAATGTTCCTCTGTTACAGGATTACCAGTGCTGGTTTGCAATCAAACCGGAAAAACTGAATGGATGGATATGACTATTGGGCAAAGCGTCGTTATAGAGCATGGCAAAGTAAAATTTAGTTATAATGGGAAACAGGCAGTTTTATTATTCGAGTGGGATGAAGTTACAGGAATAGTTATATCAAAAAAATTTGAAGTTATTTTTATTTAAAATTTGACTATATACTTGGTATATAGCTTAATATGATATAGTAATTTAATTGTAATGAAATTCTTATGGATATTTCTTACTATTATTGTGCTTTTAGGAGGAGTTATAGTGAAAAGAATGTCAGTATACCCATTTACAGCTATTGTAGGACAGGATGATATGAAAATGTCCTTAATATTAAATGTAATAAACCCGTCATTAGGCGGTGTTTTAATAAAAGGTGAAAAAGGTACTGCCAAGTCAACAGCAGTACGTGCTTTGGCCGAATTACTGCCGGCTATGGAAGCAGTACATGGATGTAAATTTCATTGTGATCCGGCAGATCCCAATCTGTTATGCGAAGATTGTGCATCTAAATATACTGAGGATAATAAATTAGTTGCCGATACCATAAAAATGTGTGTGGTCGAGTTGCCTGTAAGCGCGACTGAAGATCGCGTTGTTGGTACTTTGGATATTGAACATGCGATTAAGCATGGCGAGAAAAAATTTGAGGCAGGTATTTTAGCTCAAGCCAATCGTAATATTTTGTATGTGGATGAAATAAATTTGCTTGATGACCATGTTGTAGATGTATTGTTGGATGCTGCAGCAATGGGAATCAATACAGTTGAGCGTGAAGGCGTTTCATATTCTCATCCGGCTCGTTTTGTTTTGGTTGGTACAATGAATCCTGAAGAGGGTGATATCCGCCCGCAGCTTTTGGATCGTTTTGGCTTGTCAGTAGTTGTTACAGGTGAGCATGATCCCGCGCAGCGTGTTGAGGTAATTAAACGTCGTTTGGCTTATGAGCAGGATGCCGATACTTTTATTGCCGGTTATCAGCATGATCAGGAAGAGCTGGCTGCAAAAATTACACAGGCCAGCAGTTTGTTACCTCAGGTAGATATCAACGAGGAACTTTTGGAAACTGTTGCTAAATTAGCTGTAGAACTTGGTGTTGACGGGCATCGCACCGATATTACTGTAATTAAAACAGCTTTGACACTGGCGGCTTTTAATGGACGCAAAGAAGTGGAACTGGAAGACGTAAAAAATGCTGCCAAATTAGTATTGCCGCATCGTATGCGTCGTCGTCCTTTTGAAGAAGGACAATTGGATTGGGATAAGGTTGAAAGTATTTTGTCCTCTGGGGCTAAAGGAGCGTTATAAATGCTGACTAATGCTATTTATCCTTTTGTGGCAGTAGTTGGGCAGGAGCAGTTAAAAAAAGCTCTGCAGATCGCTTTAGTAAATCAAAAGGCAGGTGGCCTTTTGATTGGCGGTGAAAAAGGGACTGCTAAATCCACCTTGGTACGCGCTGCCAAAGAGATTATTGGCACACAGAAGATAGTGGATTTGCCGCTTAATGCTACGGAAGATATGCTTTTTGGTAGTATCGATATTGAATATGCTGTTAGTAAAGGCGAACGCAGATTTTTGCCTGGGATATTAAGCAGAGCTACAGGTAATATTTTGTATATTGATGAAGCAAATTTATTGCGGCAGGAATTGCTGACTGCAGTTTTGGATGCTAACGCTTCTGGTATCAATCAGGTTGAGCGTGATGGCATTTCTTTTACTCATTCTGTATCGTATACTGTTATTGGAACAATGAACCCCGAAGAAGGAGTTCTGCCAGGTCATATATTAGATAGGTTTGGTATGTATGTTGATGCCCAAAGTGAGAAAGATGTGGTAATACGTACAGAAATAATTAGACGTTCTCTTGCCTGTGGCTTTGATATACAAAGCTTCAGAAACAGTTATTTTAATGAAACAGAAAAATTAGCGGCAAAGATTGCTTTGGCAAGGAGCATTGTAGAAGAAATTGAAGTATCAGAAGCCATGATGCAGCTGGCGGCACAAATGTGCGCACAGGCTTTTTGTGCCGGTCATAGAGCGGAAATTTATCTTTTGGAAGCCGCTAAAGCTATAGCTGCTTTAGCGGAAAGAAATTATGTTTTACCTAAGGATGTGGAAGAAGCTGCCATGTTTGTGCTGCCGCATCGTATGCGGAAGCCACCAGAACAACAACAGGAAAATCCGGAGCAGCAGGAAGAAGAACAGCCTGATGAGAATGAACAGCAGAATCAAGATGAAAACGAGGATAATGATGAAGACTCAAAGGAGTCACCGTTGGCGCCACCACCGCTTGATGATAATGAAGACGATGGTGATGAGGAAGATAACAGTGACGATGATGAGAATCAGGATGACGACAAAGAAAAAGAAGAGCAGAGTCCTGACAATGACAAAAATCAGTTAGCACCGGAAGAACAGATTGCAGATATTGATAAAAATTTTAAGCTTCCTAAAATGGTTCTGGATTTAGGCAAAGATCGCAATGTCCGGCGTGGCAGTGGCAAACGCAGCACGACTAAAACAGATCTTAAACAAGGGCGTTATGTTAGGGCTGAAATGCCGAAAATAAAAGTGGAAGATTTGGCTTTTGATGCTACAATCAGGGCTGCGGCGCCGTTTCAGCGTCTGCGTGAAGATAACGGTTGCGCCCTGAATATTAAGAGTGAAGATTTACGGCAAAAAGTACGCGAAAAACGTATTGGCAATACATTTTTATTTGCAGTTGATGCCAGTGGGTCAATGGGAGCTCGTGAACGGATGCGGGCCGTAAAAGGCGCTATTTTCTATATGCTGCAGGAAGCATATCAGAAACGTGATCGTGTTGGTATGGTTGCTTTTCGCAGGCAAAAGGCTGAATTATTGCTGCCTATAACACGCAGCGTTGATCTTGCACAAAAGTGTTTGGCAGAAATGCCTACTGGCGGCAAAACTCCTTTAGCAGACGGTTTATCAACTGCGTTGGTAACTTTGGGAATGTTGAATAAAAAAGACAGCGAGTTAGAACCGATTCTGATTTTAGTAACTGATGGCAGAGCTAATGCCATAGAAGAAAACAGTGGTGATCCGGTAGAGAGTGCCTTAAAAATGGCTGAAAAAATTCGGAAGGCTAAAATTACCTCCGTTGTTATCGATACTGAAACAGATTTTATTAAACTGGGTGTGGCCAAAGCTGTTGCCAAAGCAATGGGAGCAACTTATTATAGCCTTCGCAGTTTATCTCAGGAACAGATTTTAAGAATAGTACGTAATTTAGATGTTTAAACAGGAGGTAAGAGGTAATATGATGAAAAAGTTAATAATGCTGCTGACAATTTGCATGATGTGCTTATTGGCGGTTTCAGCCAGTGCTGCAGAAAAGAATGATGAAGCACCACCTATCAATTGGGAAATTAGCATGATGCCCAAGCCTACGGCCGAGGAAATAGAAGCAGCACGTTGGTCAATTGTTTTAGAAAACACTATGGGCGTTTATGCATATGACATGGATTCACTGTATTTCCCAGAAGAAAAAAACGGGGTTGTAAACAAAGATTTAGTTAATGTTGTTGTGAAAACTGTTTTTACAGACAAAGAATTACTAAAAAAAATGAATAAAACCTATGCAGAAAAACTGGCGAAAAAAGAAAAAGTTCAGTATTGTGAAATGCTGATGCAATTTAATGTGGCAGATAAAACCTATGGTGTAAAACAAATGGACGTTTATGGCAGCAAAGGAACGAAGCTTGAAACTAAAATAAATAACGGAGAACTTATCCCTGTGCCAGAGAAAACGTTTGCAGAGGCGATGCTGGAAATTTGTTTGCAAGCAGTGAATAATACATCCGAAAATTAAAATATAAATCCTATTAATGATATGAAATATCAAAAAAACTAAATATGAAATTAATAAGAAAAATAATTGGTGCATCAAGTTGAAATAATACTTAATCTCATATATAATATAGTATCATAACTAAATAGTTATTGTCAGGTGACGTATGTCTTAATAGATAAGTTGGGTGTAATTCCTACACGATCCCGTCGCTGTAAAAGTGAGCGAATCCAAACTAATGCCACTGGAAATATCTGGGAAGGCTTGGATAAGCTATGAACTTAAGTCAGAAGAACTGCCTGATGATTACTTTACTACTGCGTGAGACAGTTAGGTAATGTGTCGGCTTCTTTTGTTTTTATAATTAAGTCGTTTAATACCTTTTGCCTTAGGTGAGAGGTATTTTTTATTTGTTTATTGCAATTAAAGGCCAAGTACTGTGCGGCCATAAAGAAAGGGTACAGGAAACGTCTTTATTTCAATAATATAAAAAAGTTGTGAAGGGAAGTTGAGTATGTTGAAAAAAGGTACGAGTAAGAGTGCATTGATGGTAGCGCTTGTAACTGGCAATGTCATCTGGGGGGGGCACTGTAGTACATGCTGAAGAACCAAGTCAAGCATTTACGTTAGATCCTATGGTAGTAACAGCGCAGAGAATGGAAACGCGTGATTTAGATACACCAGCTGCTGTAACAGTAATTTCTTCAGAAGAAATTAAAAAGAGCGGTGCAGTAAATGTTGATACTCTTTTAGCCCAACAAATTGGGTTTAATGGAATGTCATATGGTCCTAATGGGCAAGAATATGGTGGCTCAGCTAGTAGAACAAAAATTCGTGGTTTGGATAAAGGCACATTGGTATTAGTAAATGGTGCTCCGATGAATTTGTTAAATTATAATGCGATATCCAATATTCCACTGGACAGCATAGAGAAAATAGAAATTGTTCGTGGCTCTAATGCAACTTTGTATGGGGCCGAAGCTATGGGTGGGGTAATTAATATAATAACAAAAAAAGCTTCTGGTTCTGCAAAAACAACAATATCCGGAACTATTGGTAATTATACAGATAAATGGTCAGTTGGCCATCAAAATGAATATTTTTCAGTTTATTATGATAAAGATTATTATGATGAAGTTAATCCTCAAACCCGTAAATTTCCTTATGGAGAATATGCAAGCTCATCAGGAAGCAAAAAAAATAATTATAATACTTTAGGAAAATCCAGAAAAGAAAGTATTTTTATTACAGGTAATATAGGGAAGAATTTGACGTTAAATTATAACCATTCAAAATCAGATCTTAATAGATTTCAGATAACTCGTTCTAAAGCAGCTGCTGATAAGCTAGGAACATCATATAAATATGACGATAATCGTGACACAGCTAGTTTAGTTTATGATGATACAAGTAACAAATTAAAATCTGTATTTTCTTTTAATAGCCGCTGGTTTACTTCAAATCAAAAAAAGAGTAATGAAAAAGAATTTTCAGTATCTGGTGGATCTTATAAAATGTTCAATATAACATCAGATACTCAGAAGGGTTGGTCTTTTAATGGAGATAAAGATAGCTTAATTGCGGGTATTGCAATTAAACGTGATTTTTATCAAAATTATAAATATACTTTTCAAAAGTCTGATAGAACAAGTTTAGGACTTTATACGTCTTATACTCACCAATTTGCACCTAAATTTAGTGCTACTTTGGGATTGCGTGGGGAAGCCATCAATGATTTTGATACAGACCAAAATGTATTTTTGCCACAATTACAAACATTATATAAATTTAATGAAAATTTGACTTGGTATACAAATATAGGTAAATCATTTATTATGCCTGCAATGAACAGCCAATTCTATACGACAGATAAAGATGCACACAACTTGAAAAAATCACGTGGGTTAAAGCCTCAAGAAGGTTGGACGTATGAAACTGGAATGAAAAAGATAACTAATTCGAGTTCTTTAAAACTTGCCGTGTTTAATATGGATATCAGCAATAAATTTGGATGGGCAAGCGAAGAAGAATTAGGTATAGGTACGAATACTAAGGCTGAAATACAAATTAATAAAGGCGATTTTCGGAATACAGGCATTGAAGTTGAATATACAAAATTAGTTGGCGATAATTGGCGATATAATCTTGGTGTTACCTATTCTAATCCAGAAATAAATGATTCTGGTGAATGGGTACAGGACAATGCCAGACTTCAATTTGTGGCAGGAATTGGATATCAGAAGAATAAGTTTAATGCAGGATTAAACTATCTTTTCTTAGGAGACAGGAATGATAGCTATTATCATGAAGTTACTTCTAGTGGTAATAGATATTATGCTCTTCCAAATAGAAATATAATGAATGCTACATTACAATACAGTGCAGATAAGAATAATTCTGTAGCATTAAATTTCTATAATATTTTAGATAAAAAAGATGTCGTGAACGATTATGAAAATTATGGATTACCATTCAATTGGACACTAACCTACAATTATTCTTTCTAAAACTAAAATTAATAGGCGGCACACTGTGCTGCCTATTATAACTATAAATAAAATATTTTAAAACCACTAATATAAAAAATGTAGATAAAACGATGCAGCAGAAAATCCAGTACTTATTTCTTGAAAATAAATACAGAAATATTGCCCTAATAAGACACAATATGAATTTGATAGTATATATTGAAAAATAAATAGATTTATATTATACTTAATTAAATTAAATATTTCGTAAATCAGGTGACGCTAGTCTTAATAGAGAAGTTGGGTGTAAATCCCATACGATCCCGTCGCTGTAATGGTGAGTGAATTCAAATTTATGCCACTGGAAATATCTGGGAAGGCTTGAATAAACGTTGAACCTAAGTCAGAAGAACTGCCTGATTATTTGTTACTACTGCGTGTGACAGTAAGGTAATGTAGCAGTTTTTCTATTGTAGTTAAGCTGTTTTATGCCTTTTGCTTTCAGCAGGAGGCATTTTTATTTTTATTAGCCGATTGTTAATAAAAGTAAATACTATAAGGCCATTAAAGAATGGGTATAGAAAATGCTTTTATTTCAATAAATACAAAAAATTCTGAAAGGAAGTAGCGTATGTTGGAAAAGAGTATTGGTATAAGTGCTTTGATGATAGCACTGGTAACTGGAAATGTCATCTGGGGGGGGTACTGCAGTACATGCTGAGGAACCAAATCAAGTATTTACGTTAGATCCAATGGTAGTAACTGCAACACGGACAGAAAAAAGAGATGTTGATGTACCTGCATCAACTACAATCCTGACTAGTGAAGATTTAAAAGCAACAGGTGCGCAGAATTTGCAGGTTGCTTTGGGGCGTGTGCCTGGATTGGTTTATAAAACGTTTGCACCTGGTGGTGGTGCTATGGGGACAATGGCTAATGAAATAGCCATTAGAGGTGTAAGTAATGGTACTTTGATTATGCTAAATGGATCTCCTATGAATTTGAGAGGAAAATATTTTTTAGATGCTATACCTATTGATAGTATTGAGAAAGTTGAGATAGTAAAAGGTGGGGGATCCGTGCTTTACGGTAGTGAAGCAATGGGCGGTGTTATTAATATTATAACTAAACAAGATTTTAAAAATTCAGTAACTGCCGGAGTTGGTAATTACGGTCAACAAAAATACAATGCTACTGTTAATGCTGATAAATTAAGCGTTGGTTATAACTTGGAAAAATGGGGAAAGGTTGATACAATTTCACGTTCACATGATAAAGGTGACAAACATACAGATATGAACAGTTCTCATAAAAATAATTTATTTTTGAACTATAAAATTAATGATAACTGGAATTTTTTATATAATTATTTTGAAACAAATGTAAAATATGATACATGGTTTGATGATGGATATAAAAGCGTTCCCAAAGGCGGAGCATTGCAACAGAATAGAGAATATGTAACAAAGCAAAATTTAATGCAGATGACATATCAAGATGACAGTGTTAAGGGGAATTTCTATTATAACCAGAATAAATTAATGGCAGATGGATATACTAATTACACAACAAGCGGTGCTTATTCTGGAAAAATGTATGATACAGATGAGAAAAATCGTACATATGGAGCTGATATACAAAAAAAGTGGGAGTTTGGAAATAAAGCCAATTTGATTTTGGGAAGCAGTTATCAAAATGAGTTTTATGATGATTATGGTAAAGATGGCCATAAATCTCCTGATCAAGTAACGTCAAGAAATATGTATGCTGTTTATGGGCAATATGACTACAAATTTGATGAAAAAAATGAATTTATTTTTGGGGCACGTGAAACATGGACTACTGGTGGGTATAAAGACCAGAATTATGATAATTTTAGTATGTCTGGTCAGTATTTGCATAAATTAACAGAAAATGATTCATTGTATGCTAGTGTTGGACAATCATTTATTATGCCTACTTTTTCACAAATGTATGGTGCTAGTGACAGTGCTGTCTCTAATCCCGATTTAAAGCCGCAAAAAGGAACTAATTATGAATTAGGATGGAAGCGGGTTAGTGACAATCATAGTTGGAAAGCAGCTATTTATCATATTGATATCACAGATAATATTACTGCAACCTGGGATAGTAGTAAAACGGAATATAAATATACTAATGAAGATTTTAAAAATACAGGTGTGGAAATAACTTGTGATATTATTGGTAAAGATGGATTTACTTATAATTGGGGCATAAATTATGGTGATCCTAAGGTTAAGGGAACTAAAAAGCCCTATTGGGATAGAAAGTATGGAAGATGGCAATTGAATGGTGGCATTAATTATACAAAAGATAAATGGATAACAAGTTTACAAGGTACTTATTTAGCTCAAAGGGTTGAGACTCCTAGCAGTAAGCAGTCGTTTAGTGAAAAACCTTATTTTCTCACAAGTCTGACAACTACCTATAATGCTGATAAACAAAACTCTATTTCGCTGACACTGGATAATTTGCTTAATAGAGAAGACAATTTAAGTCATAGTGGATCAGAATATTATTCTACTCCTTTCAATTTCTTGCTGAGCTATAATTATAAATTTTAAAATATTATAGGCGGCGTTGAAAGCCGCCTATATAACTTGATTTCAGACATAAGTTTTAATATAACATTTGATTTAGGAAATAGCAGAGGTTTACTTTTAATATAAACTTATCTTAAAATAGTTTTATAAAATCAGGAGGCTATTATGACAGAAACTATTATTGAACTGAGAGATTTATCGATTGGCTATGGAAATAAAAAAGTTCTGCAAAATATTAATGCCAAGATAAATAAAGGCGAGATAGTAGGTATTATTGGTTGTAATGGCGCTGGCAAAAGTACACTGCTGAAAACGATCCGCGGTTTGCTGTCAAAGCAAAGCGGTGATATTTTGTATTTTGGTCGTAATCTGGAAAGCTTTGCTGAAAAAGAACTGGCTCGTGAGGTTGCTTACTTGCAGCAAAGTGTAGAAGTTGGGTTTGGCTATACTGGTAAAGATATAGTGCTTGCAGGACGTTATCCTTATATGAAGTGGTGGAAAGGCGAAAGTATCGCCGATGAAGAATTAGCGCTAAAATGTATGGAATATACCGGTACTAGAGAATTAGCAGAGAGGCCAGTAAATGAAGTCTCCGGCGGGCAAAAGCAGCGGATTTTGCTGGCTAAGGTTTTGGCGCAGCAAACGCCGATTTTATTTTTAGATGAACCTACAACAGGATTAGATATGGTCTATCAGGAAGAGAGTTTTCGCTTTAGTAAATCATTAACTGAAATGGGAAAAACTATCTTAATGGTAGTTCATGAATTGAATTTGGCTGCTAAATACTGCAGTAGAATAATTTTATTGGGAGACGGTACTGTTATTGCTGACGGAAAGCCTGACGATGTATTTACGGAGACTGTTTTGAGTAAAGCTTATCATGCTCCAGTTAGAGTTATTCGTAGCCACAACACAAATGAGATAATTGAAATAAGTACAAAAGAGGACAGCAGCAGATACCAGCGCGATAGAGAATTGCTGGAACTTATTTGCTGCAAGGGATATGTATGCTAAAAAGGAATTTTTGTTGGATTGTGATAGCTGTTTTTATGCTTTCGCAGACTGCGTTTGCAGAAGGTATAAATTTAGAAACCGTTTATCCTTATAGTTTGGAACATAAAAATATTTATAAAACTGTTGGAAGTGCAACTAATCCATTCTATATAAATATTGAAAGCTATGATGCACCTGAACCTCAGGAGGTCAATGTAGAAATTCTATTGCCGGAAGGTTTGACTTTTAATGAAGATGATGATTGGCAGGAAGTGAAAACAGGTAAAGGGCTTATTATTAAAAGAAGTTGGACTTTACCAGCTAATTATGGACAGAATTTTGATTTACTTTATTTAAGGGCTAATGAAAAACTTACCGAAGGAAAACATGGCATTGTTGTCAAAGTTAGCGGCAAGAGTTGGCAAAAGAATAATAATATTACCTTTACTCATGAATTTGGAGAAAAAAACGCAGATGCTATAAACCTACAAGAAAAACAGTTGGACAGTTCCAAATTTAACTGGTATATCCAATCTGTTACTTTGCCTGTAGATAATTTGGGAAATAAAGATGATCGTATCCAAGACGGAACTATTTATATTAAAGATACTGCCTTAGAATCTTTTCGTAATAGAATGACTGGGGATGGTGCTACTAATTGGGCGGCTGTTTTTAATCATCCGGCAGCACATCTGCTGTTAGAGATGCGTAATCCGCAGCAGGATACAAGAATCTTGAAATTTAGAGCTGAGTTGATAGATAAAGCTACTGGCAAGTCAGCTGTTGGATTATGTACTGCCAGTCAGAGTGATAATGAAACTGAGCATGGGTGGTCTGGAAAATCAGGAATAGAAGATGCGTCTACGGCGATGATATCATTAGACGGCAAGAAAAGTCAGGCTTTTATTATACCCTTATATGTAGATTATTTCAGAGTTGTGGAAGGTGAATATAATTTACGTGTGACTGTATTCGGTAATGGACAGGAAAAAATACAGGAGGTACCCATAACTATTGCTAAAAAACGTAGTATGGGTTTATTTGCTGTAGCTTTTTCATTTGGTTGTTTTATTTTAGTCTGTTTAACAATTGGTCAATTAAAAAAATGTATTTTTGATATTGGCGCTAAAGGCGCTATTACTATTGCGTTGTTTGCGGCTGTGGCTTTTGGCAGTATTGTTGTGCCGACGACTTTATTTGGTGATTTGCTGCATGTGTTTTTAGGGCCTTTTTCCGGATTGCTTACAGGAGTATTGAACGGAGTTTTGTTATACCTTTTAGTTATGTCTTTACTGGTTATTTACAGAAAGCCGGGTATAGTGGCACTCATGTTTTTATTGAAGTGGATGTTAGCAGGACTTATGTTTGGCCGATTTACTCCTCTTGGTATACTAAGTTATATGGTATATATAGTTGTGTTGGAAAGCACTTTGTATATCAGCGGATTTTATAGAAAACAAGAATTGACCTCGGGCTATGTTTTTGTGATTGCTATATTGATTGGTACTGCGGATGCATTTATAACGATGATTAATTTAGAACAAATGATGTTTTTTTACAGATTATATTATGCTGATTGGTATATCGGTCTTTATATGCTTATCAACGGTTTACTCTACAGCAGTATTGGTTCGTGGCTTGGCTATAAGGTTGGAATAAAATTGCAGCAGGTTATGGGAGAATGATATGCTGAGAATAAGTGACGTTTCATACCGATATAAAACACGCAAAATTCCTACATTAAAACATTTGTCTCTGCATGTAACAGAAGGAGAAATGCTGCTTTTGGCCGGTCGCAGCGGTTGCGGCAAGTCTACGCTCATTAAAGCTGTCAGCGGTCTTTTAAATACTGCTGGCGCCGGTGAACTTGATGGGAAAATTTATCTGAACAATAAAGATATAGCGGAGATGACACCTGAAGATATTGGAATGTTGGTTGGTACTGTTTATCAATCGCCGGATGATCAGCTTTTTGCAATGACTGTTTCTGACGAAGTAGGTTTTGCGCTTGAAAATCAGGGGTTTGATGAGAATATAATTTCAGTTGAAGTACAAAAAGTATTAGAGCGAGTTGGACTTGCCGGTTTTGAACAAAATAGTATTCATACTTTATCAGGAGGACAAAGGCAGCGATTGGCTCTGGCTTCAGTACTCATCACGAAACCTAAGCTTTTGGTTTTAGACGAACCGGTAAGTCAGATGAATCCACAGGGTGTTGAGGATTTTTTGCAATTATTAGTATCTTTAAATCGTATAGACGGTATAACTATCATTGTAGTTGAACATCGTGTCAATGAACTTGCAAAATATTTTCCGCGTCTGGCAGTGATGTTTGAAGGTGAAGTTATTTATGATGGTCCAATAGAACTAGCTTGGCAAAAAATTGGTTCTGCAGAGAAATATGGTTTGAGAGAGCCGCAAAAAGTTAAATTGTGCCGGTTTCTGCATTTGTCTAAACTGATAGACGAAACGAGTAAAGTTGTTGATTTGATCAAAAGCGAATGTAAAATAGAAAAAACAGCACTGACCGTAAGATCAAAAAAAGCTTGTAGTGAAGCAATCGTAACTGGCAAGGCCATAAGGTATCGTTATCCTGGTTCTACAAGCGATACGTTGCAAGGTATAGATTTTGAGCTTTATAAAGGTGAAACTGTAGCGCTGATGGGGTTTAACGGTGCAGGAAAAAGCACATTTATCAATTTGTTGGGTGGATTAGCAGAACTGTCGTCAGGCGAACTGGATTTGTTGGGTGGAACGGTTGGAGAACGAGCATATGAAATAGGCTATTTACGTCAGGAACCTGACTTAATGTTGTTGGCTGACAGTGTTTGGGAAGAATTAACATGGAAAAATAAAAAAGTTAGGAAAGAGGTTGTATGGGAGCTTCTTGAAAAACTAAAACTGGAAAATAATACAAATGATTTTCCGCTCGCATTAAGTAAAGGGCAGCGTTTAAGGGTAGTTTTGGGAGCCTTGCTGGCAAGAAATCCCAAACTACTGCTTTTGGATGAACCAACAACGGGTCAAGATCAACAAAGTCTTGAAGAAATAAAAAAACTAATAGCATATTTTTCTCAAATGGGCGGCTGCGTTCTTTTTTGTACGCATGATATAGAGTTGGCATCAGAAATTGCAGATAGAGTGATTATTATGGCAAACGGTAAATTTATTGCAAATGGAGCGCCGGAAGTTATTCTATCTGATAGATGGATACTGTCAGCCGGCGGTTTAACTGTTCCGCCATTATTAGAAGTTTCCGAGGCGTTGTTATTACCCAAAT
>UMHW01029525.1_pt1 | contig 15822 bp, 12 predicted proteins | sample 1965631 | NCBI WGS metagenome assembly UMHW01 (sample SAMEA4836107, study PRJEB28245) | human gut metagenome | biome: gut microbiome; material: fecal sample | place: Denmark | collected 2008
CGGCGTTAGTCAAGGGAAAACCCGACTAATCCACTCGACTTTTTAGATGTGGGACATAATAATCAGGTTTGTTTGCCCCGCGTGCATAAGATTTGGGACAAACACTCCTGGGTTTTTGTCTCAGGAACAACGGGAGAGTAGGTATGCTCATTTCGTCTAAGGGCCGCTATGCCCTCCGTTTGATGATTTATATTGCGGCGCTCGGTGACGCCGAGGGCAAGATTGCTCTGCGCGAGGTCGCCGACCGCGAGCGCATTTCGCAGAAGTATCTGGAGCAGCTGGTCCGTCCGCTTATGAAGGCGGGCCTGCTTAAGAGCGTGCGCGGCAAGGGCGGCGGCTATATGATGGCCAAGGACCCGGCCGAGGTGCGTGCCGGCGACATCCTGCGTGCCGTCGAGGGCAGCACGGCTCCGGTGGCGTGCGATGGCATCGACAACAGCTGCACCCGCAGCGACTTGTGCTCAACGGTCAAGTTCTGGCGCGGTCTGGACGAGGTCATCGAAAAGTACGTTGACGGCGTGACGCTGGCCGACCTAGCCGCCGTCCCCGAGATCAACTTCGACATTAAGCTGTAAGGGCTGCAAATGACATCTCTCGACAAGGTGTACAAGCAAATCGAAGTTTTTGCTCGGGAATGTGACACCGAGAAGGTTGTGCTGTTTGGTTCTCGCGCTCGAGGTGACAGTTTGCCTAAGAGCGATATTGACATCGCTGTAGCAGGTTGTCGGGATTTCGGCCGTTTCTCATATTTAATCGAGGAGTGTCTTGATACTCTTTTAGATGTAGACGTCGTCAATCTCGACGAGTCCTTATCGCAGCAATTGCTCGATGAAATTGCCAGGGATGGTGTGATTCTGTATGAAAAAATATGAGAACTTTGCCAGCGCCTTGGTGAATCTTGAGGATGCGCCCAATCAGGATCTCAACAATGATTTTGTTCAGAGTGGATTGATTAATAAGTTCAATCTTCAATTTGAACTGAGCTGGAAGCTCCTTAAGCGTCTGCTCGAGTATGAGGGCGCCACGCTTGCCGCGTCGGGGTCTCCTCGTGCTATCTTGAAGGAGTCGTACCGGTTCTATGACTTTATTGATGAGGCAGCCTGGCTAGAGATGCTCAGAGACCGTAACACGAACGTCCATATCTATGACAACAAGCTCGCTCAAGATTTGATTCAGCGCATCTTGAACGTCTATATCCCTGCTTTCTGCCAGTTGAGGGACGGGCTGATGGAGCGTTACGGCGAGCTTCTGTTGGCGCCCGACGACCAGTTTGTTTAATTCCTTAAGATTTCGCGGAGGGTTGTTGCCGTTTACCGAGGGGTTGTTGTGCAACAACGGGCGAGCTGCAATACTTAGGTTCATCTTTGCAAACTGCACTTTAACTACACCAATGCAGGGAGGATCTTATGCAGCCCAAGCATTCTGCGATTGTGGCGGGCCTGACGCTGGCGCTTTCGTTTGGTGCCGTTGCCGCGCCTGTGACTGCTGTTGCCGAGGAGCCCACGCCGGGCGTTGCCTCGGATGCCACCGATATCGATAAGGGTCTTTACACCCAGCAGTCCTTCTCGGGCGTGCTGAGGTCGGTTCAGGGCGTCTCGTTTGTTAACGTGACCCCCGAGATGAAGTACTTTACCAAGTATGAGAGCTACGGTAACTATAACCAGGGCTTTTCGTATGGCGACGGCTATAACGCGCTGGGCTATTATCAGTTCGACCGCCGCTGGTCGCTTATTCCATTTATGAGGCAGGCTTACAACTACGACCCTGCCAAGTACGGCATGCTCAAGGACGCGATCGATCGCGGCAGCGAGATTTCTAACGCGAACAATCCCATGTATGCGAACGGTCAGCTTACCGAGCTGGGCCGTATTGCGCAGGATGCCTTCCTGGGCGCCTACAACACTGACCCCGAGGAGTTCTCGGCGCTGCAGGATGCCTATGCATACAACTCCTACTATGAGGTGACCGAGTCGTGGCTCAAGAGCGCGCTCGGCATTGACATTACCGGCCGCGCCGACTGCGTCAAGGGCATGGTCTGGAGTATCACTAACATGTGCGGCACCTATGGCTGCCAGGACTTTTTCCGTTGGGCGAATCTTTCCAACGACATGACTGACCGCGAGTTTGTGACGGCGCTTTCCAACAGCGTGGTCAATAACGTGGCGACCAAGTATGCAAGCCAGCCTCAGTACCACGAGGGCTGGAAGAACCGCTACCGCAATGAGCTCAAGGATTGTCTGGTCTATATTGCCGAGGACGAGAAGAACGAAGCAGCTGATAGGAATGAAGCTGCTGATAAGAACGAAGCTGCTGATAAGAAGCCTGAGGAATCGGAGCCTCCGTCGACGCCCGATTCCAGCCAGACTCCTGAGGGGTCTAAGCCCGCAGAGAAGCCCGATACTAATAACAATGAGAGCAATGGAGGCGAGACGAATAAGCCTGCTACCGGTACCGGCAGCAACAACACCGGCTCTCCCGAGTCCTCCAACGGCTCGACCGGCAATGACTCCTCTAAACCTTCCAACGGTTCGAGCGATTCCTCTGCCGGAGCCGGCTCTGGCTCTAACGATGGGTCTGGCTCCAATAGCTCTAAGGACGATTCGAATAAGGGGGCGGATGCGCCCGTCACCCCGACGAACAAGAAGCCCTCTGTTTCCGAAGTGTTTGGCTCCACGCTGGGGTCTTTGATGGCTGGTCCAAGCGGCAACTCGTCTTCTAACAAGAACAATGTCGGTCAGAACTCCGTGACGAAAACCGACGCCACGCAGGCCGACTCTAAGGACAATAAATCCGAGGGCAAATCCGAAAAGTCCGAAACGGATAAGGGTTCTGGTTTTGAGGAGAAGAAGGACAACTCCGAGGAGAAGGACAACAAGTCCGACGGTGCCGAGAACAATAACAACGGCGCCGATATCGCTGGAGGCAACAAGGAAAATACCGGTGTCAACAAAGATGGTGCCGGCGACAACAAAGATAACAATGGCGGCGGTAAGAACGATTCTGGCTCCGGCAATAGTAACGCTGGCAACAATGGTGGCATCATGCCCAAGACGGGCGACATCATTGTTATGGCGAGCCTTGCCAGCGCGAGCCTGGCTACGCTTGGTGCCACGTCCATCGTGAGCGGCAAGCATAAACTCGATCAGCAAAAGAAGGCTGCTGGGCAGATCGACTCCGAGGAGTAGTCCCTTTCGGTTGCCCGACAACTAAAGATTCGCAATGGGGGCCGGTGCGGTTGCATCGGGCCCCATTTTGTTGCACAACGATTTGTTATGCCCCCTCAAGGCCTTTGTTCCTACCGTTGCCCGATGCTTTTGCGTGGATCCAGCGTTGCACTTGAACTGCTCGCTACAATGGGCCTCGTGCTACGTTATGGGGAGAAGTTACAGTGCCTGAACAGGAGTATTGCAACAGTTCCGATATTTTTGGCGTACGGCTTGTCAACCATGTCGACGATGCGGTTTTGCCGGTCGGTGTGCATGATTTTGCCGATACCATCGGTCGTTGCATGCTGATCGATAAGACAATGTTTATTGCCGATGTGCTGGACTGCGACGCGTCCGTTGTGGTGTGCTGTCGACCCGAGGGTTTTGGCAAGAGCATGAACTTGTCGATGCTCAAGGCTTTTCTGGAGCTTCCTGCGGTCGGTCGCGCCGGTCGGAGCTTTTTTGCCGATACTCAGATTTGGGATGCGGACGGCGGGCGCTATCGGGATGATTACGCTTGCTATCCGGTGATATCGCTGGACTTTTCTGGTGCCGCATGGCGTGGCGCCGCTGTTGCCGGCGTCGTGCGTGATGCTCTTTCGGGCGAATGCGCTCGCTTGTTGCCACTCTTGGAAGCTCCGGATTTGCCACGAGATAAGATGCGCCACATCGAGCGCGTTGCGCGCGGCGTGGCGAGCGAGGATGAGATCGCCTCGGTGCTTGGCGTGCTCATTGAGCTGCTGGAGATGGCTTGCGATGAGCAGGTTGTATTGCTCGTTGATGGGTACGATGCGGCGTGGTTGGGCCGTGCGAGCGCGAGGGGCGCTTCCGGCGCCGATTCGGCGGAGCTATTCGATCGCGTGCTGTTTGACGCCATTGCCGCTGCGCGCGATTCGTTGCGGCTGACGTGTCTGATGGGGGAGTGTCCCGGTCCTGCCGAAGCGGCGCTTTCTTTGCGCGGTTGCTCGTATTGTCTTTCGACGCCCCTTTCGACGCGGTGCGACCGTTGGTTCGGCTTTTCGGATGCCGAGGTCGAGGCTCTGCTGAATCATGCTGGGCGCGAGGAACACCTTGATGATGCGCGTGAATGGCTCGAGGGATATCGGTTTGGCAGGGCCTATTGCTCGAGTCCGGCGCGTGTGATCGGTTTTCTGGACCGAGGCTGCACGGCGCCTGTGCGAGCCGATCTGTATGGGTATGCCGATTGCCTAAGTAGAGTAGTTTGTGACTGGAATCTTGATCGCCTTTCGGCTCTGTTCGATTTGCTCGAGGCCCATGGATGCGTTGAGGTCCCAGTCTGTTTGGGTGCTGCGGGGCTAGAGGCCTCGTCTGATGATGGCCTGTGGACGGCGCTGTATCTGTCCGGTTTCCTGACGACTGATATGACTGAAGAACCGGAGCATGACAGCTGCTCCCGTGCTCTGCGGTTGCCCAATAACGAGCTTCGCCAGACCTTTCGTCTGGTGATTATTGATTGGTTTGAGCGTGCTGCCGAGGACGTTCGAGATGTCGATGCGTTTCGAGACGGGTTGTGCCGTGGGGACGAGGATGCGGTAAAGCGGGCGTTAGACCGCATCCTGGGAGATGCGGGAATCGGTGTGAACAACCCAGATGCGCAGCTGCCATATCACCTGCTCTTGCAGGGGCTCTGCTTTGGATTGCCGGGCTATGCCAATCCTGCCTCGAGGCGAAAGCGTGGCGCGGATCGCTGGGACATCCAGGTATTTCCTACGGGCACCGTGTTTGACGTGGCAGACACGATCGGCATGCTCGACGAGCGTCCGCTGATAACGGTCAACATGATGTTTGACCCCGGTGTGGACGCGCTGGGCCTAGAGCTGCTGGCCGTTCAGGCGCTGCTCGACATAGAGCGCGACGGTATCGACAAGATTCGCGTACCGCGACCCGGTGTGGGCCGCATGCGCTGGGGATTCGGGTTTGACGGGTGTCGTGTGGCAGCGGTGTGCCAGCGGCTGTAGGGGTGCCCGCTACTCCGCGTCCTTCATAGGCGGCATGGGCTTCCAGTTGGGGTCCTTGATGATCTTGCGGGCATCTTTCATGCCACGGCGCAGCGCCGGGATGCCGGTCTTAAAGCACTTGTCGACCGCTGCCAGACGAATGAACTCCTTGCAGAAGGTCGCGGCGTTGCCCAAGCGGAACAAGATGGGGTGGTAGTCGCCGTAAATCTGCATGTAACGGGCCAAAAAGCCGCGATTGCGCATGATGTAGTAGCGGTTGGTGTCGCTCGTTGAGTTGAGCTGGCGTTTGCCGGCGATATCCCAGTTAGAGACGGCGCGGGCACGCTTGAGCACCACGTCGGCAACCACGGCGGCGGGGAAGTGCTGGCTGGCAACATAGCCGTAGCAGGCATCGTCGCCGTAGATGAAAAAGCGCGCATCGGGCAGGCCGATCTTGTCGACAACGCGGCGCGAGAACAGGCCGCCTTCAAAGCACAGCTGGTTCATGGCGCGGTAGCCCTCGGGGCCCAGGTCCCACTTAGCGATGGGGTTGGGGATACCAAGCGAAAGGATAAGCTGGTACTGCCAAAAGAAGGCGCCACCGTCAAAGTCCAGGCGCGAACCCTGGATGACGTCGTAGCGGTCCGCCCACTTGGCCAGGCGCTCAATGCCCTCGGGGATGACGAGTACGTCGTCGTCCATCACCCAAAACCACTGGGCGCCCAGGTCGTAGGCGCACTTGGTGCCGGCGGAGAAGCCACCCGCGCCGCCGCCGTTTTCGAGCTGCGGGGCGTAGACGACGCGGTCGGTGCCGCCCTTTGCATCGGGCTGATCGGCGTCGATGCCCCACAGGTTGGCGAGGCGCTCGTTGAATGCGGCGCACATGGCCTCGGTCTCGCGTGAATTCTCGTTGTCGACGATCACGATACGCCAAGGCGTTGCCGTGAGCTCGGTCATGGAGTCGAACAGGTTGGTCAGAAGCTCCTGGCGCTTATAGGTGACGACGACGATGGCAAGCTTGTCGATGGGAGCGGGAAGGGTGGAAGTCATGGGGAATATATCCTTTCACGCGTGGCGGGCGAGCGCCGCACGGAAGCTATCGAATGCGTCGTTTGGACGGCACCTATTGTAAAGGGTCGCTGCGCCATGTTGGCAAGGTTTGAATAAAACGCAGGAACCTGCCATGGGCGTGGCGACCGCGATTAAGCGCAGCGCTTCGATGGATATGTTGCGTGCGGCTTCGGGCTGCATGACGTCCTTTCTTATTGGTTTGCCTCTGCGGGCTCCATAGATTATATAAACGCCCGCTGGCGCGCTGACCCTTTGATACCATGAAATGACAGGTATTTCCTAAGGAGCACATTTGTCTACTAACGCCTCTGGCAGCCCTGTTCTGTCGCTGCTTATTCCCATTTACAATGTTCAGCGCTACCTGCGCGAGTGCCTCGATTCCGCCCTGGCGCAGACGCTCAAGGATATTGAGATCATCTGCATTAACGATGGGTCGACCGACAACTCGCCGGCGATTATCCGCGAGTATATGGAGCGCGATGGGCGCGTCAAGATGATCGACAAGGCCAACAGCGGCTACGGCGACTCGATGAACCACGGTCTGGAGATGGCGCGTGGCAAGTACGTTGGCATCTTGGAGTCCGATGACTTTATGGCGCCCGACGCACTCGAAAAGCTTGTCTCGGCCGCCGATAGCAATAATGCCGACTTTGCGAAGGCGAATTTTGATTTCTACTGGTCTAAGCCCGAGGAGCGCCGTTCGCTGCACGAGATGTTTAAGGCCAAGGACTGCGGCAAGCCGGTGCACCCGAGCGACACGACGCAGTTCTTTAAGCAAAAGCCGTCGATTTGGTCGGCAGTGTACCGTCGCGATTTTCTTGAGCGCAACGGCATTACGTTCCTGCCGACTCCGGGGGCATCCTTTCAGGACACGTCATTCGCCTTTAAGGTGATCGCGTGCGCCGATAAGGCTGTTTACCTGCATGATGCTGTTTTGTCGTATCGACAGGACAACGAGAATTCCTCGGTCAATTCTTCGGCTAAGGTCTTTTGCGTCAATACCGAGTATGCCGAGATTGAGCGTTGGATTCGAGAGGATTATGCCCGCGACCACGCAAGCGTCGATGTCGCGCGCATGCTCAAGTTCAATCAGCTCATTAAGTACGATTCGTACATGTGGAACTACGTGCGCCTAGCGCCTAAGTTCTATAAGGAGTTCCTGGTTCAGATGGCCAAGGAGTTCCAAGCGGCCTTGGACGCGGGGGAGTTTTCGCTTGACGATCTCAAGCCGTGGAAGCGCGCAAATCTCGCTGCCATCCTCAAAGATCCTGAGGGCTGGGTTGACGAGCATCCGAGTTTTGCGACGGATGGTGCCTTGGGGCGTGCTAAGTATTACGCCTCGGTTGGAGGCCCAGGTGTGGTTGCTGCCTTCCTCATCGAATCGCTGAGGGGGTAGGTCGACATGGGAGAGACTTTGACCCCCAAAGCGACCATTGTCGTTCCCGTCTACAATTCGTCGCGCTCCATTCAGCGATGCCTCGATTCGCTGTTGGTCCAGTCTGAGCGTTCGATTCAGGTTGTCTGCGTCAACGACGGTTCGACTGATGATTCGTTGAACGTGTTGCGCCAGATCGCGCAGGCCGACGATCGCGTACTGGTGATTGACCAGGAAAACGCGGGTGTCTCGTGCGCTCGAAATACCGGTATCGATGCGGCCGAGGGCGAGACTGTCTTCTTTGTGGACGCCGACGATTACATCGATGCCCAGACGGTCGAGCGCGTGCTGCATGCCATGGAGTCGTCAGATGCCGAGGTCGTCGTTTTTGGCGGCGTCTGTGAACCTGCCGATGCCGCCCCCAAACGTGTCCAGCAACTCATGAGCCCCAAAGCTGGTACCTTCGGCGCCCGTGATCCCCAACTGCTGTTCCATTCGAATGCGCAGCCCTATGCCTGCCGTGCGGCTTTTTCGCGCGAGCTGCTCAATCGCGAAGGCATTCGCTTCGCCCCCGGTTTGGCTTTGGGCGAGGACGTCGTCTTCCAATTTGTGGCTTATGCGCTTGCCCGTAAGACCGTCGTCATGCCGGACAAGTTCTACCACTACGTGATGGAGAGCGAATCGGCGACGCATGAGTTCAACAGTGTCGAGGCTCGCGCCAAAAAGCTCGATGCCCATATGAGAATGCTCGAGGGGGTCTTGGAGGACTGGGCGGGCTACGGTCTTATGGACCTGTGTCCCGGCGAGCTGATCACCTGGTTCCTGGACCTTATCGTGTTTGATTTGGCGCGCTTGGATTCCGATGACTTCCATCGCGTGACGGCTCGCGTCAACATGGACCTCACGACGTTTTTGGGAACGGAGTGGGCGGATATGCCTGCTAAGGGCGCCGTTCGCCGTGTTGCCCACAAGCTCGTTGCGGCGACCTCGGGCGTTTCGATGGCAGATGCCACGCTGTTCTATCTTTCGACTCGCGGTCTCAAAGCCTGCCTGGAGCGCTTTGTATAATTCCAAGCGCTGCCGCCCGCCGCAACCCGGCTGCTAAAATAACCCTGTTACACGCTATTCAACAGGAGGTTCTCTTGCAGAACTCTGATACCCCTAAAGTTTCGCTGCTTGTTCCCATTTGCAATGTCGAACGCTACCTGCGCGAGTGCCTCGATTCCGCCGTGGCGCAGACGCTCAAGGACATCGAGATCATCTGCATCAACGACGGTTCCACCGATAGCTCGCCGGATATCATCCGCGAGTACATGGAGCGCGACCCCCGTGTGAAGATGATCGACAAGGCCAACAGCGGCTACGGTGACTCGATGAACCGCGGCCTGGAGATGGCGCGCGGCGAGTACGTGGGCATCCTTGAGTCCGACGACTTTATGTTTGAGGATTCGCTCCAAAAGCTGGTCGCCAAGGCCGATGCTGAGCATGCCGATGTGGTGAAGGGCGACTTTTACCTGTATTGGTCCACGCCCAGCGAGCGCCGTGAGCTGTTTGGGATTATCGACGAGCATATGACGGGCGCCGCGTATCGCCCCGTCGATCGCCCGGGCATCTTCTACCGCAAACCTTCCATTTGGTCGGCTATCTATCGGCGCCAGTTCCTCAACGACAATCAGATTCGGTTCCTTCCCACGCCGGGTGCCTCGTATCAGGACGCAGGCTTTAACTTTAAGGTTTGGGCTTGCGCCGAGCGTGCCGCGTTTATTGCGGACCCCATTTTGTGCTATCGCCAGGATAACGAGAAGAGCTCCGTTAATTCGCCCAACAAGGTGTTTTGCGTATGCGACGAATATGCCGAGATGCAGCGCTTTTTGGATGAGCGTCCCGAGCTCAAGGCTCAGCTCCAGGGGATTTTAATGCGCATGAAGGTCGATACGTATCGTTGGAATGACGAGCGTTTGGTCGATGAGCTGCGCGAGCAGTTTTGGCAGAAGGCCTCGCCCGAGCTCAAGGCCGATTGGGATGCTGGTCGCTTTGATCTGTCGCTGTTCGACCCGCGTGGCGAGACCGACTTGCGCCTGATGGTCAAGTCGCCCCGTGCCTATATCGATTCGCGCTTTGACTTTAAGAAGCCTGGCAAGCTCAATACGTTTAAGCATTACTTTAAGATAGGCGGTCTGCCGCTGGTCTGGCGTGTGCTGACGTATCAGCGCACCTATGGCGACAACCCGCACCCCGATGACGTTCCGGTCGCACGGTAGGAGCACTTGACTATGGCTACCCCCAAGATTTCCGTTGTCGTTCCCATCTATAAAGTGGAGGAGTGCCTGACCTGGTGCCTGGACTCCCTGCTTGCGCAGGACATGCCCGATTGGGAGGGCGTGCTGGTCAACGATGGCTCGCCGGACGGCTCGCGCGATATTGCGGTTGCCTATTGCGAAAAGGACGCGCGCTTTACGCTGGTTGATAAGCCAAACGGGGGCCTGTCGAGTGCACGTAATGCAGGCATCGCCGCGTCCACGGCGCCTATCGTCGCGTTCTTGGATTCCGACGACCGCTTTACGCCCGATGCATGCCGCGTGATCGTCGATGCCTTTGAGCGCGAGGACTGCGACGTTTTGACCTTTGGCGCGAATCCGTATCCGCTCGAGGCGGGGTATCCGTGGCTTAACTATGTGCTGAGCCCGCGCGATGTGTCATTTGAGGGCTATAGCACCGACCTGCTGTTTAAGGAAGCGTCTCGCCCCTTTGCATGGCGCACCGCCTGCAAGCGTGAGTTTTTGCTGGGCAACGGGATCGTGTTCGACGAAACCGTTAAGTATGGCGAGGACCAGGTCTTCGATTTTGCCGTGTACGGTCGTTCGCATAAGACCGCGCTTATCTCGAACAAGCTGTATGACTACCGCGTGGCGCGCAAGGGTTCGCTCATGGACACCATGCGCTACGACGACGAGACACGTCTGCTGGAGCACGTGAAGATTTACTCCGCGGTGCTGGCTGACTGGCAGCGCGACGGTCTCGATGCTCAGCACGCCGATGACCTGGCATATTTCCTGTGCGATCTTGTGCTGTACGATGCGCTCAGGCTTCTGGGTACGGGCTGCGGCAAGGTGTTTGCTGCCGTTGCCACAGCGCTTGCCGGTTCTGCCGTGGGCAACGATGCTGCGCTCGCACAATGCGCTTCTTCTGTTGCTGCTATGGTGCGTGCGGCGCTTACCAGCAAGGCCACCAATGCCCGTGAGTGCAAAAAGCTCATGTTCGATTACGACGTCTTGAGGTTTGGGCGCCTGGGTGCCTGCAAACGCATGGCAGCGAACGCCCTGGGAAAGCGAGAAGTGTAGATGAGTATCAAGCGTTTGGCACTTTGCCGCAGTCAGGGCCGTCTGTTTGTGCTGCTTCGTTTTGCCGGTCAGGATGTCGCCGCGCTTATTGAGCGGGAGGGTTCTCAAGCGTTTGCCCATGCGACGGCGAGTGGTTCTTGTGTGCCGTCGCTGGTGCTCCCGGTCGATCATGGCCGTGTGCTGGCGCTTTGCCCTTCCGTTTCCGATTACGAGCGCGAGCTCGCCATTTTGGTGCTTCCGTTTTTGGATGGCGCGTCGATGGATGTCGTTTTTGCATCCGGTGGCCAAAGGTTGGGCTCTATTCGCCTCGATAGCCGCGTGGCCAAGCTGGAATCCAAGATTAACTACAAAGCAAAGCCTGCGATGTGTGCGCTCGTTCGCGATGCACAGCGCAGCGAGTGCTGCGGTCGCTATGAGATCGATGCCGTTCGTTATTTACCGGCAGACGCCGGCGCGGTGTGGCGCTATGAGGTTACCTGGGCTGGAGACCTCCAGTGCGCACCTGAGCTCCAGATTTTCGATACGCATATGAATGCCATCGATGTCACCGTGCATGTGTTTGAGTCGCAGGTCGATGTTCCTCAGCGCAACGGATGCCGCGTCAATAAAACGTATCTGAGCGTTGAGATGCCTCAGGATATACGAGATTTTGTCGCGATTGTGAGCGATCCCACAGAGCAGATCCAGAGCGGGTTTTGCGCCATGGATGGTCGCCTGTACAACGGCATGCTCGATGACAGTTGGAACCGCATGAAGGACGCGCGTGCAGACGACGCAGCTTATCGACGTTGGTTTGAGCAACATCGCGCAAAGCCGGGCGATTTGGCGTGCCAACGTGTCGCTTCGGCGGCCTTTGCCTATAGGCCGCTCGTGAGCATTGTGGTGCCGTGCTACAAGACTGATCGGGTCTACCTGCGCGAGCTGCTGGACTCGGTGCTAGCCCAGAGCTATGACAACTGGGAATTGCTGCTTATGGACGCCTCGCCCGAATGGGACGCGGTGGCCGACCTTGCGGTGGACGCCAATGACGAGCGCGTTTGTCGCATTGGGCTGCCCGGCAACGGCGGCATCGTGGTCAACACCAACGCGGGTATTGAGCAAGCGACGGGCGACTACATCGCGTTCTTGGACCATGACGACATTCTGGAACCGGACGCGTTATTCCAGTATGTTTCCGCGCTGAACAAGGCTGCCGAGGGCGAGCGTCCCCAGGTCCTGTTCTGCGACGAGGACATGTTCCAGAAAACGGGGGAGTGGGGCCAGCCGGTCTTTAAGACCAAACTCAACGTTGACCTGCTCTATAGCCATAACTGCGTGACGCATTTCCTGATGGTGGAGAAGGCGCTTATTGATCGCATTGGCATGTCCCCAGAAGACGTTGCGGGCGCCCAGGACTACGACCTGACGCTTCGCTGCCTTGCGGCGGGCGCGCGGTTTGAGCATGTTGCGCACGTGCTGTATCACTGGCGCGTTCATCCGGGGTCGACCGCCGATGGCTCTGCCGATAGCAAGCCGTATGCTATTGAAGCCGGGCGCCTTGCGCTGCAGCGTCACTTTAACGAGCTGGGCATTTGCGGAACGGTCGAGGAGACCGAGACGCCGTTTGTCTATCGCATGCGCTATGCGCTGCCGGAGCCTGCGCCGCTGGTGAGCATTGTGATCCCCACCAAGGACCACGTTGAGACGCTCGATGCCTGTGTGATGTCGATTGCCCAGAAGGCCACGTATGCCAACTATGAGATCGTCTTGGTGGAGAACAACAGCGAAGCCCCGGATACGTTTGCGTATTACGAAACCCTGCCGGAACGCGTGGCTTCAGCATCAGGAGGCAAGGGCATCGCGCGCGTTGTGTACTGGCCGGGCGAGTTCAATTACTCTCAGATCATCAATTTTGGTGTGGAGCACGCTAAGGGCGACTACCTGTTGCTGCTCAACAACGATACCGAGGTTATAAGCCCGGACTTTATCGAAGAGATGATGAGCTATCTGCAGCGTCCCGATGCGGGAGTGGTGGGCGCCAAACTCTACTTTGCCGATCATCTGGTGCAGCATGCCGGCATTTTGGTTGGCGTGCGTGGCGCACTTGCCCATGCCAACCAGGACTTCTCGGCAAAGCGCGAGGGCTATCTTGCCCGCGCTGTGCGCCCGGGCAACTTTAGCGCCGTAACGGGTGCCTGCCAGATGGTGCGACGCGACGTATTTGAGCGCGTCGGCGGCTACAACGAGGAATTCGCCGTTGGCTTTAACGACGCAGACTTTTGCCTGCGCGTATGGGAGGCGGGCTACCGCACCATCTTTACGCCCTATGCCGAGCTGTACCACTACGAGTTCACCTCGCGCGGCAGGGAAGAGGCCAACGAGGAAAAGCTGCGCCGTTGGAAACGCGAGCAAGCGCTGTTCATGCAGCGCTGGCCGCAGTTCTTCCTCAACGGCGACCCATGGCTCGGACCAAACCTATCTGCCGATAGTGAGTACTTCTCGCTTTAGCGCGAAGTAATGCCAAGTTCCGGCAAAGTATCCTCAAGAGCTGCAAGGGCGGTGGGGTTCAAGTACTCCTCGTTCAAGCAGCTCTTGTCATATCGAAAACGTGTGTCTCGTGAGCATTCGATGAGTTCTGCAGTAAAGAACTTCTCCCAGCTAAAGAACTTTGAGCTTTCGATATGTTCAGCGGGGTTAAGCAGCATGTCCTTAATGTATTTGCTGTTGAATAATCCCGACTTCAACACGAGCCATTCAAACGATTCCGGTAGGAATAGCTTGATGTTCTTTCGGCGCAATAGAGCAGCTGCTTCCGCAATTTCTGGTCCAAAGGCGGCGCCGTCGGCAATCACGAGGATGTCGTTTTCCGGTGCGTCCATAATGCAGTTGCAAATATTTGATTTTCCTCCCGCGCTGATGTACTTAATGCTGCTCTTTTTGCATAGCAAACTGAAGAATTCGTAGCCCGAATTTGTGTCCTCGACGATGACAAGCTCGGGCCTCTCGCCTCTAAATTCAGTATCATCGTAAATACGATATGTAGAGGTGTAGACACGAGAGTAAACGGGATACTTCGTTGTGGTTCGGTTGGTGTTCTTAAGACCGTAGATTTCATCAACGCTATAGGGCAGTTGGCGCAGTGACTCTCTGGCGACGATTACGTAGTAGTTTGAGCTACGTTTTGCTTCATGGGCAAATTCTCTTGATCGAACAAAAGTATTGCCCTCATCAATAAAAACAATACTGCTGGAAATCTCTTGGAGATCTCTGCGCCAATATTTTCCAGATATTGTTTTACAGGGCACTTTGCAACTTACTGTTACGCCGCTTTGTGCCCCAAGCTCTTCGTGGGCTGCCACCATATCAAGCAGAGTTGTCTTCCCTGTAGCACTGTTTCCTTGGATGATGGTCAGATTTCTATTGATGGTCAGTTTAAACTGAACACGGTTATTTTGAATAATTACCTTGTATGATCCGCGCATCAGGAGTTCTCCCTAAGGCATTTTCCAGCTATGGGGACAAGGTCAAACATCGTGTGAACGACATCGCCTGTGTTCGCAATGACAGCCGTGAATTTGCCGTTTCCAAAATCCATTAAATGGTAGAGATTGATTGCTAAATCCTTTTGCGCGGCGATCCGCAGAATCCAGTAGGCGCAATTATCACCGCAATTTGAGGCGTTATATACGTTCTTCGGCATAAAGTACATAAGCAGCAGTGTTTTGGTGCCGCTGGATAGTTTTTCGGGAGGAATGATACCTAGAATCTTGGTATCGATTGCATTGGGGCCTACCACGGTGCCTTTGTCGATGGATTTTATGACCCTTTGAGCAAAGGCATCTTGAAACCACTGGGGCGAATAGACGTTATCGAAGTAAACCGACGTGTTGTAGATAACGTTTTCCATATCACCATAGTGAATTGTTAGCACGTTAGCTCCTTCGGCTTGCTGATTTGGCATTTAGTGAGATTGATTATATCGCAGCACATGAGGCGGGCGTTATCGGCCCGCGGTAGATGTGATTGATGACCAAGGTTTGAATTTAAGGTTGATTTTCAATCTCAACGCAACAGCCTGAACGGACCCCGCGTTTCCGCAGCTAGCGCAACGCGGAAATAGCTCCCGGCACTTGGCCATCACTTCGTTTCCGCAGGTGGAGGGGTTGTGGAGTCCGGTGCCCCCATGCCGCCGCCGCATGCTCCGCCAGCCCGCCGCGCAGCCGTTCCGGACTCAGCGCAACGGGCCCTCCGGCCCATGTCCCGGCCCGCCGCCTATCCCGCCAGCGGCCCCTCGCCCCTCGCGGCCCTGGCCCTTTCGATGCAGCCGGGCGTGAGGTCGAGCTCGCCGGGCGCCAGCTCCTCTATCCCGAACGCGTCCATGAGGGCGGAGGCGTCCTCCCCGAGGGCCATCCGCAGCACGCGCGCCGGCGTCAGGAACCCGAGCGCCCCCCTCGGCTCGGAGTTCACCTGCGACATGAGCAGCGCGCAGTCCGCCGCCGTCAGCCGGTCGAACCTGGCCCCGGCGCCCTTGGGCAGCAGCTTCCTGATCTCCACGTGGTTCTTCTCGCACGCGCCCTTCTGCTGGCTCTGCCGGGGGTCGCAGTAGAAGAGCCTGGTCTCGCCGTCCCGCTCGCCGAGCAGCGCCGCGATGGCGCCCTCGTCGGCGAACTCGCTCCCGTTGTCGGTGAGCACGGCGCCGAAGGCGCGCCTCGCGCCGTCCTCGCCGAGGACCCCGCGCAGGGAGGAGAGCGCCGCCAGGACCTGGTACCGCGTCCACGCGGCCGGCTACGGCTGGCTTGGCTGGGCCAAGGACGGCGAGGCCGCTGGTACCGAGGGGCTCGGCGTCCAGGCCGAGGCCCTCCAGGCCGTCCTCGTCGAGAAGGGCGGCGACG